>JAAUXT010043386.1_pt1 | contig 32013 bp, 26 predicted proteins | sample 7278171 | NCBI WGS metagenome assembly JAAUXT01 (sample SAMN14350112, study PRJNA611818) | marine sediment metagenome | isolation source: surface marine sediment (1.8m) | place: French Polynesia: Moorea | collected 2018-08
AAACCCGGAATTTATTCGTTTTCTTCGATATGCCAAGCGCTCTTGCACAGAAGTCCAAAGTGAGCTTTACGTCGCCCTGGACCAGCAATACATAACCAATCAAGAGTTTCGGAATGTGTATGATCATGCCGGGCGCACCCGTGCTGCCATTCGAGGTTTCATCAAGTACTTGATAGCTTATGAGCAAGGTCAACCCAAAAAAGCATCCTGAACCATGGGCGCTTATGAGAAAGGTAACCCTGAACGGTGAACCCTGAACCTCTGAACCCTTATAACCGTTCGATTATCCACTTAAATGTAGCCGATTTTGCCGTGGCAGTTGAACGGGCGGTGGATCGCCGGCTGCACGAGCGCCCGGTGATCATCGCACCCGAAGGTGCCGTGCGCGCCGCCGTTTATGATATGAGTAACGAGGCATATATGGCCGGCATCCGTAAAGGCATGGCCCTGCAGCGCGCCGTTCGCCTGTGCAAGGATATCCGCATCCTACCGCCTCACCCCCACCGCTACGAGCAGGCCATGCGCGATGTGCTCGCACGCGCCCTGCCGTATTCTCCCTTGATCGAGACCGGTGAAGACGACGGCCACCTGTTTATGGATGCCACCGGCACCGGTCGTCTTTTCGGACCGGCCCGGGATGTGGCCTGGCGGCTGCGCCGGCAAATCAAAACCGATCTGGGCCTGGACCCGATCTGGTCGGTGGCGCCCAACAAGCTCGTGGCCAAAGTGGCCACCCGTCTGGTGAAACCCGACGGAGAATACGTTGTCGCCGCCGGTGAGGAAAAATCACTGCTGGCGCCGCTGCCCGTCCGCTTGGTTCCAGGCATCGAAAGTGATGATCTGCTGCGGTTACGGGAATTTAATTTAACGCAAGTCTTTCAGGTCGCGGCCCTGAGCCTGGAGCAGCTGGAGGTCCCTTTTGCCGCCCGGGCCCGGCTGCTTTACGAGGCAGTGCGCGGCATCGATCCCTCTCCGGTTTTGCCGGTCGGGCAAAAACCGCCGCAGGTGACTGCCGATCACGAATTCGGCACGGACACCAACGATGTGCACACCCTGGAAAGTGTTCTCTACCGGCTGGTGGAACAGGCCGGCGCCCGGCTGCGGAACCGCCGCCGAACTGCTCGCCGCATCGCGATTGTTCTCGACTATTCCGATGGCATGCGCCGGGCCCGACAGGTGGCTGCACGGCCGGCCACAGCCAATGATCTGACCCTCTTTGGGCTGGCCCGGCGCGCGCTGCAACTGGCCTGGATGCGGCGCGTCCGCATCCGTCACCTGCGCCTGGTCTGCGACCGGTTGGTCTTTCCGCCGGCCCAGTTAGAGCTGTTCGCCGCCGACCAGAGGGCCGATCAAAAGCGCTCCGGTCTAATCAGCGCCATCGACACCGTGCGCCAGCGCTTTGGTCACGAATCAATCCGCTTCGGCCGCACCCTGGCAGCGTAGCTACTTGATGGTTTCACCGCAAAGACGCAGAGGGCGCAAAGGGTGTTTTTCTTATTTCTTTTCGGTGAGAGGCCGAAAAGAAATAAACCCAAGCCTCCGGGCAAAAAAGGAACAAGCCATGGACATTAATCAACTGAGCAGCAAAATCATTGGAGCTGCAATCGAGGTACACAAAGCACTTGGGCCTGGTTTACTTGAATCCGCATATGAAAAATGCCTGTGCCATGAACTGAAATTGCGCGGGTTATCGTTTGATAGTCAAAAACCGTTGCCTCTTTTGTTCAAAGGAGAAGAAATCGATTGTGGCTACCGTTTCGATGTTGTTGTTGATAATGCCATCATTCTCGAACGGAAGTCATGTGAAAAAATCAAGCCCATTCACAAAGCCCAATTGCTTACATACTTAAAATTGTCGGGCTTAACGCTGGGGTTAGTTTTAAACTTTAATGTGCCGGCGATGCGCGATGGCATTGTTCGGATTGTAAACAACCTTGAAGAATAACGATCCTTGTTCACCGCAGAGGCGCAGAGATCGCAGAGATGTTTTTTTATTTTGCTTTCCGTTGACCTGCCGTCGCTAAAGCTATGGCGGGCAGGGAGGACGGAAAGCAAAATACAATCTGCTTCGCATAATTACATTTATAGACCATATTTCATTATTATTAGCAGGATTAAAAATTTCGAGAATCAATTTTTTTACCCGCAGGGTTGAGATGTTTTGCCTTGTCGGCGTCTCAGCGACAAGGCAAAGAAACTTTTCTCTCTGCGAACTCTGCGCCTCTGCGGTGAAAAAAAATCATCCTCCAGGTGAGATATCAATTTAATTGCCATGGTACCGTTGACAACACGATCAAACTATTCCCTGATGTGGGGCACAGCACCGATCAGGCAAGTCTGCCGCGCCGCCCGGCGTCTGGGCTATACCCATCTGGCGCTGACCGACACCGATAACCTGTGCGGTTTGTGGCCTTTTTTAACCAGCTGTGAGCGCGAAGGCTTAACCCCCATCGTGGGGGCAGAAGTCACCGATCCCCACCGCAAACAACGTGCGGTCTGTCTGGTGGCAAATGAATCCGGCTACCGCAACCTCTGCCGCCTGCTGACCTGCCGTCACACGGACGAAAATTTTCGTTTAGCAGATGCCGTCAGTGCCCACAAAAACGGCCTGGTAGTCCTGACTCAAAACGCGGATCTGCTCAGCAGCTGGCATGCTGAGGGGGTCTGGGTTGCGGGCGCCATGCCGCGCCGCCCTTTGCCCGCCACCCACCGGCTGCGCCGCACCGCCGACCGCCTGGGCATACCCGTAGTGGCCACGCCGGGCAGTTTCTTTTTGGACCCGGCCGACATGGCGATGCATCGCATGCTGCGCGCCATTGAACACAACACCTCCTTGTCACGCCTACCCGCCGACGAGGTGGCCCCGCCGGATGCCTGGCTGGCCGGGCCGCAGGAATATGAGCGCCGCTTTGCCATCTGCCCCGAGGCCATCAGCGCTACTGAACAGATTTCCGAGCGCCTCGACTTTCGCGGCCCCCGCTTTGGGATTGTCATGCCGCCGCTTCTCGGCCAAAACGGCAGCAGCCCGGCTGAGCGCCTGCGACAGCAGGCTTATGAGGGCGCGCGTCTGCGTTACGGCGCCGAGCTTTCCGAGGCTGTGGTGGAACGGCTCGAACACGAGCTGCGCAGCATCACGGGCATGGGATTTTCCGCCTATTTTTTGATCGTGCGCGACATCATCCAGCGCAGCCCGCGCACCTGCGGTCGCGGTTCGGGCGCTGCCTCGCTGGTGGCCTACTGTTTGGGTATTACCAATGTCTGTCCCCTGAAACACAATTTGTATTTCGAGCGCTTTATCAACCCGGGCCGCAAGGACCCGCCCGATATCGATGTGGATTTTGCCTGGGATGAGCGTGATGACGTGCTGAATTCGGTTCTGGCCCAGTACCCGGGTCATTCCGCCATGGTATCCAGCCATGTGCTGTTTCAACCACGCATGGCGGTGCGCGAAGTGGCCAAGGTCTTCGGGCTCACCGATGCCGAGATCGGCCGGGTATCCAAGCGACTGCCCCAATTCTGGCGGGTCAAAGAATCCGACCCCCGGTTTTTGGACGAGCTCAAGCAACGCCCGGAAGCCAAGGCCCTGGAATTTCCCCCGCCCTGGCCCGAGATTTTGCAGTTTGCCCAGCGCCTGATCGGCACCCCGCGCTATCTGTCGGTGCACCCCGGCGGGGTGGTGATCACGCCGCGACCCATTGAGGAATATGTCCCTGTTGAACGCGCCCCCAAAGGCGTGCCCATTATCCAGTGGGAAAAAGATGCCACCGAAGATGCCGGTCTGGTTAAAATCGATTTGTTGGGCAACCGCAGCCTGAGCGTCATTCGCGATGCGCTGGCCAATTTGCGCGACAATGGCATCACCTTCGACGAGCTGCGCTGGGAGCCCGAAGACGACTTTGCCACCCAGGAGGCCCTGGCCCAGGGTCGCACCATGGGCTGCTTCTACATCGAAAGCCCGGCCATGCGCCTGCTGCAGCAAAAATCCAAAGTCGGCGATTTTGAGCACCTGGTCATTCACAGCAGTATCATCCGCCCGGCCGCCAACGAATTTATCCAGGAATACATCCGTCGCCTGCACGGCGGTCGCTGGGACCCCATTCATCCTTTTTTGGCCGAAGTGCTCGCTGAAACCTTCGGCATTATGGTGTATCAGGAAGATGTTTCGCGCGCGGCAGTGGTGCTGGCCGGCTTCTCCCACGCCGAAGCCGATACGCTGCGCAAAGTGATGACCAAAAAGGATCGCGAGCACCAGCTGCGAGATTTTAAACAGCGTTTTTACAGCGGTGCCCAGCAGCGCGGGGTGCCCGCCGACAAAACCGCTGCGATTTGGGACATGATGATGAGCTTTAGCGGCTACTCCTTCTGCAAACCCCACAGCGCATCTTATGCCCGGGTCTCCTTTCAGGCCGCCTATCTCAAGGTCCACCATCCGGCCGAATTTATGGCAGCGGTGATCAGCAACCAGGGCGGCTTTTACGGCACCTTTGCCTACGTATCCGAGGCCCGGCGCACGGGCCTGACGGTGCTGCCGCCGGATGTTAACCTAAGCCAGGTCCACTGGACCGGGCGGGCCGACACCCTGCGGGTGGGGCTGCAGTCGGTCAAAGGCCTGGGCAGCGACACCCAGGCGCGCATCGTCTCGCAGCGCCAACACCAACCCTACAACGGTCTGCGAGATTTTTTGGAGCGCGTGCGGCCCGCCGAAGACGAGGCCCGCTCTTTGATCAACTGCGGCGCCACCGATGCCTTCAATCCCGACGGCAACCGCGCAGCCCTGCTGTGGGAGCTGGCCTGCTGGCTGAAATCCAAACGTCCCAGGGCGCCCGCTCCGTCCCTGTTTGGTGACGCCGGCCACGGCGCCGACTGCCCCCGGCCGGCACTGCCCGCCGAAGATGAGCATGAGCGGCTGCGGCGTGAGTTTTCCGTGCTGGGTTTTCTGTGCGACCGTCACCCCATGGAGCTGTTTGCCGACAGACTGCACGAGCGCCGCACCGTCAAAGCGGTTGATCTGCCGCGCTTTATCGACCGGCGCGTCAGCCTGGCCGGCTGGCTGATCACCGGCAAGGTGGTTTCCACCAAAAAGGGGGATCCCATGGAGTTTTTAACGTTTGAAGATGAAACCGGAATTGTCGAAACCACCTTTTTTCCCCAGGCCTACCGCCGCTTCTGCCACATCATCGACCGTCAGCGGCCCTACCTGTTGAGCGGCAAGGTCGAAGAAGACTGGGGCGCGGTGACCCTGACAGTCAACAAGACGGAACGGATTATGCGTTCATGATAGTTGTTTACAAGGCGATGTGAATAAATAGCAGCAACCGTTTAATATAAGGAACCGCGTTAGCGCTCTTCAAGAGGTGTAAGCCTGAGGCATACTCCGCTTTTAATCCCAATTTTGACTGCTTTTTTGACAATATTTGTCACTATTTCAGCCCTTCAAAATTCTTTATTTTAGACAACTATCTGAAAATATTTGTACTTTTATAAACTTGGATTTTCGGCCTGGTTTTTGCACTTATCTGGCTAAAAATCTGAGAAATTCGCTTAGACTTTTTAAAGAAAAAGCCAAACCCATCGTGAGGTGGGGACGGAAAACCACGGGTCTGAACCAAACACAGACAGCCGGGTTGCCTTTATCCTTTAATCAGGCAATCGGGCTGTTTTTTTTTGGATGAAATGTAATACAAAGCAATATTTTATATATACAGTTTGCGGATTTTAGATATTCACTTTAAAAAGGAGACGGGCCATGAGAATTTTAAGAAGACCAACGGGGGGGTTGGGGCAAATTCTGGTACTGGCAGTTACGGTATTCAGCTTGCAGCTGGTATGCTCACCGGCTTTCGCAGAGCTCGGCAGTGATCAGGCCATTTTTATCGATTTTACCGGAACCGAGTGCGGGATCATCAGTGCCGATACGATGGATGTGGTCAGTACCTTTCCTTGCGACCAGTATTCGGAAGGCATCGATGTCACCAGCGACGGGACCCGGGCCGTTATCGGCAACTGCGGTAACAACAGATTGACACTTGTCGATCTTACGGTGGACTATAATGTCGAGGGTACCGAGCCGCCACCATGGATCGATTCAGGCGTGGGATGTGTCCAGGAGCTTGACATTGCACCGGACAACAGTTTTGCCATCGCCACCGGCAGCGCCGATGGACTGATCTCCAAGTTCACGCTGGAGCCTTTCGAAGTCCTACCGGACAATCCTGCCGGACCCTGGGATACTGAAGATATTTTTGGTGGCTCTACCCAGGATGTGCATATGAACAGCAGTGGCACCCTGGCTGTGCTGCCAACATTTCGGTCTGATTTTTTTGCGGTCGTGGATGTCACCGGAGATATACCGGAGCTGGTCAATACGATTCCAACACCGGCCAATCCCGATAATCCGGAGCAAGGCTTGAGTCACCATGGTATCAGTCTGTCCCAATATGACGATGACACCTTCGTGGCAACGGGTACTCCCGGGCTGTTGTACATTACGATCGGTTCGCTCAGCGAACTTTTTGACCCCATTATTATACCGACATCAACTGATCCGGATGGTATGCCGGGTCGCCCGGAATCGGTGGATATCACCTGCGACGGCACCCGCGCGGTGGTGGAAACCTTTGCAGGCCTCATGTGGATCGACCTGGAGTCCACGCCGCCAACGGTTTTAAGCGAAAATTTCGGTCCTGCTCGAATCGATTACAACTCCACCTCGACGGTGGCTTTTTCAGCCGATGGCAGCCTGCTGTTTGTCGGTGGCCAGCAACAGATCGATATCTATGATGTCTACTCTGACCTACCGGAGCTGAGGGGATCAATCCCCATGCTGGAAGGAGTAAGAATTTATTCGGTTGCCACTTTGCCCTGCTCAGCAATAGTGTCGAGAATCTCGGAAATTTCGGATATCGAAGTTGCCGTTGATATCAAACCGAGAAACTGCCCCAATCGGTTAAATGTCAGGAGCAAGGGGGTAGTGAAGGTTGCCATCCTGGGCAGCGACGAATTTGACGCAACTTCCGTTGATCCAAGCACCGTTCGATTAGAAGGAGCCAGTCCGCTGCGCTGGAAATTCAGAGATGTGGCGACGCCTTACGAAAGTGACAACATGAAGGGCGACTGTAAAGACTGCACCCGCAAGGGACGCGATGGCTTTTTGGATCTGGAGCTTAAGTTTAAAAAGCAGGATATCGTCGCAGCCCTCGGTTCGGTCAATAACGGGGAATGCCGCGTACTGAACCTGACCGGCAAGACCTATGCAGGCACCACCATTATGGGCGATGATGTGGTCCTCATCCAAGCCAAAAAGAAGCGGTACAGCAAAAAATGGTTTAAAAAATTCTTTTTTTCCTGGCTGAAGGCGCACAAGAAAGCCAAGAAAGGCAAAGATTGCAAAATCGAAAAGCCGCAAAAAACCAAGAAAAATAAGAAAAAGTCCAAATACTCAAAGGTTAAAAAGACACGCTGGGATCGTTATGATAAGCGTCGCTAATGCAACCACTAATCAAGATTAATTTGTAAACGGTTGTAAGGGCAGACATTACCTAGCAAATTGATAAAATTATTAATTAAAACCCGATAGCCGGGTTGCCTGAAGACAGCATTCAGGCAACCCGGCTTTTTTCATTTAAGGCAGCCGTCTGGATCGCTAATGGCAGTTGACAACACAACGCTTTGATATTTGTCTTAATTAAAAAAGGAGGCAGACGCTCAGATATCCCTGCCAAAGTTTTAATCAAACAGATACGCCACCATTGAGAGACAAAAATGCCGCTATTTTATAATCTGGACCGCTACGGTCAAGATGCGGGCAGAGTCGCCGGCCGCATAGTGGAATTGCGCCACACCCTGCAAAACCATCCCAACGGCGCCGAGCGCAGCGTGCCGGATAAAAACGCCACCGACACCCTGTTGCTGGCCACCTGGAATTTAAAGGAATTTGAAGGCGGCCGCAACGATAAGCGCATCGACGAATCCTACGGCGCGGGTGGCCGAGATCAAGGCGCTGGGAAAATTTCTCACAACCGGAGTGAAGATGAAACCGCCTGAAGCCGCAATTTGATCCTGCTCGGAGATTTCAATATCTTTGCCGCTGACCCGGCCAATGCCGCTTACAGTGCCATTACCCAGAACGGTTTTACCATCCCGCCGGCTTTGCAAAACATCCCCCCCTCCAATGTCGGTAAAAAGAAGCGCTTTTATGATCAGATCGCCTTAAAAGTGCGCGCAAACAATCTGGCGCCCACCGGCCGCGGCGGTGTTTTTGACTATTTTGAACAGGTCTATCGCAATGAGGACTACGAGGCCTGTGTTGGGGCCATGATGGACGGCAAGGATGCCGATGACCCGGCCAATCCGCTCACATTTAACACCAACGGAAAAAAGCGCAGCGAAAAACAGCGTCGCCTTTATTACCGCAACCACTGGCGGCGGCAAATGTCAGATCACCTGATTATGTGGTTAGAATTGAAAATTGACTATGGCGTGGAATATCTCAATAAAAAGGCGCTTGCTTCATAATACCTCAAAACCCTTCTTCTGGTAGGTTAAGATTTTAAAGGTTGCTCTTCCAATCATGGTCGCCTAAAAATGGCTGCTATAAACCGGGCAACACCGATATACAGACCGTAAAGCGTTCCACGTATTTTTATTATGATGTGTTGCCACCAATTTCCCCCATTATAAATCCCGTAGTTTGGTAGCCATCAACTTTTATTAGAGCTATCCATTGAAAAAAAAATTAAAATGTTTAACGTTCACGATGTAAGCTTGAAATGACACACTACTAAAGGGAGATAAAAATGAAAATTGACTTAAAATGCTTTTCAACGCTTGTGAATCCAGAAACTTGCGATTTTAAAGACAGTACAGAATATGAGCTAACAGACGGGCAAACCGTTGAAGATCTGATGAATCGTGCTGGTATTGCAACAAAGGACGTAAAGATTATGTTTGTGAATAGCCGCATAGTAGAAGCCAATGCGGTACTATCAGATGGGGATCAAGTCGGATTTGCGCCGGCAACAGGCGGCATGTAGATTCTTTCGGCAAAACGGATTAATGGTAGCAAAAAATAAGAGAGGCTACAAAGCCGGGCAGCAGTAGTTCGTCAGTAATTACTTGTCTGCTCAAATTCTAACTTTGCTTTACGACTTTGCAACCTCTATAGTCTTACCTGATGGTCACACATTTGTACCTTTTCGCTTGCGCCATCCATAATTAATGTGATTCTGCGTTGGCCAGTCATTACTTATCTTATCGACTGTGCTATCACTGTACGCTAAAATTTAAGGGTAAGTTAAGCGTTGACTATCATATTTTTTACCTGCATATCCTAATAAAATCAAATCATTGTCCGATCTCACCAATTGGCCTGGAATTCAGCAAATAATCGAGAGCCGAATTTAGACTATTCAAATCTTTCAGAAGCTGCACACCATTGCCGTCAACACTGTCGATAATTGTCGCGGCACTCTGGCCGCCTATGAAAACGGCAATGTCATCATGTAAATATCGACGCAATTTTTGTAACTCTGCAACAAGTTGAAGATGGTTTAAACAGAATGTGATGCTTAATGCCACAGCGCGAGCATTTGTACGTTTAACGGCTGCAGCAATTTCATTTGCAGGTAAATTCGATCCAAAAAATGAAGACCGCCAGCCCGACTCTCGGGCGATCAGAGCGATTGCAAGCGCCCCCAGATCGTGATGGTGGTTCACCGGAGTCGCAACGACGATTCGAGGCGCATCGCCACAGATATCAATTGATCGCAGAAGATTCCAGAGAACTGAACGGATGACCGGCGTTGCAATGTGTTCATTGATGATCTTGAGCTCACCCTGCCTCCAGAACTCTCCTATTTTTTTTCCCAAGGGTGTGATCACCTCATTAATCAACTTTATTTTTGTCAGATTCACAGAAGCCTGTGTTAGGGCATATTCCAGTTTTTCTGCGTCAAGCTGTAAAACAGCCTTGAGTGCCAGGTCGAGATGATATGATGGATCAGATTGCCGCTGAAAGTCCGACTGGGGCTTATGGTCAGCTGCAAAATGCCTGTTAATGAGTCGCATCAGCGCATCGGATGACAATTTGGCTACTTGAGAAATGCTGTGCCCCGTATCGACAACATTCTTTAGCAGTTGCAGACGTATAACATCCGCCTCGCTGTAAAGCCTTCTGTTGGAGCCTGTTCGCTCGGGTGAAACAGCTTGGTAGCGACTTTCCCACACCCGAATGAGGTGCGTCGATAGGCCTGTTCTGTCTGCAGCATATTTAATGGAAATATAATTATTGAGCTTATCTGAATTTTTCATGTGGATATGATAATAATTTTTTTGACACTGTCAAAATTTTGTTTAAATTATGTCTAAGATAATTTCAGAGTGAAAGGGGTTCTAACATGAACGATACTGCTATCGAAGAAAATTCAAAGTCTCTAATAGTCGTCGACGGAAATAAGCTTCCAGATGTACTGCCGATATTGCCTTTAAGGGACCAGGTGGCATTTCCAACGATACATACTTCATTGGCGCTTAAGACAGATTCATCTACATTGCTTGAATCCGCTATGCAGGGAAATCGGTTGATCGGCGTCGTTGGACTAACGGGTGACGAAAAACAATCGCCCCTAACCGAGCAGGTACATAAAATCGGGACAGTGGTAAAAATCGTATACGTCACCCGCGCCTCAGAAAATACGACTATCATCGTGGTCGAAGGTCTTGAGCGTTTTCGTATAACGCAATGGCTTTCAGACAAGCCGTACCTCAAGGCTAAAATCGCTTTGGCACCCGAGGTTACCGGTGCTGATTTGGAAATAGAAGCACTGCACCGCAGTCTGCGAGACCTTGCTATAGAGGTGTTTAGCTTGTCAATGCGGGCGCCCAAGGAAGCAGTTGAGGGATTGGCTGACATTAAAGACCCGCTACATCTGGCATACATTGCTGCTGCCTATTCTGATATTGATTTCCAGAAGCGCCAAGCTTTGCTTGAAACAGATGAATTAAAAGACAAGCTGGCTGAGTTGGTGACCATCATGTCGCACGAAAGAGAAGTGCTGGCGATGGGTAAGAAAATTAAGGATAAAGTTAGCAAGGACATGAACAAATCACAGCGCGACTATTACCTTCGACAACAGCTTAAAGCGATCAAAAAAGAGCTGGGTGAAACAGAAAACGAAGCTGCTGAAGCTGCTGAATTCCGTCAACGGTTAGAAAAATCAGATATGAGTGCTGAAGCCCGCACCGAGGCTTTAAAAGAGTTGGACCGCTTTGCTGAGATGACACCACAATCCGCAGAATATTCGATGGTCAGAAGCTATCTGGAATGGTTGCTGGATTTGCCCTGGGGCACAATGAGCAAAGATCAGACCGATATCATGGCAGCTCGAAATGTGCTGGATTCAGATCATTATGGATTACAAGAGGTTAAAGAACGCATTATTGAATTTTTGTCGGTTCGCAATCTTTTGAACGTTCGTCGAGCGAATCTACCTTCAGACACTTCAGAGCCGGTATCATCCGGCACGGGTGTCATCTTGTGTTTTGCCGGACCACCGGGTGTCGGTAAAACCAGTTTGGGTCAGAGTATCGCGCGCGCCATGGGGCGTGAGTTTACCCGCATGAGTCTTGGTGGCATACGGGATGAAGCTGAGATCCGTGGCCACCGTCGAACCTATGTCGGTGCCTTGCCCGGACGAATCATTCAGGCGATCAAAAGTGCCGGAACTCGCAATCCGGTTTTTATGCTCGATGAAGTTGACAAACTCGGCGCCGACTGGCGCGGTGATCCCAGCAGTGCATTGCTTGAGGTCTTGGATCCGGCTCAAAACGCAGCATTTCGCGACAACTACCTAAGTGTGGATTTTGATTTAAGTGAAGTCATTTTTATCGCCACCGCCAATCAACTGGAAACGATTCCAGCCCCGCTGAGGGACCGGATGGAAATCATACAGGTGGATGGCTATACCGAATTTGAAAAACTTCAAATAGGCAAACAGCACTTGATTCCGCGGCAAATCGCAAACCATGGCCTGGATGATAATGACATTACATTCATGGACGAAGCTGTTCGTAAAATCATAACCCACTACACTCGCGAATCCGGAGTTCGCCAGCTGGAAAGACTGGTGGGTTCTATTTGCCGCAAATGTGTTGTCAATCTGACAACCAATGGCTGGTCGCATATTATCGTTACGCCAGAGCTGGTGGCCGACTATCTGAAGAGAGAAAAATTTGAACCTGAAGTTTCGGAGGCCATTGACATGCCGGGTGTTGCCACCGGCCTGGCGGTGACCGCCACCGGCGGTGACATTCTTTTCGTAGAGGCAACCCGGATGCCTGGAAACGGAAAGCTCAAACTGACCGGACAACTCGGCGATGTCATGCAGGAAAGCGCTCAGATTGCCCACAGTTACACTCGGGCACAGGCAGAAGAATTGTCGATAAAACCCAAATATTTTGAGCGCTCAGACCTTCATTTGCACGTGCCGGCAGGTGCGATTCCCAAAGACGGTCCGTCAGCGGGTATCGCGATGGTGATGGCCCTGGCTAGTTTATACAGCCGTCGCAATGTGCGCAGCGATGTCGGCATGACTGGCGAGGTCACATTGCGTGGTCGGGTGCTTCCCGTGGGGGGCATAAAAATGAAGGTGTTGGCCGCTCATCGAGCGGGCCTCAAGACGGTAATTTTGCCCAAACGCAACGGGCGCGATTTAGAAGATGTACCCGAAGAGGTTCGTAATGCCATGAAATTCGTTCTGGTTGAAAGAATCGATGAGGCCATCGATAGCGCCCTGACATCCGATGAAGCATACGTCAAAAGTGAGGATCGCAGCGCTGATTCTGATATCGGTCCGATAAACGAAAATGTGCTGGCTAAATCAAGATAATTCTGGATGGGTGACAAAAACAACTGTGCATCATGAATTTTAATCACAACCAGTTTCCAGATAGAAGGGGTTGGTTCAATGCAAAATAACAATAGATTCAAAACATTGGCCATCATTGGTGGTATCTGGCTGACATTAATATTGTTCAACAGCCTGGCATCCAATGTAGCCTCAGAGACGATTCCATACAGTGAATTTCTGAAGCTTGCCAGAGAAGGGAAAGTGTCAGAGATCGAAGTGACCGAAAATGTCATACGGGGTAAAATGTTTAGTGAAAATAGCGCTTCTGATCAAGGCCAACCCTTCCAAACCGTAAGGGTCGATACGGCCATAACGGATGTTCTCGACCAAAACGGCGTTGAATATGCAGGTAGAATCCAGTCAAACTTTTTACCAACCCTTTTGTCTTGGATTTTTCCGGTGCTGCTTTTTATCGGCATCTGGTATTTCATTATGAAAAGGTTTCAAAGGCAGCAGGGCGGCTTTATGACCCTTGGTAAAAATAAAGCTAAAATATATATGGATGACGATGTCCGGGTACGATTTGAGGATGCCGCCGGCGTTGATGAAGCCAAACAGGAACTGGTTGAAATCATCGATTTTTTGAAAGAGCCTGAGCGCTTTACGCGCATCGGCGGTCAAATTCCCCGCGGTATCTTGCTGGTGGGCCCTCCGGGCACAGGCAAAACATTATTGGCCAAAGCAGTGGCAGGTGAAAGTGGTGTGCCGTTTTTCAGCCTTAGCGGATCAGAATTTGTCGAGATGTTCGTTGGTGTAGGAGCAGCACGGGTCAGAGACCTGTTTAAAGAGGCTAAAGACAATGCACCCTGTATCATCTTTATCGATGAACTGGATGCGCTCGGCAAGGCGCGCGGATATGGGTCGGTAGGCGGCCATGATGAACGCGAGCAGACGCTCAACCAGCTTTTGGTTGAATTGGACGGCTTCGATCCCAATATGGGTGTGATTTTGATGGCGGCTACCAATCGGCCGGAAATACTTGATCCGGCCTTGCTCAGACCGGGCCGCTTTGACCGTCAGATCCTTGTCGACCGACCCGATAAGATTGGACGGGCGGAAATCCTAAAGGTTCATCTTAAAAAAGTGACATCTGCTGAAAATTTGGATGTTGATACCTTGGCAGGAATGACCGCCGGTATGGTCGGCGCCGATCTTGCCAATCTGGTCAACGAGGCTGCGTTGTTGTCGGTCAGAAGAAATAAGGCCCAGGTTGGTATGGCCGAGTTTGGGGAGGCCATCGAACGCGTTGTTGCCGGTCTGGAAAAGAAAAATCGCCTGATCAACCCGAAGGAAAAAGAAATCGTTGCCTACCACGAATTGGGGCATGCCATTATTGCGATGTCGCTGCCCGAAACGGACCCTGTTCAAAAAATCTCTATTATTCCCCGCGGGATCGCAGCGCTCGGCTACACAATGCAAGTGCCCACCGAAGATCGCTTTCTGATGCGGCGCACAGAATTGTTAAATCGAATAGCGACGCTACTTGGCGGTCGCGCTGCCGAGGAAATTTTCTTCGATGACATTTCCACAGGCGCGCACAATGATCTTTCAAGAGCAACTGACATCGCTCGCAGCATGGTAAAAGAGTATGGCATGAGCCGAGCCCTCGGACAGGTGTATTTTGCTCATGACAACCCAAATCCGTTTATGGTTCAAAATCAAAATGCCAGTGGTAACTACAGTGAGATGACAGCCAATCTCATTGATAAAGAGATCAGACGCATCATCGACGAACAACACGATAGGGCCGTTGAGATCTTAAGAACTAACAGAGACATCATAAATCAAGCGGCAAAAAATTTGCTGGAAAAAGAAATCATAGAGGGCGAGGAACTCAGAGTGCTGTCAGATGCCATCACAAAACGCAATGATGCCGTTTCAAATACCCGGCGCGAGCTTGCGGCTTAAAAAATCAAAATCCGCAGCATAATGACTTTAGGGTCATGCACAGCATGTAATTAATAAGTTTAATGGGCTATTGAGCTGTGCATGGCCCATTTTTTTAAAGGGATATCACACAGCATTGATGGCGAAGTATGTAAACTTTGTCAGCGCTTGTTTCAATCGTTATTCGGCGACAACGCTGCTTTTCTGAGAGACATCTGCAATGCTGTCTGAAGCCGAGGTGCCCGAATCAAATCCAACGGTCCAGACTTTTACTTTGCCGGATCGGGTGGAATAGGTTTGATATCGCAGATTTCCAGTTTCTAAAAGGTAAGGGTAATCAAAATTGGTGGAGTGAACACCCAGCGTCTCGACATGGTAGGGCTGCCAGCTTAGCCCTTTGTTCAAGCTGCGGTGCAGCTTATTGTGCCCGTCCACTGCCGTAATGGTGCCGTTGGCATCTGTCAGAATTCTTGCGGGAATGGAAGCAAACGGCAGTTTCAGCGGCGAAGACCAGCCTGTCTCCGGACGCCACAATGACCACCAGGCCGTGTCGGTGCTGTTATCCGCAAAAGAGACCGCCGGGTGCCCATCTGCAATCGCTCCCACATAGCTGGTGTACCACAGGTTGCCGGCGCTGCCCGTCCAGTCGGGCCCGACGACGACATCTGCTGAGTCAAGAGTGATCGGCAATGAGTCGTATGAGGACCCGTCGGCACGTTTAAACGAGTCGCCCCCATCATCCGATAAGGCATACAGTACGTGGGTATGATAGCCCGAAGAGCCATTGCCGTCATCCACCACCCAGGTAATGTGCATGCGGTTGTTGCGATCGAAAAAAATCCGCTGTCGATAGGGTTGATAGGCGGTGCCGTCGGCTCCGGAATCATTCCAAAAGAAGGTTTTGGCGCCATGAGGGTAGTTGGTACCCCCCAGCATCACCCAGGTCTTGGCATCAGCATCATAACGGGCGATGGCGGCGGCCATAATGCCGGGCGACCACCCCGTACCAAATTTGATGCGATGGCGAAAAGCAGCGAACAGGACGCCGTTTAAGTCCCGCGCAAAGGACGGATAGGTTATCCAGTTTCCCGGGATGGTGCGGGCCTTCTCACTGCCGACAAACGTAAAAGAAGAGATATCTTCCGGTTTATCGGATACAACATATTGCCAGGCGTATTCATAGAAAGGGTTGCCGTTTTTGGGATGATTGAAGGGCGAGTGATGCATGTTACCGGCAACGTGTATATACCCGTTTCGATCGATACCCACGGATGCGCCATTATACCAGGAAGCCGGGTCGGTCTCTTCAAAGATCACACTTTTGGTTACCGAACCATCCGCTGACTTTTTGACGATCAGGGTCTTTAATTCCCGGTTGACATAAACGTAATAAATGGCATCGTTGTAAGTGGCCACCGGCGTTTGCCAATCGCTACCGGTTACTTTGGAAGCATCATTGAATTCGAATTCTTTGGTTATGGTGACGGTTTCCGGTGACTGTTGCCCCCATGCCGTCATTGCATATATACATAGAGCCACCGGAACCGCCACCAAAGCGGGGGAAAATCGCCGCATGATTGGTCTCCTTCTTACCACCTCCGACTTGCATCCGTACGGGATTGAGAACCAATGGCCCGGAAATGCCCCCCGGCTGTTTATCCGGGCTCAAGCGTCTCAAAAACGGATTGACTGGTTGGCGCTATTTTCATCTGCAAAATAGGTACCAATTGGATTTTTCAGACCACCAACCGTTGAAAACACCCCCAGACGGCATTACTATTGGATTCCGGCTTTCAAAACATTAGTTTAATCACTTCCTTAGGCCCATTTAAATCGCCTACTGAAGTATTTTCAGCTAAAACCCAGACCGCCGGATTTCAACAGACCCACTGGGTTTGTGTACGAAAAATTATAACTTTGCGTATACAGAATTATAAATGAAGCGGATTACTGCCCATTTCAGATAAAAAAGTCCTTTTATCGATTTGTCCGGATCATCTGAATTTTCGAAATCAGATCGCTGGTTTTTTATAATGTTGCTAAAATTGCTGTTTTGGGTGTAAAATTTAACATTGCAGGTAAGCATCTGACAAAAACGCTGCGTTGAATGTCAATATGTGCCTGCAACGAAAAGTTCAATTTACTGTCAACCCATCCAAGCCGTCATATTAATAAATTCGAGGAGGTAACAAGATGGAAGCTTACTGCGTTAAATGCAAAGCCAAACGAGAGATGAATGACCCTAAGGAAATCACAATGAAAAACGGAAGGCCCGCGACCCAGGGCGTTTGTCCAACGTGCGGCACCAAGATGTTCAGGATCGGTAAGGCCAAATAAGTCGGCCGGTCTTTGACCATCTTATGCTGCCCTGGGTTGCGCCCGAGGCAAAAAACGTCCCTGTTTGGCGCGGTAAAACCGTCGATGTTTTACCGCGCCGGATAGGCGCTTGCCCCCGCCCCTCATCGAACCTTTGTGGATCACGAACAGCCAAATGTGATCTCACGCCCCAGAATGTTAGTGCCTTAAAAAGGAGGAACCCCGATGTCTGCCTATATGATTGCCAGAATCAACGTGACCGACTGGGACAAATACAATCAATATATAAAAGTTACGCCGGACATTATCGCAAAATATGGGGGCCGTTTTATCGTGCGCGGCGGCGACACCGTGACCTTGGAAGGTCCCGAAGAAAAATGGCGCATTGTCGTCATTGAATTTCCCGATCTGGATAAAGCCAAGGAATTTTATCATTCGCCGGAATATGCGAATGCCAAAAAGATTCGTGCCGGCGCAGCAGAGGCCCAATTTGTCGCCATTTCAGGTGTTGAATAGAAGCCGCCAACCATGAAAAAACCATCCATTCGCAGTGTCCGGCTGCAAGAGTTAGCGCAATTGCTGGCCTTAAATCAATCCAACTTGCCCCATGTCGGCTCGATCTCGCTGCCTGAAATGCAGCATCTTCACAGTCAGGCCAGCTATTTTCGGTTGGCCGAACTAACGGACCAGATCTTGGGATTTCTAATCGCTTTTGAGCCTGACGCTGATTATGGGAGTCTCAATTTTTTGTGGTTTAAAAAACGCTATCCTGAGTTTGTCTACATAGACCGCATCATCACCGCAGCCGAAGCCCGCCGCAAAGGCATTGCTTTCGCCCTGTACCGGGATCTGGAAGATTTTGCTGCGCAACGCCAGATCCCCCTGATGACATGCGAATACAACCTGCAACCGCAAAATGACATCTCGCGACAGTTTCACCAAAGATATGGTTTCAAGGAGGTGGGGACTCAAGAAACCGAAAATGGTAAAAAAACCGTCTCGCTTCAGATAAAGCCTGTCGTCAAACAATAGTGGCCGGAGGGCACCGGTGCCAAAGGCCTCAGACCCCTTTTTTATTGAAAAAAGATACTTTATCTACTTCAGGAAAAATAAATGACTGCCAATCAAATCAACCATCAGGCAGTGATTCGCCTGACACAGGAGTTGATAAAAATTAACTCGGTAAATCCGTCCCTCTCAGCCAAAGGCGTCGGCGAGGCAGACATTGCCAGGTATATTGGGGGTTATCTTGAAAACCTGGGATTAACCGTTGGTTATCAACGGATCCAAAAAGACCGCGTCAATGTGATTGGCATTTTGAAAGGAACAGGGGGCGGGCCCAGCTTAATGCTAAACGGTCACACCGATACAGTCAGCGTCGATCAGATGACTGCCGACCCCTTTGAAGCCCGCATCCAGGATGGTAAACTTTACGGCCGGGGTGCTTTGGATATGAAAGCCGGAGTTGCCGCGCAGATTGGCGCCATCCAAACCCTGATCGAAGCCGGCGTTAAGCTAAAAGGCGATGTGATCCTGGCGCTGGTTGCCGATGAGGAGTATGCCAGTATTGGGACTGAAGCGCTTGTAGCCGAATACGCTGCGGATGCCGCCATTATCTGCGAGCCCACCGATCTGGATATTGTGATTGCCCATAAGGGGTTTGCCTGGATTAGAATTGACATTTCCGGCCGCGCTGCCCATGGCAGTTTGCCCCATAAAGGAGTGGATGCCATTGTCAAAGCCGCCAACCTGCTGACGGCAATTGAAGGCTATGCCAACACGCAGTTGACCCGCAAAACCCACCCTTTACTGGGGTCGCCGTCTATCCACGCCTCTTTGATAAAGGGCGGGACCGAGCTCAGCACCTATCCGGATTACTGCAAAGTCGAGCTGGAAAGACGAAACCTGCCCGGCGAAGACCGCCAGACGGTGACCGCCGAAATGCAGGCCATCTTGGAAGATATCCGCACCCGGGATGATGAATTTAAAGCCGATTTAGATGTTTTTTTCTTCCGACCGGCATTTGAAATTTCGCCCGAACAGCCCATCGTTCAGAGCATCAGCCGGGCTTTTGAAGCGACATGCCGCCGAACACCGCAATTTAAGGGGATGTGGGCCTGGCTGGATTCCGCTATTTTAGCCCAGGCGGGCATACCGGCCGTTATTTTCGGCCCCTCCGGCGAGGGCGAACATGCCGCAGTTGAATCCGTGGATGTGGATTCGGTCATCACAACCACACAAGTGCTGGTACAAACCATAATGGACTACTGTAATCAATAGATTGCATATGAAAAAACTGATGCTGCGCCTTCCCATATATTACCTTGTTATTGTGGCCGCCATGTTTTTCTTGCAGGATTTTTTCATCTATCACCCCAATCGCTCAAACCCGGAAACCGTCGAGCAACTGGCCAAAAACAGAAACCTGCGCCTGTGGCCGGGTACCATTGACACATACCGGGGGTTTGTATCTGAGGGCACATCCAAAAAACCCCGCGGCACCATAGTGGTGTTCCATGGAAACGCAGGCTATGCCCTCAATCGCATCTACTACGTCACCGCCTTTAACAAACTTGCATATCGGGTGATTCTGGCTGAATATCCGGGTTATGGGGCCCGTCCGGGAAAACCCGGCGAGTCGCAATTCACTGCAGACGCCGTTGAAACGATTCGCCAGGCACAAGATGATTTCGGTGGTCCGATCTTTCTGGTGGGCGAATCTCTGGGGTGCGGTGTCGTGTGTGCCGCAGTGGCCAAAACAGAGGTCCCCATTGACGGTGTGGCCTTGATCACACCCTGGGACACCCTACCGAATCTGGCCCAGGATCAATATTGGTTTCTGCCGGCCCGCTGGATTGTTAAGGACCAATATGATAATGTAGCTAACTTGGCAAATTATACGGGGCCGGTGGCCATCATCATGGCGGGGCAGGACGACATTGTCCCCAACCGGTTGACCCGCAATCTTTATGAGACCTTGCCAGGGCCGAAGCGCCTGTGGATATTTCCCAAAGCAGGACACAACAGCTGGCCATCTGGCTCCCATGAGCCCTGGTGGGGTGAAATGATGCGGTTTTTGCAGCCAACTGCTGCCGGGGATGACCCCAAATAGCGGCTTCAGGTCTGATGATCGTTTTCTACATTTGGTTACAATTCGGATAACATTTTTTCACGAAGGAGATGGACGATGAGCGAATTCAGTGAGCGATTGATTCAGTTACGGGCGGACAGCAAATTAACGTTAAATGAGATTTGCCACGGCGCCGGTATTCCACCATCCCGCCTGGTCGAACTGGAAAGGGGCACCCGCATACCCACCAGCGGCCAGATTGAACATCTGGAAAATTTTTATGAGATCGATTCAGGAGAGCTGGTCAAGCTGGCCGAAGCATTAGAAAAAACCGACTAAAGGAAACGTGTATGGCGATTCGGCAATTTTACCGGTTGACATGGCGGTTGGCAATTTCTGCCAGCGCTATTCTAGTAGCAAGTCTGCCCACCAGTGCATCTGAGATTGCCAAACTCAATTTGGACAATACCGCAGCCTTGGGCACAATTGTTTCCGCTGATCAAAAGATCAAGTTCGAAGGTAAAGGTTCAATTCGTATTTCAACAAAATGGCCTACGACCGTCTGTTTGGGTCAAATACCAGATGTGAACATTGAAAATGCCCGCCTGGTCTACCAGGCAAAGGTCAAAACAAAGGATCTGGACGGCGCCGCATTTTTGGAAATGTGGTGCAAAGTCGGCCCCGGTCAATACTTTTCCCGCGGATTAACTTCGACCATTTCGGGCACAAAGGACTGGCAGAAAATCAGTACGGCGTTTGTACTCAACAAGGGGCAAATAGCCCAAGTCGTCACGTTAAATCTGGTCGTTAACGGTATCGGTACGGTCTGGATTGATGACCTTCAACTCAGCAAGCAACCCTTAAATTAGCGCCCCGTCTTTCTCATTCTCGAAAACCATAGTCGTCAAATCGCATTTCCACAATGATGTTGACCCAGCTGGAATCTAGATAAGGCATTATCAAAGGATCTAGCCGCGCAAATCGGATGATTTACAATTTTTAGTAGGAATTTCGACGATTTGTGGTATAATTAAAAGATAAATTGCCCAGCTATGGTATTTGGGAGTAGATTCAATGAATTATGATTGGGAATTCAGCGAGCGCATTCAGTGCAGTGAGGCTGAAAAGAAAGAATGTATGTCACTTGTCGCTGAAGTGGTTGCGATGGCCAACAAAGCCAAGCGCAACGGCCTGCTATCCCTTGTGCAAGAAGCTGAAGAAACGCCCCACTTTCTTTTGCGCAAAGGTCTTCAGCTCGTCTTAGAGGGTGTTAATCCCCAGATGGTCGAAACCACGATGAAGCACTATATCCTGTCAGGAAAGCACCATGGCAGGGAACTTTTGCAACGCTGCATCATCGTCGAAGGTGTTTTGGCCATCCAAAACGGGGTCAATCCCACCATCATAAAAGAGCTGGTGCTGTCATTGTTCGGTGAAGATAGCTATGCCGTCTATGAGCGCGAATATGGCGACGGAAAAGCTGACCGCTTAAAAGCCTTTTTTAAAAAAATCCAAAAGTCCAAAGCCGCTACCCCCTTAAGCTCAAAACTGGGGCATACCATACTCAAGCTTAATGACCACTCTATTAAGCAATGTCTCAAAGAGATCAGCACGGTCGATTTGGCCAGGGCCCTCAAAGGAATCGAGGGCAGTGCCCAGATAAAAGTATTTAAGAATTTGCCGAAACGATCTGCCGCCATCCTGCAGGAAACTGTCGAACACCTGGATTTGATGCGGGAATCAGAAATGAACGAAGCCCAGGAAAAAATGCTTTGGGTCATTGCTGATATGCTTAGGCAGGATAAGCTGCTCTCTCCAAATTAAAAAAGCGATCTTAAAAATGCATCTAATCCGCCTGAGGCGGACAGGCGCCCATGGGCTTTGTTCTCCAGGATAAATGGATTAGATCTTAGTTTTGACAGGATCTACAGGATTTTGAGGATATTTTACTTAGTCGCTCTCCGGACGAGAGCGACTAAACTCAATCCGCTTTCAGCGGAATAAAAACCTTCGGTCATAAAATTTTACCTTGGAATAGACTTTATATTTTAAAACCATCAAATTGGTTGATAAAAGTAGGTAATGCTCGCCGCAGGCGATTGGGTTTGGCCGTTCTCATCTGGAGAACGGCCAAAAAACCTGTAAATCCTGTAAATCCTGTCTAAAAATTTTTTTGCGAGGTTGAACTCATCCCAAATATCGAATCGCCTATCGGAAAATGACATGACCGCACAAAGCTGAATTTTATCTTTAAAATGGGACACTAGATAAAGTCCAATTGAGGGTAAGGGCCGCCGTTCAGAAATTCATGCTTCAGTTCCCACCAGCGACGCCCCACTGTTGCATACAGGCTGCGGTAATCCACACTGAATTTTAAATCTTCATTTTCCAGTTCCTGCAATGAGGGCTGCCGGCCGTAAAGTCCGCCCTTGACCTTACCGCCCATGACCAAATGAGGTGCCGCCGTGCCGTGATCGGTACCGCGGCTGCCGTTTTCCGCCGGACGTCGGCCGAATTCCGAATAGGTCATCACCAGCACCTGCTCCCAAAGACCCATCTGCTGCATCGCACGCTGAAAAGCCATCATGGCTTCGGCCAGCTGCTCAAGCAGTCGATCATGGAGGTTACGCTGGTTGGCATGGGTGTCAAACCCGCCGTGGGATACTTTGATCACCGGAATGGCCGCGCCGCCGGCAATCAGCAGGGCCGCCGTTTGAAGGTGCCGTCCTATGATCGTTTTGGGAAAAACCACCTCGGATGGTAGCTGAATGCTGATCTTCTGATCCAATTCCCGGGCCGAGCGGTAAACATCATTTTGGACCGCCAGCAGGTGTTTGAGGGCCGGGTTCCGGCTGCTGGCTTCGATTTGTTGCACGCGTTTGGCTTGCCGGAAAAACTGCTTCAGGTTTTTCATGATCACCAGCCGCAGGTCACCGCCGGCCAGCGGCCCGGCATCACCGCCGATGGCCGCTCCGTCGGCAATAGTCCGCGAAGGCTCGGGCAAATGCATTAATGTACGAGCCAACCATCCAGTTTGCAGATATTGACTGCTCGAAGATCCGGTTTCCCAGATCTCGATGGAGCGAAAATGCGACCGATTCGGCTGTGGATACCCGACACCGGCAATAATCGCCAGCTGCTTTTGCTGCCAGATCTTCATCAGGGCTTTCAGGCGCGGGTTAAGTCCCAAATTTTCAGATAATTGCAGGACGCTGCCACGTTTGACGGCCAGGCCGGATCGCATCTGATAATAGCGCTGATCGGTGTAGGGCACGAGGGTATTAAGCCCGTCGTTGCCGCCTTTCAATTCGATGAGCACCAAAATCCGCTGCGAGGGCTTTTCCGCAGCGTGGACATTTGGCAACAGACGGGAATGGAGCGACCAGATAAGCGCGCCGGCTGCTATCTTTAGAAATTCTCTGCGTTTCATCTACATACCTTCCTATTTTAACTGATACACCGGGTCCTGCACCAACTGCGAAATCAGGTCTTGGCGATCGGTCAATGCTTGGGGTGCTGATATCGGTGGCAACGGCAACAAAACTTTGCTGACCGTCTGATCGGTTAAATTTTCACCAAATAGCGGGCTGGATGCCATTTGGGCGCTCATGTTTGCGGCGTTTAAGCGTCCCGCCTTTTGACCGGCCTGCAGCATTTCCATACCGCGCAAGAATCGATCCAGTATCTGGTGGCGCATCATGAGTGTATCGGATGAAATCCAGTGGTTTCCGCCTGGCCAGCCTTTCACATTGGGCGGGTCCATCAGATCCTGACCCAGGCGGCGGCTGGCCAGCACGATACCGCGGCCATCACCCATGGGAAATTGAAACACCCGCAGGGTCCCCACGATTAAATCCACCGGGGATTTAATCATGACGCCCACTGTTTGCGGGTCCCTGAAGGCCTTGCTGGTCAACAGAGCCTGCATCAGCGGTTTTAATTCATATTCGTTAGAGCGCAGCACACCGGCCAGACGCTCAATTTCCTTTTCATCCACTGTTTGCGAAACAAACGCTCGCCAGAGTTTGGTGGTGATATGGATGGCCACCTGCGGCTGCTCCAGCACAATGTCGATGATGTCATCCCCGTTAAAATTGCCGGTGCGCCCCATGAAGGTTTTGGATCCGAAATCGTGGCGGCGGCGGACAAATCTGAACTTGCCGGTGCGCCGATCGATGGTCCAGCCCGTAAATGCCCGGGCGGCTTCTTTGATATCGGTTTCGGTGTAATGGCCTTCACCCAGGGTAAACAGTTCCAGCAGCTCGCGGGCAAAGTTTTCATTGGGTTTGGCCTTCTGGTTGAAAGCATTGTCCAGATAAATGATCATGGCCGGATCTTTGGCCACCGCGTGAAGCAACTGTCGGAAATTGCCCAGCGCGTGCTGCCGTAACAGCAGGTTTTGACGGTACATTAGTTTGGGGGATTTTACTTTGCGCAGGCCCGAGGTAAAATGATGGTGCCAAAAAAGCGTCATTTGTTCAGCGAGGGGCGCATCGGTTTCAACCATCTCGCGAAGCCACCAGGCCTTGAGCTCAAAACTGCGCCGCCGCCATTGCTGGCGTAATTTTTTACGCTCCTCCGCACTGAGCTGTTTGATCTGTTTGCGGCTCATCAACGGTTCATTAACCCACTCCGGTGGCGGGGTTGCCGGCTTTTGACGCGGCTGTTTCAGGATGGCAGTCACGGCTTCAGTGTAATCCGTTGATTCCAGCGCCTTGATTTGTTCCGGTGTGCCGCCGAAACCGGTGCGCGCCAGCAGATGCCGCGCCTCTTCAAAGCTCATTCCGAATGCGGCCCGCGACAGCAACCCCAACAACAGCAATAACAAAGAAAAAAAAAGCAAGCGTTTCATGACGCGATCCTCTTTAAGCGGCAATAAAATCAAATTTGATTTTCCTGTTGTATAATAACCCGCCGGGATTGTAAAAGTTTCGCTGATGCATGAACATTTATTTGAAATAGGGAGGAATTTTCAGAATTCTGCGGCTGCATAAATCATCAGTCCCGCATGAGCGGTATGCAAACTCATGCAAAAAGGCTCGTAGCAAAAGAACAGCGATCAAAAATGGAATAATGTTCGGATATGTTAATTTATCATGGTGCTATCAGGTTGCTTAACGGTTTAGCGATGTTCTTTCGCAACGATCCCTAATGCATTCAGACAGTGCATCCCGCTCAAAGCAAGACTGATAATTCATTCCGCTTCTGCCAGGGAATTTGATTGCATTTTATAAGGAGCTCTATGACCGATGCCAAACTATTAATAATCCACCAGGGCGCCCTGGGCGATGTGGTCTTAACCTTTCCGGCCATCATCGCGCTTCGCCAAAACTATGATCGCATCGATATCCTCTGCCAGAGCCAGATCGGAAAGCTGGCTGTCAGACTGGGACTGGTTGATAAAACCTATCCGCTGGAGGCGGCCTATTTTGCAACTCTTTTTTCAGATCAGGTGGATGTAAAAGTCAAAGACCTTATCAACAGTTATACCAGGATCCTTATTTTTTCATTTTCTTCCGATCTTGAGAACACCATCAATCAGATCAGCAACAGCCCCTGCCTGCGCACCCCTCCCCGTCCGCCTGTTCAAGCCAGCATCCATGTCGCCCAACATCTGATGCAAAACATCATCAAGGGCGGGTTGATCGACGCCGTTGATTCACAGGATGTTGTCACATCCTGGCTTAGGAAACACACTGAAAAAGTAAGCCGACCGACCGACAGCCCAAAAATCATCATCCACCCGGGCGCCGGCAGCAAGCGCAAACGCTGGCCGTTCGAACGATTTTTACAACTGGCGGATGATCTCGGAAAAAAGGGGTTACAGCCGCAATTCGTGTGCGGCCCGGCGGAGCTGGATCTGATCGAAGACATACGGAATGAAAATCGACAGGTACACAAGTTTGATGAGCTGACGGATCTGGCGGATGCGCTTGAATCCGCCGGCGGTTATATCGGCAATGATTCCGGCGTCAGTCAGCTGGCAGCGTTTTTGGGGGTGGCCAGTGTGGTCATTTTTGGCCCGGCGGATCCGCAGCGCTGGAAACCCGTGGGGCCTCGGGTGCAAATCGTGCGTCCCAAGCTAGAATGCAACCCGTGCTTTGAAATCGAAGCACAAAATTGCGATCAGCCCGCCTGCCTCGCAGATGCGACCCTGGAATCGGTTCTCACCGCTTTTGATCAGGTGCGTGAATGACATAGTTGTCCGGAAAGCTGCATAACAGCATCACCGGTCGCACGATCAGGATGACAGCTTGATCGCGGCCTTGCGGGTTTTCGCGGCCAGATCACGGTAATCAACCGTAGTGAGCCGGCCCTGATCGATAATCTTTTTACCGTTCACGAAGCTGTAATCGACATAGTCATTGTGACATACGACCAGAGCGGCCACTGGGTCCGCATGGGACCCGACGAATGCATCGCGTTGCGTGTCGAAAGCAATGAAATCCGCTGACATGCCCTTGGCAAGATGACCGATATCGTCGCGCGACAGCGCCTTTGCGCCGCCCAGGGTGGCGATTTCGAGCGCTTCGCGAGCCGTCATGCCCTTTACATCCACTTCGCGCACACGGGCCAACAGCAGCGCAAGTCTGGCTTCCTGGATAAGGTTGCTGGTATCATTGGAGGCCGAGCCATCCACCCCCAGAGCCACTTCCATACCGGCATCCAGCATTTTTCTGATTGGGGCGGCACCGCTTGCCAGGCGCATGTTGCTGGCAGGGCAATGGCAGGCCGCCACACCCGCTGTGGCGAACATGCCGATATCTTTGTCGTCGAGCTGAACGCAATGGGCATGCCAGACCCTATCGTCGAGCCAGCCGAGGGTTTCGGTCCACGGCCCGGGCCGCATCTTGTAGTTCCTGGCCATATATTTGATGTCATCCCGATTCTCTGCCAGGTGAGTATGCAGCCCTACGCCCGCGTAGCTTTTCGCCAGCTCCGCAGACTCGCGCATGAGTTGCTCGGTAATCGTAAATGGCGAACAGGGTCCCAGCGCAATGCGCAACATCGAATGGCGGGAGTTGTCGTGGTATTGTTCGATCAGCCGTTGAGAATCTTTTAAAATATCTTTTTCTTCTTCCACCACGGAGTCCGGAGGCAATCCGCCTTTGCTCTCACCGATGCTCATGCTGCCCCGGACGGCGGTAAAACGCATGCCGATTTCCTGCAGCGCCTGGATCTCATCATCGATCCTGCAGTCATTCGGTAGGATATAGAGATGATCGCTGGAGGTGGTGCAGCCGCTCAGAAGCAGCTCGGCGGCGGCCAGCTTGGCACTCAAGTAGATGTCACTGGAGCGCATGTTGGCCCAGATCGGGTAAAGCGCCTTGAGCCAGGGAAAGAGGGTGCCATCCGGCTTTACCACGCGGGTCAGCACCTGGTAGAAGTGGTGATGGCAGTTGACCATCCCCGGCATGACAATATAGCGATCTTTGAAATCCAGGATCTCGTCAGCAGTTTTGGGCAGCTCTGATGTCGGTCCGATGGCATCGATGACGTTACCGCGCACAAAAAGAGCACCGTTGCGTATTTCCCGGCGCTTTTCATCCATCGTCACAAGGGTGTGGATGTTTTTGACCAGCAGGGTCCGGTCTCCACCGCCGCCGGTTGATGTCTTGCCGGCCGCATGGGCACTGGCTGCGCCGGTCACACTCGAGGCCGCCGCCAGAAGCGGTGTCGCTGCCGCCAATGTGCCGCACCCTTTCAAAAATTCACGGCGCGACACCTCGCTGTTGTGCATACCACAATGGATTTCATTTTTCACTTGTCCTCTGGTTTCGATCATACCGCACCTTTACTTTCTCTGACATATGTGTGTCCCATGCAGCGGATTGTCCAGCAGGATTGCAAAGGGCTCCCTAAAGGCAGGAGCCCGCGTTAATTTTACCAATGTAATTTTTAGTGGTGCGCCCATAAGGGCTTGTTGACAGCCATGCGTCAGGCAAAATGTAAGGGCATGTATTGGTTTTGATTATTTTGTAATCACCCTTACCGAGGTGGCCGTGGCGCCCAAACCGGCACCGGCTGCAGTGACATCCTGCAGCGGCTTGCCCGTCAGTAGCGCTACACGCTCTTTGATCTTCCAGCCCCGAGCGCTCAGCGCCTTGTTGCATTCCGGCGAGGCGCTGCCTTCCAGCCACAGCTCCCGGTTTTGCGCCTGTGGATTTTTCTCAACCGCCGCAGCGATCCTGGAGGTCTCTGCAGTCCAGGCCAGATAATCAATCGGGAATGCGCCCACTAAAACACCCTTGCGGTTCATCAGCCAGACCTCATTTTCGACTTTGACGATGTCCGCCTGCCCGTTTTTTTTCTGGTAATTGAGCATCATCTCTGACATCTGGTGATAGTAGCGCGCAATGATCTTATCCGGCGCCCCTGTCGCCTGGGCCACGAAAAGATCGCGACCCTTGGTGTCTTTCATCAACCGCAGGGCTTCCACCAGCATGGTTTTCTCCATGGGGGTATAGTTGTAATTTTTAAGGAAAGGATCGATCACTTTTTTGGAAACACCCATTTTTTCAAGTTTTTCACGGTTGATCTTGGTCAGCCCCTCGGGAGGGTTGTCCAGTAATATGGCGTTCATTTCAGCGGTTAAGCTGGTTACGGTTATGATGGTGCCGACCGTAGTGCCCTCTGTCACGGCACCCATGGCCACCCCGACGGTAATACCGCCGGCAAAAGCCGCCCGGGCAACGGCCGTCAGCGCCTTTTGCAACGGTTCCCAGTCGGTATAGGGGTCCACCCCCAATTCCAGGGCAAACGCACGTTTGGTGTTCGCCCAGCCCGTCGCTGCTGAAACACCGCTTTCCTGGTAGGGATCATCGCTGGCAATCGAACGGCCGATGTTGCCCACCCAGCGGCCCACGCCCTTGACCGCCCCTTTGGTGGTCTCTACCGGCGCGGTCACAAGCGCCTTGCCCCCGCGAATAGGTGCTAGGATACCCTCTTTCATGGCGTCGCCGAACACGCCGGCTTTACTCATCTCGTCTAAAATGATCAGGGCCCGCACCTCCTGGATCTGACGCGCCAGCTGGTAATCGCTGATGGCCTGGACATCACCGACTTCAGTCTTCAAGGTATAGGTGTTGCTGTAACCGTCATTGAGGGCCTCGGGGTCAATTTTATAGCCCTTGCCCACCATATTGCCATCCGGCACCACCAGGGCTGCATTTAACCTCAACGGCGGTTTTACATAAGCAGGCTTGTCCGCCGCCACGGCCAAAGTAAAACCCAGACCAGCAACCGCGATGGTCAAGATAATGGTCAGAATGCGCAGGTTAAATTTGGTGATCATGGTTGTCCTCCTTATTAATGCGTGATTTACACAAATTGATGGGGTATTGGAATAAGGGCAGAATTCAGGGCCGGTTTCCCGCGTCACCGGAAACCATTGACCCCGAATGGCTCACAATCGTAAAAACTAAGTATCTTAAGATGCTTTTCAAGTGCAAATGAAAACTAGATGTAAGCTTGACATTGCAGACGATAACGTTTCATACCTTGGTTTAAAAATCAATTGGCAATCAGGATAAGGAGGACTCCTATGGAGAAGGTATCGGTGAAAAAAAACGGCAACCGGTTGGCATTGGCACTGGTATGCGGGGCGCTGTTGTTGGTCACGCTCTCCAGTCCGGCCCTGGCAACGAATGATGACCGCATAGCAGAACTGCAGCGTCAAATCGAAGCACAACAGGCCATGCTCGAAGAGCTAAGCAAACAGGTAAAAGAGCTGCGGCAGGCCGCCGCGAATAAAGCGACCGGGGCGGATCAAGGGCCCAAAGGATCCAGTGACACCCAAGTGCAGGTGTTTGGCAGGGCTATCGTCACCTCTAAAGACCCCCGCTTCAAGGTCAAGATATCCGGCCAAGTCAATCGCCAGGTGGCCTATGCTGAAGATGGCAACAACAGCAAGTTTTATCACACCGACAGCGACAACAGCCCTACCCGAATCAATATCGAGGCCCAGGGCAAAGTCAGTGAGGATCTGACCGTGGGTGCCCGAGTCGAGACCGGCTACCAGGACAACCGCCCGTTGGAAGTCAACCAGAACAATGAAAATTCCGGTTTTGATTTCACCAGCCGCTGGCTCGAGGCCTATGTTGCCAGCCAGCGTTTTGGCAAACTGGGCGTCGGCAAAGGCTTTGCGTCCTCCTTTTATATTGATGAAACCGATCTGTCCGGCACCCAGGTGGTCAGTTTGCTCTCTCCCGGAAATCTCTTCGGCGGCCTGCTTTTTTACAGCAATGACATCAACGACTATACCAATATCAGAGTAAGTGATGTTTTTGTCGACCTGGAAAACCTATCGATCGTCAACCGTGTGCGCTATGATTCACCGCACTTTTATGGATTTCAGCTTTCGGGCAGCACTGGCTCCAATCAGCGCCATGACGCTACCTTACGCTATAAAAACGACATTGGTGATTTTAAATTTTCCGGCGCTTCGGCCTACCAGAGAAACTCATTCGGCGGGCTGCTGGACTGGCGCGTCGACGGCGCTTTATCGACATTGCATAAGCCCAGCGGACTCAGTCTTACCGGCGGCGCTTTTTATGCCAGGGCCAACAGCGACAATCGCCACTTGCAAGGCTTTATCGTCAAAGGCGGCTGGCGCAAAAAATTCTTTGACTTCGGTGAAACAGCGCTGTCAATTGATTATGTACAAAACGATGATTCCAGCGCGGATGATGAAGACGGCAAAACTTACAGTGCCTTTGTGGTACAGGACATCGAGCGCTGGGGTCTGCAGGTATATGGCGGCTACCGCTATTACGACCTCGACCGCCAGGGGCTGGATACGGAATCCATCCATGTGCCGGTGATTGGCACGCGCAAGATATTCTGAATTATAAATATGTTACTGCGGAGCACACTGAGATCACAGAGCAGAAATCAAATGAGGATTGTTAAAAATGGATGTCGCCGGCAAACTGACGGCCCTGGAAAACATATACCGCATTTACGACGAATTTGCGGACTCGCTGGAGCTGGCATGCAAAAAACACTGCGCCCACTGCTGCACCACCAGCGTTACCCTGACCACAATCGAGGGCTATCACATCATCCAGCAGCTAAATTCAGAAAGGGATACGGACTGGCTGGGAAAAATCGTCCAGGCTGTTGAGCAGCCCCATTTCCAGCCGAAAATAACCACCAACCGGCTGGCTCAGCTGTGCGCCCAGGGAATGGATGCGCCGCAAGAAAAATTGCCCACAAGCAATACGTGCCCGTTTTTAAGCGCTGACCTATGCCCCCTTTACACCGTCCGCCCCTTTGGCTGCCGCTGCCTGGTATCGCGCCACGATTGCGGCCGGCATGGCTATGCCGATATCGACGATTTTGCGCTTTCGGTCAACACGGTGATGCTGCAGACCATCGAGCACCTGGATGCCAAGGGCTGCAGCGGCAACCTGCTGGATGTGCTTAAGATCATGTCCGGGGAAGATAATCGTCAGGCGTTTCAGCAGGGCAAATTAAACTGCGCCTCAACAGGGCTGATTGCCAATCAGCCGCTTAAGGTCCTGATGATCCCCCCAGAGCACCGCAGCCGCATGGCGCCCATCCTGCAGTCCCTGCGCGAAATTCGTTTTTGATTCAGTTCACCGCAGAGACGCAAAGCTCGCAGAGATTTAATTTTTTCATTTACCGCTGAGAGGGCGGTAAATGAAAATCCTCAGCCGCTGCGCGGCAGGATTATCATTCAAAAAGTAACCCGGTGGCAATACATATAGCGACATGCCTATATTAGCAGGGTGTGAATATTTGAACCCGCCCGCAGGGCTTGGGTTTATTTCTTTTCGGCCTCTCACCGAAAAGAAATAAGAAAAATACCCT
>JAAUXT010127117.1_pt1 | contig 32013 bp, 31 predicted proteins | sample 7278171 | NCBI WGS metagenome assembly JAAUXT01 (sample SAMN14350112, study PRJNA611818) | marine sediment metagenome | isolation source: surface marine sediment (1.8m) | place: French Polynesia: Moorea | collected 2018-08
CCCCTCTCTCTCTCTCTCTCTCTCTCTCTCTCTCCCCTCTCTCTCTCTCTCTGGAATCTGGTATCTATGACCCGATCATTGCTCATTTCACATTCTCTGTAATGGATCACGGAGAAAGCACAGTTCAAATGTGAGATGCACAGCTGCCAACATCTTCCACCAACAACCGTCCGCATTCCCGGGATAAGACAATGAGCTACTCGCTGCTTAATTCACACCGAGATAAGGCTGAAGTGAAACCTGTTCGGTGGAACTCAAACGGGAAAAAATATGTGTCATTAACGTGCGCCCCGAGCACAGTGCGGGCGGCTTCACCTGCGTTTTGGGTCGTAATGAAGTGGACGTGAGAAGGAATGTTGGGAGTTGAGTTTCAGTCAAATCCCAAAATAGAGTGGCTTTGGAGCTTTAAGAGTGGTTCTACTTGTGTTTCACGGAACTCTATCTCGCAACCCAGGGCACTTTGCCCACAAAAGATTTACTGGTCGGTGGCCGAAATTTGAAGAAGTTTTTCTTTGTGCCACACGTCGAGCAATCATGTTGTGACTTTGAATTTGTATGAAACATTCAAAAGAAAAACCCAAAGCCTGCACAAGTCAGAGATGCAGCGCATCTGAGAAAATTCTCGTCAAACTTCAGTCTTCAGTGGGGTTGAATCTTTCTCGGATGAGCGTGGCGTCCAGTGCTCTCAGGTCATTCGGACTCCCAGAGAAAGAGATGGCTTCAGGGTTGTGGTGCTGCCTTCTTGTTGTTGACTTCTTGCGTTGAGAGTTTTGTGTGAAAAGGAACTTGCAATCAGAGCAAAGCCTGTAAATCAAATGAAATTTGATCCCACTGCCTCAGATTTTATCTGCGGATGAGAGTAGTTGAGAAAGGAATGTGGCTTCCGTACCCTCCGTGTGAGATCTTCATGTCAGTGAGGCACTCGTTTTTGGGGTACACGCGCAGTGCTCACGTAAGTTCCTTGTGCCGAACCAAATTGACGATGTGAAAGACAAAGTTCGCCAGATTCATTGGGGCGATTCACTGAGAAATCAGAATTTACACTCTGTTCAAGTGGTCAAACTCGTACAGGTCCAGTCTTGAACAGCTTTCCTGGGAGTTTGTTTTTGCGCTTGATGTGGGGATTTGAACTCAACTTCCAAGGTACCCTGTCAGTTTCCTGGTTCATCAGGCATCTCGCGTCATTCATCGTTGGAACAGTGTTTCTTCAAAACAAAGGACTCACCATGTTCTGTTCACTGTTTTCCAGGCACGCGGGAGGCGGCGTTCGTGCACGCGCTGAGCTCAGCGTCGGTGAGCCACTCGGTGACGCAGCGCTGCAGCTCGGGGTCGCTGCAGGAGTGCGGCTGCGACCGCACCGTCACCGGCCGCTCCCCGCGCGGCTTCGAGTGGGCCGGCTGCTCCGACAACGTCGCCTTCGGAAGCGCCTTCAGGTCAGTGGCGTTTTCACGGAACCACAACGCATTTGGTGATGGTGTGGTGGTGGTGGGGTTCGATGTTGCTGTTGTTCGAATTTGACAAAGTGAAAATGGCAAAATTCAACGCAACTCAAATTTGTTTGCAGTCGCATGTTCGTGGACGCGCGGGAGAGGGTGCGGGGCCGCGAGGGTAGCGGCGGAGGCGGCAGGTCGAGCAGGGCCCTGGCCAACCTCCACAACAACGAAGCGGGCAGAAGGGTCAGTACGAGTACATACGGTCTGTGTGACTGTCTGCGTTTTTGTTTTTGCATCTCACTGGCTTGCAACAAAATCTGAAGCAAACGCAAGGTTCAAGGGTGAAGGCGGTTACTTTGTCGAGCGGATCTCTTCACCGTTTTCAGCGATCGTTCTCGGGGTTTTTATGTGTTGGTGTGCACATACTTCGCTTATCGTACCTGTGCAATTGCCGGTGAACTGATGTGAGGTGTCACAGTCAGAAGCAGGGAGCTGTTGAAATCTGGATGGGGTTCTCACTGGAGGAGCACAGACAGCGATAGGCTAATGCGCTTCAGAAACAGCGCGTTTCGCGTACCTCATCAAGAGGCGTTTTGAGTCTGATCTGTCTGCACTTGGAACTTGCATGGATCAATTTAAGTGTTGCAACAGGTGTTGCCACTCTTCTCACACCTTGGTAAACTCTTGCAGTATCCACACAAAGAATGCTCCTTCAATTTCTACTGCTGAATAACATGCAAAACGAGACATTGCAGCAAAGAAAAACTTAAATTTTATGAGGGGTCATTTACGGCCATTTGCTGTTCACAAAGCATCGTCAGATGGAAGAGACGCACATGTTGCGCAACTGGAGACACTCGCGCTGAGTTGAAATTCATCTGTCTGCCGCTATTCATCCCAAAGATGGTCAATCCAACCCACTCTAAGAAAGCAAGAATTGTTGCGCAAGAGTCGGGCCTGAGCTGACCAAATTGTGCATCAACTGAGCGTTTGAAGTACGTGGTGTTTTCTCAGAAGAACCTTGATTGGCGGGTTGAATGTTCGCACGCCTTTCATCAGTGAAGTGGCCAAAGTTCCTGCATACATCTCGGCATGGCTTGCTAACTTTATGATGATAGACACCCAAAATTTCTTCCGGTCGATCTGAAATTGATCATCCTCGTAGGATTCGAGTTTTCCGCAAAGAGAACTGTGCTTACGCGGTGACTTCAACGCCGAAAAGCCATTTTTGTTGGTTGTGACGTCCTTTACGCAGGAGCGGCTGTTCACAATGAACTGGACTGGGGATTCAGAGACTCTGGTCTCGCAGACCACGGAACGTTTCGCCGATTGCCTCATAGGTCCCAACAATATGATCACGAGCTTGCTTTGTGAGCAAACCAGAGTCAAGAGAATTTTCACAGCGGCAGGGGAATTTCACGTTTTTGTTTTCCACGCTCTTTTTGAAGCAGACAGATCGAAAGGAAAAACGACGAACACAACCACCAATGTGTTTAGGAAATGATGTACAACATCGAGGTTCAGGTCAGCGATGTGATCTGAGGAAAAAAAGCGCCGCACCTTTTGTCATCATGTTCTTGTGAAACTTCAATCTTGTGCTTGTTGAAAAACTCCCCGGGAATGTTTTCACATGTGTTTTATCACGGGGCCGGCCGTGTCGCCTATTTACAGTAATAAATGGGCTGGAGAGCAGATCTTGACAATGGCATTTGCTCCCAGCCGCCTTAGGGTGAACGGCGCAAAGTCAGGTCTGACACCATCACCCACAGGTAGGAGGAACATCCCTGTGAAACTTGTGTTCCTGAAATTGCTTATCAATCACGTCTCATCAACAAAAAAACAACAACATTTCCAAGATTCAAAACGTGTGAGAATCAGCTGTTTTGAGAGCGGGAGAAGAAGCATTGAGATTTGACTGTGTCACCCACGAGTTGTCCACGGTGCACAATGCAAAACCCCCAGAAACGGACCGAGTGAGGCAAAAGCGCCTGTCACAAATCATAAGAACAGTCACAGCCGTGAAAACGATACGTCATTATTTTATTGAGCACGGAAAGATTGATCTGACAACAAGAACAGAGGAGTTGGGAGAGATGCGAACACTGAGGATACAAAGAATCTTTCTCGATTTTCCACAATGGATCAAAAGCGTCCGCCAGAGATCAAACTGCAAAGAAATTCGCGACAGCTCGGTGTGGCGTTTTTTCTCTAAATAATATAATTAATTCCTGAGTACGAGAATGCATGATGGAAAAGTCGCTCAGTGTGCACAAACTCCAAAACCCAGGTGGACTGTTTCTGTTTTTCACAGGACAGATTTCCACCTTTCGACGCAGAAAAGAGCTTTCAGTCCCAAACAGCAATGCCAGACCATCTGGCACAACAGAAATGCTGTGACACACAGAAAGGATTCATTCTCTTGTGCGCATGCATCGGAACATTCTTGACCAGGATCCACAGAATCTCCTTCAATGAAACAACGACCGTGTTCTTTGCCTCGAGGGCTGAAGCGTCTGTTGCCCTGTGAAGACATCCATCTCAACCCGTGTATGGAAGTGTTGCTCATGCGCCAACCTCCTCTCGGCAAAACACCCCTCTGTCCATACCTGTTTTGAAACGCCTTTGCTGAAGGACCCCTTTTGCCTTCTTGACTAATGAATCTCGTTTTAAAGGGAAGCATGTGGCAAATAAGGTATCAAATTGTCATCAATTTGCCCGTAATGTGACAACTGCCTCTGAATAGTGTGCAGGTGGTCTTTCTGCGTAAGGCATTACTCCGACGTAGCATGCACAAACAGGGCAATTATAAATCCATCACAATCTATGACAAACGCATTAAAATTCATCAACGGAAAACATATCCTCTTTGTCACTGGTGAGATGCAAAGAGACATCTTTGCAAGGTACATTTTTCTGAAAACTGCCATTGTGAACTTTTTGCGTCGACAAGTGTAACAAAGTAGACTTTAGTCGAAACATTCCTGGAGAAAGAGACTCAAGTATTTGCCGTCCACCAAACATCAACCTGAAGTGTTGTTGGGACATTTTTCCTGGGGGTGATTTTCCGTTCTATCACCTGTATGGTGAAAGACTCAAAGCATGGCCGAAAATGCGAAACAAGCAAACGCGCAGCGTCACAACGACGGTTCTGACAATATGTTGGGAGTGTTGGTGTTCTGAGGGCCCTTGTAGTCAGATTGTGTCCGGGAATTTTTAGAAGTGGCCGTGGAGTGAATTTTTGCCGATTCGTAGGTCAGTCGACCTGTGTTGTGAAGAACTCCAGAATCTCCCGATGTGTCCCGGACATTGAAAGTTTTGTGAAGCTGCAGTCGGCACTTACTTCGTCTGTGAGGCACAGTGAATCCACCGGCAACAAGAGTTGACGTGAGCTGTCTTCGGCCCGACAGATCATTGCGCTGCATCCTGAAAGGTGGTAAATCCCCTTTCAATTTGAGATAATGCCTTGATAAAATTTGTTGAGGTATCGCTGAACAACCGAAGCGCCAATGGTTGAAACCAACACGAGAATTCAGACTTGTACTTGCAAAAGCTTGGATGTGTCAGGAATTTCATGATACCTTGTGGCGAGTCAAAAGACTAAAGCAACCCCAGTGGTTGTCTGGTCCTTTGCATGAAATACAAAACAATGGCATTTGACATACGGGTTTTTGTCAAGATTTGAACACGCGGGAAACGTGTTTTACGAAACTGCCTTCATCCGGAAGAACCGTCGGTAATCTGGTGCATCAAGTGGTTGGACGATTGGTGGTTCTTTCGCCGAAGAAGTGCGGAGTTTTTGTTCCAGGAAATACACACCAACAACAATGGTGTCTCTTGCACAGTGAATCTGACCTGCTTCCTTTCTTGCCTCTCAGAACGTACAAACCATTTCCGAAGGCTTACAGGGCTGCCAAAAAGTTCATGTCAGGGAAACTATCAAAAGAAGAAATCTGCCCAGAAAGAGGAAACTAAAGGGTTTTTTTTCTTTTGGGAAGATTTCAAGAGTACTCGAGATTGTTTTCACACGAACGCGGTGAACAATGCCGCAGAACAATTGCCTCAGCCAAGTTTCGTTTTGTAGCAATTTGCTGCCCTGTCAAGTGCCTGTCCAGGGAGATGTTTGTCAACAGAGACGGTGGTGAAAATGCACAGGAGCAAATGAAAGATGTTCTTGTGGCAAAGCACTTCAGTAAAGAATGGAAACGCAGAGGTGTAACAAAAACAGTGTTTGTGTTGGTGAGAAAGAAAAGGTCTCTTTGCAACATAATGAGACCCAAATCATCTCAGGTACAAAACACCGCAGTCAGTGTACGTACTGGTTGCAAAGGATTCGTTCTGCTTTCCAGGTGATTTGAACTCGCCTTCTCCATCCGCGTTGCTCAATTTTTGCCATCCAATTGGAGAATCTGGTGCACGCTTTTGGGAGTCACATTTTGGGACCAAAGCTGTAGTTCAGTGGTCTCCTTTTTGTGCTTTGTAGCCTCAAAGGGAAAAAAGCAAATTTTTGGAGTCAAGAGTCCAAAGTGATGGATTCATGACTTTTGGACAGGTTTTCGTTTGGTCAAGGGAGTCTATTGGTGATTTTTATCACGAGATTGTTGTGTGGTGATCATTGCCTGACAGTTACTCACATTAAAAGGTCATTGAAGAGAAATTCTGTTATTTTTTCGTGTTGCTGATATGAAAGGGTTGTTTCTGCACTTGATCGGCTGAAAAAAACCAGAAGTTGTATTCCACGTCCATATTTTGAGGCTTGTGCAAAAGAGCATCCCAAAGACCGATTCCATTTGAATTTGGTTCTGCTGGTAGCTTCTGATCGCAGAAAGAAATATATGCATTCCAAAATTGCATTGTCACAATTTTTCAGTTCGGACAAGATTTGTAAAACGTGATGTGGACCTTTTGGGGAGGACAGAGTTCACAATTTCTAATTTTCCCCCATCTTTACTCGGGTCTGAATTTCGGTTCATCTTCACTAAAGGAGCATGCTCACTCACCGTCGCACTCAACACGATAACGCTGTTTTATTTTTGTTTCCAGGCGGTGGAAGACAACATGGAGGTGCAGTGCAAGTGTCACGGCGTGTCCGGTTCGTGCGAACTCAAGACGTGCTGGCGCGCGTTGCCGTCCTTCCGAACCGTCGGGGATCACCTCAAGGAGAAGTTCGACGGCGCGTCGGAGGTTCAGGAGAAGCGCGTCGGGCCGCGACGCATACTTGTTCCCATCAACGCCCAGTACAAACCTCACACAGACAATGACTTGGTGTACCTGGAGGCGTCACCGGACTTTTGTGAGTACGACCCGAAGACGGGGTCGCTGGGCACCAAGGGGCGTCTCTGCAACAAGACGTCCAAAGCGATAGACGGGTGTGACTTGATGTGCTGTGGACGCGGCTTCAAGAGCCGACGGAAAACCGTCTCGGAGAGGTGCAACTGCAAGTTCCATTGGTGCTGCTACGTGAGGTGTTCTATGTGCAAGAGGGACATTGAGGAACACACGTGCTTGTAGACAGTTTGTTGCTGTACAGGATCTTCGGGTCCTTGTGACTGTTGGCAGGTTATTGATGCACATATCAACACGCTGGAGGCATTGCAAGTTCACTCACCCATTGATTGAAAATCTTCCTTTCTTTTGCAGGGAATTTCACAGCACTGTACAAACGTGAATAACGAAGATGTACATTCGACATATCTGTGCATTTAATTTTACAGGTTGTGTGTGTGTGAACATATTATCAGGCAAGCGAGTTGTTCTTCGCTTTCCGCAATCCTAGACAGACCCGTTCCTTGCTCAAGAAAATGCGAAAACATCTCACAAAGTCAATGAGGGTCAGTGTCGTCCTCCGTTCTGTCCAAATTCGGAAATGGACCCCTGATGCTGATCCGCAATTCACATTTGGGATTTCCGGTCCCTGTTTGCTTGGAGAAGCAGTGTTGGAACGCCTCAAGATGTGGTCAATGGACGGGATCGTGAAATCTGTTCGACACAAAACGAACGGTTCGTGAACAGGAACCGGCGCCTTTCACGTGTAACATCCCAGAGCCTTTTATGTATCGCAAAACCATACAAGCAGCTTTCGGTTGTTGAAAATGCTTTCACGAACTTGTGTTTGTTAGGGGGGATCATTGCATGTTTGCGATCAACCTCGTACACGTCGAGTTGAAAAGCGTAGTTGAAAAGCACTCGTTTGTTTTCACGTCAGTTTGCGAAACGCGTCAAGATTGTGTGCAGACACCCAAACGCGCTTCATCAGTTTCTCTGTTTTGTACATTCAGTAAATTAACCAACAGTATTAAATGACACAAATCCGGACAGTATGCAAACCAGTATCTTCTCTGAAGAAAGAACATATTTATACAGTTTGACCATGTTGTACATAAATTTTAGTTGCATCAGAAATTTTAGCATTAAATTCGTTGCCACAGTGAGGTCGCCTTTGAAAACGAAGCATTGGCGTCGCAATTTTGTCGACCATCTCAACTTTACGAGCAGAATTCAGTTTGAAAAACTTTGTGTTCACAAAGGAGTGAGGAGTCTTGGCTTTTGGACACACCGAGTACTTTCATCATGTTGATGTGCGTGAATGACACGACGACATTGGCGTCACGCTTGCTTTTTTTCACTGGGGTAGTGAAAAGTTTGAGAACCTGAATGAACTCCATGCATCCAACAAACGACAAGACAATAGACCTGCCACTCAGGGCCATGTTGAGTGTAGGGCCAGTTCAGGTGGGACCTGAAATGGCCAAACACCTGTGCCTTCTGGTTTCGGAATTTTCAGGGGGTATCTACACCTACAACCCAGAGACACAGGTGTCTGGCCATTTCAGGTCCCAACCCAAGATCACCAGGCACCTGTGCCTTGAAACGCATTGATGAACTCAAAACAGGATTTGCGCTGCTGTGTTCCCGAAGAGCGACGTGACATACATTCGCCAAAGCTCATCGGAGACAATGGCCTTTGGGAAAAGAAGCCACAGTGGAGCACCGCACCAACCGTTCGTTCGTTCACTCGGTCAAGTGACCGAGGTCCACTGAACCAAACCTGCTTCTGGAAGGCGAACAAAGTCAGAAGACCAGCGACTTGGGAAGATATCAATGTCTCCAACGGTACAGTATGTTCTGGATGTGCCCAGTGTGTTTTGAAATGGCACGGGCAGAATAGAACCTCCAGTCCAAAGAAGGTGAGCGGCCAGTCGGGTGAGTTGCGTCCTCCTTCGGTGAAGGGGTTTGGTTCGCCTTGCAGAACAGTGAGAGCAATAAGCCGAATAGGGTACGCTCGGACACAACCAGAGAAACTTCTGTTGTGTTGTAAACGTTTATTTGAATCCAGTTGCAACACCGCACCACACACACATCACTTTCAATACTGACAAAGCTACGTCGGTCAAATGTGCTTTATTTACATATCACAATTGACTATGTTACAATTTGAACTGTGAAGATAGTTCAGTGTCACAAAATTCTCGAAATAAACTTTTTATCTCCCTCTTGTGAGGTGCTTGAGAAGACGAAAAATGGAAAGTTGGACACATTGTTTTTCGACAATTTTTTCCTTTTCTTGTTTTGGTCCTTTCGATCTGCAGTGCTACACCCACTCACACTCACACCATGCTGAATGAATAGATACGAGTATCTGGATACTTTTCAAAGGTTTGTCTCATCCACTGTGATTTCATCTCCCAAACCATTCCAAATCTTCCCTATCACTGTTCACCTGCTGCAACATGTTGAGGTCACTGCATATTGTAAACCAAGGGCAGAAATACAAAGGGTGCCTCAAAACAATTTTGGTCTCCACCTCATTTCCAGCCCGCAACCGAAAGAAAAAACAGACGGCAAGTTGTTCACGAGGAGTTATTTGACATGCGACAATACCAGCGAAATTGGGGGGGGGGGGCAATTTTGTCGACAAAAGTTTTGTCCTCATAAATGGCCAGTTAGTTTATCCCCGGCCGTAGAAAGGAGGGTTGTAGGGCGCGTTCATGCCGACGTTGGCTGGGAATCCTTGACCCACAGCCACGCCGTTAGGGTTGACGGGCCCGGCGTTGGGCTCGGCACTGATCTTCGGGCGCCTCAGAACCGCCTCGTGCCAGGTGACGACGGCTGCAGCTTTAGCGGGACCCACGAGACCAGGGGCGTTGAGGTTGGGGATCCCTCGCATTTCAGGATTCATCACTCCCTCGCAGCCCTGCGCATCGGGGCTGAACTGACTGCCAGCAGAACATACCATGTTTTTGCACGTTTGTTCCTCGGTGCATATGATATAGCCGTAATCAGTAAAAGCGCTCTTGAGCAGCCGAGGGCTCATGGGGCCACCATTGGGGACATTGGCGCAGATTCCCCGTCCAAACCCAGGGCCGGTGTTGCGGTTTCCGGACATCATGAACTGCAGCTCCATCTTGAGTTGCTCCGCGCGAGAACTCGCCGCGTACCGAGCCTGGGTGACGCCCCTCAGGTCGTCCTCACTCGGGGTCTGCACGCAGCGAGCACCGGGAGCTGCAAGTTTCATCAACCCGAATCTTACCAACAACATTGAATTCCGTACACCAAAGACTTGACAGGGACACACAGGCGTGTACCTGACACATGGAAAATATTACTCCTCATGCATGTTAGTCTCTTTTTGTAGTGTCAGCGTCAAACCTCTTGATCAAATCCGATTCTCGTCGTTCACTGCACTTACTGCTCGAGAGGCCGACGTCGGAGACCCGGACGGTGCAGGAGGCGCCATAGTAGGGAACGACGCACATGCATTTACCCTGGTTGTCCCTGGGCCCGTTGCAAAACTCCGCACCTGGAGCAGAGAAATACACAAAAACGCGCTGTCACAACCGTGGCGCGTCCTTTTCGAGTCCAGAGGCAATGAATTCATCACAGCAGAGCTTCTGTAGAAACTTTCAGGCAAATTGTCTTTTCCCACTGTTGTTACAAAACTTGAGGATTTGGAGCCCAATACGTACGAGAGTCAGAAGTATCGTAGCCGAGAGTTGATGCAAAGACGGGTTGGCCTTGTCTACTGCTGAAGAAAGAGTCGAGTCCCACAGCAGGCTGAAACAGAGAGGTACAGTCTGAGTCAGACGAAACTCATGAGGCTTGGTCGTCCTGCCACAACGATGAAACAACAGCTTGATAATTTTGAAACAACAGCTTGATTCTCAATGCGGCTCTTTTCTGTGTAACCTGTTCTTGCTGGAACCTCAGACTGATACTCCGTGGATCCACATGTCCGTCTGTAGTGCGTGATGTGGCGTCACAATCGTGAACTGGATTGACCCAAAACGTCTCGCATCAATTGCATTTACTCTGCTGCAGCGACTTACTGACACTCCGCTGAAGGCTGGATTGGCGAAGCCCGAGGCGCCTTGACCGTTAAATCCAATGGCAGGGAATCCACGGCCGAAGAATCCGTTTCCGAATCCGCCTCCGAACCGGTTTCCAAATCCGTTTCCAAATCCGTTTGCGAATCCGTTTGAGAATCCGTTTCCGAACGGGGACATACCAAAGTTATTTCGCCCGAACCCTGCAAAAACGGTTTGATGATGAATTTTGTGTAACACCTACTTTTGGAAAGTCCCGGCAGCGAACCTTGAAAGGACATCAGGGAAAACAAAATCCTCAAACCGTCAAAATGAGTCTTTCGGGATTAAAAAGCATTTTGGTTTCTTTTTTTTGTTTTTTTCATTGCGAACACCTGTTGCAATCAGTTGGAGAAAGAGCGCTCGCATACCTCCTGCAGTCCACTGCGAGTAGGCGGTGGCGATGAGGGCCAACACGACTCCGAGTCTCAGCATCTGGAAACGACAAAAATTGCTGAACGGGGAAAGCGATTGCGCCCGCTTTGTGTTTTGGATAGGACAGGTTGTGCTCTTGGTCTTCGCTCACTGAATGTCCGTCCAAAACAGCTCAGAAGTGAAGAATGTCTGGACGAAACAAGAATTCTTCATTTGCACTTGTTTGTTGGCGGGGCGGTATACTCGTACGTACGAGAAGATTTAGACTGGAAGATGAGCAACTCCTGAAGATTCTCAAGTTCAGATTTCTTTCAGATTACTTGAAAATTATTCCGCCGTAATTAGACCTTGGTTCGAAGACAAGCAACCCACGGAAGTTATCGCAAAGCGCCCAGAGAACATCAAAAACAAAGAGCCAAATCACACCCGATCATTGCTAACACCCTGAGTGATTTGACTTTGGCAGCCAGAGTCCTGCCTTCAACGCGACAAACAACGGATTCTGTACCATACGACTTCCTCTCAAAGGTGCGCACAGTCGGGTGTAATCCACGTCTTACCTTGACGCTTCGCCTGTTAAATCCTTCACTGAACGTGGCTCTGTGCGCCGAGTTCAGGGCGGGGCAACCTTAAGTACCGGGGCGAACGGAAGCAAGGCCTCGCACAACCGCGGACACTTTTTGTGGGTCTGGTTTCGGACTGGCACTGGTTGTCTACAGACCGCTATGGGTCGTACCAATACCCTACGAATCATGCTGAAAACACAAGGTGTGTGGCGATGAAAAATGGTGTTTTTTGAGGAACAGAAGGCGAAGTGACAGTCTGTGGGTTGCGCAAGTCGAGGCTGTGTTGCACAGAGCAAATGTTCGCCTCAAGCTCCAGTGTTTGACTTCTGCACAGGGCACACAAAAGAGCTCAACTTTCACCACAGAACAACCGCATGGGAAGCAAGAGTCATAAATTTCAATGAGGATGTTCCCCGCTGAGGTACAAAAGCACAACACTGGCCTCTTTGTGCTTGAGAGAAAGCCAACAGGATTTTTAATGCCTCCATTAGCAGCGAAACAGCGCTTCAGCGCTTGAGACCATTGTGAAAAGGATGTCAATGGTGTTGGAGCCGCCGGTTGAGTGCGCTCTGCTTTCTCCAGCCGCAGATGTGCTTGTCCTCCCTCCAACTCAAGAGTGCTTCTGCCCTTCTCTGTGACAATGTGCTTGAGGTGCTTGAGATGAGGAGGTTCTGTGACAGTCTACGACCTGCAATCACCTTTTTTTCCTGACGGGGAATGGGTTTCCTTCAGCCACCGGACCCTTCTTCTCTTTGGGCCTCTTGTGTCGTGCACATCTTTTGAAAGCGTTACCAGAGAGCAGCTCGATTTGTTGTTTCACTTTTTTGACTCAAGAAAACTGATAATCGCATTGATCGCCAATTTCGTCTCGAAATATTGACGGAGCTATGAAAATTTTATCATTGGTCTCCACCACACACTTCCCGCAAGGAAGTTTGCATCTGGCGTCCCACCTCATTCTCGCCCAAGTGATGTACTCGTAACAGTTGGCAGCAGAGTGGTAAAAACCAAATGGCGTAAGTTTTTCTCTGTGTGTGTGTTTCGTGCTGCAAAACCACAAGGAAATCCGATTGTGTTCAGTGGAGGCGTAGGAGCTGTCAAACAAAATGTGCAAATGTGTTTTTCGTGCACGAGTTTGCGTAATTTTTCGTGGAAAACAAACCTGGTTCAGAGAACGTAGTTGGTCACTCTGATCTGAGCTATTATTTCAGATGTAATTGAGTGAACAGTGCAGCTGTTAAGTCCAGATCGTGCAAGATCGGACGTTCTTCAGGCTGTGATGACAAACGAGGTGAATTAGATACTGACAAACTGGTCAACAAAAATGCTCTTGAAGACAACAGGTCAACCAGAGACCCGGCGCCGCTGACGGCTCCCAACGGTACCAAGCAGGGACTTTCTAAGTTCGAGTCGCAGCAACCAGACCAGTGCACCTGGACCAACAGAACCAGACCAGTGGAACTGCAGCGGGACAACCACACTGGTGCACTCACTGGTGGCACTGGTCCGGTTGTGCTTGTCAGTTTGATATGGTTTGGTTGCACCAGTCTGGTGGTGGTTGCACCGGCCCAATTGCGCCTTCAGTGGTACTACAAGCCCTTCAAGCACAACTCTGGCATTTCAGTCTGCAACAAAACCCGACCATCCGTGGTCCAAAAAGGAGCACGGAAGACTCTGTCGTTTCTGCCCCCTGAACGTTATTGACCTTCAATGTGATGCAAGATTTGAAAAAAAAACCACCACTACAATCAAGGAAAGCGAAACCCTTGACAGACCGACTCAGACCGAATATCTGCTAAACTTCACAAGTCTTTTGTCTTTCAAACAGGCCAAACCCGCACTTGAGATAATTAAGAACCACAATCAGGTTATTCACAAAAAGTCGCATCTAAATGTGTGGGATAAAGTCGAGAAAAATGTAGAGTTGTGCAAAAAGCAAATTAGTCGGTAATGTTTTTGCAAACATTCATAAAAAGCAGGACAACGATGGCTTTGTCGCTCTGTTGAAAACCTCAACATTTGGTGGATGACACCTCGGAAATGAGTCAATAAAATGGGGAAGGCAAACACTGTGCTTGAGAAAGAGACCATTCTTTGCCATGTGCTGCTAGATTAACAAGCACATCACCGGCCATGAGGTTCCTGATATAAAGAGAGACGGTGAAAAATTTTTTCTGCGAGCTGAACACAAGGTTTATTCACGGAAAACACCAGAACCACTAAAGCGAGACTCAGAGCAAACTAGAAAGTTTTATTTTCCACCCTAGACAGTCAAACAAAATTCACACTTTTTCCGCACACACAATTTGCCGATGGAGCATTTTGAATTTTTCACGCTGGCTGTGATTACCTCAAAAGGAGATTTCAACTGGAATACGCGTCGTCAAAACGTTTTCTTGAGTTCATTCATTTCAATCTCAGTGAGGGCGTTCAATGCTTTCCTCTTGAAGATGGTTCCTGTTCGTGTTGCTTTCCTCCTCTTCGATGAACGAGACCTTGTTGCATTGTGACAATAAATTTCGTCACAGCTGTACTCCTGGGTGTTCCACCGTCACTGCAGTTTCTCCCAGAAAAGCATTGCTCCGCAATATTTTGTTTATTCGATGATGTTGTTTTGGCAGCGTCTGCCTTGAACTCCTTTTTCAGGCCGACCGTTGCTTTTGTGAAAACGGAGAACGAAGAGGAAGGGTTCAGCACAAAGCACAACAGAGGAACAAGAGCCACGCCAGAACAAACATTTCAGTTCCAATGGCGTCGTCGCAAAATTTCGTGAGTCGCAAACCTTTGCTGAACATCAAAATCTTTCAGGAGCGTAAAAGTCTCCGAAAGTGTGAAGTGACCAGATCAAGCAGCTTTTCTGATTTCTCTCTTTTGTTGTGCCAGTTTTCTGTTCTTCGTTGCGTAGAAGTTGAGGCAAGCCATCTCATTCATGGGTTAGACTGGCCATCCGCAACTCTCGGTAGGTGATGGAGATCCCTGCCATGGCATTCCTGGCACACAGATGGGGATTCCCTTGGGGCCAAATTTGTACAAATCTCAGTTGCACCCCGTGTCTGAAGTGCGCCGCAGAGTCTGTGTGCGGTATGGAGTCCCTGAAACCTGCTGGTGGCAGTGGCAGTGGACCCGTACTGCAGCTTGGAGTGTCCGTTGTGGTGCTGTCCAAGGGAAATGGTAGGTTGCCTCAGTTCGCAGTTCAACAAGAACAAGAGCACGTGTACCTGTCTGAGTACAGCCAACCAGAAACCTGGTGTGACAGACGGGGACATGGGGCAGGCACAAGAGGTGGCTCTCGAACATCAGCAACAAGTGGAGCTTATTTGTCGAAGTGTGGGCGGGACACCTCACCAAAAGTACTCCAACGTTGAAGAATTCAAACACGAGGGAATGAAAATTCTCTCAACACCACTTTGACAACGATCACCGGTTCTGCAAACGTGTGGTGTCTGTGAGGTGGCAAGATTTCTACCACGCTGCCGTTACAAAGCCTCTCGTGTGTGACCTCATTGTGGTAGAAGTGAGTTCACACACTGAAAAAAGGTTCCTGTTCAATCAAAAAACTCTTTTCGTGACCAAAGGTCTCGAAAAGTTGTTGTGTGAGTGTGACTTCACAGGAACCATTTTCCAGCGTGTGTAAACCCTTACGTCCAGGTCCTCGGCAGGAGCGTTGGTACGTACGTACTGGGACAAGAGACAAGTGTCGCTGATGTTGGACTCGTACACGCTTTCTTTGACCAACCGAGACTTGCGCATAAAAATGTCAACCTTCCAAAAACCGGAAGAAATCCTCTGTGCTTTGTGCCCAGTCAGTAGAGTCTGTCTGAGTGAAAGCTCTTGGTTCTCAACGAACGAGTTTGTCAGGACAGTGCGCTTTTAGATCTATGCCGTACCAAGGAGACGGGACATAGAAGAATGGTCAGTGGATCTTCAGTCAGTGGGTTCTGAAGCCCATTTTTCGTGAGGAAACGGGAAGAGTCAGTCGTTGCGGAGGTTTGGACCTTTCGCACAGTCCCAAGATCGGCTGCTGTCTTCACGTGCACAAAATGTGTTTTGGTGAGAAACGTGTCGCGATGAAACAAAAAACAAACGCGCTGTTATTTCAGGCCGAATTCTTTTTGTGAGTTCAGCAAATGTACATCGCAGAAAACGTGAACTTTTGAGTCTGAGTATTTGTTCCGTGTCCAGAAGGGAAACATTGAAGCCAACACGCGCACCATGCAAACCTAAATTGCGAGAGGCTTCTAACTGCGTACAAAACTTTACTGAAACAATTACTGCCTACTCAACGCTTAACATCACTTGAAAATCTCGTTTTGAAAACCCTCCACCTGGCTATCACTAAGCTGGCAAGAAAAACAGATTGTTTGAAAGCACAACTAAAAAGTTCTCAAATTCACGGCCAAAACCAATGAATCCACTTCTTTCAAATTTTTATGATTTCAAATAGACGAAGCACAACGAAACAATCGTTCGGTCTTTCTGTGGTTTTCAGGACTCCAACGGCTCAGACATAAGATGAGCTTCAGTACAATTGTGCCAGAACGCCAAAATGTGAATCTTGTCTGAACTCGGTCCGCTGGTTTCTTCATGACCACACGGCGATGGTGACGTCAGCCCGGTTGCTTTGCTGTCTTCACCCGGTCCAGGGCAAGGCGTAGCGGCTGAAGGGGAGCGCGCCGATGCCGGGTCCCATGGCCCCCAGCGCCGCCACCGGCGCCGCTGCCGCCGCAGGCGCTGCGACCGGCACAGACGGAACGACAGCCGATGCCGGGGACGCGGAGACCGCTCTGGAAGAGTCAAATGAAGTTGTGCCAACTCCACAAAATTCCTGTCCAAAGACACTGGGTGAGCTGAAGTGGGTCGTGTCTGCCTTCAGCAGCCGAAGCTGTGCTCGTGGTTGATGTGTAGTGGCGTTCTTACCTGACCTGACGGCGTTCTGACCAGATGACGTTCTTACCTGACGGCGTTCTGGCTGGCCACACAGCCCGGGGCGCCCTCGCGGTTGCACGGCATGCACGTGAGCGCGGGGGCGTTGAACTCGAAGCCGGGTTGGCACGTGCGTGTTCGGCAGCCACCAGACTGGTCGCACTGCACGTACAAGTTGTTGTAGCGCTTGTGCGGGTAGTGCCAGATACCTGGGGATGAAACAAAGTCAAATGTCTTCCAGATGTCCTCAGCTGTGAGAAAGACTCTGGTTATGCCTGTGCAAATTGTTTGTCAGTTGATTCAGAGGTGTACAAGCTCCACAGCTCGTCGTTCGCTGCAGGATTAGGTTCTTCAGGAACAGTCAAAGGCAATTCTGTCATCAAGGTGTTGACATGGAATTTATCTTTGCATCTTTTGCTCTTTCCCGCCTCCATGTGCAGCACCTACCCCGAGTTATGAGCCGTCATGCATGGGTGTACGCGGTTTGCAAAACATGATCCCAAAAACTCACCTTCCCCTTTGACTCTTTCAAGCTGCATCGCGCAGTCGTTGATCATGGGGCGGCCGCGCGCGCCCGGATCGGGGGTGTCCGGGCAGTCGAACCGGTTGTGCGGCGCCGCGTTGCCGCTCATCGCCAGGGCTCTTGTTCCTGCAGCACAACACATGTGTTAAGACTGGAGACGGGTCCACAAAAAACAATGGAAGAGGTGGCAAAAACCTCACCGACCGAGGCAAAAGACAGTCCTTGTGTCCCTGTGAAACATGCACTGGGACTGGTGCAAAATTTGAGGAACTCAAGGAACATCTCCCTTTGACTCCAAGTCCCTGCCTTCTGCCGCAGACAAACAAAACGCACACGTACCTTGTGGGATCTCACAACGTCTGCCTGTGAAGCCAGTTGGACACAGACAAGACACCGCCGGAAACTCAGTGCAGACGCCAAAGTTTTTGCAGAATCCCCGGAAGCAGCCCGTTCGGTCCACTGCAAAAACGTTTCAGACGTTCTGTGTGCGAGCACAGGTCATGCAGAAGCTGATTGTTTATATCAGGCACCCCAATTGTCACAGGCATTGTTTTCTCATTGGCTGGGTCATCGAGCCACTCACTCAGTGAGTCGGTCAAGCACGATACTCACTGAGTTCGTTAGGCGCTTGGAAGCCCAGCATGGGTCCGAACCTGCGTCGTGAGCCGAGGGCATTTCCCACGCCGTCGATGGATGACGTCAGCGTGTACCCGCGGTTTCCAGCTGCTCACGAGATCACGACAAAACACGAGCACATCACAGGTCTGCGTGCACATTGTTGTGAGTAAAAACAACCCGGGTGAGGTTCAACCCCTGGATGAGGTCCAACTGGTCTTCGCCAGCCTGGACCAAACGAACGGGGCGTGAGTCGAGAGCAGAAGCACCGCCATCACAAGGTTCAGAGTTGCCCCACGGTAAATTCCTTTCAAAAAGAACAATTGAAGTCCACATATCCACACTGATGGGACGCGTCTTCCCTTTTCGTCAGTCGTGTTGACTACAGCAGTGGCCTCGGTTTATGCACTGGTCTCTCCTTTTTGAAAACTCAAGTGCGACTCCCCGAAAGGTCGCAACCTTTCAACGCCCCGTCCCAACGGGTTTCTTCACATTTCCTCTAGTGCGGTCCTTGCACGAAAATACCAACGCAAAGTGTTTTGACTGGCCCTTTTTCTCCCAAATTGGGTGAATCCTCGACTGAGCTGAGCACCTTCCTGTGGGTTTCTCTCATGAGAAGGACAACATGAACAAGCCAAGCACGGTGTTGTCTGTACGTTCACTGCATTCAAAGTACGAGTAACGAAATCCTTCACACAGCGTTTCCCTCCGACACAGAGCAAACGTTGGTGCGTATTGACTCACCTGCAGCCGCGTAACCCAAGGCAGGGGGAGCAAACCCACCTCCGAACCCTGCAAAGTTCCAAGAGGAACAGTCGTCAAGTAAATTTTGAAAGGACGACGTTCCATTCAACGTCTTGGTCTGAACTCTGATACACACACAAGCAGTTTCTTAATTTTTTGTTGCCAGTTTGACCTGAAACGCATCTTCGTTCTATGTTGCTCTCTGTTTCGGGTTGGAAACGTCAACTTCTGCCTTTGTCACAGTTAGATGACTTTAAACAGCGAGAAATCTGAACAGGTGCACAAATGTGCTGGGTGGGATCAGAAAACGCAATCTGGGACAAGCGTTTCACATGGACACCTGTGGATCGAAGCAGCAAGAGACAACCAACTGAACTCACCGAAAGCTGTTCTGCCCAACCACTGGGCCTCAGACACCACGAGCAGCACCGAAAACACCAGACAGCGGTACATCCTGACTCAACACGGTTCACACTGAGATCTTTACTGAAAACTGCAAGCCTGGAGACAGCAGGGCTCTTTTATCCTCATCCAGCTGTTTCACTTGTGTCGCCTCCGTGTCATATCCTGCAGCCATGATTTGCTACCGCAGTATCAGTCATTGGAAAGGGTCTTTTTTCGGGGGGAGAAGCGTGTGTCTTGGACAAAATCAAACGGCATCGAAGAATTTCATTCAAACACATCGCAATTGTTTTCCGGAGGTTGCACTCCCCAGCAATTTTGTTGAGCGAAATTCTTCAAAAGCAACACACAGTGTATTTTGTCACGAGTTTTGCGCTTGGAGCGCCCATTGAGAACAATGTCGCACTGAGTCCACAAGGACCAGCCGCACAGAGCGAGGATTGACGCAGTGGACTCTTGAGGAGTGAGCACCTGAAGATCGCAAGTCTCGAGTGGGAAGCAACAACCGCCGGTCCTCTTTGAAAATTCCTCTGTATTTTTCTGCCTCCATATCTTGTGGCTTTTATCCCATTGTTCTTGGCGGCTTCAAATAAAAAGTTTTCTCAACGCAAAATGACCAGTTTGTAAGTTGGAACAAGCGCCAGAGTGATTGGAGCCCACCAGTTCATGTCGGACGAAACCACGAAAACGTAGACACGAATGTTGTGTGATTGAAAACAAAAGCTCGAAATATAAGGAACTTTGTCAGTTTTATTTGTGTTGATATTTCACAGGAGAAGAGTATATCAAGCTTTTGCCCAAAGCGAGACAACTCAGATAGGAGAGTTCCAATGCAAACTACGTGATCAAGAAGAGAACTCGATCGACTTTTTCCGTTTCAGAAAGAGGATATTGAAAAGAAATTGGCTTCCTTTCCAAAAAGATAAACTTTAACGACAGTTGTTCCCTTGGAGGATGCAAGACGACTTTGGAACCCACATGTTTGATTGTTCTATTTCAATTTGCCTACACGCAGCTTTTCAACCAAATAGTGTCCAGCACGCAAGCGATATTATCAAAAGAAATTAAACAAAAGCTGGCAACATTTGGCCTGAAATACGTGCGGTAAAATCGGGAGAACCACGCGTGGCATAAATCAATTGTTGTGAAGGTGATCACACCAATCCGCAAAGTGCAGTCGTTACAAAACTGATTCGGTCCCAGAAAGCAGTGGTTCTACTGGTGTACATTGAAACAACGCAACAGTCATTGAGTGAGGAGTGCTCTATATATACTAAGATGGAATCATGCAAGTCAGAGTCTACTGTAAAATGTCAGCAAAGATTATCAGCAAATGATATTCACTCGTATTTCTTCGAGTGTTTGAGTGTTTCTGTTGTGCCACCCATATTTGCAGTATGAAAAAGGCCACGCCCAGCACTATTCTGCGGACGCTTATCCCCTGTAGTGCCTGTTGGCGCGCTCGCAGATCTTGACTGTCGGGTTGAAGACGAGCCCGGGGGAACAGCGCTTCACATAGCACTGCAGCCCGTGGTTGGAGCACTGCACGTACATCTCGATGCGCGGGTGTGGGTAGTGGAAGTCTCCGCCCCCTTTGAACGGGCGGCACGGGTTGCGGCCGCCGGCGCACGTGAACACGCCGCCCATCCGCCGCGCCGCCTGGATAGACAGGATCCCTGTGGAGCGAACACGTGCTGCATAAGGAGCGGTCCGCGTGAAGTTGAGGAGGGAAGGCCATTCAAGATTCATACTCGTACTTTGAAAAGAAAAGACAGCCCGTTGTCCTCACTCAGTCTCCGACGCTCACGTACCCTCTGCCTTGGTGCAGCGAGAGCCCTGAGTTCCCCTGGGACAGGAGCAGGTCACACCTAGCGTGCCGTGTCGGTTCATCTGGCAGATGCCGCGGTTCAAGCAGTAGCCACGAGGGCAGCCGTTTGGAACCTCTGCAAAAACAGACCGTGCAAAAAACAATAACGCGGCTTCCCCACTTGATTTTCATGTTACATTGAAGATTGCTATGAGGCTTTCTCTGCCTCTCCGGCAATAGACACACAAGAGGTTTCTATCACGTCTCTGGTTCCGCAATAAAAGCAACGCACGTCTGCGGTCGTCGGGGAAGGCGTCGTATCCGGTGCGCGGTCCGTAGATGCGCCCGACGCCCACCGCGTTGCCTATTCCCTGGCCAGAGTTGTAGCTGTATCCCCCTGCGTTCGGAAGAGCAAGGATCACGATTTGTGAACCCGAATTTATTCCCCTCATTGCTGCACTGTACCAAAATGTCGCAAAAGTAACACCACGATCTCAGATCTGGACTGCGGAAAATCAAGTTGCCCACTCAACGGCTTGTCATTTCCACCCTGGTTGATGAAAGAAATCATTCCCTTCAAGATTCCTGCTCTTTGGTTGGAATCATGAAAAACTGTCAGGTTTTTTTTAATTGTTGGTTCCGTTTGCACCTGGGAGACTGGAATTTTCGAACCTGAAATCGACGCCCAACAGAATCTCGTCAGTCTCCGCAAAATTCGACAATGTTCGATGTGAACGGACGTGTGACTTACCATACCACGCAGAACACGACGACAAGATGGAAGCGACTAGAAGAAGACAATACACAGCGTTCATTTTGATGTTCTCAGTTTGATCACCTTATCCTTGAAGGTTAAAACTCAACAGTGAAGAGAATAATCGTTCAATTCCTCAAGGAACGTTGAATACCGATCTCGCCAGTCCCCTTGACATGGCCCAATGCCCAAAGGACTCTTGAGCCTTTGACCTCGGTATTTGAAACAGTTTAACCGTCACATCGGCGCTTTTATATTGTCTCCTCCCTCTATTTGCTGACCATGGAAACAATTACCACTTTCAAGGATGTACGAAATTTGATAATCTTGTTGCAGACGCAAGAGGAGCCAAACGAACAAGGACCTGCTTTGATAGCTGTCAGACACGGGTCCCAAAGAGGCAACAAGGCAACACAGGACAAAGTCTTCAAACTGTGGAAAGGTTTGCAGAATTCTCAGAGAAGAATTAATTCACAAACAGGCTCATGGAGCCAGTCTTTCTGGTGTTCTGCTTCCAATGGATGTTTCAGTGAGGTGTTTGCACAGTCAGAAGAACACCGCTCCTCTTTCTTGTCCTGTCAAATTCTTTGTGGCTTAGATTTTCCCACAAGACTTGAAGCAGCGCTATGCAAACGACAACGAGGGTCGTCACAAAGGAAGTGAGGCTTGAACCAAATGTTTCGCGAAAGACGACCATCGTGCAGATTCCTGCTGCTCATCCAACAACCAGCGCTTTTGTTCTCTTCGGTTTCCTCATCTTGATCACTCTCATACCATGCAGTACTTTTTGTTTCCAAAGGACATGCGCAAACTTTATCTTGACTTTTGCGCACAACACCGATGACAATGGAAAGACAAAGAACAAGAAAATTATTGTGGCCACCTTTTTATTTTTTACAAAATCTGTCAATGATCGCACATGTGTTTGTTGAGACAATGGAAAAACGATTGACACCAAATGTTATAGCTATATCATTTGATCTAACAATGTGCCTGAGAAATGCAGAAGTACGTGCACAGAAACAACACTTGACAAACATCACAACACAAACGAAAATAATCACATGACAACAACAAAGGCAGAAAATCTACAATTTCACACTGAGGCTACATAGGAGCTCAACTACTCAACATAAAGGCTGTGTTAGACAACTAGTCTACTTCACTACACTGAACTAAATATTAAAATATCTAATTCTACAACACTACACACACTAAACAACACTGACACACTAAACTACACAACTACATTTACCACAAAACTACTTCACTTATTGTTACAACACAAATTCTACATTTAGTGCTCTACCACATTGAACTAAGTGCAGACAGCAACTCTGATGAGAGAACGTTAGTACGAGGCCCATCGTTAAATCCATGAGTTGTAAAAATAATTTTGGATGGCCCAACATTTTTCTAACTGGTACACGGTTTCTAAACGGTTCTAAACTGCATTTTACGAAAAGTGATTCCTGCTGCTGTTACGTTTGCATGAGATTACTTCTGAAGAACACCGATGTGTACATGAAAATGACTAAACAAGACCAAGGGTAAGATGGAGGCAAACTAGTTATCTCCATATTTGTCGTTCAGTGCTAAATTTTGAGACCTAGTGTGGGATATGAGTTACTTCTTTTTGAATGGGATGGGCCCAGCTCCGATGGGAGAAGCTCCGGGGAAAACTCCTCCCGTCGGAAACCCTGCCCCGACCGCGCCTCCCGGGAAGGCTCCTCCGAACCCTGGGAAAGCGTTGCCGATCATTCCCGGGAAGGCGTTGCCGACCACTCCTGGAGCCACGTTCGGGCCGGAGTTGACTCCAATATCATCGTGGGTGCAGACCTGCGCCCCAAAGCTGAAGATGGTGCCCGCTGCGCAGCGCTGGTAAGCGCAGGTGAACCGACCGTGGTCCCTGTTTCCGCACTGCATGAACCCTGTCGGATTGCCTGCCAGTGGGAAATTGTCCGGCGACTGGTTGCTGTTGAACGCCGCATTCTGGTTGAGGGCGTTGGCAAATCGAAGGCGGTCAGCAGCCGGCATCTGGCAAGGGTTTATGCAGGTACCAGGACGCACTGGTTGCCCGTTGGCAGCCACGACGTTGCCCTGACCTGCGTTCATCACGGTGGGGCAGTTGCAGGCAAACGTGAAGGGCAAGTTGTACCGTAGGCCTTGAACTCCTGAAGAGACAAGATGAGAGTGAAGTTAACATCCATCTTGAGTTCTCCTTGGTTGCCAAATGACCAGGAAAAGGAACATTTGTACAAAACATAGTGCACAAAAAGGGCTCACAATTCCCCTGACCAAACTTTTGGGCAGGCAAACAGTCATTGGAGCTTTCAGCATCCTCAAAATTTTATTTGTGAAGAAGGTCCTGTTCAAAACATCCCATAATTGTCCAGTTACTTGTGACAAACGGCCTTTGTCAAAGCCATTTTTGCACACAGACGCACACCAATTTGGTCAACTTGCCAAAATTTCTATTTCTGTTCCAACACACTCAGTTTGAAGTGAACATTATGGCAGAAAAGCCACGCGAGCCACCAGCGCAGTTCGACGATTGTTCGCTTCATGCTGCTTGCACTCCAAACCAAAGGAGAGAAAAAACTTCTCACATTCAGTTTCTGTGCTCGCACCTGTCACAAGTTTCCTGCGGTCGAGTGTAGATTCACAAACCTCGTTCAGTTTCACAGGCTCTGCCCTCGAATCCCGGGGGGCAGGAGCAGGTCACCCCCAGAGGAAAGTTGTTGTGACAGAGTCCATTGTTCCTGCAGAATCCGCCGTTGAACCCAGCTCCGTAGTTACACACCTGCGGCATCGCTGAAAAGAGTCAGACACACACAATTGAAGGGAAACCAAAAGCATATGAACGCTGCTGTCAACAAACAAAAGAACCCCCTTCTGCAAAACAAGAGGACAACAGAGGATCAAACACAAGGAGACACACAGCCTCAACTTTGTACGGTTTCACAACGAAAGCAACTCTTTGCTGATTTCTGCACAGGACTAGGCAATTCATCCACAACAGGACTGTCATGCAGTGAGAAATGTCAAAAACAAGTTTGCCACCAGGAAACTGTTTTCTTGTCGATGTCACTGAGACCGAAGCCAACACTTTGTACCTGCGACCTCCCAGCCTCGCGCTTTGTTCTCGTTGGCGAGGAACGGGTTTCCGCCCGTCATCTGCACCAGCGCGCCGTCCCCGGCCCCGGCCGCCGCCGCCGCTGCCAGCGGGTTCGCCCCGATGGCGGCGCCCAGCACGCCGCCGCTACGCGCCGCGCCGCTGAAAATCACAGAACCACGTCAAACAGAAATTCCTGAAGGACAGCTTCAGAAACAGCAAATTGTTGTCAATTTTAGATCAATACCAAAAATATCCGGACTGCGCTCAAAAAGTTTTTTCAAAGCACAAAGTACATTTTCCCAGATCCTTTGTGTGAGGTCGAAGAGTCTCGACGCACTTTTCAGTGCTGTTCATTCGCGTGAAGTCGCTCCACAACACGACGATCAACACCTGAGTTCATCGTCACTGACCTCGGCTCGTAGTTCCCTGTCAGCGTGTTGAAGGTCAGGATGCCGCCTCCCATTCCAAACGGCGACGCTCCGAAGCCGTTGAAGCCGACCCCGGGGAAGGCGCCGCCTCCGACCGGGAAGTTTCCGGCTGCGGCCGGGAAGCCGGGGTACGGGAAGGTGCCCGCCGTACCCGACGTCACCGGTCCGCCTACTGCCGTACCCGCTACGAGAGAAGGTGAGCGACACAATATTCCATTTGTTTGCACAGTTGTTGGGTAATCAGCATCAAGGAAACTCTTGATGAGGTGCGGCAGGAAGCACCCGCACCTGTCGTGCCTGGAACCTGATTGAAGCCGATGGCGCCCGGGAAGGTCCAGGCGCCGGCGCCGGTGACCGTGCCGGGCGGACGGTAGCTCAGAGACGCCACGGGCGAGAAGCCCGACGGGAAGGCCCCTCCCGCTGCCGCCGGATTGAAGCCGAATGCGCCGGGGAAGGCGGCGCCCATGGCCCCACCACCGAACCCTCCTCCGGGACCACCTGCGGGAAAAATCGGGGCTTTCATTCGACACTGTGAGCATCAAGCCAGGATTAAGACTCTGGTTTCTTTCAACGCGTGGTTTTCGAAGGCCAGTTTGTTTTCACTTCACTTGAGACATTCTGACTGAACCTCTCGTGTCTTTCCAAAAACCGTGCAAAAAATCACAAGTTTGTGTGAAGTCTCTCCAATTGCAGCATTTGTTACCATAGTAGCTCCACGGTGCCGAGCCACCAAATGAGAATCCCACCGGGCTGGCGCTACCGCCGTAATACGGTGTTCCGAATCTGCATTGAGGACAAATACGTATTTACGGCTCAGTTTGAAACGAGAAAATATGCACTGACTTTGGGTGGGTCTTAACCGAATGAAGGAAATGTCACATTTACAACAGTTGAAATCGCAGTGAGCGCCAAAAAGTGGATGGAACAAGATTTTAAAATGTTTTTGTTCGAGCGCGCAAGCTGGCTTTCATTTTTGAAAAATTGCGCCAAAGCCGTGGCAAAATCTTTGGTGTCTTGTGTCTGATGTGAGAGCACCTGTTTGAAAAGTTAGTTCCAGCGACAGTTAGTACAAGAGAATGGTTGTGCTGTTTACCGCTCTGAAGTGTGTGTTGCTTATTCGTGACACTGTACGAATTGATGTTGGAGCACAAAGAAACAGTGGTGCGTTGTGCGCTGGCTGAAACAAACACGTGACAAACCAAACCACTTTTCACCAGGTGGGAAGGAAATCAAGAATACGAGTTCGCATGCATGCTGGAGACAAGGGACAGCAGGGTCACAACGAAAGGTGTTACCGCAGGTAGTATTGGTACGGTGACTGCCCTGCAGTTGTCCCGGTTTGGGCTCCGACAGCACCCCACGGGAACGCCTGTCCTACTGTTCCCCCCGGGAACATGTTGCCCCCGCCGGTTCCCCACGGGAGGCCCTGACCCCCCACTGCTCCGAATGGATTGGCTCCCACAGCCCCACCAGTCCACGCGTTGGTCCCAGCCCAGGCGGTTGGGGCCGCTGAGGCTCCTATGCTCGGGTTGGCCCAAGGGTAGGCGGGCACATTAGCACCAGTCGTGGGTCTGAAGTTGGTGGGGAACTGAGTGACAGCCCCTGTTGTGGGGTAGTATGGGGTAAAACCCGTGAGGCCTGGGGTGATTCCTGATGCTGGGTTGTTGCCCCTAAAATAACGACAGTGAATTTTGTTATCAAATTACTCTGTAAAAGTCCAGAATTTCTCACGAAAAGTTGCACGCAAAGTCTGTCTTGAACCGAAACAGGAACATGTTGAAGAAACAGAGAATGGAAAGCAATTGATCTGTTGGTAACTCAAAGACAACAACAAGGTCAACGCGCATGCATGCAAGACATGCACTGACATCACCAGACTACAGACAACTATCAAGAAAACTGGACAGATCACAGAAAACATGCTCAGCAAAATGACAGGTACAACATGCAAACAAAACGATTCTCAGGAAGGAAGAGTTTGTCAACATGCAATGAACAAAACTGAGGAAAGATGAAATATCGTTCGAAGACACAACACAACACATGTAGGGATGCACAGTCCAACAAGGTAACGCAGTTCATGCATTCTTCCTGAAACTCCACAATGGCATGCAAAACAAGGAATTGGATTTGGGAACGATGATGACGGTACCTCCAAAGCTGTGGTGTATTTGAGTGTTGGTTCTCGAGAATGCACTTTGGAACTTTTGAAAGGGAATGAAATACAGCATGAAGGAGGGTTCGGGTGTTTGGTTACCGCGCGCTGGGTGCAGCTGCTCCGTCTGTCCCCTGACTCCAGGGCGGACTCCGCGGCGCACTCGGCGAGGCGGGGCCACGCCCAACCTGAGGCCCGGCGCTCCCTGCGCGACTCGGTGCTCGGCCAACATTGCTTCCAACTGGGGGTCTGAACCCAGAGCTGGGATAAAAACCTTGATTCGGCCCAGGAGTGTTCCTTGCTCCCTGTGCGGCGTTGGGAGGCACTGACCTCCCTAAAGCACCACCTCTCGGCCAACCAGTCCTTGTGGTTTGAGGAACATTGAAGCGAGGACCTCTTCCAGTTGGAACAGATGACGGTCTGTAAGAAGGCACAGACATTCTGTTCGGGAATGTGTTTGGCTGGAAAGGTGAGAAACCTCTTCCAGAAGAAGTGGGAGGAAAGTTTGGCCGGCTCCTTCCTCTTCCTGGAAAGGATGGCGACATGTTTGGGGCCCTCGGCCACCTGAAAGGAGTGTTTGGACTGGATCGTGACACACCCCTGCTCGGACCACCAGATGTCCTTCTGTTCGACGGCCTGTAGGATGGCACTGGTCCTCCGCGACTTGGAGGATTTGGGGCAACAGACCTGCCGATGGACTGAGGTCGCATATTTCGGGGCATTGTTCTGCCACTTTGGACATTAGGAGGTCTGTATGATGGCATTTGTCGTCTGTCAGGCAAACGAGGACTTGGTGGCACAGATCTTCCTATCAACACAGGAGGAATATTCGCTGGCATCGATCGACCACTTGGGACGTTCGGAGGTCTGTAGGAGGGAGTCCCTCTGTTTGGGGCACTTGGGGACATGTTTGGTGGCCTCTGTGGGCTTCCTGCATTGGTAGGTCTGCGAGACGGAGCAAGCATGCCCCTTGGTGCTCTGGAAAGCCCATTGGGCTGGACTGGAGTTCTGCTCGGGGGTCTGTAGGATGGTCTTCTGGACACTGTACTTCCTGCACTTCCTCTTGCAGGAAATGGTCGTCTCTGACTTGGCGATGCAGCATTCCTGCAATGACGTTTCTTCATGTTCAACCAAGCTTTTTGGGGTTGTCTGCATGTTCAAGTGTGCAAAACCTCAAAAGAGTCTGATTCATGAAGATTTTTCCCATTTACCCTCTGCGTGGATAGAAGGTCGTTCCAGGCCTGCTTGTCCGTGGTACGGCAGACCCAACTGATCTCGGAGGCATTCGCTGGCTTCCAAGCTGGCCTGGCAGTGACGCTCCACGCACGGAGGGGAAAGGAGGTGGCGACTGCCCAGTCATTGCACTGGGTCCAAGGAACCATGGTGGGAAGCCTGTGTTGAAACTGGGCCTATTCGGCAAACGTGATGTCGATGTCGGACGGCTTGCAGTTCGACCGGGCACATTGATCCGTGGATAATAGGACTGTGGGGCGGGACTTCTGCCAGTTGGTGGAGACGGGTTGAGTTGAAAATTTCTTGGTGTCGGACCTGTAAAAGGGTTGGTCCTCAGACCCAAAAAGCCTGGGCCTGGAAAAGGATTGAACCCTGGGCCAGGGGAAGGATTGAACCCTGGGCCTGGGGAAGGGTTGAACCGTGGGCCTGGGGAAGGGTTGAACCCTCTGTCTGGGGAAGGGTTGAACCCTGGGCCTGGGGAAGGGTTGAACCCTCTGCCTGGGGAAGGATTGAACCCTCTGCCTGGGGAAGGGTTGAACCCTGGGCCTGGGGAAGGGTTGAACCCTGGGCTTGGCGAAGGGTTGAACCTTTGAGGGACTCTGGGGAAAGAAGTTCTTCCTGGGTTTCCCACGCTGTTGAACATTCCTGGTGAAGTCGCTGAAGCACTGAAGGGAAATCCTGGGAAACGCCCCGGAAATGGAGAAGAGGCTCTTCCCAAACTGATCCTGCTTTGCAACGCACGCTGTGTGTCCTGATCTTTTGGTCGATAACCAATCACAAAGCCACTGAAATTGTACAAATTTGTGTGAACAAACACTCAACCCATGTCCGAGCATCACCTTCGACTCAGATGAAAATGAGATTTGATCGGCTGCAGTGTCATACCACCCACCCGAGTGTGCCTCCTGAAGTCGCGGCTGCTGCCAACAACATGTCCTTGATCCGCTCCGGCACACAGATGGCCTTCCCAGAGGAATCACAGGACTTGGCTCCGCCTAATCTAGAGATAAAGATCTTTCGTGACACTTTTTGAGATGGATATTGTTGTGGGTGCAATTCGATTTCCACCAAAATCTCCGGCCAGGGTCCTGTTGGTGGCTCTTGGTTATTTTTGAGAAGAAAGGAAAAGCAGATTGTTGTGTTCTCAAACAGGTGGCAAAGTGATTACACTGCCGTTGCCAAAGAGATACTGACTTCTGTGAAGGGCAGATAGAACTGCAGCACACAATAAGTGACGTCCATCAAATGCAATGCAGCAAAATGGGGAGAGAGGTTGCCTTTGTCTCACCCAATTTGAACTCACTCAATCCAGAATCTTGCATTGCTCAGACAACAGTACTGTTTTTGCCCAGACTTTTTCAGTGTTTCGTCTCTCACCAGATCCAGATCATTCCGATCAAGAATCTTGGATTCTCTCGAGAATTTTGGTGGCACCTGGCAGAGTACGCTGGATTGTTCAGGTGGCATTTTGGCAAGCTGAGGTCGCAAGAAATGTCAGTTCCTGGCAGGACAAATCCTGTCCTCAGTAACTCGGCTCCTCACAGCAGATTGTGAGACACAGACGTCGATTCTGGCGGAGCCTGGTATCGAGTAGCTGGGGTCCCAGTCGAGAACCTCACGGTCACTTCAAATGTTCCCTCGTGATGTTGGTAAGCTTTTGGGGGAGGCGCGTTGTGAGGCAAAAGAGCCATCTGTAGACATCATCCATCATTAGACGCTTTGGTGGGCTTCTTGCAAAATCCAGATGTGGGGCCCAACCCCTAATTGATTCCCCTCCCCCCTAATTTCCTTTGTTCGTGTGGTGAAATGTCTGTCCCCTGCCAGTCAGAACCAGATTCCCCCCCCCCCGCCACAAAAAAAGCACAACGGATACAACACAACAACAGTACATGTGAAGGTTCATTACCCGACGAAGGGATAGTAGGACGTCAGTCCGTCTCTGGCTGTCAAGGCTCCAGCAGGTGAAGTGCCTGGGCTCAGTCCTCTTGAGAAAAGACTCGACATCTGACGCCGAAACAACTGGTGGAATGCTGGGTTGTACCACGAGGGACCGAGACTGGAAGCAGTTCTTGGATTCGGGGAAGGTAATGCTGCAGAGGTTCTTGGGTCGAACTGCCCCGGATTTTGCCCAATGGGAAATGATCCAAAGGGAATCTGTCTTTGGTTTGGCTGGGCTGCTGTCGCTGGGTTTCTGGGTGCTGCTGAGCCTGGGCGTGGTAACGTCCTCGGTACAGGATTCAAACGATTCGACGACCCACTCGCCTGGCCCGGAACATTGGCTCGCGCTCCCATAGCCCTGTGAAACCACGTGTGTGTATGACTCTTGTGAGAGTTCAGTGAAGGTGCACTGGAACAACTGAGAACTCTCAGTACCCTGTTTGGTGCTGAAACGAGGTCAAAGGTTCAAACGACAAACTTTTTCAGGTCGTAGCACCAGAAAAAGAAGCTGGCCACAATTGCTTGATGCACAAAACCGTTTTGGTGTGCAAAGTCACATGTGAGAATAGGTGTTAGGTTGTGGAATCAGACGGCGTGCATGAAAGGCTGTGTTCACAATGTTGGTTCAGGTTTCATACTTTCGCAAGAAAATCAAAGAATTTGAACACACAAGAGGAAGGAAAACGGGTGTGGGACAGTGATGGGTATTTCGCAGACAGAACGAAGCGACGCAGCAGTGTTGTGTTCTTGTGTGAGGTGCTTTATTTATGTCACAATTAGGTTCGCAATATGCAATGCAAGTGGCAAAAGTTGCCGAGATTTTCTTAATGAAAGCAAAGACACAAGGTTCTCGTGTGTGTTGAACCAGATGTTTGTGCCAAAGTGGAAGTCCTGAGCACGCCTTGAGTGTGGGTGAAGTTCTGTCAGACTTGTGTGCTGTGCTGGGACCGTGAAAGCAAGAACGCCAGCACAAAGAACTCAGGGCGAGATGTGCATTTAGCCCCAGCCTCCGCCCCAACCTCCGCCCCAGCCTCCGTATCCAATCGTAGGCATGACGTAGGTCATGGTCCTGAAACACAGAGGCGGTAAAAAACCATCAAATTCAGATGTTCGGTGCCAATCTGCAACCAATTGATTGTGCGTGTCACACTGCGCATGGCCCCAGACGTGAAAAGTGTGGAATTCAAAAAAGTTCGCTCAACACAGTAAGAGCAAAATGTCAACAGGTATGCGAAGAAAGTGTGTTGAGAATGCTAAACAATGTCTCAGATGAAAAGAACAGAGTCTCAAGAGAACACAAAAACTTGACAAAACAGATTGGTTGACCGGACAAAAAGCAAAACGACGTGACATGAGCACATTCCTCAGCAAAGAACATTGCAAAATGATTCCAAGGAAAGAGAAACAACAAACGAAAGCAGAATCAATTCGCACGCTGAAAGCAACATTTGTGCTTCTTACCTGACGGCGACAGGAACAGCATAGCCAATGCCTCCTCCTCCTCCCCAACCACCCATGCCTCCATATCCTATTCCTCCCCAACCTCCATAACCACCACCTCCATAACCCATCATCACTGGAACAGCATATCCACCCATTCCACCTCCATATCCACCTCCCCAACCTCCATAACCACCACC
>JAAUXT010077214.1_pt1 | contig 32003 bp, 25 predicted proteins | sample 7278171 | NCBI WGS metagenome assembly JAAUXT01 (sample SAMN14350112, study PRJNA611818) | marine sediment metagenome | isolation source: surface marine sediment (1.8m) | place: French Polynesia: Moorea | collected 2018-08
CAGCCATATTGGTTTTTTGCCCATAAAAATACGTAAATGCAAAAATTTGTTCTTTTGACACTTCGTGCATCAACTACAGCCCGAAAGTGAATGAAAAAACCAAACATGACATGGCTGTATCCTTCTGGAGGTCTGACCGCTGACCGCGCATCCTTCAAAGGAAAGTAGGGTGCGCCAAGGGGCCACTCCCTCTGTCCATAGAATGGAAAAGAATGAAAGTTCACACGAATTTTATGCTTTTTCTCATAATTTTCCGCATACAAATGTACACCGCTGGGTCTGTTTATGAAGTTGGACTGAAGGATCTGTCACAATTTACAATCAAGGATCAAGATCCAGAGAATTGTTTCGTTCGCGGTGTCTCCCCAAGAAAGATCAATGCACATATCTTTTTCTGAAATGAAATGTTCAGCTTATTCGCTCAGATATTTTGTATCTAAACACATATAATCACGATTAATCACATCAAGAACTGAAATAGTTGGAGTATTTTGTGAGAAGCAGCAATAATTTGGTGGGACTATATGATTGCACTTTGGTCGGCGGAGGCAGCGCGCTCAGGGCGTGACGCGGCCGCCGGACTCGTTTCGCGATCACATCCCCGCTGCATCCACTCTCATCCCACAAACCTTCCACCAAACCTGTCGTATCAGCACCCCACGCCGACCGAACCCCGCTAAAAACCCTTCTACAACCACACCAAGGTACGTTCCACCTTTACTTTACTTCCTTAGCCTATAACTTACCTGGGATGCTTTGGTTTTTGTGATTTTTGTTTTCCTTCAGTTTTCACTTAGTTGCTTCATCCATGTTTCACCCACCGCCATGATCATGCTCATTCATTCGTACATCACTTTTGTTTTCCCACCTCGTATTTTCTCCTCTCTTCTCCTCTCTTCATCCTATCGCACTAAACATTTGTAGCTAGCAACCTTTCAATCGTACAACCCTTCAGTTGCATGCGACAAACACTGATCGCGTGAAAAAAACACCAGAATTGGAAAAACATATCGGATATTTCTGAAGACGTCCAAGAGAAGAAACGAAGCAAAGTCCATGGAAACGGAGAAAAAATCCGGGTTGGAACAGGATCTGCTGCAGTGCCTGCCTCGCATTTTGGGATGATTTTGGATATTTTGTGGATATTTGCTTGGAAGATGAATCACAGATTCGCAGTCTGCCCGTCCTGGGACCGGAAAGCCGCCGCCGCCGCTGGAATCACTGCGATGCAACTTTAATGCAATTGCGAGACCTGTTCGTTCGTTGATGGCACAATGCATGTGGCGGCCACACAGTTTCCGGGAGAGCAGGAGGAGGAAGACAATGTTTTGAAATCCGGTCGGACTCTATTTACTTGGCCTACTTAGTCCTCGTGCCAGGTACAGTAGAGAGAGTACTTCCCTGCTGTCTATCGAGGCCACTCTGTTGTTCCGTAGTAAACGAACTCTTGGGCTGCAGTGCGAAGACATCATTTTCCATCAGACTGGGGTGTTGTTTGAATGAATGAACTACAACATTTGCGAAAAGAAAGGACGAACACTTGCTGACTGCACCAGAACTAAAGTTCGGAAAAGAAGTGATTGATTTTGCCAAGTGAAGGGCACAAAAATTGTTGTTCAGAAAACGGGGGGATCCAATTTCTTGCAATTTTTGTTTCGTTTACAGAAAACAGTTGTTCAAAGACTTCAGCGGAAAAGATGAAACGCACTTCCGAGAATAAGATGTGTTTTGCGCTGAAAAAATAAAGGGTCACAGATTGTTTCTGACAGTCGAGATATGCACCATGTGTTTGGGGTTTTATTTCAAGATTGCAGACAGCTTCTTGTCACATGTGTCAGGGATTATCTCGAGATTTGACACCCAGAGCGGTCGAGATCTCACCGTAACTTTCGCATGTGACCCGATCCCGAATGTTAATATGTGAGAATAACACTTACAGGACCAATATTTGAGCAAGGTAACCCTGTCTATTATTCATAGTTATTTATCTAGCTTGTTTGCTCTGTGTGACATGAATGCTTTAGCGGGGGGATGCTTAAAATGAAAACAGGAGTGTGTCAACGCCAGTTTCAAACTGGAAGCGCTTTTGTGTTGAAGGGCGCTGGGATCCAAAAGTTGACAAAGCGCAATGCAGAATTACAAACTGCAGAGACCCAATTCTTGACGCAGTGTCTCTTGCGTCAAATTTTCGTCCAGTGTGAGCCAGGTTTCAGACGGGTGTGTCAGTCTCCGGTGGCAGTTGAGAAGCGACATGTATTTTTTCGTAACTCCCTGTGACTTCGTGAAGAGGTTCTCACGTTGTGGCTGGTGGTGTGAATGTGTTGTATCGCTCCAGGGGGCGGGGTGCAGGTTTCTCAGCGACGCACTGTTAAACAGCCTCACTGCAGACAATTGAACGTCTGATCTCGCATGGCAAAATTTCGATTCGTGTTTGCCTTCAAAAAATGGGCAAAATCACCGCATCAAAGCTCATTTTCGTGTTGGAAAATCAATCCCCGCATCAAAATGTACATAACCAGCCACAAATGTCATGTCGCAGCGCTGAAGAATGCAGAGGCAATTTTTCACGAGGAGAAATCTGAATTAGTGAGTGAAAATCAATTGTGCGGAGTTTTACGGAGACGGATATCGCGTGATGTTGGCTCGTCCCGCAGCCACGTTCAGACTCGTCAAACGCTCGTCCGTCGCGCGTGGCGCGTCGTGCGAAGGAACGCGCGTTGCGTCGGCGCAAGGACGTGCGCGACGACGCCGCTCACGGCGCGTGCGGCGTCACGTGATTTGAGCATTCACGACGCAGTTTACTCGCAGCTATTTTCTGGCTGTTGAAACCCGCTGGTGTGATTCAGTTACATTGTGTCAGTCTCGGAGACTTGTGTTGCAATTATTTCTCTGCCACGCGAGTTGAGACTGATACTTTCAGTCACGCAGCCCGTCCACAGTAAAATGGTGTTTTCGTAGCCAGATCCAGATTGGTTGCTTCGGCTGGTTCTGCCGATCTGAGAGGAAGGTGCGAGACAACCAAGTACAAGGCCTGATGGGTCGTACAGACCAGAGGATTTCAGCATACGCACGCAAAACGGTTGGCCAGTTGACCTTGGTACTCACAAAGGAAAACCCGTGGTCCAATTTTGTGCCAAATTTGTGTGAGCGATCGCGAAACAATCGGTTTGGCACCTGGCGTTGTGCTGTGTTGTGTTGTGGTGCCACACAGATCCAGAATCTGAGCCGGTTAGGATCCGTCTGCACAGCACTGAACTCTGTGAATCAAAAGCTCCTGTTTCAGTTGGTTCAGCGGGAGTTCAGGATTCTGCAGCCTCGTCAAATGCTGTTCGCGAGAAGTGAATCTGACGAAGGACCACACGGCAAGAATTGCCTCAACAAACGATCAGTGTGAGAGAGACATTTGATCGCGCTTGAATGCGGTGTTTGCGATTACCCCATCAAACTGCCATATTTCAGGGAGATTACCCTGAACACTGTGGTTTCCCTTTTCAAAGCTACCAACACAACACAACACAACAAAAGCATCAATTGATCTTTTTCACTCATAAATTTCCACCTCCATTCTGACAGGCATTGTGTGTGTTTTGTACACATATTTCACCCAGATGAAAAAGAATTGAAGAGTTTTGAAGCTGTTTAGTGTGATTTATCACAATGGGCCTTTTTTGTGCGCCGAGTGTGGTGTATACCTAATAAGGCCGCCCCACCTGCGCAGGCCCCTTGTGGAAAAAGCCGCTGCATTGTCACACTGATTTTGCAGTTATTACGCGCATAAACCCAAGATCCAGCGTCGAATGCGGCAGAACCAGCCATAGTCCACGCGGTCAATTTGTCCGCTCAATATTTTCAATTACCTGTCGTTTTCGATGCAAATTCCTCTTATTCTTGCGCTCCCCTGGCCTCGCCTGTGGACCTGCGCACTCCAGGCTTGCGGCGCGCTCGGTGCGTCACGTGTGCTGCGCGCATGCGCGCGTCAGGGGAAGCTGCGTCACTCATTGAGGCCACGACGCAAAACGCGCGTCGTGTGAAGGAGGCGTGAGGGCGTTGCTCAGTTGATGTGTTCATCTGGGCTGAGGCTATTGATCCCTTATTTAGCGGAGCAGCAGGAGCGTTTGTGACGTTTCTCATCAGTCACGAGGAGAAAGAAAATAACGTCGTGTCGAATCGGGAAGCGCTCAGGGGGAGGGAGGACCCAGTGGGTGGGTGGGTGGCAGTCAAACCAAGACCAGTTCTATCTTGCGTCCGTAGTGCTCTGTCCACACAACATAAATGTGCATTCACTCACAAGAGCTGACTTTGGGCCAAGGACCTCAAGAATCCAGCTGTGTTGGCAAAAGAAACAACAACAGACACTTGGCGACACAGTGTCGACTGACTCGCACTCGCACGCAGAGGGACAAAGAAAACTTGACGTTCCCATTGTGAACTCAGCCCAAAGCCCCTCGGAGCTTGTCCCGTGCCGGAGACAGAGACAAGCTGTGTTGACTGCAGCAGAAGCTGACATCAGCTGCCGTCAAGTGCTAGGAGGGAGGGAGGCCAGGAGACGCGGGAGACACGAGGATTTGTTTTTGCAGGAAGCAGCTTGTGACAGACAAGAAACGCAGCGTCGTGGTTCTGTCTCCAGGGTCATGCACGCGGGAAGCGTCATGCTCTGCGTTCTGCGTTGCGTCACTGACGTTGCACAGAGCATGACGCACCCAGTTGGAATTGTTTGTGACGGTGTTACTACTTTTCAAACAGACTTGGCTGCAAAATCTGTTGTTGCTGATGTCAGTGGATCACGAGCTGTTGACGTCTGAAATTGTAGGAGACAATTTCATGAGATCGTCAGAGAATTGGAATGTTCAGATTTTTGCGTGGCTGTCACACTTGAACTTTTCCAGTCGTCTTTCAACGTCCAAAAGTCCACTTGAGCCGATTGTGAAAACCCTTCCAATCTGCCAATCAAACAGCACGAGTGAAGAGTGAATGATAAGAGTACAAAATTCATTTCAGTGTCTGTTATCACCATTTTAATCCTCTGGGCGTGAAGGTTCATGAAGTGGCCGATATTATCTGGGGTCAACGCAACGTTTCTGGCGAGCCAGCCAAATACGTCGACCCTTGCGTCAACATTCAGGTCAACGGGGCACGTGTCACATGACTTGCGCGCATGCTCGTCATGTAGTAGTCATTGACGTGAGGTTGTGGGGACGTCCCCTGCACCTGCAGGTGGAACTCCCCTTCCTGACCAGCACCTCACAGGACAACATGACTGACGCTGAAGCACGACACGCACAGATACGTCTCCGCTCCTCCCCAGACCCAACTACCGACGCACAGTAATGAAGCCAATCCCGCTGATAAGGACGCGTGTTGAATAAACACGACCCGACCAGGGGGTCAGATTTGATAAAAAGATAAAAGTCCGTGGCTGCGCGGTGAATAAGGCATTTGACTCGTAGCCCGGCTTCGCGATCGATCGGCTTCCCAGCGCACGCGCCGCTCCTCTGTTCTCTCTCTCTCTCCCTTGACCAGCTTTGCTGTCAATACGGCAGCGAAAAGCTCGAAGCCATGTTCCGCGAGTCGCGGTGGTACATTTCTCTTTCTCCTCTGGTTGGCGCCTTGTATGGCCGGGAGCCAGGGACAGGGGAGACGTGGTTACTGGGTGGGAAGCGCGGTGGGTCCTGCGGCAGGGCTCACAGCTGTTCGAGTGACTCTTCAGCCACTGAACACTGCTTGCGTCTTTGCCAGGGCGTTGAGTGTCTGAGTACAAACCCAGTCGTACCCATGCAAAACCGTGCATACTCGTTGGTCGCGTGATTGGCAGGAAGTGGGTACACATCCGGTTTAGTCTGGATTCTTGTTGACAGACGCGCGCGCACGACGCACGTGGTGTGAACAGCACCTCTGGGTTTGCGGGTGGGTGCACGAGGGATGTGATTTTCTCTCCCCGACGCCGCCAGAATCCGAGAGAGAAGTGTTTCCGGGAGCGAGGCTCGGAGGAAGGAAGCTTGTTTTGGGGGAAGCTGCTGACAGCGTATTATTTCTCCATTACCCCCGAGTTGTGCAGCGCGCCGGGCCGTATTGACAGCTGATGGCGGGAAAAGAAATAACGGGAGAAGAAATCAGTCCCCGAGTCCACGTGGTTTGCGCTGTGCTTGTTTCAGTGACTTGGACACAGGACTGCCCATTTGTACCCATACGTACCCACATGGCTGTGGTGCACCCGTGCACCAGGCTTGTACCCATTGGTGATTTGTGGTGGGAAGGAGAAGAGTGGATCCAGTCCAGATGCTGTCATTCTCGTTTGTAAATGCCTTGTTCCACGGACTCCAGATGAATTCAACAGAAGGCAGAGGTCAAAAGCCCCAGGTTCAAAGTCAAGAAATTGATACAAAAGGCAGCCGGTGGGTTCTGGTGGTCCAGGGTCCTTCTGGGTCATCCTTCTTATCCTTCTGCACCAACAAAGGTTTCCTGTCCTGGGGACGGACCTTGGTTTGGCCTGGGACCCCAAATGGGGTATCAGAGAATGCACCTGATGCAAAAAAAGTTACAAACCTGCGTTGGGTAATTTTTCAAGTCGCACCACTTCTTGGCGCCTGAAGGCACGACGACTGGTGAGGGACTCGCGAACAGACATCATGGCTGCGGCCTCAGAGGACCCACAACACGCGAGGAGGGAATCCAACCCGGGTATCAGGGATTGTATCGCAGCGCTCGCGGCGCTCAGGTGCGGTTCAAATTTGATGCATCACGCGCTGCGCCTTTGTCCTCGTCAGTTGGCGTTGTGTCGTCGCTTGCGATGCAGCACGGAAACGTGCGTGACGCACCCAGCAGGGTACAGCCTGTAGAACCGTGAGGAGCGACCGTCTGGTCCCTCCTGCGTGTAGGGAACGGTTCCCCACGCAACTTGAACTGACGGCCGCGTCACGTGGTATGCGTCATGCATTACGTCGCTTGTGACGTCAGTGGACGTTGCGTCGGTTGTAGGCGCAGTACTCAGCGCGACTCGTGGCGTCTTCGGTGAGAAATCGGCGCCACATACATGCAGATGAGCCTGATGCAAATCTGGCTGCGAATCCCAGGGGGCTGCGGCAAAGTGATTGATTCTTTGTCCGCGCAGACTTCAGTGGCTGACAGCCAAAGAACCCAAAGTTGTTTCTCACGAAATGTCATTTGCTGCGGATAGAAACTGCAGCAACGCTCGTGTCTTTGTGAGGTTTCTACGTCTTGAATGCTGCAAACACGCAGCAGGAAACGCCTAGTTTTTCCACACTCCTTCCCCAACGTCAACACCCATATCCGACGCTCCTCTGACGCCGCCAAAGACGCCGTTGTAAGCAGCGAGCGCGCGGGCTTCCTGCAGTAATGCACGTTCTTTTGTCCCGCTTCCGCTGCAGTAGAAAAAGGCAACAGAAGGAGCTTTTACGACGCACGTCGCACGCCTCAGATTTCATTTTCTAGATCTACGCGGACTTCTTTTCTGATCGCCGTGTCACTAATGCGTTTAGCAGCCGGCGTAATTCGGTCCATATTGGCGGGAAACTGATTAGTCGGGCCTTTCTTGCGGCTGGCGTGTTGCTGGGCGACGGAGCTGGAATAATAACAACGTCGTGGGATTGGGAGCGTCCGCGTGATGCGCATCGCTCCGACACGAGGCAGGGAACCGGCGCAGCGCAGTGGTCAGAGAAAAGTACTGGTCAGTTGAGTCCTTTGTTGTGAGATGGGGATGCCAGAGCTGATGCCACACGTGTAGAAATCAACCTCAGTCCCTCGTTTCCACCAAACCTTTCGTGAGGTGCCCCCTCCCCCCCCCCCCCCGCCGCTGTCTGCACACACCGGAAGCGTTTCCGAACACGTGAACGCAATTTGCGTCGCCTTGTCCACCACAGCGTCTATTGACGTACCCAGCGCCTGTTGATTTGCACAGAAAAGTCAACAAGGGTTTTCACATTGGGTGACGTGCAGTCATTTTCTGGGCTGACGTCAAAATTTCCACCATTGGGTTCAATGTTATAATTTTGACGCCGACGTCAAAATACGACTGCGCGTCATCAATGTGAAAGCCGCTTCATACGCATCCACCCAGCCTGAGAGACTTTCCTGTGAAGAAGCCTTCGCTGGGCCTGTGCCGCACTCCACACACATTGGATGCAAGGAGCTACTGAAGTGATTCGGTTCGTCCCCATTGAGGAGGAATAAGCTGTACTTACTGTTGTGAGCGCCGATCGATTGTTTCCATTGAAAAGTGTATTAGGCAGAAACAGCCCGATCAATGTCCTACATTGAGTATTGTACATCTCGGTTCAGTTCGGGATTCCTCGCCACCCGCGCAACGTCCACCCGTCCGTCCGGCCGGTTCCTGGAATCTTGTCCAGTTTTGAAAATAGATTGCGTGTTGGGGTCTGGATGTGGGGAAATGGTGTCTGGGGCACCTCGTTGCGTTATTGTTAATTTGGATGATTGAAACAGGGAGAGAAAGGGGCTCAGTGTGGTGTGAGGAGTGAACCTTGAGCAAGAGCACAGGAAAGTTACTAGTGGGCTGCATTGCAACACGCAAGCCTGCATGCATTCGTAGCAGCATTGCAGCGTTCACACGCACACACACACACACACACACACACACACACAGAAGACCACGTGGGTGGGTGTCGGGGAAGTGTGTATGTGTATCGGGGATGTGTGCGTGTGTGGGAGTGAGAATCTGGATTCATCAGATCTCAGGGAAGACCATCTGCATTTGCTGTTGCTGTTGTGTCTTCTGATGCTGTGTGGTGTGTGTGTATGTCTCTCTCTCTCTCTCTCTCTCTCTCTCTCTCTCTCTCTTTCTCTCTGATTGGCAGGACGTTTGTTGACAAAACGATGGTGATCCCCTGGGAATCTGGGAAGTCCAGGTCCCAATTTTCTTGTTGTTTGTCCAGCTTCGGTTGTCTCGAGCGAAGGACGCTCAGACCTTGACCAGAATTAAGTGGAGCAGCTGAATGAATGAAGAGTCGTGCTCGTTCCCACAGGACATGAACGTAACATTTGTCGGTCAAGCGGCAGCACCAGGTCTTTTTTCACACAGTCCAGGTCCATTTCACGTTGGGTCAACGCGTTCTCTCTGTTCACGTTTGTATTGATGCTGGGTTGAGACGCGGTGAGTGAGACAGGCGGAGCACAGGGTCAGTGTTACCAGTCACGTGGTTCCCAGCCTCGTTTCCCGTGCAACCGGAAGTCCCGGGCGAAGCCGTGCGTGCCGTGCAGTACAGCGCGAGGGACTCCTTTCCCCCGCACGCGAGCGAGTGCAGCGATAGCGCAATTGTGAGCTGTCGTGATTTGGGTTCATTGAGGGACAAGGACTGCGGTGGGAATTGCAGGTTACAATTGCATTCAGGTGGTGCTGCTGTCTGCACGGATCAGCAGCCAGTCTGCTGCGCAGGCGACAGACTGAAACGGTGGTGCGGGGATGGGGAGATTGCCTGTGTGCAGAGGTGGGATTGAGTGGAGATGACCTGCACTTGATTTGTTCCCTTGTTTGTCCATTTGCGTGGCAAAGTAACTGTGCGCTGCAGCAGCAGCCGCCGTCACCGCTTCAGGCTTTGTGCGCAGCACACACTCAGACATGTCGCCGTGCATGTTCAAGCTGCTTTTTCCTCCAGCCACTGTCTTGTCAGAAAGCTGACTGTCGCAGGCAAAATTCAATAATCTGCTTCTCCCCCCGCCCTACCTCCTCTAACCTCTGCGCGCCTCCCCCTCCCCCTCCCACCCGGCTCCGGGCTCCGTGTTATGCAGATGCGTTAGAGTCTCGTGCTGTGAATGCGGAGTGACCGCTCGGGTCTCTGGGCTCATCGCGTTGTCTGCTCCACGCGTTTATTGAAAGCGCCGTGGTGATACCAGGAAGAGCGGGCTATAGGCTGTGGGGCTCACTGGGGAGGCATTGCCTTGTTCCGAAGGCCTCACAGACTGTTAGAACTCGGCCCATCACCGGTTCCCTCCCCATCTGCAGGCGTGACTGTGCGCGTAGATTCTTCTGCCCCTTGGCGTGCTGAATTCTTCGCACACAGAGACGTGTTTGGAGATTGCGTGAACGAAAGAAGATGACGTTCCCCAAAGGTTGTTTTGAGTTTTACCCAACGTTTGATGAGGCAGACAGGATTATCCGTCCGTTCGCTCCGGACTTTGTAGCTCTGGAAAACAAAGTGGTCAGTTCTGGTCAGTTCAGTGACGAAACGTCGTCTGTGACGGAAGACAACCTAGCCAGGCTCCACAGACGCGTCCAACCGTACACGCGACGTTGTGCAAGCAATGGATGGCAAGGCAAACTTCACGTCTGCGTGACGCCCTGTGCAGGACGTAAGACGCTTCCGCTGTGACGGCTGCGCCTGCGCCGTGTTCCCGTGACTCGGGTCCATTTGCGTGCGGCGGATTTGCATCTGTGAAGGTTGCGCGGAGTCCCAGCTCAGAGCCCGCGGCGCCTCGCTTCCTGTGCGTCCCCGCCAAGGTGTTCAAATGGTCCGTTCGCATGACGCCGCCACGACGCCTGTTTCACATGGGGTGCGTCCCTCTGTGTGTCCCTGTTCAGTGGTAGGGCACAAGTCGGTGCAGCGCCTTTTGGGGTGTACAGGGACACAATGCACAATGCGCGCAGTGTGAAACAGACGTGGTGGTGGGGTCGCACGCGGTGCTGAATCACGGTGGTGTGCAGGCAGGTGTGGGGGCCGCGCTGCTCGTTACACCGGCGGTGTGCAGGCAGGTGTGGGGGCCGCGCTGCTTGTTACACCGGTGGTGTGCAGGCAGGTGTGGGGGCCGCGCTGCTTGTTACACCGGTGGTGTGCTGGCAGGTGTGGGGGCCGCGCCACTCGTTACACCGCAGCCGAACAAGGTTCCGTCTCCTCCCGTGAGAAGCTCCCAAGGCGATGGGCGGCGTAGGTTGGGGGGGGGGAGGTCAGGGGGGGGGCGCACACAGGATATAGGCGAGATGCACTCGGGACAGGTGGAAGGTGCACCATGGACAGGGAGAGAGGTGCACATAGGACACGAGATCCGTGACGCGTCTTGAGTTGCTGCTCAGAAATGGACCCTCAAACCCACACGCGCGGGGGGGGGGGTAATTTGGTACTTATTCAGGGGCTCGCTTCGGGTCTCCACCAGACCACGTCACGTGGGATGCACTGTGCGTTGGTTGGTTGCGCGACTGCGCAAGTGAACTGGATGCCATAGGTCTGGGAAGCCCTGGCGTTGCGCCGTGGTGCTGACAGGACGCTCGCCCCGGGGTCCCGCTGTAACGCTTCTCGGGGTCTCGATGGGAGGCTCCACCGCACCTGACGTGTGGCGGCGGTGTCGGCGTTGGCGTGTGCGGTGTGACCGGACACTTGCTCAAACTCCCTACTGTCTGGGACAATGACGTCAGGCGTCTGGTTTCTTTCTTGCGCGAGACGCTCTGCGCTGTCAGGAATCTGTTTGTCATTGCGTGCAAGGGCAAGAAGGAAAGTCCAACAAACACAGAACGCAATGCGCCCACAAACAAGCCTCGGAAGTTGACAGCACGCAACGAAAGATTGCATCACCGCCCTTGGAAAGTCAAGCCAGAAAGCTGCAGCGAGAAACAAGCTGCTGACAAGCCGCGCCTGAAATGACACATAGGGAGGGAAGATGTCGTTTGTCAGGCATAAATCATGTGTGTCCCACATCGATCACTCAAAATCCGGACCGGCTGTTAATTAAACGTTTTCTTGTAATTGTGTGTGAAATATTAATGCTCGTCGCCCGTGCTCGGTTGTGCGCGGTGCTGGCTGCATTGATCGTGTTGTATCGGGCGGTGTCCGTGAATAGATCTGCAGGATCAACCAACGTACTGTCAGACTGGTGACGGAGATTACGTTGACTTCAGGGTTCGTCACACGTTGCGTCCTGCCCAGCTGACGCTGCGTCATTCGCAACGCCGTAGCGCTCAGTGACGTGTGCAGAGACGCAGCGCACGACGCACTCTTTGTCCAGCAGACAAAACGTGCAGATCGAACTGAAGAAATGCACTTGTGTTGCACGAGTACTTTGGGTGGGTCAATCTCGGCTGCACTGGTGGTACTTGACAAGACTTAGCACTTGGAAGTGGACCAGAGATAGGGATTTGGCTGCAGAGCTGTGGCTCAGTCCCTGGATGCGTGCGTTTCCTGGTCAAACCTCAGTCATCCTGTTGAACGAAGCTGGGGACACGCGGTGTGTTCTGGAGTGTCTGCGTGTGTGTTCGTTAATATGCCCGTCTGTCTTGATGCAAATTCACGTGTTCATAAACGCAACGCATACTTCTGCTTGTGGATGACGGAAGTTTGTCAGCGCTTGAGCGACATCGTCCAAATTTGTGGGAACAACACTTCCTTCGTACGCGCACATCAACGTTCATCAGTATCACCTTGACTCACACAGCGGGTCACGGGCCTCCAGGCCACACAGCCCTGATTTGCCACACAAAACCCTGCGGACTGGGGCCAAATTGGGTGTTTATCCCTTTCAATTTAAAGTCTGTCATGAACACACATGACAACAATGATCAGGCGCGATAAGTGGAGATTACTTTCCCAATGATTTATTACCCCTGAAATTCACCCTGTAACTCGGCCCCGCTGTGATGCGGTGGAACCTGGCTGGAGTTGAGGCGTTTTGCTCAAGAGTCGAGTAAAGAGCCCCTTGCATGGGAGTAGATTTGTTTTGACTGTCGTCTGGAAGCGCAGTTGGAGAAATTTGTGAAGGTCAATGTGACTCGTGACTCGTGTCAAGGTCGGCTCTTGAGATTTGTTCCAGTTCCAGTGACTTTTCCGGCACAGACCCAACTCCCCCCCCCCCCGCACTGACTTCAGCCGAAACGCAATGCACGACGGTGCGAGTTGTGGAACTGTCGGCACAGCCTTACGGTGCCCCGACGCAAAGACGGGTTTTGATCCCCAATAGAAATTCTCACTGTGCTACAGATCACTCAGCGTGCATCACTTTTCCGGAAGATCCTCTGACGAAAATTGAGAAGAAATTCCACGGCGGTTCCTTCAACAGGCGGGGTGCGCGCACCCACAGCCAATCCCACGCCGAGTTCACGCCGGATGCGCCGTGCGCGTGCGCACCTGTGCAGGTCAATGGGCGTTGCGTCGAGTGAGTGCGAACCGGTGTGAACCAGGCCCGTCGGGTGTTGGCATCCCACGGCGCGGTTGCAGCGATGTTGATTTTGTTCTTCACTGTTTCGATCTCGCTCTGTTGACTCGGCTGCGAGTGACTTGCGAGATTCAGAACAAGAGAATGTTGGAAATGCGAACTGAATTCCCGGATCTCGGGCCTCCTCGAGGAGACCTGAATACGACACATTCTGTACTTTGAATCAATGTCGCAAGTTTCCTGCATCTTAAGTTTCAGTGTCTTTGCAATCGGAGAAGAGCAATCTTGAAGCGATACTCGAGTGTTATTTCAGTCCGTGCATTGACCAACATCCTTGAGAGCTTTCTCCTTGACAACTATTTACATTTAGTATCTGCTCAAAAGCGCTGCGTATTGACACAGTATTGTAGGCCACTTCTTGCGAATAGATATTTTGGGGGCAAATATACATATCTCTTGCTGTGGTACGCACTCTTGGGGGACGGTGCACAGAAGCCCTATTGTGTACAGTAAATTACATATCTTTCCGTTGCAAAGCTTCTTTTCAAGGAGTCTAATTTATCCGGATATTCTGATAAAGCCAAAGTCAACACGCACTATGGGAATTCGATCTTGCGAATTCAAGCCCTTTACCGTACGCACTCGAAGACCGTGTTTGTTCTCTCGCTCGTTGCAACTCGAACACGTCCCTGTATCCGTGGTATCGTTTTCGGTTCTGGCTCTGAGATATTATTCACGATGTTTGTCGATGGGCGCGTTCGTTGGTTCCTTCTATCTGGAAGCGATTCACCAGATCCGTTGTTTTGACAGATGGCCAGAGTGATAGGACGCACAGAACCGCAGAAACACACGGTTTTGTGCTTATTCAGTGCGGTGTGGGAAATCTTGGGACAACACGTTTGTTTATAGTGGCATTTTCTACTGGAGGCAAGCGAAGTAAAATGGGTGGGAATCTGCGAGACGCGTATCGTGCCGAGTCGCGATATGACAGAATGTCAAAACATCTTCCACCAGAGAAACACAATCAAGACAAATGCGCTTTTTATTTTTCAGACCCTGGATAGACGAGAGCTGTTGTGAGTGCAAAATGTATCAATTTATCTCTTCAATTGTGTGATCCAGTTTCGTGTGCACAATGGAGAAGCCTTGGGAAAGTTTTTGACGCCCAGTGGGCCGTTGCCAACGCTGAACGAGTTTCATGAGATGTCGTCACTCTCGTGGAGAAATTCAGAAAACCAGACGCTGATCTGCAAGCTGACCGTCACCCACGTGGTCCAAACGCTGTTGACCGAAAACCGACCACGAGTGAGAATGAGACAACTACGTGCGACAGCGCGCCCGTTGGACGCCTGCAGCAGTTGCGCGTTGTATGCGTGTCAGGCACAGCGTAACGAAGCCTCTTGATGCACAGGTGAAAAACAGATTTTGAGGAGAAAAAGATGACGGACAGCAGCCGTGACTAGAAATTGGAGCCCACGCTGTCGGAAACGAGGCGAAAGTTTCGCAGACCCACGAGGAGTGTCGCCTCGTACGCGCGTGACGAAACTCACGGTCAAATGTCAGGGTGGCTCACGCTGGACGCGTCTGGCGTTGCGTCACAGAACACGCCGCCGTGGTTGCTACATCGCTGGGTCTCACCCACGCGCAGCGCTTGGCGCATCCAATGCAACCAAAAAGGTCCAGTTGTGTTCCCTCTGAACTTTCCACGCGATGCAAGGAGTTTTCACTTTGATCGAAACCGAATGCAACAAGCACATCTCACCTCACAACACACTTCCATCCTTCAGTCGAGTTGTGGAAATTTGCCGCTACGGTTGACGGAGAAAGCAAACAGTTTGGTTTCCGTGTTGTGAATCAAATTTCACGCACATGACTGCGAGCCTGTAATTTAAATGCCAGTCTCCACGAGGGGCGCCGATCCGTCAATATCGCTACCGCGGCTCGGGCGCCCGTCCCGTCCCGGCGCTGGCGTCGAGGCGCCCCGTTCGCCCCCAGGGCCCTTCACACGGGGAGCGACACACAGGGGACCACGTGGCTCCTACAGAAACGTGATGCACGACAAGAAAACAGTGCGAAACAGGCTGGAAATCAACAATGCGAGTTTCAAAAGAGCAATTTTGTAGCCCGAGGGGCATGAGCGGAGGAATCTTCAGCTGAATGAAGCCTCCTCTTCCTCCCCTCCTCCTCGCTACTTAACTGTGTCCTCTTCGGGTCAGGTCAGTTTGAGACAATGAACTTTGGGTGATGATGTGGTTTGGATCCTTTTGTGTGTGAGTGACTGAGATCACGTGCGCGTGGTACTGGATCCTCATTGTTTTGATTGCTCAAGTCAGACTGGAGATTTCATTGGAGGCTTGAGTGAGATGTTGATCCAGGCAATGATAACGACCCATCTCGGAATGTTAATGTTGCTCTTCAATTCTCGAGTCTCCTGCGACCCGGGCCGGGGCTGTTTGAGCATCAAGGCCGCAGCGCCGTCCTCGCAGCGATTTGTACACAAGGACCCTGGTGGAGCTACAGCCTCACTGCAGATGATGGGAGGTGGCGTTTTGTCAGTGCATTGTGTGTGTGTGTGTGTGTGTGTGTGTGTGTGTGTGTGTGTGTGTGTATGGGGCTTCAGCGACTTGGCTTCAGTCACGCTGGCTTTGGAGATCATTTTGTTGCGAGGACGGCGCTTCAGGTTCGTCGTCGAAACGACAGCGACGTGAAGACGATGGTGAACGCGTCACAAACGAGATTTGGACGCTGGAGGCAACGCTGCGTTCTCCGCGTCGCGCGGGCATTTCACACCGGATGCGTCACGCGTAAATGTGAGCTGCGTCGTCACTTCCGGCGCAGCGCCTGTTGACGTGAACAGGTAACGTTTTGTGTGGCGTATCCAGTGTGCAGCTGCCCCTCCCTGATGTCTTGAGTCACGCAATCCTCCGGTACCGCAGCCCAGCCTCAATAGCGACAGGTCAAATGTTAGGCACATCGAGAAATATTATTGTGAGAAGATTGTGGATGCGGGGGCATTAGGAGATGTAGATTGTCGGGGATATGACAGCGGAATTGGGCTCTAAATCCTCACAATGCGAAGCACCGGATCACAGCTCAGTGTGATTGGAGAAATGGTTGCTATAGTGACAGCTGACCTGGAGAAGACTCGGGCAGCGTTCTCGCAGGACGCGTGACACAGTCATTGAACGCTGCGTCGTTGCTTGCGACGCACCGCCCACTGACTGGCAAAGTTACGCAGCGCGTGACGCATGCAGCGTGACTTGAGCCGGAGGGAGAAAAGAATCTCCGACGGACATGGAGTGTCAGCCAAATCCAGCCCAAGAATGCGGCATGAATTTGAAATCGCTGTTTCATCCTGGACAAAAGCAAATAGATAAGTTGTGTTGGTTGAGGCTGTATAGGAATCAGAGCCTCTGGAGAAGAATTCTTGGCACTTTGTGTGCTCGTTAATTAATAAATAATGATGTACGGGCGATACAGTTGGCACAGAGCAGCATTTCGTGATATCAAATAACTAACTACGCTCCCAAATATCGACCATGAGGTTCTTTTTGTGGCGCGATGCCTGAAAAAATCTGGTGATCTGCGTCCCGCGAGCAGAACGAGTCGAGGGCCCGGACAGGCTCGAGGAAACGAACGGGTCCGTGTGGTTCTCTCGTTCGGATGCACGCACACGCGCACACACACGCACACGAGCGCAAACACACGCGCTCGCAAATACGCCCACGCACGCGTGCACACACACACACACACGCTTCAGTCGCTTCAGCTGTGCGACTGTGTCACACGTGACGCGACACCGTTCCCACACACCCACAGTGCACGCATGCCTCACACACTCGCACACACAGGGAAACACGAGTCAAAGATAAAAACGACATTGGGTGGAGTCGTTTCTTGTTCCAAAGTGATTGTGGAAGGTCTTGGAGCGAAAACCCCATGAATCCGCTTTGACGTCAAACAGTTGCGTTTTAGCGACATTCGTGTTGAGAGTGGAGAGCTGAGGTTTGCGTGCGTGTGAATGTATAATTATGTACCATCACTCCAAGGCATTGATTTTCCGCACGGGCCAATTTGTACGAGGTACAAGTCAAGTTGTTAAGATTCCCGTATGCGTTCACTGCGGCCCACAATGACTTAATGAGTCACAATTAGGCGGGCGTGATTACGTGGGGGGCGTGCCAGCGCGACGTGTTACGTGCGCCAATTGTAGTTATTTGACGTAATGGTGTGGTCGCGTGCTTGTGGCGCTGTGCGTGTGTGTGTGTGTGTGCGTGTGGTGTACGTGTGTGGTGTACGTGTGTGTAATTCGTGACAGAATTCTCAGACTGGCATGACAGCGTTCTTGCCCTGGTACGAGATGTCAGGTGGTGAAAAATCTAAAGTCTGCTGTTGCCATTGGCCACATTTTTCAGCATTTCTGACAATGGGTTTGAATCGTGAGAAATTGCAATGAAATGAAATTGTGTACTTTTGACATCTTTCCACAGAAATTTGAGGAGGTACGAGCTCGTATTTTCCTTGTGGCATCACACACATAACACCGACAGCGACGAGCCATTGTCTGGTTGAATGGAGGTAATTTTACTCCTCACACAGTCTTCCACACTGATATAAGTTGTCATTACCATAGTCAAACATGCTCTTGCAAGATAGTGACAACTTCACTTTCATTGGGAATGGGAGACAGTGTCGCGGTGTGTGGAATGTTGACACTGTGTGTTCCCGTACAAATGGTGAACGACTGGTTGTGCGTCGGGACATGTGCTCCGAATAAGGATTGCATTATGAAGACGTGTTTTTTTCTCTCTTCTCTTCTCTCCTCACTTGGAAATTGCAAAGCAAGAAGAGGTTGCGCAAACATGAGCAGAGAATGCTAGACAGGTGGAGAGAATGTGAACGAGGGAATTAAACGACAAAAATGTGACCCAGGGTCCCCGTTTGGAGTGGAGTCGGGAATGAACTGGTTTCGCTCGGAATTGTTGGTGCTTTTTCGCGTGGAATAAGGCAGCAGTCGCGCGGAAGACGCTTTGTGCAGAACACTGCAAGTCGGAAGACGTTAGTGAAATTGGGAAGGGACTTGGGGAAATGACCCATTGCAGACTGTGTAAGTGACCATCAAAGTCTCTCATAGAAACCACGGCAGGCTCACGGCTGGTCCCGACAGTGGGGCCGGCCGTCGCGATTGTGATCGAGTGGGGCCACATACATGTGGTGGTAGGACCACGTGACCACGTGTGGGTGGACGTGGATGGGTTGGTCCGAGACGTTGTGGCCTGGACGTGTCACGTGGTGTGTGGCTGCGCAGCGCCTCAGTTTGAGCTGCGCAGAGACGCAGGGACCTGGCGCATCCAGTGTGAACAGAGCCCAAGCGGCTCCAGCTGCAGAGATTTCCAACCAACATCAATGTCCAGTGCGCTCAGGCGAGTGCGCATCTTTCGTGGAAAAAATTGACCCGTCTGTATTCTTCAGTGAAGCAACCATCCCAGAGACCCCATGGCCTCGCAAAACCTAGATCTGTGTGTATCCGCAGAAGACAAGCAGTGGACAGATGCTCTTGCTGAGGAAATGGGCGCTCAGTCTCATGCCTCCTGTCTCCAGGCGTTTTCTTGTTGAGGCGCTTCTCGTGCAGCGCTGTGGAGATTCGTATCCATCCGGGTGGGTGTTCACGATCCGGAGACCCTCCATCCAGTCGGTGTTTGCATTCTGCGTCACGCCGTCTTGTTTGCCTGCAGTCTGAGAGGTTCGGGCGACGTGGCCTCCGCAACAGGCGAAGGGCTCAGTGAAGGGAGTTGGTTACACTCGCCTGTTCAGATGAGCGGCTCCATTTCGGGAGTGTGCATACGTCCTCTCGACCAACACAGAGAGCAGGAGAGGGGGCGCCTCTGGTTTCCGGTCTGTCGTCTTTATGGGCGGAACCAGCAGAGGGCATTACCTGTGGCTGACCAAACCGCGTCTGCACACGTGATCTTTCCGGAAGTTGCTGGTCTGGCACAACCACTGTGGTCTTACCACTTCAGAAAATCTCGTTCACCACCCAAACCAGAATTGTCTCCTGAATCTCTCACGTTTGGGGATCAGGGCGAAATAGTCGTCGTTCTTCAGGAAGAGCAGAAGCTTTCTTCAGGGGCACGTAGCCCACACAGATACACGGAATCGGGATTTGCGCCCAGGCCATGGTACTCAGCTCTCCAATAGCGAGCAAATACCTATCTAATGGTCCGCAGCCTGTGGCAAAAAATTACAAAGGTGCGCATGGTGGTGGCCCCTGTGCACATTTAGAATTCAATACAGTGCGAGACAGAAAAACGAACAAAAACTTCAAAAGTTTTGAAGCGCATCAAAATCAAAGAGAAGGAATGGCAAAACGCTTGTAGCAAATTTTCATGTTGTGTGGTTTGCGCTAATGGGTGTCGTGTGTGTGGTAATTGAACTGGTATAGTTCCCTCTACATGTCTGTTTTCTAAACATGAAAGCGACTGGCTTTTGCAACACAGGAGAGAAAAGATCCTTTCATAGTCTCTCAACTCAACTCGCGAATGGAGATGAGTTTTGCCTTTCAGCGTTTCTTTTTCCAATTCCGAGAATGTCAGTCTGCTTCGCTTTTACGCATTTTTGGGCAAGACGGGGCCACTTCATGACACAAGCCTCGTTGTTGCTGACTCCGGCGTGGAACTGGGCAAGGCAAGCTTGATTTGTGTGGGAAGCTGCGGGCACGGACTCCAAGAGCCAAGGGGTCGCAGTTCTGCCATGGCAGTTGCAGCCTATTTATATCTGCTCGGATAAAAATTCAAGTCCAAACTCGCGATACATTTTCCCTGGAGAAACGAACAAACATTGAGGTGGTGCAAGTCAAACAGAGGAGTCACAGCAAAAAACGTGCAAGTATCTCGCGTGAGTCGGGTGAGTGTGTGCAAACATTGCGCAGAAGCCTCGAATTAATGCAGTTCGGTTTGGCCTCGTGACTTCCATCTGGAAGGACCCAGGAACGTACTTGCTGAAGTACTCGGAAGTACATGTTGAGATCTGTTCCACGCGTTGCGTTCTTTCCGTGACACCACGCTTGACGCATCCGGCTTGAAATCAACGTGTGCAGAAAATGTCGCCATTGACAGTTTCGTGAACATGTTCCACAAGAATTTCCGCGTGACTTCCCGCTTTCTGCCAGATCAAGTTCTCGTCAACTTTGTTTCTGAAATAGAATCTCCTTTCCTTTCCAAAAGTCAAGCGCTTGAATGGGCGTGTCTGTTTCCAAGACGACCGAGTGTATTCTTGTGGTGCTCTGCCCTGCTTTCCTTGTGAAATTCGCCTTGTTGTGAAGAACTGGCACAATCTATTGAAGGGAACACAAAGCCACTGGGTGAGGTTTTCGTAATGCGACACAATCACTTCATCCAAACGTGGTTTACCACGAGTCAAAAGGCTGGAAAAATTGAGTTCGTTTCCCTGCACGCCAGAGAAAGCGAAGCCATTTTGGTGGCCGTTGTCCCTTCAGTTCTGGACAGTACAGACGGCAGAAAGTTGTCCAGGCGAAAGACCTGCTGATAAAGAAGATTTCTACCAGTGTGTTCGTCGCTGTCTAGTTGGGATGACGCACCAGCTTTGGAGGCAGATCTTGAGGGGGGAGGGGCTTGGGGTTCTCCCCCCCCTGCACACATACTTTTGCTTCTTTCTTCAAAAATTGGAATTTTTGCTGGGAGGTGCTCCTGCGCATCTCCGTGTTCGGCGATTGCTTCTTTGACAACATTTTTGAAACGCTGTTCGTCAGGTGAACTGAACTCAGTTTGTGAGTGACAAAGCAGGTTTGTACCGCTGTGCACTGTAGACTGCGGTCACAGACACATTCTCGCAACATGCATATGAAAAATTTTCCCTCCATACCCACTGTCCGCCCCGGAGGTCTGTGCATTGAAAAACCCATCAAGAGCAAAGAGGATTTTCTCGTGACAACTTCCATATCCTCCGCACGTACAACAGAGCGAGGGATTTATTTCAACAAACGCGTCTTTGCGTAGAAGGCAACGCCCTGAAGAAATCCTCTTGTAATAACACAGGCGAGAGGATAAAATAGCATGACTCCCATCTGATGCGTGCAATTTGACTTCAATTTTACTGGTAATGGAGGTTCTGAATAAGACTATTAAATTCAGGTGGATGTCAATCAGAGATTTTCAAGGTGGATGCTCGTGCACATGTTGCCAGTGTTGTTTTTGATTGGTGATCATTAGGTGCGGGTTGAGTGGTTTGTGGCGCGTTGTGAGAAATTTACGGCCTGCGCGCTGTCGTCGCTGTGGTAACGAGGGTAACCATGGAGACCCGCGCATCTGAGTGTGTGTGTGTGTGTGTGTGCGTGTGCGTGTGTGTATGTTGGTGTGTGTGTGTGCGCGTGTGTGTACGTTGGTGTGTGTGCGCGCGTGTGCGTGAGTGAAAACAGGCCTTGGACCAAATGTGGTTCAGACGGGAAACTTCTTCCGAAGACATTGCACACGGCGTGGAGCATCAGTGACGCAATTTTCGCCTGAGGCGTCTGCAAAACGTACTCGCCATCTGGGTTGAATTGTCTGCAGAAAACGTGCGAGGCAGGTTCAGCTGCTACAAGGCTTGCACCGAGGCGAACGACGTCAGAGCGCACGCAGACATTGTTTGGTGGTTCAGAAACGTGGTGTTAATTTGGAGCGAGAGCTTGTTCTGTGTTCAGCTAAAAGCAGTCATAATGGGAACCATGAGGCCCGGGGCACACTGGAGGCGACTTGCGTTGCGTCGCGGCGCCGACTGAGAGACGATAGCGTACGATGAGAAAATGCTTGGCGCTCGCGGTGTGAAGTCGGCGCGTTCTGGCCTCGCTTTGTTCCCGTCAACAGCAGCCGACGAGGAAACACTGTGCTCCTCAGCCTTCCTGTTTCACCACACACGGATTGAGCAGAATGGAGCTGGACTGGACTGAGGCGGGGTTTCCGACGGACGCAGCTCGGTTCACTGGGCGTGTCTGTCGTTTCCCGCGTTTTGTCGCTGTGGAAAACATTTTCTCTGCTTTCCGGTCCGTAGCTCTGGCCGACGCCATACATGTTGGTTCCGGTCCTGGGCGAGTCAATGGGCCTTTGACCCAGTTTTCTGGCTGAGACGAACCACGTGGGGCTCGTCCTGGAGCGGAGCGAGGGAGGGAGAGGGGGGGAGAACACAGAGGGGCTTTGAGAGCGGCGTGGCTTATGCGGCTGAGTGCATGCTTGGCATATCTGCTCCTGAGAGAGCCATGATGACTGCTCGGAGCGCTGCGCACAAGCGTCACTGTCTGTTCATCCACCGCGCAAATTACAGACCGGAAGTGGAGGCGGAAGTTGGGGCGGCGCTGGTTGCTCCCGCACGTGATGCCCGGGGGTTGGGGTGGGGTGGGGGCGTTGTGCCCTGCGTTGCGTCCCAGGACAAATCAACTTCGCGTCAAACGCAGTCCATTTCTGTTGCCTTCAACGGTTGGACAAGACGAGTTTTGTTGTTCCAGTAACAAGTGAAGTGTGTGGTGGGGACACGCCACGAAACGAACTTTTGCAAGCTCGCTTGGTTTTTGGTGGCGTTCTCTGCTGTTCTCGTTGGGCTTCTGTGCCTGAACCAACCAAAACACAGCAATGATACTTGACTGTGCATCGGATTTTTGGAGAGTTATTGTTGAAAGCCTCGTATCTGTGTTTTGCAATGCTATCGAGGGAGGGTCTGTAAACACTACATCATCCACACTTCCTGCAGGGAAACGTAGCAACTGCAACGCCTCACCATGGCAACTCCCTTTCAACACTGCCGGATCGCCATTCAAAAAGATTGTTCATTCTGGAAAATTAAATTCGTCTTCTGGAAGAATTTGCGTCCAAGCCTGTAGCCTGGAGTTGTTCCTGTCAGACTCCTCCCCTGTCAGTCTTTCTCAGTCTCTCAATCGCACTCCAACTGCACTTGCTTACTCAACAAACAAAGTAAAGTATGTTTGAGCAGCGCAGTTTTGTTGAAAGAAAGCGAGCGAGAAGGCACCCTGAGTTGACTCTGAAAGGAAGCAGTAGAAATCAGGCCTGGGGGCCCGCACACAGTAATCTCCACCCAAAGTTGATTGTGAGTCTTTTGAAAGGCGACCGGTGCAGTACGGAGGAGTCGTGGCCGCGTCTTTCTTCAGCCGATATCAGATCAATATCGCTTCATTTGTAACATGATCAGAGAGCGACTGGTTACTGTAAATGGTTCTGCGTTGGGTGGAAGGGGGGGGGGGCTCACGCCGGGTTCACACTGAGCGCGTCATGCGCTGCGTTTCTCTGTTTTGCAGTGGACGCTGAGTTGACGCAGCACGTACTGACTGGTACCGAGACGGGACGCTGTGGGTATGCGCTGTGAATCAGCCCGCAGCAGCTCTGCAGTCAGTGTATTTGTAGAGGCTTTCAGATGGGCTTTGACTGAACGCAGACTCGCTTCAGGGGGCTTTCCATTGTCAGCCGAAATGTCATCCAGAGCTGTTTAAGTTGTATGATATTTCATAATAAAACAGGGTCGCGGGGTCCCCCAGGGAACTCTCAGCTCAAGGTAATAGCGCTCCCATGACGTGAATAAAAATGCAAGATGGTGGTGTTTAGCTGGAGTGGGCATGTAATTTATTCCGTTTGCATTGCGCTCCTTGTCGGATGAATAATTGTGCTGCGAAAACAAACATCCCCGTTGGTTTTCCTCGACGCTTGCCTTTTTGCTGTCAATAGTGTTTTTTTTTTTTGCCTTTTTCACTGCGGCCTATCGATTTGTGTTGCAACATCTGAACATCTGATGAATTGAACGTTAAACCCAGATATCAAAAGCAAACATTTGCACAGCTTTGTCAATGCGGGGATCTTGTATTGATTGTTTCGCTCGTTGCGTATTTGTCATAAAGCATGCAAAAAATTGTTTTTTCCTTGATTCACTGCTGTTTTATGGGAAAATGTGCTCGACATGGGAGATGAGGCCTGCTTTATGTTGAGGGACATGGAGGAAGCATGTCGTCGTGAGGAACATCGCGGAAACAAACGTCCCCGGGTGTGTCCAGGATCAGGGGTTTTCACAGATGACGCCGCGTCAAAATTTTGACGCAACACCAGGAATGGACTGGACCGGGTGTTACGTTAAATTTGACGCCCGCGCGTAAAAAAGTTTGACGCTGGCGTCAAAAAATCTGACGACGCCCTGCCTGTGTGAAAAGCGCGGCGAGTCCTGCAAATCGCGCGCATGTGTGCAAACGCTTTTGGTCCTGTGCACTGACGGGAGCATCCTTCCCCTCTCCCCTCGGTGAGTGACAGCACACAAATATCCCCGTGCGTGTCAACAGACGCGTTGACACGGGAGCCGCTCCGATTGTTACAGTGTCGGATATGGTCAGATTTACCCTACGAGTCTTGTTTGCTGAGAGGCGATTCCACATCAGCAGAGGACACGGCATGAAAAGGGGGGATATTCTCGCCTGTTTCACACCGAATCGTCACGCGATGAGTCCCAGTCACTGAGCGGCACAGGCGATGCAGCGCCCACTGACGTGTGCAGCGACAAAGCGCCTGCTGACATGTGCAGGGATGCAGCACCCACTGGCGTACACAGGGATCTAGTGCCTACTGACACGCATTGGCGTGCAGTGCCCATTGTCGTGCACAGGAACACAGCTAGTGTGCACAGGGACGAAGCGTCTATTGACCTGCACAGGGATGTTGCTCCCACTCACTGCAGATGGACGCAAAACGTGTCGCATCCAGTGTGAAACAGGCCTGACATCAAGTGAGGACGAAACATGGAAGACACGGGGATTACAGGCCCGAGTCACCGACTGCGATACAGTAGAAAAGCTCGGGATGTGTACAGAGGCGGGGGAGCGCGATAGAAGTGTATTTACACGATGCTCCATTGTCAAGTTTGCATTGATCCCCTCAACAAACAGCCACGAATATCAAGACTCTTGAGGACCTCGGTTCACAGCGCAAAGGCCTCAGAAAAAGGCCTCGAGTGGACTGGCTGACTGGAGGAGGGAGGCTCCCCGTGTCCGGACTTTTTGCTCGTTTGAAGAGACGTGGCTTTGTGTGGTCTCATCCTCGTCTTACAATGTATCAAACCTGGTGTATCTACTCGTTTTGTCTACTCGTCCTTCAAGAACCGGGAAAGGAATAGAGTTTGCTCAGCTTCCGGTTAGCGTGCGGAACTGGAGTGTGTGTGTGTGTGTGTGTGTGTGTGTTGGTGTTGGGGGGAACCTGGACCAGAGAGCGCCTAGTGTCGCACTGCCACACTGTGTGTGCGTTGAAACCACACACACACACACACCTGACGCGTCTGCCGAAACCTCGTGTTTGCCGAACGCAAATCGTGGTGAGGTTCCTTCTTTGCTGCGTGTCAATTGAAACAAATGTTCTCGGTGCTTTTTTCACACACAGCGCAGCAGGCGTGGGATGAAGGGTTACGCTTACGCTTTCAACTTCACTTGAACAAAATGTCACATTTCCCTGTGTTTGTGCTCGTTTGAAGTACCGGGTCCAGACAGACGTGTTTCTCCGTTTGAAGCGTGCGCCCGGAGGTTCCGGACGTGCTGCAATATGCATGAGGCCTGTTGTCGAGGCCCTTACCTCCCATTAGGTCACAACTTTCATGCCACGTTTTTTTCTCGTTAACTCACCTCACGTTTGTCCGTCGAGGCAAAAAAGGTTGTTGCACGTGGTTTTGTTTTTGCGAACTTTTCCTCGTTGGCGAAAGGCTCTGTGCTCAGCATTTTGAAATTGGAGATATTCGGCTTACGAGTGATTGTGGTCACGGTGATATGAGCCTGTTTTGATACATGTGGCGGCGTTCTGTACTTGTTCTTGGTGGGCGCTGTGTCCACCACAGAGATTGGCGCCATTGACGAGACCAGCAACGTGAACCAGGCCCGAGGTGTGTGGAAGTCAGTGATTTAACACGAGGGGGACACTTTTACAGTCCGTGGCCTTTTCCGCACCGGCTGAATGTGGCCACAGAACCTGTCTTCAGGGACCCACGAACAGGACAGACCGACAGCGGCCAAATAGCTTCACTCAAGACAAGTGACTCGCAGCTGGCGTTTCCATTCGGCATGGAGGGAGGGCGGCCTTTGATTACGCGTCGCGTTCAGTTTGAATGAAATATTGGCCGAGCTATTGATTTCCTCGGGAGAGAAGAATGTACATATTTGGTTGGATAGACCGGTACATTCAGATTCCATTAGGGAATCTTGTAGCCTGTGTTTCCGCGGGTATCTCGGGTGGAATCAGCCCCTGGACGGTTGGAGGCCGCGGCCTGCAGCGCAGATGGGTTGGGCGCGAGAAGAGTTTCTGATTGTTGTTTTGAGTTGTTCTGAAAGCTGATTGTTGTTTCCAGAAAACACAACAGTTGAAAGTTGTCAGGAGAACAAACGTTTGTCACAGACGTGAATATTTGTCGCGAACAATTGACACGCTGTGTGTGTGCGTGCGTGTGTGTACAGTTGATACAAGGTTGTGTGTGTGTGTGTGTGTGTGTGTGTGTGTACAGTTGATACAAGGTTGTGTGTGTGTGTGTGTGTGTGTGTGTGTGTGTGTGTGTGCACGTCCGCGCGTGTGCATCTGTGCGTAGAACATGGAACAGTAAATCTTGAAGTGTTGCACAAACTTTGGTGTTGGAACAGTTCTCCAAAGAAATGCGTTGAATGCTCTTTGCTTTCCACGGAAAGTCTCCCTCCTGGGCGACCCCACCCGTCCATGGACAGCAGCACAAGGCACATCAGCCTGAAGACAATGTCGAATTCACACTGCGTGCGCCACGCGTTGCTTGCTGTGCTCAGACCCAACGTACAAGGCAACGGGCACCGCTCCTCCGAGGCACGTGACACCACGTGACCCCGCCCAGAACATCAGGAACGACGCATGCGCAGTCCTGGTCCCCGCCACGGTGCCTCCGCGGAGCCGGGCCCCTCTCACCCGTCGTCCTCAGCTGTTCTCGCGATGAGGCCTTTTAGCGGCGCCCGTCGAGTGGGCCCAGCGTCGCTCCTGCCTTCACGGGGCCGTCGCCTATTCACGTCCCCCGCCGCATTACGGAGTCTAATTGAAAGCTTTTGGCCGGGTGAAGTGTGGGCGAGGGAAGTCGCTGCGTCACGCCGGGTTCACGCTGGGTGCGTCGCGCGCTGCGTCGCTGTGCACGTGAGTGAGCGCTGCGCTGACCCTACTGTAGAGCGCATGCGCTGACGCAACGCATGGCGCATGTGGTGTGAACCCGGCCGAACGGGCGCCCGCTGCGTTATGGCCCCCGCGCCTTTTTTGGCACGAGTCTGGAAGTCAGTGTTACAGGTCGTAAATTGGCTGATTTAATGTAACGTCGGGTCAGATTGGGATCCTGGACGGACGATGGGCCATTCAGACCACGGACTGGTCTGGTGCTTTTCTTCGTGGGTTTTGACACGCGGAACCTGTAAAGTGATTGAGTCAAAGCACAAGTTTTGTGCATGGAACCAGCGTGAAGCTGGTGTTGGGTCAACAGCTTCGAGACACCAGCAGAGTCTTAAAAAATCCGCACTCGCACGAAGGTGCCTTGTCTCATAATCATTTCCAACCTCTCACACACGTACGAAACGAGAATTTACGCAACTGGGAGGGTAACTCCCCAACATCCACCCGTTGATGCAGCGCTGCATACATGACCTTGTTCGCGGCTTCCGGTGCAATAACGACGAACACGGACGGGCACCCGGGCGGTACGAACCGGGTGTCGGGGCCCCAGGGACCACCCCCGGTGACGCGCAGGTCAAAGGCTTCTGAAGCAGCATTTACACGACCGGATTCACTCTGTCTCCGCTTGTTTTGCAGTCATCAAATGGAGGGTAAAAACTCCCCTCGGCGACGCCCGTGATTCCGGCGCGTCGAGTCAAAGCGGTTGCCCGGAAACCCTGCGATGTCTTGCTGTTGCTACCGCAGAAAGTCAAACATCCTAAAATCCTGTGTTCTTACCAAGAAACGTGACAAACTCTGGCCAAAAGGAAGGAGAATTCCACCGGTGATGGTGGGTGGCCATTTCCTTGCTCCACCATGAGGTGCTCTCGTCTCCGAGTGACCCGGGGAAACGCCAGTGTGTGGAGAGTTGGTGGCACGTGTGGGTCTGCTGGTGGCCCCGCCCCCTGCAGCCGCGTTCACACTGCATGCGTCAAGCGTTTGCGCCTGTGCGCAAGTCAGTGGATGACGGTGCTTGACGCAGCCCCCACTGACCTGCAAAGCGACGCAACGCGTGTCGGATTCAGGGTGAACCAGTCCTGAACCCGGGCTATTCACAGACTGGGGAGGAAACTGGGGGGTCGCGCCACGCTCTGACCCTCCACCCGCACCAGGGAATCCAATTTGCAGGGAAGCGGCCTCTGTAAAGATTTTCTGGGGTTCTCTTCTGCAGGGACTCTGTATTGTAGCTATAAACGGGTCAGGCCGGGGACGGGCATTGGCGCCTGTGTGGCGACGGCGCGCATCGACTGGAGAGCTCGTCTTTCCGCGTCTCTCTCCCTGCTGCAGGGATACAGATAGTCGTCACTTCATGTTAGAGCAGCCGCTGAGGGGAAGAGCGACTCGATGCTTCTTGTCTGTGGGAGACGAGTGGTGCGGGTATTGAGGTGAACGCCGTTGTTTCTTGTGGTTTTGGGGCTGCGTCAGCGCATGCGCGTTGTGCATCAACCAGAACTTCCGGTGGGGGTCTGACCCAAACGTCGAGTCGGCTGAACACAGCATTGTCATGGGCAACATCCAATTCTGCTTGGACAGCGGGAAGGCGAACCTTGAGTATCTTCAGCATTCGCAGGGACCGCCCTGCACCATAGCAACCCGGGTCGTCAGGGTGACGAGGGTCACTCACAAATTGTCCCCCTGCGACGGGACTCATTTAGTATTGATAAGCGCACTAGCCGTAAATAACAGCGCAAATTAGCTTAATTTTCTCCCCAGACGCCCGTGTGAGGACAGTCCGCTGAGTGGGGCCCGGCCCCCGGCCCGGACACACTGCATGCGTCACGCAGTCAGTTCCAGCTGCAAGTCAGCGTCCCGCAAGCTGCGTCGCAGTGCGTGTAAAATTCTACACGGACGCAACGCACGACACCAGGACGCAGCGCACATGACGCTTCCAGGGTGAAGCGAACGTTGGGAGTGAGACGGGCTCGGGGTCCAGGGCGGGTCCAGGATGGGTCGGGGCGGTGTCCGTTAAAGCCGTCCATGTCCAGCGTCCAGCCGCAGACAATCCAGGGGAGAGGCACGGGTCCACGAACATCTTTGCGTCCACAGCATTGCGCGTTTCCCTGGAGACACTGGACTCGTACCTTCTGAATATGCTGGGAACAGCTCAACTGATGGTGTTGAGTCTTTCTGCCTCTGACAGCTTCTCGTTTGTTCTTGATCCATCAGCGGATTCACTGGGGGCTGCGCTGTCCTATTCAAGCCCCGTTTCTTTGCGCCGCTGTCCACCACCCGCTCGTGAGAATCCAATAAGCTCCAGGCGGTGGAGTTTCGGTCCTTTGTGCCCCTCACGCTGTGTCCACTGAAAACTCCAGCGCGGCGATGTACGGGAAGTTTGTCGCACCCGATGTGAAGCAGAGTCGGTGAGGCGACGGACCCGGTGTAACGAAATGGGGGGTTTGGACTGCCCCCGTGTCTGGCAATTGCAGTTTGGACCTGAAATGGCCACTCTCGTCATAGGTGCTGGTTTCTGGTCTGACCTGAAATGGCCAGGCACCCCCTGAAAATGTCACTGAGAGCCTTGTTGAGTATTTGGCTATTCCAGGTGGGACTTGAAATGGCCAGACACCCGTGCCTCCTCATTTGGGGTGTCTGGCCATTTCGTTACACCGGGAAGTGGTGCAGGCAAAGAGGAATGTAGTGTCCTTTTCCGTGCGAGCGGCCGCGACATTGAAGGCGTTTATAGTAAATTAGATCAGGAGAGTGGGGCGGGCGGGGTGGGAGATGTGCGGGTCAGTTATGAGACGACGACACCACGGCAGACGAGCTGCGAGCCGAGGCGAGATCTGTCACACTCGGGCCGGTGTGGTGACGCGGTGACGCACCCCGACACACAGGGTCCTGTGTTAATGCGTAAAGCGTTGAGGGAGGCACACGTACGAGCTGTGGACATAACACGAAGCTGTGTCACACCCAGGTACGAATCCAGTCTGAAGTTGGCTCTGTGGTTGTGATGTGGATTTGCACAGGGGCTCAAGGCTTAGCGACAACACCCCTGTTCCCTCCACGCGGAGGACTGCAGGAAGACACGAGGTCAGCGACGACGGGACCTCGCAGGAAACAAGGGTTTTCACAATGGGTGACGCGCGGGTGTCTTTTGGGCTGCCGTCAAACATTCCACCATTGGGTTCAATGTTAAAGTTTGACGCCAACGTTAAAAACTCAACCGAGCGTCACCAATGTGAAAACCGCTGTAGATCTACTCAGCCGTCTCACCGACACGTGTCCCGCGTCACCGTTTTCTGGGTCAAGAGGCTTCGCGGCTGATGAATGACGCGCGGTGCGTGCGGCTGGGCCGCGTCGCGGGAGGCCCGGGTGTTTGCGGCCCGAGAGCTGCGTGTCAGATCAATCGGACAAGTCCCAGCGGTCTGCCGACGTGGAGTGGTTTATTGGACCCGGGCTGAGTTGACTCGACAGCAGGGATAGGGACAGGGCGCTTTGGAGTCTGGCGTATCTGTCTGCCTTTGATGTTCTGTCCCCTACAGCACCGTCCAGCCCGGTCTCCTGCAATCCTGCTATTCCTTCACCCCCTGTCCTGCATCCTTCTTACCATCTTACAGATCTGGGACTGATGAAAGAAACGCACCAGGCGCCAGAATAAGAACTGAGGTGGGTGGCAAATAAAGGAGCTTCATTTGTTCCGCGGACGTGGCCTGAGAGACTGATTCCCTTGTCCTTGAGTCGAGTCAGAAGGATCGGGTTGGGAGGGGCTGTCACGCGCCGCGCTGTTAGACGACTAATCCGGCCCGGAAGGCCGCGGGGTCCGGGGCCTGATCCCTGCAAATGAGGCTGATACGGCTCGGACCGCTGTCGCGCAGACAAACCGCACTCAGTCGGCGTCACCAAGGAAGCGAGTGAGTGACCTGCGCTGAGAAGGGAGCTGAAATGGTGTCGGGTTCTTCTCCATTGTCTGTTGCGTGTTTCTTGTGTTTGCTTTGCGCATGTGCGCACACACCTACACACACATACACACACACACACACACACAATGTGTTGTCACGTGGAGGGTGACACTACTGATCCTGGGTGGACAGCGCCTATTCTGTCCCAGGCCGAAATATATTGTTCTGAGATACGAGATGTTCAAGTTAAATTCTCCTGCAAAGAGAAAAGAATTCAGGTTGGGATTCTGTGTGCAACTTGCAGAGCAAAACTCACTTCACTTCTGCAGGCAAAAAAAAAACCCTCGCTTCATCCGAAGCAAAACTCACATCACTTGACTTTGATTCCCTCGTAACAACACTCGCTCGCTTCGAAAAAGGCTTCCTGCGCGTATATATTTACAGAGACGAAAATACTCAGTGTAAACAGGAGATTGATTCCCTCGATTCCGCTGTGCTGCGGGAAAGGGCGGACCGTGTTTTACTTAGATAGAGCACGTTCTTCACCAGGGGTGTGAAACGCTGATAGGACGTCGCCGAGATAGGCGCAGGGAGGGAGGGAGGGCGGAGGCGCACAACGCTTGTTGTGCTTGTGTATCTGGTTGTAAGGTGTTTATCTGGGGGAGGGACGGGGTGATAAGGTCACTTTCACACTGCATGCGGTGGGGCGTTTGCTGCTGCGAAGGTTTTATGCTGGGGCCGTGTATAACCTGCAAATTGGGGTGCCTTGACTAGGATAATTTTTAGTGGCGTACTTCTGTCCAAGTTCTGATGCTGAGCGTCAAAG
>JAAUXT010019846.1_pt1 | contig 31996 bp, 32 predicted proteins | sample 7278171 | NCBI WGS metagenome assembly JAAUXT01 (sample SAMN14350112, study PRJNA611818) | marine sediment metagenome | isolation source: surface marine sediment (1.8m) | place: French Polynesia: Moorea | collected 2018-08
CCTGTTGCGTGAGGTGGATTTCAAAATGTCTTCTGAAGTGTGATCCGAGAACAAGAACCCACAGTCGAGCTGCTTTTGGCCAACAATCCAAGTCGGTTGAGACGTGGTACTCCGACTGTTGTGCAAATCTTTTCTGGCGACAAGGTTTGACGCTTGTTTGTTAGCAGAAGCGCAGACACGTGCTTCAACTGTTCACTGCTGGTCAGTGAAAACCGAATTTGATGATTTGCAGAGACTGTTGTGATGTTGTTGATTGTATTTTGCACGTTGCAAATGATATCATTTTTGTTTTTATTCGCAATGAGAACCAAGCTGAGTTGTGTCTTTGTGCGCACTCAATTCTGCCCTCAAGAAATTTCTGGTTGCAGAAAAATCGTGACCTTTCTGGTCAGTGAAATTTACAGCTTCAGTTTTGCTCAAACGAATTGTGCTCCTACGTGACTGCTTCAGACCTCCACAGGTCAGAATTCCCGACGCTCAAGTTTGTGCCTTGAGATATCTGACTGAAGTCGTGTGCTGCGAAGTACGCAAAGTATGACCGGTGATAAATTTGGTTCTTTCGTTGCCGCTAAATAAGCGAACGTTTCAAAGTTTGTAAAACAGTCACACAGGTGCGGAATGAATTTTTAGCCCAGGAGTTTGGCTGGCTTCCTTCTTTGGAACTGGTGCTGATTTCACAGTCTTTGTAGTTTTTCAAAATCCGCCGAAAACAAGAAAACGTTCAAACTTCCCATTGAGCGTCTTCGAGGTAGTGTTTTCTCACGATTCTCGCTGAATCACAAAAAACGAATATTTTTTGACGTTTTTGTTATTAAACCTAACAGGCAAATGGCACATAAAATGACGCTTTAGTAAAAGAAAACCGAAAGTCTCAAACGGTTTGTGTCCGTTTCTTTCGCCTTGGCTTCCATGACCTTCAGTTCAGGTGGCGAACCAAGCTGGTTCGTACTTTGGATGGTCTCAAGAGACCTCAACATCGATTTCTTATGAATTGCACTTTCAAATTTCTCATTGCACCAAAGTATCAGAGGAAAAAATGTTCGCAACACGCGGAGGATGAGCTGAGCCTTTTGATAAAATTCAGTCGTTCAACTTTCTGGGTGGACAAAATTCTGATAGATCAAACCTGAAAACTGTCGAGCCACTTCGCCAGGAGCTGGACAACTCCATAACCGTATTGACTTGTAGTGTAGTTCACAAAGTCACCCGTGAGTCTGAAAGCATGCCTACTTTACAAATTGTCTCTTGAACGGTCTGTCCATTTTCAGGTCAAGGCCCTCTGAGTTGACATCAGTCTGTCCCTGTGAGTTGCTCTGATTCGTTATGATTGATGGAAGTCTGGTCAGTTTTTTTTTTGAAAACGCAGCTGCTCAGTGAAAATCGATTGTGCGGGTGGTCTGGGTGTTCAGTCTGCAAAACGAACGATGGTTAGAACTTGAATTTCTGTCGATCGGGAAAGTATCACAAGTGAACAGACTTGGCCCCGGTTCGCGGCACCTCATCATGTTCTGTTTTCTTTGGTAATTTCGAAGCTCTTTGTCTTCTGTACCATCAGAAGGTTTGCGCGACTGAACACCTGTCAACAACTTGCTTTTTACACAAGAACCTGAAAACGGACCTACAAAACAAGAACCTGAATCTTTACAAGACTAAAAAATCAAATTCTGCTGTTCTCTGACTGGACTGCTGCACACACTGTCAAGCAAAAATGTACAAAGATCTGCTCGTGCGGCCTGAACGCAAAGACCTTGCGCGTTTCAAGGACTCACGGAACGTGCACTCGGCAACGAGCGGCTCGACGCTGGTGTCAACTTTTCGCGTGGAACCTGCTGTCCATTTCAAAGTGACACAGATTTAGCTTGTGGACATTCAGTTGCGTCTGAGAGATCCTGAAGGCACTGAGAGGTTTCGTGTGATGGACGAACTCAGTCGCTGCAGACTTCTGAATGTACCTCCATCCAGGATCAAATGTGGTTCAGGCGCACGACTTGCGGATCCGGATTGTGTGCTCGGAGAGAAACCGAGGCAGCGCACAGGGTCTTTGCCAGGCCTCCAACACCATTCACAGTGCAAAATTCACCAGATATAAAAAAAGAATTCAACTCTTCAACTAAAACTCGAGGAAAATTTCATTCTTACTTTGCTAACAGATCTAATCAATGCACTACAACACCGTGACAATGCAAATGCGGCAAAACACCTTTGCCTTGCTCAAAAAGCAAACTGTATGCTTTAGCCAGAGTAACTTGACCAAGAAACGCAAATACAAATTTGAGGGAATCTCATGCACATAGTCATATTTACATTTTTCTTTGATTGGAGTACACCGCGGCACCTAAATTTTCTGCTTCAAAACTTGCACACTGACGTCCTAAGAGCCATTTCTCTACAGAAAATTGGAAAACTTTGACAAACTACGGTACGGACATTCTTTCAATCAAACAGCATGTAACATCGCATGAGCAAGATGCACATCTTTTCATTTGTTTTCTTGCAAAACTTCCCAAACTTCCCAATGATGTGGAGAAAAGGAACATGATGAATTTATCAAGCTCGTGCCGATGACCAAAACCAAGTTCCCTCACAAAAACCAACGCTGACAACCAAAACTGTGTGTCGTCTTAAAATTCGCTACCGTTGTCAGGTCTAGCCGAGAAACAAAACTTCAGTGAAATAATAAACCCAGAGACTGAGTGAGATGTAGAAACAAACTTGCCCAGATCTCTGAAATCTGGTAAGCTGTCCAGAAGGCACAGAGATTGCAACTACTGCAAGGCGACACATTGGCTGCGCGTTCAACAAATCTCACGAAGGTTCGGATGCTCTCGGACCAAATCGAACGCAAAATGGATTTGCTTCGCATTTATCTTCAGCAAGAGTGAAATTTCCGCTGGTCTGGCGTTTCTTTCTTTCTTATTCGTTCAGATCATCCAAAACCTTCGCGAAAATGTGGAACATTTTTGGTGGCCCCCTTCCGATGTATTTTGCGGCCTGGAACGGTGCGTTCCTGACGTCTGGATTCAGAATTCTCATAGAAAATTTGTCCGTTTTCTGTTTGTCTTGGAAGAAATTTCGTTGGAGGAGAAACGAAAACAAGAAGCACAAATTTGATTGATTGGGTTGGACAAGAGAACACATGTTTGCAGCAATAAATCTACACTGGAGGGCGTTGCAAGCTGCGTTGCGTCGGTTGACGTTGGTAGAAACCGGAAGTGAAGCGGAGATGGCGTCACAGTTGCCGTGACTGCAGGGTGAGTCTGAAACAGAGAACCAACGACGAGTCAGTTTATTTGACGCGAGTTGTGTGTGTGCCAGACCCGAGATTGATCATTCAGGAATGAGTGTTGAAAAACAACTACGCTACGTTCGCGCGTACAACGGGATACGAACGTGCAGATGTTCTGGTCCATTGGATTTGTTTTTGCGATCAAGCTTTGCATGAAAACATGATTTTTCATTCGCTGCTCCCGTTTTCAGCATCTTTTGTCAGCTGGGAACAAAATCAATTCCGCCGGAAAACAAATCACTTGTCAACAATATTTTTTGGTTGGTTGATTGTGTTTCTTGGAAAGGTTTCTTTTCTTCAGAAAGACATTTTGCACAGGCAAAAACCCAATATTCACCAAAAGAACAATGAACATGTTTCCCCAATCTGTCGTGAAGTAAGTACAAAACGTGTTAATTCGAATTCGTGAGTTAGTTGTACAGGATCATTTTGCTTCTTTTGTTTCGATCTCAACATTCAGGATTGTCAGTCCAATTTTGGTTATCAAGGTTTCAGTTTTGGTTTTAGAATGTCCATACTAGTCTCTCAAAATGTTAGACTTCATGCTGTCATGCAAATAAACCTTCTTGTGCACGGCAGAACACCTGCAAATGCAGGCTGGTTTGCGAAGACGCGTGCACTTGGTGGAAACCAAAAGAAGGTGGCCAAATGTTGCAAACCTGATGAAGACATTTGAATGAAAACCTCGGTTCAAGAATTCTGTTCATCCGTTAGTCTCTCTGTGTAAAAACATGCTGTGAATGGAAAACTTACGCTGTTTGTTACAACTATGCGCAACTTTGTTCTTCAGGAGAGCGCCAAAGTTCAGACAGATCTGAGTACCTGAAGATCGCAACGGCAAACGTGCCAAGCCGCAAGCAGCATGCCACAGCAAAACTGACAAGAAGGCATCAAGTGTCCGCAGGTGAAGAGAGGCTGCGCTCACCCGAACTGATGCCGAAGTTTTCGCCAACAGTGGATTCGCTTTGGCGGAGTTTTAGAACTTGGTTTGTTCCCGGACACTTTCACGTTTGTGGTTAGGATTTCTACTCAGCCTTTACTCAAAAGATTAATCTGGGTTTGTCAAGACAAAAATGTTTTGTTTTGCCTCCACCCTGCAGACTTTCATGCATGGGCGTGAAACTTCGTGAAATCTTGTCTGTTCGAGATTCAGTGGATTTCTGTACAAGTGCAGGCGAGTAGCTTTGGAAGATCTTGAAATACCTTTGGCAGACCTGCCCAAAGCGGCACTTTGGATTCGACATTTGCACAGGCAGCTAATATCCTTTTGATCTGCCGCCCTCAAGCTCAACCGTTTCTTTCAAGTTGTTTCTGTAGAACGTGCAGACCACGATAATGGCGTAAACCTTTGGGGCGGAAAACAAGGGAAAAGAAACTTTATAAATGCACGCATCGACACAAGGGCATGCGCGCGCTTTGTGAATTGAAAAGGATCGATTTCGACCCAATCACTGGTGGCCTCAGTGAAGATTTTGTGAACGCCAAAAAAAGATTGCGGCGAAATTTGGGTGGCCTGATGATGTTCCCAGTGAGTGGGGGCAGAAGATGTCCCTTTCACATTCATCTTTTGTTTCGTGCAAGCACACAGGCACACAGAATCTGCATCTAGCAAACGCCAACAGAACAAATGCATGCGTTGCAAAATGCAGAAGAAAACAAACAACTGGAAGAGAGAAACCGAGAAATTGAACCAGAACGTCACTTGTTGCTGTTTTGTGTGGAGATTTCACACAAACACAAGCATCGAGTGTTCTAGCTCGATCTTCAGTTTTCGCTCTGTCGTGTGTTAGATGATGCTTCCTTGCAGTAACTGCAAGGAAAATGCAACGGAAAGGCACGAAGTGAAGAAAACATGCGAAAACACGCCACGTAAAAACTACAGTGCGTAAAAGTCGAAACTGCAACAGACATTTGCGTTTTTTGTCAAAATGAACAATGTGAAACACAATAGCAGTGGAACAAGCCTGTCAGCAGCCAATGCAGTGTCAAGAAAGAATGGTTGGATACTGCGGTGTGTTCATTTTTGGACTCCCGGAGGCGACAACAGTTTGGACTTTGTCATGAGTTTGTTTATCTTCATCCAATTCAGAAATGAGTCTGCCGAAACCAGCTGGACCAAACCCCAATCTGTACGATGGCTCCAAACAATCTTCCGCGACATAGCATTGGAAACACACGTGCGACAGTGCTCGGCGGCAGTCTTGACTGCAACTGAGAAAGGACCTCCTCTGGGTTGCTTTACCCCGGGCGGGCAGATTTTGGGCTGGGCGACCGCCCAGCCTACTGATCTTCTTTGAGGTTGTTTCTGTAGAAACTCAGCACCACAATCACCGCGTAGATCTTTCGGGTGCAGAAAATACAAAGACAAACGACGATTTACGCGTGTCAAGCAATGTTATTTGCGGCATCCCCGGGTGTATACAGCTGCATAAAGCTCAATTCAGCAATCCTAAATTGAAGCATCTTGCACGCCGTGTTATTCAAAGCGAAAAATCCGCATTCCTGGCTTCTTACATCTACAAAAGGACTCAAAAATCCCCGCCAAGCTTGCAAATTTATTGACAGAAAAACCATTCGGCATGAATGCAAGATGCACATGCAACCATGCCCAAAAAGGAACAACCTGAAACTGAATTGGTGCCTATTGCTTTCAAACAGAAAATTGCGATGTGAAAAGTATGCGAGCAAAAGCTACGTTCAACAAAACCTTCCAAAAACTGAAAAAAAAAGTTTGCTGCTTCCGTTGGAACAGAGACAAAACAAGCCAAAACCTCGCTGGAGTTTGCTCATCCAAGCGCGCGCTGTCCGAAAGAGCTCTGAACGCCAGTGCGCGTCGATTGTGCAATGCCGTTGTTTTCTTATTATTTTTGAGTTTCGGGTGCTGGACTTCTCTCAAGGCACCAGTCTTGCAGATGGCACAAACAAAACCTTTTCAAGAACCAAAGTGACAACTAGCTCGGAGACAACGTCTGCTTTTTTCCAAACTGCATGCACTGAAGGTTGCGACTGTGACGTTCAGAGTTCGATCAGACGGACGGGGCGGGGCTGCGCGACGCACGCTGCGTGTGGAGTGAGCGGTTACCAGGGGTCACTGTGCGAGTAGTTGCGGTCAGTAGGTCTCGCTCTAGCGCTCGTCCGCCTCCTTCAGATTGTTCTTGTAGTAGCTGAACACGACGACGATCATGTAGATCTGCAAGAGCAGCGGGCCCCACCCGAACACAAGTCAGTCACGGGTTTCCTCAACGATTCAGCTGAACGTTGTCAGTGCACAATGGCATCGACGGACCAGGCGCGTCTCCCCTGCATTCTTGCAATCAAAAAATTAATCACAAACATGCTGGCCAAGTTAATTACAGTTACAAATAGGACAGAGCTGGACAGGGGCAGACACACGGAACGAGTGACAACACGAAACAGTGTGAGTGAAGATAAGTAGAGATCAGTTTGTTGATATTTGGCATTCTAGGAGTTACCGAAGCTTCCTGAAGGGGTTTTCATTGTGCAGAATGATGCGTCAAGGCTTTGTGATCGGGTTCATTTTCACAAAGCTGCACCACTTCCCAATTTGCGTGAAAACACCTTCCACCACCCAATTCCAGGGATGCATTGCGCACAAATTTTGCTCTACTTCGCCCAGTTGCACTTGCGGCAACATGCGCAGCCATTCCTGCTGCCCTGACACCGCTCTGAAGCACAACCGCGAGCATTCCGCGCTGTGGACAATTCATTCGGCACTGCAGGCAACTCCGTTAGTCTCCTCTATCACTGCATTCTCCTGTAGTACTGGGGCTGGGGGACAACCTGCGAGGCTGGGGTGACCGTCTCCAAATCTGATTCCCAAAATTCCCAAACAGTGTCGACAGAGTTGCTCTTTGTGTTCGGATGTGTTCTTGTTTGAATTTTGAGGCCTGCTGGTCTCGCTTGGCATCCTCCAGTAAAGTACGAGTATTATTTCTGCATGCTGAGAGTCTCCTGAAAAAATGCGCTCTTGCTTTAGGATAGTCGTTACCCTGGCAACATAGCAACGCTGGTTGGTTGCTAAGGCGTCTAGCGCTCATCAGCCTCCTTGCAGTGGTTCCTGTAGAAGCTCACCACCACTATTATCATGTAGACCTGCAGAGCAACGAAACCGAATCTTCAAAGTGGGAAACGAATTGAACACTTTCAACGCAAGCAGAATTTTCTTCCGCGCTTCTTTGCTTCGAGTTCGATGTTTCCTGCAAATTAGTTTGCATCTTTGTCGTTGGATACACACAAAAGCTATGTTCGAAATTGGTTTCGCAAGAAGTATTCTCCGCACACTTAAGTGCTGCTGCAGCAACACGAGTGCCTGTAATTCTGGCCAAGTTTGCCTGGTCCTTGCTTGTTTGTTGCACGCTTGCAGAACTGTCGCGATTGGCTGTGACCCGCGTAAACCGCCCTTGATTGCTGACGACTGGATGACTCGGAGTGGATACTCACACTGACGCCGAACATGACGCACTGGATGATGAACGTGACAGCGCGGGCTCCGTCGTTGAACACCTTCTCTGTAACACACAGCAACACGCAAGTTCAGCGTCATGCAGTCAGATCACCGCAAAAGATCCAATCTGACGCACGCATGCATGTGTGTGCGCACAAGTATGTGTGAAAACATTTCGGAGTTGGGTGGAGCGTTGAACGTTTCCTGCAAGTCTGACAACTGGACACCGCGTGGATGTGAATTCATCTCTTTTGCACTCACTGATCTCGACGCAGCTCATGGCGAGCGCAATTCCGGCGATCACCACCATGATGATGGTGATGATGATCCAGGGCAGCAGGAAGCCACGCCGATCCTGCAAACAAAGTCACTTTCGCTTTGAAGCACAATTACAAATGGCCAAAGAAAGTTTCTGCCGAAATCCTGCGCATAAAAATTTGCGCACGCGGCGCAGCTAAGCGGCGTACGTGACACCCACACAGACCCACAGGGATGAGGACGCACCTTGAGGCAGCCGACGATGACGAGAATGGCCGATATGAACCAGCCCACATAGAGGATCACCGTCACATAGTAGACGATCTTCCCGATGACACTGTCATCGCTGGAGTCGCCCTGGACTGAAAACGAGACCGTGTGCAAATGTGAGAGAAAGTGATTTTGTTTCATTAGACTTCCGGAACAACGTCGTTTCAGGGTCTGTCTGTCTGTCTGTCTGTCTGTCTGTCTATCCGTCTGTCTGTCGACCCTGGTGCCTTCCACCGTTGAGAGAGGCTCACCTGCGCTGCCGACCGTCTCCGTGCTTCCCGAGATGCCCTCGACAGACTTGCTGACCTTCACCAGGGACAGGATCGTCGTGATCACCGCCACCACTGTGATCACCTGCAAGAGCACAGAAATCAAACGCTTGAAGAATCCACGTCAAAAACGAAGGAGCAGGTATATGTTGCGGATGTCCTTCTTGCATCCAAGGCTAATTCCCTTGGAAATTTACTTATTATCTGGTATGTTTTCAAACATTTCTCCTCTTCGTGGCCACACATGTTTTCGCACGACAGATTTCTTCTGTCAGGACTTTCTCGTGTTTGTCAACCAAACAAAATTTTTGCAGGAAGTGTGGTTCTTGCACAAGCCCACCTTGCGATGTTAAACCACCAGTGCAATTTCATTCTTCAATTCCTCATCTGAACGCAACTTCTCTGCAAAGACCTGATTCGCAAATTACAGGAATTTCACGGATTTGTGAGATGTTTCTCGTGTCGATAGATAACACCTTTTCAATTGGCAGTTTCCCAGACAGTGATGGAACAAACTTTTTCTATCAAGGCCGAGGGCTAAATTTACCGGCGGTTCATCATACATGATATACGACCTGTCAGAAACGTCGGCAGATCTGTGTTTGAACCAGACTCAAAAACTTGTTCAAGTTCGAAAAAGGGGCGGGACCCCAAGGGAAAAAACTTGGCTTGTGATAACTTGTTCAAGCTGTTTTCTTGACTGTTTCCTTGACGAACTGCAGACACTAAATATGCGCTTTAGTGCACGATTTGCACAGTTCTTGTGAAAGAAGAGCCCGAAAAAAACAACGGCTTCAGCACAAATGGACAGTGAATTAGCGTTCGTTGATCGAGCGAAATTTGGTCCAAAATCAGCAATGCAACTGAGGCGACAAACGGAGGTCCCTGGATGTGTTGTCCAAAGGAAGCAACGCAGAGTCCGCTCGTGACACGGAGAAGAGGTCAACTGTCCTGTGTTTCGCTCGACATCAGGATTTCTTGTCACGTTGGCAGAGTGTAGGCTATACCTGATCACAGGGCTTCACAAGACTCCGCGGGCCCTGTGTGGATACAGCGTGTGAACTTGAAAGGAGTTCCAAAGCCCGCGCCTGAGTCACTTACTCACAAAAAGCTACTGTATTTATTTTCGTCAGCCGACAATTGGGTCTCTGTTTTGCTGAGCAGTATGAATTCATATCGTATTCAAGTTGAGGACTGCGCTGCTGTCTTTGGGTTTGACACCGCTGGGTTGCCTGACATGATCTGTCGCATCTCAGATAGAAATGTGTGCTCTTTTGAGGCAAACGAAGAAATTCTGATGCGCAGGGGACACTCACCAAACTGAAGAGACCGAAGTGGCAATTTCGAGTGCTTATCAATGTATTGTGAATTGTTGTCTGCACTGACCAATCGGAATACAACTTCACAAGAGTTTCCACAACTCACACTTTTGTGACCTGTCAAACACTAAATCCTCATACAAGTACAAGGGTGGGCTGCATTTTGGTGTCTTGTGCTTCCACTGGCAAGAGAAGTTTCATTTGCAGCAGAAGGTTCAGCACGCAGGAGAAAACGTTGACGTGACAGGCTGAGCTGAACACAGGACTGTTTGGGTCACCTTTTTATGCGTGTCGCAATGTGGCTCTTTTGGACACAAGAATTGATTTCTGATCGTTTTGAAGCAGTCGTCGACAAGAACAATGCAGAACTGCAAAAAGAGTTAGGTTTTTTCTTGGTCCTCTTGCGCGCCACAAATTGTGCGTGCGTGCGTATGTGCGTGTATGTGTGTGCACAGCAGTTTGACATCAACGCAGCCAAAGTCGTGCCTTGTGAAATGTCATGTGTTTGTTTTTGCATTGATGTCGAGTCTGAAAAAAAATGAGGCGCATGGATGTCTCACAGAGTTTGGCAACACGAGTCATGACAGCAAAATGCAGCCTTGCCTGGTGCGTAGGTTGTGTAAAAACAAAAGCGAGTTCGCACAAAATGAGTCAGAGTCTAGTTCTGCTTGTTTCCCCGACTGCTGTTCGCGAACTGAACGCTCAGGAAAGATGAGCCGCCAACAATGACTTGAATTATAATACGACGTGGCTGCTTGAGAACTCGTCTGCGATTCACTTTCCATTTCACGAACTCTTCCCTTAGCTCTGCCTTGACCTCCAAGTTTGCACAGCATTTCGGGAACAACGTTTCCTGTGTTGGGTGGATAATGGTGGATTGGGGCAGGAACGAGACCGACGAACAATGCCGTCATCCCATGTTTGTGTGTGTTTACCTTTTACAGTTTGAAACATTCTGGTTTCCTCACCCCCGCACATTGCACACCTACACACTGCGAAAGTATTTGGTGCAGAACTGACTCACATCACGCAGAAACAGCACCTGATCCACGGATGCGCCATCCTGGGGGTGGTAGGCACACACATGTTCGGGTACGTTTTTTGTCCGTGTTCATACGACACACCGTGAGTGTTTGCTGTGTGTAACTCAAGCTCCCTGCACAGAATGGTGATGGCAAGTTGAAGTCTCCACTTCAAATAAACAGTGCCCGTGGTAAAGATTTTTCCGCAACAAGAGCGTGCATGAAACCAGACGCAGTCCCGTGCCGTGACAAGCGATGCCCTTGCAAGTGTCGGTGTCCAACGGCACCAACGCTCACGCAGACTGAGCCCAAACAAACACAAACTTGTCACCAAGTCTGACGAAAAGTGACTTGGGCAACTTGAAAATGGATTTCATCTGTTTTGTCAGAGAACGAACCAGAAATTCCAACCAGGGCATCAAGAACCATTTGCGTGACAAAGAGCAACTTGACGCAGCCAGTATGAAACAGTTAATTGTGCCAAGATGCGTGCAAACAAACAGCTTTGAAATATCACTGATGCTTCTGGGTGCATGTAAGTATTGATCTTTCCCAGTTATTCCCCAACAACACATGTCACCACCAGGCAGAAACACCCACGAATCGGCTTCTACCCACCCGTGCAGAGTTCGAGCGCCTGGATTCTTCTCGCATCTTCGAAAGTTCCGTGCAGGGAGGGACAGGCGCCTTGTGCACACGCTTCGTTGAAAAAAGCCGAAAGGGACAGGTCGACAAAGGCACCGAGAGGTGTTTCGTGGACGAAAAAAAGACAAAGCCTCAGAACAAATAGAAAATTGGTTTGAACCATTCCCGCCCGTCAGATTCCTTGTCCCTCCCCACACCGACCCCAGAGAGGAACTCTGAACTACGCAAAAAGAAACCAGATGTGCTTTCGCTCTGTAGCCTGTCGTCTCAGGTTGAACAAGAAAGAAAAAGTTGCTTTGCATCGGGCCAATGTTTGTGGTAAAATGACAGATAAGCGATCTTTTTGCTCAATTTGTTATATTATGTTTGTGCTCGTAAGTATCCATCCAGTCTGGCGACTGGCAACATTGTGACGAAACAAAGTGGCGACGAAGTTGCACAATAGAGTTAGAATAGCCTGCAGGCACCAACACCTCACACGTGGCGGATTCTGCTCACGTTCGCTGTGCTTTCGTACTTGTACAACGCTTTGAGTACTTTCATCAGGAAAGGGAACAGCGTGCCCAACAATCTTCTTGAGAATGTGTGTGGAAATCAGGATACTCTTGCTTGCGTGGAACTTCGGTGCGCGAGTAAGCGCGAACTTCAGTTTCGACGTGGATTGAAGTGAATTTGCCAAACACTCCCAAACAAAAGAAGAAAACCTGTTGTTCTGTTCTCGTTTTCGGTTTGAAGTCTGAACACATTGTGCAAATTTTGCTCCGCGCTGCATTCCACCACAAGAAAGAGGCCCGTCTGACCCATCGAGAAGTTCCACAAGCCCTGACGGAGGCTTCTTGCAACATGTTGCCTGAACCTTTCAAGCGCAAAGACCGCAGCGGCGGAGAACCAAGATTAGGATTGGTGCGATTGCTCATTGGGCCCAGATTCACAAGCTGTTGAGGTTGCGATCTTGGTGGCCTGATGAAACCAGCGCAACCCGCTTGCACAGACCATCAAATACGTTGTAAAGACAGCCGTTCGTCAAGTTTGTGTGCTTCAGATCGGATCGAACAGCATCCAGGTGCTCCCACTCTGTTTGGAGCAGTTTGAGTTATAAATTTGTTCGTTTGATTCTCAATTCGAGCGCCGGGCTCAATTCGTGCAGTTTCTGCTGCCTTTTGGGGATTCAATCTTTCCAAAGTGCCCAGCAAACGGGAACAGAGAGAGCTGGGTTGTGATGCCAACCCTGGACACGAAACAAAACAGATTCTAAGCACTTTTTGTCCAACTGCCATCCCTGACACTGCATGGAGGGTCAAGTAAAGAGTCTCTAGATCTACACCTGCGATCCACGGGCCAATTGTTGCCACGCTTGAGAAGACAAGACCAAATCTGAATGAAGGAGGTGCATATAAGTCAGTGCCCAGCAGCTAGCTCTCGCCCAGGGCCGTGGGGAATCCAGGTCACCAGTGAAGTGACAACCATTTGGCAAGGGCCATGGGTGGAGAGGTTGTCATAGGAGGTACACAGATCCAGTGAGGTTCGTTCTGGTCCCGGCACACGATGATATATTTTTCATGTCACACTCAGAAAGCATGTACATTTGCCGTTTTGCATTTTATGGTGTTCTGTTGCCTGGATCGAACCACAACATTTGCAAGCAAACGACACCGCAGGCATGTACGGTCGTACACATTCGTTCGCTGCTTGACCAATGACCAGAGGAAATCGACGATTATCTGGCAAATGACAATGAAGGTCTAAAAACCCGAGCAACCGTGCACCCAGTGGTCAGTCACCTGCTGAGCCTGCATTTCTGTAAGGCTTCGACGTCGTCACTTTCATCTGCATGGTCGGGAAAAGAACTGGAGGCTGACGATTTATGCAATGGCACAAGTGTCCAACAACCTTCCTCCCGCAGAAAAACCAGGAGGAAAAATAATCTGTCGCTATTGAATTGAGGGGAAGCCCCTGCGGCAATTCCAGCCCAACAGAATCGACTTCAGGACAGAAACAGCTATTTGCTGTGAATAATAGAAACCTTAGGGATGAGGTTTTGCTGTGGACTCAGTTCGCTGTTGACTCAATGAAACGAGCGCTGTGGAACAGTGGTCCGTTCAAAGCGTTGCAATCGGGACATTGACAGATTCTGTCAAACTGTGACGTCGTAATCATAAAAAGTTGTCTTTCTTGGTTCTCTAATTGTCCTCTTGGAAGAATCATGCGCTGCAGACACAAGAGGTTGGCTCCTGCAGAACAAATTTTCGGTATCTTTTGGCAGGCAGAAGGACAGATTTTGCGCGATTTTCAGTGTGAAGCAGCCTTGTTGTGGTTGGCCATCTCACCGTGAAGCTGGAGTTGGCCCGTTCGAGTAGCAACGAGTATTTTCAGAGTGAAACGTTGGACGTGACGCAATGAATGCGACTGCGGGCTCGGCACAGGTGCAAAAACTTTACATTTCCGATGTGAAAACGTTGCAGGTAAAAACTCCATGTTTATTAGGAGTTGAACACCCAAGTTCAAAAGTGAGACACGGCACCTTTCTTTTGAAGCAAAGTCGTCATGAATGCGATTGCAGACGACAAGCATTGAGCTTCTCCGCTTCCGACTCCATGTGTTGCCATGGGCATCACCCGCGTTCACGCAGCCTGCATGGAACCGGGCACGCCATTCCCAACATCTTGTTGGCCGGAGTCTCAGACTGTCCGAGTTCCGCAAGATTCCAAGATTTGATGCGCTTCTTTGTGCTTGACAGAGAGAAGAGACAAAGAATCAAATAGCAACGACGCATGTTGTCTGCAAGAGCCCCACGCCAGTCTCTGTCGTAAAGCTTTTTTGCTGAATGGCACAGTTTCTCCGTGTTTCGGTTCTGTTTGCTTACTTTCGTTGTCATGGCTACAAGTTTCAACTTCAATCAAGGTTATGTCTGCCACGAAAAACACAAAACTAACTTCAACGTGGCAAATCCAAGTCATCTGCATCACAACCCACGACATACTTCGAACGCAACAAAGAAGGAAAACAAATTTTGGGGAACCAAAATGTTTTGCATGACCACACATTGTAAGCTGTTGTTGAGATACTCGTACGTGCACAAATTTCCAATGTTTAAATTTATGGTGGACCACAAAGTTCAATGTGTACAGGTTTCATTTATACATACTGTAGCTTTGTGGGTGGATCACATAGCAGAACGCTTCTCGCTCTTTGCGATTTTCTGCAGCTCACAACACCAAAAATGTTCACTTCTGGACTGCAAGTGAACCGTGGGTCTTTGGTCCTTGTGCTGATGATCGAGTTTACAGACCAAACATTTTCATGACTGTTGTCATGTTAATTGCGTGCATTGGAAAACACGAATGACAAGAACTCAAGAGGCTTGCAGCTGTAAATTTGGGCATCACATCTGCTTTGACATTTGTTTAATTTAGTTGCTTTTGTGTGCACTGGGCTGTCAATCAACCAGCAATAAATGTGGGTTCTGGGGCTGTTTCCAAAGCTGCGGACTGAGCGCTGAAAATTCGAGTAATTTTTGGACTGGAGAAAAGACAGAGCCCACGACGATGCTGCAAATATTCTGGTGTGGGAGAGGAAAGTTTTCGGTTCATTTTGTGTCCGTGGACAGTGAAGATTTTTTGGTGTTGTTCCAGAGAAAGGCCATTCACCGAAGCTGTGAACCAAATAAGCCCATCCGTACTTCAATGTCGGGAAGTCACCAAGAGTTATTTTTTCAGTCCATTTGGTTTCACTTGCCAACCCATTTGTGTCGGTACTTTGATCCACAAACAACTGGAACATCAAATTAAACACGGTCCGAAGTGGGAACGAAGCAAAATGAGCGGTCGTGACAAAAGGCGATACGCCCAAACCAGCTCGTTTCCCCCCCCCCCCAGAATTCTCAAACCTGCACTCTGAGCTATGTTTCGGCTCGGATTATGGGCCAAGTGACCAGGGAGTTTCTGAGAAATATTCTTTTCACCTCTTGTTGCTCACTCACACAATTTCCGAATCGCTGTGCGTGCACTTTATCAGAATGAAAATCATGAGGGTACCAATGGATACGACCTGTAACAATTGTGCTTAGAAATACAATTTGCAAACCAGCTTCGAAACACTCTTCTCATGTCTAGACTGAGGCCAGCTGTTCCAGGGATGTTTGTCTTTCAAAACGCTCAGAACAAAGCAATGATAATTTCTATCGCAGCACGGCCTATTGTTTGCCTCGACGCCACGGCAAATACCTGCGTTGTACCAACTGTCTGGATCACCTGCTATTCGTCAAATTTCCCCACAAGCTAACCACACACAGGCTTTAGTTTCAGTCTTTAGCAGAATTTTCTACGCGGTGGCGACCTGTTGCCTTTCAGGTCTTTCTTTGCACGTTGTTGTCTGAATCTGGTTCAGGACGGCACAATTTCGTGCTGTGAAAACACGTTTATGAATGTGAATTTTGGGTCATCCGAACAATTCGGACATTTTCGAATGATATACAAGTGCTCTTTCGCTCTCTGCACGAAGTCGACAGTTTCTGGTGGCATCCTGCCCCCGCAAACCCATTTTGGTGAAAGAACGATCGATGAATAAAGTGTTTGGACTCATATGGTGTCGGAACTTGCGGGACATTGCTTCCTGCCCATTTGCCTGTGTGGCGAAAACAGAGTGGGAATCTGCCATATCTGCAGTGAAAAAAAATTGTTTGCAGTTGGACAAAAAGAAACAAGAGAACCCTTTCTTGTTTCACAGTGTACATGATTATGGTGATGATGTGCAACGAAAACAACGCGTGACGTCACCGCATTGCGTCTGGGCGTTGTTCACGAATACACCATCTACGGGATCGGGATGTGTGCCAAATTTCGCCGGTGGAGCCGAGAGCCTCCGAGTTGTTTTTCGAGCTGCTCCAGGGCCGCTGCAGCGAAACCTGGAGCTCGAGTTGCGTGGGCGTCGGGAGCCTCGCGCCACCATCGCGCGGCCCCGCCGCTTCCGGTTCTGAGCTCCAGGCCTCGGGTCCGTTTTGTGAAATCTTGGAGCTCGTAAATTGACACACATTAACATACCACAACGCAAAAAGGGCTTGGAACAACCAATTTGTGCCGTGGTGATTTCTCGTGGTTCACCTCTGCATGGCTTGGTTGGGATACCGGTGCTTTTGTTGGTGCTGGTAACAAACACAACATCCGAGAAGTCAGAAAACTGTTCACTGTCAAAGAGGCAAGAATGTTGAGTGAAGGGAGAACCTGGGAACAACCCTGTTCACATACTTCGCTACTCCAATATCAACAGTTTATCCTTTCCGCTTGAACAAGAGATTAACGCTACTTAATTCTCTTTGCTCAACAAACCTCTCCAGAAGGTTGGATCCAAACAAACCTGAAGTGCGTTTTGTGTGACGGCTCCAGACATCACGAGCTAGTTCAAGTGCAAGAGAGAGCTCTCTTGAACTTAGCTCGTTGTCATTTCTGTCTTGCAGATGAGATCAGATGATATTGGGAGTTTCGTTTCAAGGAAAGTTTGAAGAACAGAAATCTTATGACCAAAACTTGATTCACGCAAGTATGAGAAGATGAACAATCTCGGTCCTAAAATACTTTCAATCACACCCAAAAGGACTTTTTGAACTTCAGCATCCGTGAAAGACCTCGTGTTGATTTAGATGTTTCCAAGGCGTTCTTCCTTTGCTTGCGAGTATTTCCGCACACCCAATCACGACTGCCGTTCTGTTTGTTTTTCTTTCGAGGAAATGGTAGCAGCAAACAGTTTCACTTTTTGCAGCTTCCAAATGCCATTGAAATCTGATTATTTGTTCAAGAACTCCCATGTTTAACGAGAGAGTAAATGTTTCGTCGGTGTAGGCACCTCACAGTTGCACAACACAAACTGAAGTGCGAGAAACGCCTTTCTCCCAGGACCAACAGCGGTTTCTTTTCCCGTAGACACGATTTGAAGTCATGCCTGTGTGATCACACTGAGCGACTTCTGTGGTCCTCCCTCATGCGGTGCGTGTTATGTCGATCACTGCATGACCCTGTCGTCGCAGCCAGATGCTTGTGATGGGAGTGTCCGGATCTGAGATCCAGGTTGAGCTGATGTGGAGAAACCCTGACAAGCGTATCGCAACACGTCAGCGGACCGAGACCTGCCCGTCTGTCGGGAGTCGTGCGCGCAAACGCCACCATCCATCACCTTGATCGGCGGTGACGCCGGAAGCTACGATCGATGCGCAGATCTCCAGTCAAAGAGGTCAGCAGAAAGTGCGGTGTGAACCTGCAGAAAGCGCACACTCCTGCTGATGCGCGTTTCAAAGATCGAGTGTCAGGATTTGCTATCACGCAACTTTATCTGTCTGAGCGTGGTTTGTCGATGGTGTCCCCACTCGTTCAGCTTGGACTGCTGGTTGAAGGACTTCACCACCAAATGATCATGCCCGACTGTCGTTCGCAAGATTCAACACGACCCTTTCGAGTGTTGAAGTCAGCAACGCGTTCAACGTGCACCAGGGTCCTACCGCATTCAGAGAAATAACGATTTATTTTTTCACCTGGGACATCTGCTTCAATTTTTGTGACTGAGCAGTTTTTTCAAAAATTTTAATATTTCAAACAGCACGAGCAAACTGCGCGACATGTGGAAAAATGTGCATAAATATATGTTGTGGTACTTTTGCGTATGGTCCCGACTTCAACGTTGCTCGAATGCCTTTGGATTGCTCGTTACTGTGTGAACATAAGGTGTTCTGATCCTCTTTTCACTTCGGCGCTCAAAACATGTCATCACAATTTTCCACAACAGGGGAATCATTTCCAAGTGGAAAACCGGTGCAAGGTCTCTTCTCGTCAAGAAAGTGAATCACTGCAAAACTCTGAAGTGAACCGAACCAGCTCTGTGAGACCCATTCCAACCTGTTGCAAAAAGGGGGGCTAGGTTTTCAAAACAGGAAGCCGAGATGCCAGGCTCAGGTGCAATCGCGCAGGGAAAAGTCTCTTGTGGGAGGGGAGGATGTATTTCAACACCTCACTCAAATCAAAACAGCGTATGAACTCTGGCTCTTGGAGCATTGTTTTGCCACAGGGGAAGGTTCTCGTCTACATGTGATCCCTGCCTTTGCTTGGACCCTGACTGAAGAGGAGCATTGTTGGCTGAACCTTGTGGTGGTTGCACCAAGGTTGGTCAAATCCACGGCTGGCCAGAATCCTACATGGTTTGTCTGTTTCACTGCCACACGTCGGCAACACTTCTTTCCCCTCAGTACAAGTCAAACTCCGAGTTGCATTCCCGCAATGTCTGCTCTGGATCTGGTTGGGAATTCGGGCATTTCTCCAGAAGAGCGTTGTTTTTTGCTGGCTCTATGGAGGCAACCAGCCAGTGTGAGTAGATTCGACAACGCACACGAGCCCTCGGTCTGTAGTGGCACCACTTCGCAACGCCTGTAATGCATCTGATAGCGCCAAGTACTGGGAAACATGATTCCTCCCCTCAGGCGGATCCACACGGAGTTGATACTCGTACCCCCTGAACTCCCTGCATTCCACACGCTCAAGCGACGACAGTTGGTCCGTCCTGTGCAAAATCGAAGATTTGAATGAAATTTCGTCGCTGTGACAGGAAAGTCTCTTTTCTTTCAAAAGTTGCTTGCATGAGTGCCAACATACCCTTACCAGCGCGGTGAAAGATTCTCCGCGACTCCAAAACAACACACGTGGTGCGTTCAACCACAGATGAAAGGATCCAAATCACCTCGGCTCTATGCTAATTGCTGTTCCCCAGATGAAGGCGTGTTACTCTCTCCGTGAACTGCAGGACGCTACATCGAGCATTAACTGGGGAGGAGAGGTGCACTAAACTATCCGCAGATCGCACCCGAGTCTGCTTGGCGAATTCTCGGAACCGAACTCTGGTGGATCCAAGATCAGGCTCTGGAGCCCAGTCCGAGTTTTGACCCGCATGGAATAAGTTGCAACTTCGATACAGTTCACATGTCGAGCGTGCAGCAAAATGCTTTGGGCAAACAAATTATGTTCGGGGTCGAGACGGTCAAGGCCCGATGCTTTGTTGCGTGGCTGAAAAGGACTGCATTTTTTCAGAACGTTTGGCCTGCAGTGTTCTGACCACAACATTCGCAGAAACATCATCACCCAACATCGCTCTGACTGCAGTCCAGAGATACCTATTTGATGCCAGAGAAAACACCACAAAGCTGCAGGATCAAGGATCGCACCGCGTGTCCGAAAAGTGGGATGAGCGCGCAGCTGCACCACGATCACACAAACTGCTGCAAACTCCGCCTGCAGGAGACTAGAAGATGCGAGGTTCGCAACATTTTCACAGCTGCCTGAAGCTTGAACAGCTGCAGTCTGTTCAGCTTTCCGTCCCTGCAGAAGCAAGGCCGGGGTGTTTTTCTATGTTCGAGTACTCATCGCAGGGTCGCGTAGAACCTCAGTTTCCTTGAGCTCTGATAAGCCTGGCAAAGCAAAGCGTCAAAGCGGATTCGCGCTCGTGCATCGTAGGAGTGCAAAATTTGCTTTTTACGAGGGGAAGGGGGAGCAAGCTGTTCGCTGAAACGTGAACGATGCCCCAAATAGATCTGCGTACATGCATGTGCGATCTGCAGGGGAATGTTCGCTATCAAACTCACTGAACTCTTGTTGCCTTGGTTTGCTCTCGCGAAAGGGTCAACCTGCAACAATCTTTGCAGCTGCATGGAAGAGTTGCGCACGACTCCAAAGACCGCTGTTTCCGGTAACAATGACCACGCACAGCACGAGAAACAGCTGTTTGTGCAAATGTTGGGACCCTGGTCTGAATCCTCAGACAACGACACAAAAACGATCTCTTACCCTTGACCGACAAACAATCACGGACTAGGAATCCGTGCAAAAAACACGCATCTGGACACAACCACCAGTGTGTGTTGACTGGGGTCCGTGGATCTCGGGTCCACAGAATTCCCGAGATGAGCAGAAACTGAATCTATTCAGTCTCGCGACGGGGAGAGCGGCGGGGTGCAGGGAGGGAGCTGCAGCGCATCGCCGTCTGCACCGGAGCAGCAGTAACATGTGAATGTTGTAGAGAAGCGCCACCACGCCCGCTTCAGGAATGCACCATTTCTCTCCGCACCCACACTTTCAAAACGAAAGTTTGGATTCAGGATTGTGGTGAAAGAGTTGACCTTGTCTTGACTGCGGCCCAACTCTGGACAGGGGGGGGGGGCGAGTCTTCAAGAAAGCAAAACGTACGCCTGCGGGGGGGGGGGGAGTCGTCAAATTCAAGAAAGTAAAACTTGCGCCTGTGACACAATATTGAGAGGCAAATGAAGTTTTTGCTGCGTCTAGGTCCCTACTGCCACGAACCGCAAAGTGAATATGAACCAGACTCCAATCCCATCTCACGCTTCTGGCAAGGGGAGTGTTGTAGTTGCTGTTGTTGCTGTTGCTGCTGGGTACAACGTTCAAGTCAACGCGACGGAGATTTCTTTACAGTGGCGTGAACCCGTAGGATCCAGAATATGGGCTGGGCGGCCAGCTGGATTCTATTTTTCTGCGTACAGCCTGAGCACATAGAACAGAAGAGAGGTAGAATAGGACGAGCGAACCTCGCCTGCAACTGGATTCTTCTCCGGTGATTTGCTGTACACTCGGCCTCAACAGTTTTCCTTCGTTTGAAATGTCAAAAACCCGTGTGGCCGCCTGTGAGGGGTAAACTGGGCCAATAGCTTTGAAATGGTTTGTAGCTATTTGCCGATCGTTTGTATGCACATCTCTTCGCAATTTTCCTTTCAAACCTTTTCCTTGAACCCTCACGCCCCCCCCCCCAAAAAAAAAGATGCCCAGCATTTGGTGTGGATTTTTGAACACCTTCTCAACTTTTGGAACAACTGTTTCTGCTTTTTGGCACACCCTTGCTATTGAATATTTCTTCTCCATTCGTGAGCGAATGAATGTGGAGTGATATGCTTTCTTTGATGTTGGCTGTTGTACATTCTCTACGAATTCCTCGACCCACATGGCCACACATTTGACGCGTTTCCCAGTCATAATATTTCATAGTTTCAGGCCAAAGCTACTGATATCAATAATATTCCACACATTTATTTGTGCTTCGTGTCAAACAACGGGAAGAACTTGAGGCACAAACCAGAAAAGCCATTGAACTCTGGGGACGAGTTCTGAATGCAGAACCATTGGCATACGTCCCGCCAAAGGAGACAAGAGAAAACGAACAGAGACTGAAACTGTCAAACTTCATCTGACAGGATTTTCTGCAAAATTATTCCTGTTCAACAAAAATGGTACAACCCAGACGTGAAAAAGACAGAGCATGTCACTCAGGATCATGAGCCCGCGTCCCCAGCCTTTTCCGGCAGAAAACAAGAAAAATCGCACCAGAACACACACACACACACACACACACACACACACACACACACACACACACATGCACACACAAACACACCTCGTATAAATAGTCTGCCAACATGCACCAAAGGTTCAGGTGTTTTTGACGAACAATCTTCACTTCCTGCAGTTGATCGGACAGAGGCAACGAAAATGGAGACGCCAACACTTCTGTCCGCTTTGTTTCCAGTCAAAATATACTTCGTGCAGTCAAGACCAACAAACGCTCTTGGTTTGAAGCCCACCATTCAACATTTGTTCGGCAGACGTTTTCGCCTCGCATTGACTCTTGCGCAGAGTAATTTCCACTAAAAGCCCCTGTAGAGACACGCATTGCGAGGAGTTCTGTTTGCAGAAACATCACGGCCTCCCGTTCATTTCACCGAAAACGAAAAAAAAAAGGCAAAGTGCGAAAATCGCCTCGTCGTGGGCACGAAACGAGTGTTTCCCAACAACGCGGTGCGCACCACCAAGAACTCCAGATTTCTCATTCAGTTCACCTCATCCGACTCTGAAGCAGAAATATCGGATCAAGCACAACAACCTTTCCTGTTTTGCAATTCAGTCATTCGAACAGAGAAACAGAAACACAGATCAACGGACAGATCAACGAAGGATAGTTGCATGTCGAGCACTGTTTGGAGTCTGCATTGTCCATCGCAAATCACAAACAATTCAGATGTTTCTCTCGACAGAAAACAGATCCAAATGAGACCGTTTCATTTTCTGCGCAATTAGTCATTGTTGCCTCCAAAGTTGCATTGTTTTGCCAGTTCGCCACAATTGTACATTCGTAGAAATTTGTGGGGTGGCACCAACCAGGTTGCTTCACACCCCCTCCCCCTCCCGGAAAAGCAACCTGTGCACACACGGCAGCCACAGACACGAAAACCAGTGTCAGCGCTCGCAGCTGACAAAAAATTTTCCTGTGAAATTGCACAATGACTTTTCGAGACCTTTGGTCAAGAATAGAGTTGTGTGATTGAATCAGAACCTTTCTAGCACGACGCGAGCACACGCGACAGGTTCTGTAATCGCAGAGTTGTTGAGTGAGTGAGTGAGTGAGTGAGTGAGTGAGTGAGTGAGTGAGTGAGTGAGTGAGTGAGTGAGTGAGTGAGTGAGTGAGTCCGTTCCTTCGCACTGCGTCAGGTCTTTCGGGCGGAGGAAACGTGTGATGCTGGTTGTCGAGCAGAACAACACTGTCCGACGGACCCGTGCCAAAATCATGTTTGCCTTTCTGTGAATGGCAAATTTCCTCACACCAGAGCTCAAAATGACAAACTATCTTTTTCTTTCTCTTGCGCACTGTAGTTTTTGTTTTCTGCCATCAGCAGAACGACACAACACCCAGTTTCCCGCTGATCTCTTCACGGAGGCAGCGATGGAGATGTCAAAAACGCGGTCAGGACCAATTGCGCGTGCAAGTGGCGTGAGCCAGCTGTTCTGCGAGTATCGATACGATTAACTTTGTGACCCCAAGTCAACTGGGCTTCTTCGTTGAGCAAAAGAACCGACTCATCGGTAGCAAACCAAACACTCAAAAGTGGTAGTGTCTTGCCAAATTTGGTTTCTTTTGAACATTTTGCCCTCACTCTGCCGTCTAGCAATAAACATTTGGCCACTTGTCAAGAAGTTTTTCAAAATGGCAAGATAATGTACGAACTTTGTGTTGGTTTTTGCTTGTCAGCTGACAACAACTCCCTTTTCTTTGGTTGTGCGCTCGGCCTAATTTCGTGCGGTGTCATTTCTGCGCTGCATCAGACAGTTGCGCACAATTGCCATAATCTCAGTCAACATACCAATTATTCACACGAGAGAGAAGGGTGAACAGAGTCTGGCCTTTTGTAAACTCGATCCACAAAAACAGTATTCATTCATTTTGCACTGTGAGAAAAGTCTCTCACTCTGAATTGAGGCAAGCGTCATCAACTCGGTGGTTCAGTTCATACGCTTGCAAACAGCAAGGGAAAGACAAAAGTTGTTGCACTCAAAGAACGTGCCTGCAATCTTCTGTGATTTTCTTAAACTCTGAATTCCAATTATCTCACCAGAGATATTTATCTCTCTGGATCACACCCAATGCAAAGTGTCAAAACTGGAAAACGGCAATACACAACGGGTTTGGCTTTCGAAACGCCATCGGCTGGAGTTACCGTCCACGAAAACAAAGTGATCATTTTTTGTTTGACTGACTGTCAGGCCTGTTTTATGAATGCATGAAATTTGTGAAAAGGCAATCGGTGCAACCTGGTGCAGTGAATGATTTTGGCTCTTTGTGCGCATGCTAATCTTCCGTGCTCAGATCCGAGCTGTCATTCTGAAACAAACCAACATTCTCGAGCTGTTCACTTTCACGTGAAAGAATGTACTATTGCCTTTACAGCGCAGAAATATTTCCCAAACTATTTATTGTTCGGTGGTTGAGGTGTCACCAGAAAAACACTGTGCGAGTATCTTGGCGTTGTTCAGAAAAAAATACCCATCAGACCAAAGATTTCAACATGGTGATCAGAGAGAAGAGCATGTTGATAGTTGGGAACCAGACGCACGTTGAAGCCTCTCACCTGTCTGGGCTTCTCAACTTTTCACTTGGTTTCTGCCTCGAGCTTCAACGAGTTACAGTTGCTTTACCAGAGTTGCTGCAAGGTTCGCACTTTAAAGCGAGAAATCGATTGCTTCAACGGATCGATTCAGAAATTTTTCTTCAGACTTCTTTTCATGATTCTTGGAGCTTCAAGTTTCTGCTTGTTTTGGACGAAGACTTTTCACTTGTGTTTGTTTGCTGCGCTGCCTCTTTTGATTGCCAAAGAAAGACGCCTGGTTCCATCTGAAATTTTGCGTGCATTTACCAGAAACACTGGACGACAAATCTGGGGTGGCTTGCTTGCAAAAAGCCAAACGCAACTTTTGATTGCTTCTTGGTCAAGCTTCTTGGTCAAGCGGATAATCATGATGGACTGACCACAGGGCATAACGCTACACTACACTGGCACACTGCATTGGCACGCAAACGTTGCGGCAGGATGAGGGTGAGGGAGAACTCCGGGTGCGCACCGTGTGCTTTTGATTACCTGAGCAAAGTCAATGTTGGTTGTACTGGTGCGCACCGGCCTGGCGCCCTGGATACCTGGCCCGCCGCACGGGGCAAGCAACGCCGCCATCAAAAATCTGGGTCGAATGCAAATTTATTCATCCACGGCGATCCACGTGCATTTTCAACTGTTCTGAACAAGCTTTGAAAAAGAAGTTTGTTCAATGGATCCTGTGCTTTTTTCATTTTTTCACACCTGCGTCAACTCAGATCACCCATTCATTCTCCCCATCGCTATATGCAATCGAAGCAGAACGAGACCCACGCAGCACATAGTTTGTGATTAGTTTTCCATCTTCATATTTTCAACTCGGAGCACGTCCACGACAAAGGAATGGTGATGAATCTTTTGCTCAAGGAAATCGAAAACAAAAATAGCCCTCTGAAATTGGAGACAAAACAAACCCCCGAGGATGATTGTTCATTCCACACTGTTGTCATGTGGGAGAAAAACCTGTGTGACTTTTCAGCGTTGTCGCTACGTGTGTGGGTTCGGGCTGTTCTCTTGTTCCAGTGGAGGTTTGTTCAAAATCTTTTCGTTCACTTGCTTGTAACTTCAGTACACGTTTTGTGCTGTCTGCATGTACTTGGTGGTAATCAAATGCCCAATTTCATTCAATTGCTCCAAAGACACACGTCAGATGCTGGATCCAAATTTTCCTCAAAGCTGACAGGAAACGACTCGAGAGACAAGCTTCTCACCCCGCAGAAAGAAGACGACCCTCTCGCGGATCCAGGATGGAGGAGGCAAAGACTCATTTTGAATTTTTTTTGTCAATGGCTTGTTGTTCCTGGGAGTAAACTGTCAGGGGCGCGGTCGGGACATGGGCCTTCACTGAACGCATATCAAGAGAATTCCTTGCAAACAAAAACTGCCTCATTCTCATTTGTTCATGATCTCTTCGTGTACGAACCGTGCTTTGCGAAATAATTTTTCACGCTGACTGAAGCGAGTCAACCACCTGGACGGCTTTGGTGAAAATTCTCGCTCGTGCAGAGGTACTTCACAAATTCACTCTGATGCACTCTCCGTGAACAAAAATTATGAATTGAAGGGCTTTTTACCACTTCTTAAATGTGCCTGTTCACTTCTTTGTCGCTTCTTCCTTACGTGTGATTCGGAAATCCGTGGAGATCACAATTTTCAAATGAATCGATCATCGTCATCAGCAGCAGCACAAATGTCCACAAATTTTCTTGAGTTCGTGTGTAAAATGCGACTTGACCACAAAAAAATTCTTGTCGGGCGTCGAAAAGGCCGCTGCCCCACCCAGATGAAAATGAAATGCGAGACTCACCAAGGTGTATATGGCAGCCACATAAGTTCCCGTCCTCAGGGAGCAACAAAAGCAGCAAGAACGTACGCGACACATCTTCCTGGATTCTTCAACTTTTCCAACAAGGAAAACTCAACTTTGCGAAAAAAACTCAAGAGAACTCGCGATTCAAACCAGTCGCCTATCCTGCGCGGAATGAACAGTTGCGAACAGTTGCGCGCTGGCGGGAAACCGGCTGCAGTGCGGGAAGGGGTCGGATCGAGTGCGATCGGATCGATTTCCAACGCGGCCTCACGTTGATTGAAATAATATAAATAAAATAACTTTAAAGTGAACTTCAGTTTCAAAAAATGTCATATCTTTGTGTTCTTTCACAATTTGGTCGCACGAACTTCCTTGTCCGAATTTGTGAAGTGGGGCTGGTTGCAGGTACAACCAGCTTTGAGATCCCGAGGGACTGAGAAACCTTGCGTGAACCAAGAAACTGTCTGAGGGCTCGATTTGCAGACAAAGTTCAAACATTTTTGTCTTGCAAATCTCTAATCGATTCATCGGCACTGTATCTGCTGGGTCTGCGCCGCGTGGGTTGGTCTGATGATGAGTCCAGCCAATCAGGGTGAGCGTCATACTCACAGTGGGGTGGATCCGGAGGGGCAGTTGATGAGCCCAGCCAGATAGATCTCAACCTGTTCAACAGCAGTGTTTCTTGTGTTGATTTTCTGGGCGCTTGTGGGGTGTTGCCTCGCTTGCACAATTGGAACCCCGTGGTATGCTCCGTAAGTACCTGTTTAGGCAAGCGCGTTTTGGTCCTGACACTGAAGAACCATCTCAAACCTGTGTATTTGCCAGGATTCCCCCTCTCTTTTTGGACCCCTTTTCGACAGAGGTGTGCACATTGCAAGTGTTCTTGATCTCAGTCATTTTTATTTCGTTTTCTGCCAGCGTGCCGAAAACAAGAGGTAGTGCGCTCGTTTGGCTTCAAGGTGCCGAAAATTATGTGTAGTTCTGTGTTGCTTGGGTGGGAATGGAGAGGATATCGGAGAGTTGAGTTGGTGTCAGATTGTGAATGTTCTCCCAAATGGGGAAATTGGGAATGGAGAAGTCTGGCAAATGAGTTTTTTCTTCATTTTGTACACAGTTTTGACAGACTGCCCGACTGAACTGCACACGTCGGCGGAACTGCATTCTGCCGGCAGTGGGTTCAACTGAAACCACCGTTTTCGGTCCGCCGACAGCTTTGTGTGATGGAAATTTCATGTACAGTGGTTACGAAGAACTTGCCGGTGCGTCAAAATTCGTCGCTGTAACGTTGTGACGTCATCACTTTTCGTTGGGGATTCAAATTTGTTGTGGGAGGGGGGATTTGGATTTGGGTTCATTGTTTATTTTCTCGAATTTATTCAAATCTTTGATTGCACATCATCATTGGTAGGTGTCGCGCAGTCTTTGATTTATGCGCCAAAAATGATGACAGGGATCAGAAACTGAGGGAAGCGCCAGGGTTCAAGACAAATGGTTCTGTCAAGATCCTGGATCCCGGGTCTGACCCCTGTTTGGACCGGGTTGCTTGCATAGACAGGTCTTGACCTTGGTTCCACCAGAAAATAAACTCCATGCAGGCCTGTTCTTGACGTGGACGGCCACGCAGGGTCGCCCGCCGAACCAGGACCCACGAGAGGTCAGGCAGTGGCCCGAGAGAAGAGTTGTCACAGGTCGGAAACCGGTGTCTCGGTTCCTGGAGACCTCACAACCCACAGCCCCGAGAGCAATGTAGACTCCACATCTAGATCTAGAACAGTGGTTGATCTGGGCCCGGTATCCATTGTCCTGAGGTCTCTGGGAACCTTGAGATCTTGACTCTACACCGAAACAAGTTGATGAGCCTGCTCCAACTCGATCGTCGCGCTCTTGGGTGTGCTGTGGCCTGTCTCTTGATGGCATAGAATCTAGATCTATTGTGACAGTGTCCGCTCAGGGTGGGGTTGCTGTGTGGGATTTGGGCCGAGGGGCGGGGATCAAGGACAGGGTAAGGGGTAGGGCGGGGGGTTGGGGATTGGGTATGGAGTCAGGCTGGGAGGGTTTGGGGTTGGGTGTGGGGGTTGGGTGGGGTTGAGGGGTACGTATGTAGGTACACAGGTATGCCCTGCCCTGGGACAAACCTTGGAAACCTTGATAATGAGGCAGGTCCTGGGAAAGTTAGCCATGCGCACTTGCGATGTGTTCAAAGTTTTGCTTCTATGGCACACCAATGAAACTTTGGTATTTCTATGTTCAAGGAAAGAATGTGCGCTTGGTACCCTGATACGCAGCTTCCTCATCACCCAGCAATGTTGTGCGAGAACGACGAAGAATCATTCTTCAGAGAAGTCTTTTGTGAGAGCACAAAGCAACTCGAGCAAATTGATGAGGAGGAAGAGGAGAGCAGCGAAGCTGGCACAACGGAGAGCAACATGAACGAAAACAACACCGCTCTCGGAGACAATGGCATCAACAAAAACAACAACAAAAGCGTCACGCCCTCAGAGAAAAAGTCAGAAACGAAGACCTCAAAAAAGACCTCAAAAAAGAGCTCAGAAAAGAACTCAGACAAGAACTCAGACAAGAAGGGCTCCAAGAAGAAGAAGAACAAAAAGAAGAGCTCGGACAAGAAGAGCGGATCGCACATGAAGGACCTTCTGCTGCGCAAGGGGCGTCGCTTTCTCGACAATCTTCACGACGAGTTCCGCATGGGGCCAACATCCGTTGGGCGCAAGGTCACAGTTCCCAAGACCATAGCAGGGGCAGCTAAAGGTTCGTTTCACGTTAAAATTCTCAAAATTGTGGTCCGTGAAAATGGAGGTCGTCAGTTCGAGTTTCAAGATCTCCAATTTACGTGTGCACCCTGTGTGCCCACGAAAAGCCCAGGGCACGTGAACTTCTATCTCACGGTCAACAGGGTTGACGATTCATTGTTGTGAGATCGCGGTGGTGAACTGAGAAAAGAATTCTGTCAATGTAAAACTCGTATCATTAGCAAACTGGCCAAACAGAAGGATGTCCTCAGCGTCTTTCATTCCAAAGATCATTGCATATTTTGGTCAGACACAGAACTTTCTGAGACCTGTCATTGGGCAGACCGCTGTTTGCTTCAGATCTTGTTTGTCTATCCTTGACACACTACGAGTAATGGTGAGCTCCAGAAGTAGCAGACCTGCAGATGTCTGGTGTCAATCCACTTTGATTTGCCACACATGCACGGACCTACAGCTCATCCTGCAATAAGGGTCCGACGGATAGTTGCCACATTCGCCTCCACCTCAAAATTGTTCTGAGAAAGAAAGAGAACAGATTGTGTTTTTCAAGCATTGAATCGCAGTTTTTGGCCCATTCTCGCAGCAGACACAAAAAAGTCGCAGCCGGAGGGCACAACGTCACACGTGAAGTTCAAGACACCTGAAGACACAGCAAAAGAAAAAGAATCGGCGACCACACTCACTGGAGCGGCGCCGGAGGAGGCGACTGAAGAGTCGGTGCTCGTTGGCGGCTCAGCCCCACCGAGCAGCCAGAAATCCCAGAGCCAGCCCGGTTCCAAGACGACTCAGAAACCGCAGAAACCATCTGGGACAAGAAAAGCTGAGTCCCAGAGAGCCAAAAAGAAAGACCAGGGCAAAGGTAGACGGAAGAAGAAACCTCGTCAGTCGAAATCCGAGTCGAAGGGAGTGAAGTACAGCGGGTCGAGCGAGAGTGGGATTGTGCTGACGAAGTGCGGAGTGCGCAGCGCGCGCGGCGCCCAGGACGACGATGCGGAGTCCGGCAGCGCCAGCAGCGTGTCGCGATCGTCGTCCGTGTCGACGCAGTCCATCTCCAACCCCAGTGCTGTGGGTGAGGACGGCAGCACAGGCCTCAACATCGTGTTCGACAAAATGCGTCCTGTCAGCGTGAGTACCACTTGGTTTTGGCTGCTTCGTGCAGCCGCACGCACATTACGGAGGTTACGCACATTACGGACGTGCCCCAAATGCCAGATCGGTGACACAGATACCATTTGGTCACTTCTCATTGGCTCTGGGAGCAAATTGTGGTGATCTGGGCCAGCGATCTGGCAATTTGGTCACCGGCCACGTGAAAATTAAGCGTTGCTGAACCTCATCATTGTGTCCATTCACACGAGGGACAACTGCACGAGCCAAACCAAACCGAGCAAGCCAGTTTGCAAAATACATTCAAGTTAGACTTATGTCAGTTTCACCCATCAAGCGTGCGTTTGTTTCAGCCGTATTCACCACGAGGCAAGAGCTACAAGCTGGTGCTGGAGTGCACGTACTGCTTCCACACGATGGCGCAGCCGAAGCTACTGCCCTGCACCCACTCCTTCTGTCTGCAGTGTTGCCGCAAGTTCTTCGGTGAGCCACGGCCGTGCATTCTTTTTCGTGCACCAAATACATCATTAAGATTTTTGTGTCAGCTGCTGAATTTATTGTCCTTTGGTTGGAGGCAATGCATGTGCATGGATTCTCCCAAAGCGGAGAAGGCACTGGGAAAACCTTTTGCGCGGGCCAAGAATAGGCTGTCTACCACGCCGTGATGCAGTCCTTCTCTAACTTGCTGTTTGTCGGTCGTAACGCGAATTTTCAGTCAATCACGATTGTTTTTCTTGTGGAAAAAATGACCTGACTTTGTTTTGAATTTGCACAAATATATATTAACATATTAGAATGAACAGAATGCAGCGAGTATATGGAAACAATGGGTCAAAACTGAATCAAACAACCAAAAAGAAAACATAATAAAGAGCGCTTGGTTGACATTACTTGTCATGATATTCGACCTCGAATTTCACCTTCTTGACATGTGATGACGAACTGTCCACTTTTTGCAGGACTTGGCCCAAACTGAGATGTGCGCTGACATTGTCACTCATGTCGTTCAACTCTACTTTGACCTCATTTTCCGGAGGGGTTGACAGAGTGCAACTAACCAGTCATTTTCTGGTTTGAGACAAATCTCCGATTGCTGCTTGTTCAGCCTGTCACAACAAATGGTCGGGAGTTTTCTTGTATGATCTGACCGCATCTGAGCGATGACCAGTGCGCTCTTTCAAGACCTGTTCATCGACGCCCTCAGAATACATCCTCGTCGCCGCTGACACTCTCAGACTATGATTGGTGAAATGACCAAATTTCCCGATGTCTGCCATCAAGTTTTTGACTGTTTTAGTGATGGTGTTTACACCCAAAGGTTTGTCTGCATACCAGGTATGCCCTGTCATCTTACCTTTTGACAATGAGTACTTGTACAAGGCATTGGATGCAGCCTTTTGTGGCAAAAGACTGACGTACTTCTTGTACAGTCTGACGATGTTCCAGTCGTAATCTGAATGCCCATAAGCCTTGACTTGCTTGGGCGTCGACTTTCTGGTTTTCAACCCCCCCTGGTTTGTTTTGCTATGAATGTCTTCAGTGTACAACAAGTACTCATTGCCTTCAGTGTTGACGTGAACAGTGATCTGAGGGTCGTGTGGTGGGCATCTCAAAGCCCTTTGTTCACAACAACCGCGCAGCACAAAAGTCAACCCGAGCAAATACATCACTGTCGACTGCAATTGATCAGGTTGAAATTCTCCAAGTACACCCTTGTCCCATAATTTTTGTTCATCATCGACTGAGATGGGTTCAGCTGACTTTGCTGCTTTACTGATCCTGGAGAGCGCACGTTGTTTCATCAAGTTGTCGAGTGTGTTCC
>JAAUXT010000681.1_pt1 | contig 31994 bp, 32 predicted proteins | sample 7278171 | NCBI WGS metagenome assembly JAAUXT01 (sample SAMN14350112, study PRJNA611818) | marine sediment metagenome | isolation source: surface marine sediment (1.8m) | place: French Polynesia: Moorea | collected 2018-08
CCCCCCCCCCCCCCCCCCCCCCCCCCCCCCCCCCCCCCCCCCCCCCCCCCCCCCCCCCCCCCCCCCGGGCACGAAACGAGTGCAGGCATCATGCATGAAAAAGCTGTTCAATGCACTTGTTCCTCGGGAATGGAGAGTTACCAATATCCAGGTCATCGTCCTTCCTGCGAGGAAATACCCCTGGGCGTTGTCCGTCTTGGCCTTTTTGCATGTTGCCTGTTGAAAAAAATTCTTGGTGAGAGAATTGTTCTCAGTGGTGTGAAAAGAAATCCCTGAAGGTGCGTTTCTCATTTTCAACGCAAACTCGAACAGATTCGGGAGCGAAGACCGCTATGGACCGTGCAGGTGAATGTCTGCATTTGATTGTTTATGGATTTCGATTGTTCTGTGACACCACTGTGCCACTGTTGGTTTTGGATGAATTTGCACACAGCGGATCATTGGTGGTGGCTCAAGGTCTGCAACCAACGCAATGAGAGAACGCAATGAATAACCCTGCAAGCATGCAGAGAAAAGTTGTTGAAATTATCGTTTCTGAAGATCTGGCCCACGCAAGTGTTTGCGTTCGACGCTTTTCCTTCGGGGCGGAGACTGTGCAGGTTTCGGGCACCAAACGGGTGGTGATCACGGGTGACCAGCAGTGGTTCTCCTCTCCCAACAACCTGACGGTGATCAGGTCAGGGGTGACCTTTGCTGAGACTAGGTCTACCCTTGGCGCTTGAGCTCGCGACACTGTGTTCAAAACACGCGCTTTCTTTTTGCCCCTCGTTGAGGCGAGTTTGTTCCAATTGGGACAAATTCACAGAAAACCCAGATTTCTCTGGTTTGCTTGAGTTACAAACCATTTGGCGAGTGAAGGCAGAAAAAGCCACCTTTGGCTGTATCATGCTTGTATTGGTGTGCAAAAACATTGGTTTTGAACAACCACAGGGTACCTGAAGGGGGAAGTACCCCCTTGTTCCACAGGCTGTTTGTCTATTTTCAATTGGAATGACAGAAATCTGTGGCACCTGAAAGCAGGTTTTCTGTTTCTGGCTTGAGACCAACTGGTGCTACTGTTTTTGCAGAAACAGTGAAAGGGAAAGGAAAAGACAGAATTTTGTTCATAAGTTCCCAAATACAGCTGTATCCATAAAGTGAAAGGATCACTGCAAAAATATTCATTGTACTTGCTACAATGTGCGAAATTTGTGAAGAAATAATTTAACGGAAGCATTCGTTTCGCTCGATACATGACCATTGAAAGGCAGTGTAAAACTGCTTGCAGCTTTCTTCTGTCCATTAGGACTTGTACTCCACCCAGAGAGGGGTGCTTTTCCATATTTTATTGGTGCTCAGCTGTTCTGCATGAAGTCCAGCTCTCCACTTGCACATGTTCTGCACCTCAAACTTCAAAGACTCAGGTAATCTTGGGTGGGACAAAATGCCAACGTAATGTCCTGCGCGATGGAGGCCCAGAACCGTGCACTGCACGTGGATGGACTCAAAAAAGCTTGCATGCCCGGTGCATGAGGCTTGGTCTCACCAGGAAAGGGTTTAACGTTCAAGAAAATGAGGTGCGGGTAGATCTGTGTGTTTTGACCGCATGCCCGTCAATCATGCAGAATTTTCACACAAGCGCGTTGGAACGAATTGACGTCCGCCATTTGACCCTGCATGATCGCCACGATTCTCACTGGTTTATCACGAGTGTTTTGTTGGTTGCTATCCGCCCCACCCCACCATGGCTCGGTGTTCCTGAGTGGCGATCAGCCAGTGGCGATGGCGAAGCTTCAACGCGTGATCAGTCGGATGGTTCGTGAACAAAACGTGAGTCTTACCCAAAAGCCGACTCCCAACACGATGACGAAGTAAAGCACGATGGCCAAGTAATCCGACCACTCCAGTGTGGCCATCTCTCCGCTTTCGATGTCGCTGGTGAATTCCTGATTCCGCAGTGCACAGCAAATCCCGACCTGAATCGCATCACATTTCCTCTGTCTGTCCTTTTGCACTTGTGTCTGTGTTTACTGTTGTACACATCAATTTTGGATCTGTCACCCAATCAAGAGCCCATTGAATGTTGAAGTGGGATATCTGATCAATATCCTAAATTGTGGAAGCACCGTGTAACGTGTATTTTTGGGGCTGTCGCGGTACTCGTACGTGCAAATGAAACACACAGGTCAAACAGCGGCGCACAATACCAGACTCTGAAACAAGTCTGACCTTGAGCCAATCTGTCGAAGTCCGTGACAAAAGAGAATCCGTGACAGCGAAAAATGGGAAAAGGGTCTGGATGTTGTTCGTCAGTCACCCGCACTGATATGGATCCCCGTATCAAGTGTCACTGGTGAGTGCAAATTCTCGTATATCGTGTTGCCAAACAAATCAAAACAAAATTGCTGAAAAAAAGAAGTGAATGATCTGTTGTGCTTTGAACAACTCTGGTGTTTGGTTTGGTTTGGTTTGGTTTGAACAGAACCGGGGGTGAGCAATTTTGACACCCGAACTCGCTGCATGCAAGTGCGCGTCAACTTGTGTCCTCTTCGCCAGGCGGGGCTGGGGGCCTTGCTCAAATTGCCCGCCCTGTTCCTGATGGAAAACAGAGCTTCGGATATGACTGATCGAGATTTGGATTTTTTGCCTCTCCCAAAGCTACATCTGTGCCAGAGATAATTGTTTATGATCTGTCCAGTGATGTGAGGCTTCTTATTGACTAATCCCGAAATAATGTATTTGAACTTGTGACAGATAAGACAAAAGTGTCTTGTGCAAAAGAGATTCTAGCTTCCGCGCGTTTTGTTTTTCTGAAATGTTTCCAAAAACGCAAGAAACACACGCACGCATTTCGTGCATCGGAAGCCTGAACAAACTCGGGTTTTCACCACAAGGGACACCAAAAATTTCGCAAGGTGAAAACCTGTGAGTACGAGTACTTTGATAGTTCGCCGAAAATAAAGTTGCGACAAAGATCTCTCCACTTACTTCGCTTGGCAGACAGACTCCTAATTTTGGTCACATGATTGCATTCAGCAATTTGCTACGCTTGATATCCTTCTGTCTCAGGATCTCATAAAATTCAGTCGAACTCGTAGTTTTACATCAAAGGATGGATATGACTTTCAAAATAGGTCATTAGGATTTCATTTTTTGAGTTAGCAGGACTCACGCAGAAGAGGTGTTTGCTCAATGTAAACACGAGTCAAGAAGCGAAGAAACAACGCTCAACATCTAATTGAGTTGTCACAGACACTCGAAGCCGTTATCCTTAGATTTTATTGAGGATTCTTTACAATCTCCACTCGGTCTCGTTGCGCGCGAAGTGTTTGGGATGCGGTGGGTTCGACAGCGGGCAGAAGAAAAGCAGGATCACGAAGGCGAGAACGTCGATCACTGTAAACACGATGAGGCAGACTCTGTCAAGAACACGTCCCAGCAAAATCCACTCGCTTTGCACATTTTCCTGAGATTTGTTCTCCTGTAGAGCAGCTTCTGTTTCAGAATTCCGGGCGTCGCTGTCAGGCCCACCAGCCGCTGAGTGTTTTTTCACGCAGAAGATTCTGGGTGATGCGCGGCGCGCGAGGAATCGCAGCCACGACGGCGGTCTGCTCGAGGAGGCGTTGTGGTGCAGGTTGAGAATTCCGATTGTCAGCACGAGCCAGACGGCAGAGAGGTTCATAACAAACATCAGATACACAGCTGGAAAATGGAGGGAGATGATATGAATCTGACCGCCCTGTCTGGGTGACTGTTTCCCGGGGTTTTGCTTTGGATCGACCTTCATATGCTATCCCTGCAGCAAAACAGATCGAAACTACATCAAAGATTCACCCGCCTGTGCTTACCTAGAAATGGCACCGTGTCTGAACTCTCAGGGAGGTCATCTGACAAGGAAAACATCAAAACTGAAAATGCCAGAAACACTGTAGTTCCCAGTGAGACTTTTTCTCCCGATTCAGGGGGGAGCCAGAACATGAGCAGTGCAATGAGGGACAGCACGAACGAAGGAATCACCATGTACATCATGTGATAAAAGGATTTGCGTTTCAACTGAATGTGGAATTCCACGGCTGAGAAGGTGAGGTCCTCGAGCGTGGAGCGGGTCAGGGTTGGGACGACTTGGCTCCCGACGACCCACCACTGCACGCTCTCTTGGTACGTCATGAAGTCCAAGTTGGTGAACTGATTCCTGAAACACGAACAGCGTGTACCACGTCTGTGGATTTTGTTTGCAAACCTTGACGGAATGAGAAGTGCTGAACTGCGAAAAGTGGTTCACCTGGTCATGACCATGGTATCATCAGACAGCCAGTTTGAAATCTTGATTGTGCAGTTCTGTTCGTCGAACGGATAAAATCGTAGGTCCAGTTGGCATAAAGTTCCTAAGTGATCGCCAAAGACAGCATAAACATGTCCATCTGGTCTGATCAGTGCCAGGGTTTGCCCAGATATCGGCATCATTGTGGTCGCGCTGAAAATACACCAAGCAACAACTAACCGATTCCTTCCGGCACTTGTAGACATGTGCAGCAGACTTCAGCGGCCAAGGCTCTGACTGCATGGGGGACGGGAAGTGCGTCTGGGGTGCTCCAACTCGCACATTGACAAAAGTTGGTGTTCTCCGGAGCGCAAAACAAGAAAACCTGTTTGACAGATTGGCCGAAATTCGTGAAACTGCACACATAGACGGTATATTTGGTCGTCTGCAGCGGAAAAACACGCTTCACACGCAAATGGCCTTCAGCAGTTGTGACAGCTCTACCTGTTCTCCACGACCAAGTCAGGAACCCAGAGCTTTTCCACTGGCAGCATCAGTCTGGGGACGTCGTACTCTGTGCTGTCCCACTGCATGTATGTGTCCTTCCAGCTCTGCGTAAAATGAACTGAACGTGAGACACTTTCGTCGAGGTGAATTGGACTCTGTCTTTGCATGTCCTGCATGCAGAGAATTTGACACGATGAGTTGTCAAGTGAGTGAATCTGTACGTAGAAATAACCAAGGACGCAAGAATGCAGTGTCGGACAGACGGACGTGTTGCCTAAAGATTAGCGTGATCACTCTATGGATGTGCAGAAACCCGACAGAAAGCGGCGTACCACTCGCAGCCAAGAATTCGTTGTGAGGACTTGCTTCTTTTCATTCTGAAAGAAAAAAATATCTGGTAGAAACCAACGCAACAAGAACTGCTCTTGAAGGAAACCAGGTATCGCCTTGGCAACAAATATCTGAAACGGAACCAGAATCGACTGAGAGCAAACAATTGTTCATCTCCCCACTTGTCACTTGGAATTCAAGAAACACGCTGACACCCTGGTATGTTTTCAACCGAGTCGCACTCCAATTGCGGGGCCTGCAGGGGACACGCAGGACTCACAACACAACAGCATGTATGCAATGTTGCGTAAACAAAACACTATTATTGCTCGAGCACATCCAGGTCCCTTCTCCCAGATCAATGGAGAAATGGCTCTTCCTTTTCAAAGTCGGAGTTCTTCACCCTGGACTCAGGCCCCATGGCATGCAGTCGAAACCCGATTGGGTTCTAAACTCTCAATTCTATTTCTGCTGGAGGCTGGAGGTCTCACAACCAGACCCAGCGCTGTGTTTCCTTTGGCCATGTGGATCCGATTGGCCAGGTTCCCTTGTGTGCAAGACATAATATTTCTGGTGGGATTGGACTCTCACGCTGCATTCCCTAACCCCTGAAACATGAACACGAGAAACTCATGATACACTTGGAAAATGACAAAGAAGCCTGACGAACCAGTTCTTCAAATTGTATGACAATGAGATCGAGAAGGACGAGGACTGGTTCCCTCATGGTCATCCGGGGCCGCGACAGCCGGTCGTAGCCGTCCAGCAGGTCTCGGATCAGCCGTTTCTCGGCGCCGATCGTCCTCGTGATCCCCAACAACGTCTTCTTGACATCTGACTCTGAATGGTGCACATTGGCGAAACAATACGGATCGATACGACTCCGAGAATCACAATCAACAAGCACATCTCAACACAAACTCGTCTGCGGTCCGCGGTTTCTGCATGGCAAATCCGAGACACATGTAGATATCTGTTGACAGACTGACCTGAAATGTTCCTCTCTTGAGACTGGCAGACATGTCCAGATAGCAGGACCAGAATCCACGAACATGGTGTTACTTTGCATCCTTTCATCGTGCAGTCAGCGATCTGGCTGCCAACAAGCTTCCGTCGGAACTCTGTTTGAAAGTTTACACTCTGAGTGATGAGAGTTGTGAAGCAGTTGTTTGCACAGAAGCACTTACTGATGTCGCTCGTCACATTCAGCGCCTTTACTATTCTCGTGAACAAATCGAACAGCCAGTTCTCCCAATGGCTTTGTCATATCCTGTGCATCCAAGCAGCACGCTGATCAGGCATTTCGGTGAGAGGTCGTGCAGCTGTGTGCTCAGCTGTGCTCGTTATTGCATTTCCTGCTGTGTACCTCGAGATGGTCCCGAACATCAGTCAGACGTTAACACAGAAAGTCGCCGATAATTCTATTTCCACCTCCGCGGGCCCGTTTTCCATTTCCATTCCAGCGCAGGGCTGCACATGTCCTGTTGGCTTGGTGTTAGTGTGGCTGTGTGCAAAATACACTCGTCTATGTCTGGGGACAAACGGACAGAAATGTGATGTGCTTTGAACCGGGGCCTTGCAAATGACAGTGGGTCTGTGTTCCCAGGGACACAAAAGGGCAAATTGCAACCCGCATTAATTCACAACGTCATTGCTATCATTGCGACGCACCGACGGTTTCCCGTGCAATGTTGCGTCTTTGATTTCTGTTTCTGCAGACTGCTCTGTGCAACTGTATTTTTTCCCGTTGACTTGTGTACAAAGAACGATCGAGATCAACATGTGTGGGTTGATTCTCACTGTCATGAGAAGTTGTGTTCAGTACGAGGTATTTAAACAACAGAAAAACGTTGAACATTTCAGCATTTTTTCTTGCAGCACCTGCACTTTGTTCTCTTGCAGATTCGACCGAACGCCTCCGGTGCTCTGCACATGGACTGTAACTCGAGTCAAGACTCATCAGAACCAGCCTGCATGAAGCGGCACTGTTCGTTGTATCCCAGCCTGCACGGCCTGCTGCGCCCAACCTGCCTGCAGGGCTTCTCAGGCCGCGAAAGAAGCAGTACATGCCGTGTTGAGACTGCATGGTCTGTGGAAGACGAGAAGCTCAAAGTTTCTTATTGTGTGTCCAAAATTGTCGTTCTGCTTGTGTAACACCTGAAGATCTTGGTTCTCACTCACGCAGAGTGTGATTCACACCCATGGCAGTTGCCCTGCGCGCTTCCATGCAGGTGAACCAAAACTCTCTGACAAGAGGCCTTGATGAGTACCAGCATCCCTACAAAACCAACACGACTGAGACTCCTCAGGGGTGCGGGTAGGAAGGATCATATACACACATTTACAGACGAACTGGAGATTCGGAATATCAGGAGAAAGTACAAGGTGTGGGAACGTGATTGTTCCTTGTGTTCATTTTTCACAAAATGTATACTACAGCATTTGGACACCAAAAAAGTTTGGCACACCTGCCAACATGCAACATGTGTGATATGGCGCATGCCCCAAGCTTGCACGGTCTCTGCATGAAAGACACCACAACAGCTCCGACACAAGGCCTCACGCCCCCCCCCCCCGTGCAAATGTGGGTGCTTGGTTTTTGTGGGTCGTAAGACGCTGTTCGTCTCCGGGTAAAAGCGACCATCGTGTCGTGGTGAAGTGGTAAAGCCATGTTGTGACGCAACTACAGGAACGAGTATCTACAGTGCATCTCCTTCCTTGGTTCTGACAACATGCACTTCGTAGTTTCTGCCGCTCCGTGTGTAGTTTATGATTAGTTTTCGGACAGTTTCGGGAGAAAAATATTTCTTCTCGCAGTGGGATTCACCCCGTCGAATTCACTGCTCACGGCGCGCTGAGAACAGTTTGTCACTGGCAGCTTCAATGGATGCGCTGACTGTTGTTTCTTCAAAAAGAGTGGCTCACCGCATCACAAACCATGTCCGGAGACAACATGATGTGTTTGCAAATTGCTTGGTATCTAGACAGCTGATTTATTTTGCTAATTGATGTGTCTGCTTTGCATGTAGCATTTATTTCACAAATAAATGGCTGTATCAACGTTCGAGACATATTGACGTGCCACACAGTACACCAATGTTGCAGACATTTCAGCAGTCAACACTAGAAATCGGTCAAATTCCAAAGAACTTCCTTGCGTTCAAAGTGACGGGGATGTACAGTAATGGAGCTTGGGTAATGGCACATGAGGACGATAAACGCAGAGAGGTCAACAATGATGAACACGATCAGGCACAGACGATCGAAAACTCGGGCGATTAAAATCCAGACGTCCGTCCTGCAGGTGGTGCGGCTGCAGGCAGCAGCAGCCACGTTGTTTTCACACTTCAGCAGGTCGTTGTTTTCCGTGTTCTCAGAGATGACGATGTTCATACACATGGCTCTGGCCATGATCTTCAAAGCCAGAGTCTGCAGCCAGGAGGGCGGGCGCTTCACTTTGTCCTGGTGGTGGATGTTGAGGATGGCGACGGTGATCAGCAGCCACGTGGCCGTGCTGTTCATCACGAACACCAAATAAAACCCTGCAACCGCAAGACAAGAGTCCTCATTGATCAGACCAAACATCCAGGTTCACAAATGATACGTCCTGTGTCGCGTCTGTGTCCATGCAGAAGTCAAATTCGAAGCGACAACGAAATGAACTTGAAAACATGTCTGCAGAGACACAGTGCCCTTTTGGTTGAATTTTTGGGCAATTCTCTCATTTTCAGCAGTTTAGTACTGCCTCCGGCCTCAAGTGCAACATTTGGGTGACTATGTTTGTACTCGTAGGTGCACACGGAACATTCCGTCTGCAGCGCTGCTCTTTCGGTGGGACTTCAGGTCTAAATTTTGGGTGTGACATGGGACACTTTGGGTGCAGCATCCAGATGCAACTTTAGCTGTATATTTTCTAACGTGACACGAACACCGAGACCGAAAACCAAACTGAGACTGCAGAATGAGAACAGGTGTTGGAAGCACAGAAATTCCCGCTCAGTCAACCACAAGAATTATTGTGCAAGGTTACCAAAGCATGTAGGTTGATTGGCGAACAGCTTCAAAGTCTTGAATCTCGCAGTAAATGTGCAACTCATTGGGGAAATTTCATCTGCGAACCAGCAAAGGAAGAGAAATTGTTTCTTGGAGCAAACAGAACAACGATGCAGATAATTACTTGCCGATAATTGGGAATGAGTCCGAGCTTTCAGGCAGGTCATCAGAAAGCGAAAACATGAGTACGGAGAAAGCCAGGAACACCGTGATTCCCAAGGACACCTTCTCTCCGGACTCGGGAGGCAACCAGAACATGAGTAATGCGATCAGAGAAAGAACAAAAGATGGCATGATCATGTACATTGTGTGGTAGAAAGGTTTTCGACAGAGCTGCACGTGGTATTCGACCGCGGGAAAGACAAGGAACGTGTGCAACGTGGACGCAGTCTTTGATATGTAAACTTCACTGTTGCGGACAGACCACTGTCCACTCTCCTGATACCCAGCGAAGTCGATGTTGCTGAAGTGGTTCCTGAAACAAAGGATCGACTGAAACGATTGAGCTGCTGCCAATGACCTGCATGGTGAGTGTTTATCGCAGGATTGTTGCACAGAGGTCCGAAAATGAACTTCTAGCGCCAACACCCACCTTGTCCTCACAAGTTCATCCCCTGACAACCAATTTGATATTTTAATGGTGCAGTTTTGTTCATCAAACGGGTAATATGTCAGGTCTAATGAACACAACGTGGATATGTGTTCCCCGAACACGATGTAAACATCGCCGTTGGACCAGATGACTCCAACAGAATCGCCTCGAAAGGAACCGTGCACCGTGTTCGCACTGAAACGAAACGATGCATGTTCGGCCGAGTTTGCAGCTGCAAAACAAGGGGAGTTGATGGAACTGAAATGAATGAAAAGCAAACACACATCGTTCGTCAAGAACACTTCTGAGGCTTTCCAAAATCGCTCACCGTGAATTGTCACACGAGAGGAGTACGCGGTCAGTCAATTGGATGTGTGCATGCCACGCATGTGGTGTGACTCGGTGCACGGAGCATTGATAGATACCTGTTTTCTATGACAAGATCTGGCATCCATAGATGTTTCACTGGCAATATAATTTTAGACAGGTTGTATGCTGTGCTGTTCCATTTGAGGTAGATGTCGTTCCAACTCTGCAGAATGACACGAATTTTTTTTTTGCGCACACACACACACACACGTACACACACAACCATCAGCTTCGTGAAGTTGAATTCATGAAGATCCTCAAAGAATCCTCAGAAAAGGAAAGTGAAACTCAATATGACGGTTTTGTGTCCAGTTTCTCCTCAACAATCGCGTAATTTCACCATGCGGATGAGATGTTCATGAACAGAAATCTGAATGTTCGTTTCAAATGCTTTGTTTGCATGTTGCAAATTGCAGAGAATCCCATTGGAAACTTTGACAATCAATCGCGGTAAATTCCAGCTTTTCCGTCATGGTCGAAACATCAAAAGCGACAGAAACAAGCTGATGTACGCTGAATAAAAGTACTTGTACCATTCTGATCCAGGCGTTTGTGTGCAGAACCTGCTTCTTTTCATTCTGCGAAACAACAGAATAGAACAGTGCTAAAATTTTGCCTTGTCGAGTTCTCTTCGCCAGTGTGCATGCACACGGCCTGCACAAGATGTGTGAAGGTTCCTGGAGACAGCAGTATCAAAGACGAACTCACACAAGGAAAAAAATGCTGCAAACATGACTTTTTGTTGAGACTTGGCAGACAAGGCTCATACAGCAGTTCAAAAAAACTATTGCATTGCATAACAATCTTTGATTCGTTCGCGCGTCAGCTTCAAACATGTCAAGAGACACGACACAGCGCGTGGGCTTCACTTGGAAAGTCATCTGCACCGGCCTTCTCACGAGCGACTCACCAGGTCCTCGAACTGGATGACAATCAGGTCAACAAGCACGGTGACCGGGTGTTTGATGCTGAGCCTGGGGCGCGAGTACTTGTCGTAGTTCTCCATCAGGTCTCTGATGAGTCGCTTCTCCGCCCCAACCCGCTTCTCCGTTGAGCTTCCAGGGGAGGAAGACGAGGAGGCGAAATGGCTTCTCGTGCTGCCTGCAAATTGAGGGGGAAAACAACAGTCGAGCTGCGAGAAAGGTTTCAGAAATTGGAGAAGGTGGTGCTTGGTGTGCATGCCCAGCATTCTCTAATTCGTGCTGTGCCATGCAGCTGCGTAACGTCTGTAGGAGCTGGAGAATCAGTCGCCAAGAGTGGCCTGTGTTGCTGTCTTGCATTCACCACCACACTGGGTCTGCTTGATCCAACAAACGGCACCTGAGAATTGCGTTCGATTCGGCGCAAAGTGTGGACAAAAAACTTTCTAATCTATCTTTCAAGTTTGTGGTGGAACTTGTGCACACGAAAGGTTCATTAAAATGTTTTGCACGTGTAAAGGAGAATCAGAGATTGCGTGATCACCAACGACTGACAATCACACCCATTTGTTTTGTGTGTGTTCATCCCGTCTTCGATTCCACGCACGAAAATGACAGAATTGCTGGAGTAAGCGGCGTGCCATACAAACGAGGTGGCCGAAACAATTATCCTTTGAAAAGTTAGCTCTTGACATCATCGTGCACTCTAGAGTCTCGCCGTGCAGATAAATTTCATGTTGCTTCGTGTTTGAGGCATGAATACCGTAGCCGCGAGACACGCAGCTTGTTGCAATGCACCCATCATGTCATTGTGCGAACCCTGTCCGATGTGTTTCCCAAACAGAAGAGAACGTCGTTCCACGCGCATGTGCGAGTGCTCGAACAATTCTCCGCGCCTGCAGTTCACCTGCAGCAGCGACACGTGATGCATGGTACAGTTCACGAACGTCATATCGAGCACCTGTCTGATGTCGTAAACCTGCCGACTGTCCTCCCAAATGGCAGGCAGTTGTTCTGTTGTGGACCAAACGTGTGACGTTTTCTTTGCAAAAAGGTCAATTGAAGGAAAAGGGTTTGCATGTGGCGAGAAAACCCGAATCTTTTCTCTGTGACTCCGTGTGACTCCCTGCCAGGTTCGTGAATTCTTTGGCTGCTCATTGAATAAACCCTCTAACAATGTGTTTGTCCACACGGAAATCCCACAGGAGCGTTGCTTCACTCACACTTCTTTGTGAAATTCGGCCGCTGTTTACTCTGGTTGTGCCGAAGAAGGTCGGAATCACAAATGTACATGAAGCTGAATAATTTGACAGTGAGACGCCTTTTCTCTCCGCAGAATCGATGAACCGTACAATTCTTCGGTGGATTTCAACTGCATGTCAAAACCGACTTCGCGTGAAGAACAGAACAACTCGACGATTTTTCTGACAAGGTTATCGAACGTATGGCGAGTGTTCTTGGGATTTATCAGAACTGTCGCGATTTTTTTTGACTGTTGTGTCAGAGACATGAGCAAACACTCGAGACTTTGTCAAGAGTGTTCAAAGACGATCATGTCGAGGACACAAGTGTCAAAAAAAATCAAGACTGTTCAAATCTCAAGGACACGAGACACAGTTTGATGACCGGTTCTACAGCACAAGAATCAGTTATCGAATGTTTGTGGAAATGTGGGTGAGCGTCTGTCTGGCTTTTTGTGTCAGGAGACAGTTGTCTCTTCGGTCAATTGTCACTTTGGTCATTGATTTTGAGTTGTGAGCATGTCGTCTTTTGAGTGAAATTCAATTTTGTTGATTTTGTTGTGCATTTATTATGGATTTGCCGGACCTGCTGCAGTTGATTAATTTGGATTTGAGTGAAGACGAGGTCGTTAATGTGGAGAATGTGGAAGCAGATATGTTAGCTTTGGATCAAACTCTACAAGAAGCAGACTTTGGAGAATTCTTCAGGTGAGTTGTGGTTTCTTTGTTTTCTTTGGAAATTTGTTTTGTTGAAAATTTGAGCACAGTCAACTTATGTTTGTCTGTCGTTGGTAGTGCGCTCGAGATGTCAACTCAACTGCCTGCTGTACAACGCGCTCCTTCCAAACCGGGGTTTCTTCCTGTTCCTGTCCACCCGAAAAGGCGTGTTTCCTGCACTGTCACCGCAGCTGACATGAAGATGGAAAGGTTTGTGAATGTTTCTTCAATGTCATGAAACATTTTGAAGACTTCATAAGGTGGTTGTTGTTGTATCTCATACCTGTTTGAAAAGTGTGGATTCTTAATTTTGTGAATTTTCTTTTGCAGTGTCGGGTGCGACATCGATGATGAGCCGAAGGAAATGAAGTTTGAGGGAGAAGATGTTGCATGTCAAGGTGGTGGAGATGTTGACCCTCATCCGGAGAAGAGCTTCAGATTCAAACAACTGACCTCCAACGCCGAGATGTCCGAGCTAAGTGGGAAACAGTTTGCGCATAACACTGACCAGAAAATTTCATGGGCTGTCGAGTTGTTCTCCAACTGGAGAAAGAATCGCATGTTGTCTCCTGATTGTCCGTCTGAGATTTTGTGGACAAGTTTGGATGATCCTGATCTCCTGAAATCTCACTTGTGCTACAGTTTGTGCGTATTCGTGAATGAGGTTAAGAGACATGATGGCAAAGAGTTTCCTGGTCGCACATTGTATGATTTAGTCCTTTGTATCCAATTCTATTTGGAGAAGACAGGCATTTTTTGGAAGGTGATTGAGGATGATGAGTTCAAGAGGGTCAAATTCACAGTTGATAATCTAATGAAGAGACGTGCAGCAGCCAGACTTGGGGTTAGATCTTCAGCGAACGCAATCAGTTTTGATCAAGAGGACATTTTGTGGTCCAAGAATGTCCTTGGAGAGGACAATCCAAAGCAGTTGAGAGATACTGTTCTCTACCTGGTTGGCATATCATTCGCTCTCAGGGGTGGTGAGGAGTATAGGAAACTTCGATGCCCACCATTTGATCCCCAGATCAGGGTGAAAGTTGACGTCGATGGACGAAAATTCCTCGAGTATATTGAGGATCCAAAGTCCAAGACGAATCAAGGTGGCATTTCCAGCAAAAACTTCACACCCAAAAGAGTCAAAGTCTTTGGCAATTCAAACTTTGACCGTGATGTGGTGAGACTCTATGAGAAATACACACGCCTTTTGACAAGAGATAGCAAAACAACTGCCCTGTACAAATATGGTCTTGTGAACAGAAAACCAAATTGCTGGTACACAGACAAGGCAGTTGGAGTCAACTCATTGAAGAAAGTTGTCTCTGAAATGATGAAAAGTGCAGGTATTGAAGGTCAGTTCACGAACCACTCTTTGAGAGCAACGACAGCCACCAGGATGTATGACAAAGGTATCGACGAACAGCTGATCAAAGAGGTGACTGGCCACAAGTCTGATGCTGTCAGAATTTACAAGCACACATCTGAAACTTTGATGGAAAAAGCATGTCGTACAGTTGTGCAGAGAAACCTTGAAAAATCTCAGAAGAATGAACCACGTGAGTTTGACATCGATGAGGTTGATCTGACAAAAGGTGAAGACTCAGAGAAATTTGTGGTGCATTCAGATGGAGGAAAATGTCACTCTGAAAGTTTTGTCACAAGAAAAAGTCAGACAAGTGTGGTGGTTTGTGCAGTTTTCTCAAGAAACTGGATGAGGCAAAGGAAAAGAAACGTCAAGTGAAAAGGTTGCGTTTGAGTCTCAAGTTTGGGAAAAAGAAGTAGACTTTCAGCGGCTGTTTATCTGTTATGTTATGTTTTGACATGCTCACTTATTTGGTTGTTGACAATATATTTGGTCAGCCACAATTTGGTTGAGTCAAAAAAGTTCACAAAGTTGTCGTTCGTTCGTAAAAGTTGTCGTTCGTTCGTTAGAAATAGCAGAACGCGTTCATCACACAAACACAGTTCGATAACTGACTCGCGTGCTGTAGGTGCGTTTTTGACATGATCAAAGCTGAAAAGCTCCACAATACCTGCTGTCCACTGCAGGACCGGCAGAAGAACGAAGAGATCCACGCTGACGATGTTCATATCACAGAGAACTCGCGTACTGCGGTCCAGTGGACAATTGGGGTTCGTCTGTTCTGAAAATAAAAAGAAAATATCGGCCAAGCTGATGAATAAATGACGCTGTGTACAGAATAGTTTCATATGGCGAATTTAGCAAACACGCTCGGTCCTGTTCCGGCCTGCTCTGATTACCAGATCGGTGACACAGACATGAGCGCCATTTTGGACATTTGTCTTCTGTGCCGCTGATCTGGAAAAATTTCGAGGCACCGCACGTAAAGGAAAATTTGTGCTTGCTACAGAAGTCCTCAGTGACTCGAGATGAGCAATACCCACGCAGTTCCCGAGCAAAAGACGGACGCTTTTCTGCGCAACACGAATTGCAAGCGAATGCACCAAAGGAAACGGAACTGTACGCTATTCGTACAGCTGCAAATCTGTGACTTCCTCACAGGCGTTTCCAAACAGCCATTTTGCTGTGAAAGATGAGAACGTTTGCAAATGTGCAAAAACCAATTTGTCTGTAAAACTCTGATTGAAAGCTACATAATGCAGTTTGTTTCCCATTTTCCCAAAGTGCTTCGCGTGTTGCTTCGAGGGGAGTGCGTCTGATAGGGTCGCCTGACTCTGAACCCAAGCAGACGAGCTTTCACTTCAAATTCCCGGCTGGGGAGACCAAGAATTTAACAGGAACGTGTCACGGACCTTGTGGATGCTGAACAAGCAACAATGATAATTGGCCTGGTTAGGCGCAGCTCTTGGTCAGCTGCCTGTCGGAGGTGGCACAGAGAAGCAAGAGGAATTCCGTTCATGTCCGGTAGAACCCTGCGGGAAACCACGATCTTCTTCGATCAGTAGCCCAGCGGTACGAGTTGAGCTATCCGAGTTAGCCAAACCCTGGTTCTGGAAGGAAACCAATTCAATCCATTTGCTCCAGCAACTTTGCGATTATTTTAATCGGAAAGGGAATCGTCCACTGAGGAGACTTTGGATGGTGAGATCTGAGCGGGATAATAGACTGCAACCCTGCTTTGTTCCTTCGCAGAGCTTCCAAATCCCTCATGCAGGAGGTTTTAAATTCCGAGGTGGTTATTTCAAGCTCAATGGCTCCCAAAGCTGGTCACTCCTTCCAAATTTCCCACCAGAAAGTGCAAAGTTCTTTCGAGGCCAACTGAATTGGCTTTGTAATTGAAAACACGTTGAAAATATTCGAGCAAGTCATCAGAGATTGCAGGCATGCAGGTCATGCACGAAAAAAGCGTACTCGTTTCCAGAAAATACACGAGTCCGAGGGTTTTAGCCAGTTTCGGCTGAGAAATTGAACGGTGAAAGGTTGATCTGGGTGTTCAAAGATATTCAACCCCAAATTAGCTCATTCGTGTCCACTGTATAGGCAAACTGAAATGGCTTGCCTGACCACCATGTTGAACTTGCAGCTTTCTGGCCACATGTGTCATTTGCAGAACAGCTTACGAGCGTTGAGACCTTCACTCATCCCAAACATCGGCAACAATTGCTCTTCACACGCATCGATTTGGTGAAGAACTTTTCTCCCCAGCAACAGAACAGATTTTTCAGAAGGATATTTTTACATCAGTAGGACGTTCCACTGCAGAGAATGGACAAAATTGTTCTGGAAAAGAGATGGGTAGAAACTTGGCGTGGCGAGGTGGCAAATTGTATAAAGCAAAAGTGATCCGCGTTTTGTTCAATGTCTCCAGAAATGGCAAGACAGAAGAAAACAAAACAGACCTGAGGCACCGCCACAAGCAACAATCGAACCAGGGAACCCGAAAAGAACCCTTCAGAATTTGTTGGTCAAAGCGCGGATTGCTTTCCACAAGTTTCTCTTCTTTTTGCCTTTTTTGGTAGAGATTTGGGCGAAAAGACACAAAATGGGGTGCTTTTTGCTCAAGGTGCAACCCTGCAGCCTTCAAAAATGTGCAGGCACGTGCGGCTTCAATTTCATAGTTGCAAAGAAACACGCCGAAATTCTTCTGGTGAAAAAAAAGTTCTCCGCGTGCAAATGGGGGAAAAACACTGACTGAAAACAAAGGATCAAACAAATCGAAGAAGTGAACATCGATTTGGCGTTTGCTTGGGCCGCACTGCATGTCGCTGAACCATCAACCTGAGACAGAAAAGGAAAGACACTGCCCGGGGACTCACTGCTGGTACAGCCCCCTCACCAATGCTCTCCTCGAGTTTGAACAAGTTCAGACTCAAATTGCCGAAGAATCCCGGCCAACACCATTTCTCATCAAACTGTTTTATTCAGAAAGACTCAAGCCTCACCCTGTCGCTTGGGTCCTCTGACCACAGAGTAACGGGATGGGACATCCTTTTGATCCAGAAACCAACACTTCAACACATATCATCCCAACAGCCACAAGGGGTGTGGGCTGATGACCCAGGGTACCAGCTGGCATCGGCTTCAGAGCGACAATCCCTGCGTAATTTCTCGGTCCTTTCGTGACACGTGAAATTTTGTGTTCCCACATTTTGCCGTTCTTTTTCCACCAGCGCATCAAGAAATTGTTGCTTACAGACAAGCAACGGTTATGAGTCAGGCTGCATGGGATTGAAACGAAATTGCGCGCGGATGATCGTGTCCAGAGTGACTTCGTGTGTCTGTCAAAAAAGAACGCCATGGAAAATCCGTTTTTAATGACACGTCACTGCTCGAAAAAATTTCTCCATGAGGTCTGACGTGGTTTACCGTCAGGGAAATCAAGAAGCAGAGAGAGATAATGCGCCGACTGTCCTGTTTCCTAATGCCGGATCATTATGACGGTCCTTCTGATGATGCAGCTGCAGGTCCTTTACATCGAGCAGGAACACTTGGTTCAAAAGCAACGCAAGAAAGATCGAGTCTATTGATCATTGATGTCCATTTCGGGGAAACTTCAGCCGAGCTTTACATTTCGCGGGAGAACAGACTTTGAAGTTCGGGTACATTCAGGGTTCAACAACCCTTGATTGATTTTGTTTTTGGAAGTAGAGTTTTGGCGCGGGTTTGTATCGTTCACGAAATCTACTCGTACGAGTCTTAGGTTTGATCGTTATGGAACATTTGTTCTCTCCCTTTGACTGCAAAACGGGTCATTTTTTCTTTTGGTACTTCTCACTTTTTCTCTTTCCAAAACTGAATAAGAAGTCGAGACCTGCTCGAGGTCAGAAGATCTGTGTGATCCGTGTCACAAATTGTTTTGCCAACCTTTGGTGAAAAGCACAGAACTGCAGATCACTCGTGTTGTGGTTTGGAACTCTAGTGAAACAAATTTGTTCATGGTGGAGTTACTTTCACTCTCAGGTGACGCTGGTTCACTCTCAGATATAAAATACGAGGTGGCCAAAACCTCCAATTCACGCAAAGTAGCATGCCGCCCTACACCCGCTTTCATCAGACAGCAATTTTTGTTGGCAAAAAAAGGCTGCTGCGGAGAGCTTCGCTTGTGTCTGATCAGCAGCGTGTGAGTCGCCAGCTTGTCACTGGACACTGGTTGACAAGAAGAGACAAGAATGAAATGGCCAAACACCCCGACCTGGGAGACAAAGGTGTGTGCTCATTTCAGGCTCAATTTCAGTGAGGTGCCTGGCCTGGTTGAGCCTGAAACCTGGAGACATGGGTGTTTTTAGGTCCAAGCCCGAAATGGCCAGCACCCCCGAACGCAACAATTTGCTTGATTTCGAAGGAGTCTGGCCAAACAAGTCCAGTTCAACCGGTGGAATGAAATGAGGAGACACCCCAAAGTTTTGACACGGGTGCCTCCTCATTTCAATTCACATGTGAAATCAGTTGGTACAAGGCACTGGGAGCCTTGATGAGTATCTTGCCATTTCAAGTAATAATTGAAGTGAGGAGGTACCAGGCAAGAGGGCCAAGGAGCCTACCACTTGGGCAGAGGCTTGGGACCCCCACCCCGTGCCTCCTGATGTTGGGTGTCTTGCCATTTCATTACACCGGGAGGGACGACATGGAAGTTACTCGTACTTCACCTGTTTTGGACCAAGAAAATGTCCAAATTAGCAGCAGGCAGGTGCAGATTGTCTCTGAAGGATCCTTTGAGCTCTTTCTTTGCTGGATTTCATTGATTCGCTGCACATAAATTCCATGTTCTTCGGGCGGCCAGTACCAATTTGGTTTCCCTGTTTGTCAATGTTTTTTGAGTACCGGGGCAGCATCGCTCGCATAGCGAAAAGACGTCATTGTCCTGCGCACGCGGGGTGAAGCTTGATTTTGCTGTTGTTGCGACACGAAAAAAGGTGCTGGCTCGTGCATGGAAGTTATCAAAACTTCTCACCGACAGAGACAAACTGCCGCATTGGCAGGAGAGATTCACATGACAACTTTCTTGACCGAATCTGACTCGAGAACAACGGACGGGTCCAGTGACCGGAGTCTCTTGACTCCCCCAAAAATTTTTATTGACTTGCCCGCTGCAGGTGCAAAAGTCTTTTTCGAACTTCGAGTCGAGCCGTTCGGTTGGCGGGAGTCGCAAAATCCTGGATCGCGGCCATCATGCACGCCTGTTTCGTCAGATCGGAGATGGTGGAGAGGAGAACATGCTTCATGCCGAAGTTCAACAATTCACAAAGCTCCCTCAATTGGTAACTTCAGAATTCTTCGTTCCACCAAACAGCCAGTGCGCGGTCAGCCCACTGTTCTGAACGTGCCTCGCACATTGGGACGCCAAAGGAACAGTCAGCGCGTGTGCGCCCCAAGGAAAATGCCGTCACTTACTGAAAGAAAATTGCAGAAGACAATTTGTGCTGTGGTTGTGGAGATGAAAGTCTGAACATTTGACCCTTTGTCACGTTCCGACAATCCGCTCATCCTGTTGTTGATGCCTGCCCCGATGATCTCGTGTCCCCCCTTGGAACATCTGCGTGCGGTGCAAGACGTCATAAATTTCTGAAATTGGATTTTCTGGCCTTCGCACACCATTCCTGACCAAATCAGATCGGCTCAAATACAGGCCGTGTGGATTACGAGTCATTACAGAGAATTAAATCATTGTTGCAATTGGCAAGGCAATTCGGTGCCGCAGTTGCAAGAAGTTGCAGATGACTTTTCCTTGCAAAGGTACAATTTGGGGGCTGGGACATTTTCTGAGCAGGATGTTAGGGACAAAAGCCTTTCGGCCGAACTTTCGAGTGAAACCGCCTTTTGTGATGGTAGGAACAACATAAGCTTCACCAATTCAGTTTGTGCTTGCGTAAAGTGTAGACTCCCTCACGAGAGCTTCACTTTCATTTGCTTTCTCGCTTGTTGGATACGAGTACATGTGCTGCAGTCATTGAAATCCACATGGCATTCTGTTATTGGGTTTATCACTCAGTATCTGCCAAGTTTTGATGGGAGTTTTTCATTTGGACTCTCTGAGGAACAAATCCGTGTGGTGTTATTCTCGCCACAATTGCTTTCCATGTTTCCAGATTCCTGCGGACGTTTGACAACTTCCATTACTCGAGCCTCAGGCGACAACAGCCATGTAAACTCTGTGCTCCATTGAAAACTTTGGAAGGTGCCATAAACGCGCTCAACAATGTCGGGCCAGCTGTTCTGCACCAAAACGACCGTGGAGTCGAGGGCTTCTTCGACACAAGGACTGCACGCGCTGGACACTTTTTCGCGTGGTTCAAAAGTCTTCCCTCCAATGAGGTCAGTCAACGGATCTTCTTTCTCTGATTCAAAAACTTTTCAGATGCGTAGCCCTACAATCCAACACAAAGTCCTGGTTCCCTTGGAGTGTCCACCTGAGCCCTGCGGGTGTCGTCTCGTGTCGCAGTTCACAACACTGCATATTTCACCAAACATCCAAAACGCGGCAAACACGAACATCCACATCTTAAATCGTTGAATCTCGCTCACTTAAGATTCAAGATCCACAAGTACAAACCAGTGAACGAGTCCTGTCGACAAAACAAATATACCGGTACTGAGACGCATTTGTCCAGTTTGTGTTCAGTGTTCAGTTTCTTTGTGGATCTTGAGGGGAAAATAACCCAGAAAAAGTGTCTGAAATTCGGAAGCAACAGACAGGTTGCAACTCCTAGCTGCAAAGTGTGTCGTACGCAAAGTATATAATTTTCCAGAAGGGAAACGAACATACCTTACGTCCTACGTCCAGACAAAATCCGATGCAGCATTGTTTCCGAGACACCGCGAGGGTGGGTGGATCTGCGCAGGGCTGTTTGTTGCCTCGAGTCCTCTGCATGCACTGCACCTGCCTGAATGAAGCTGTCCGTGGAAGAAACCAACAGCAAGGCTCTCAGCTCGCTCGTTTGGTTCTTTGCTGGTTCCGAAGAAGAACAATTTCCTGTGATGTGTCCTTCTCAAATTGGAAAATGATCCAGTTTTGCGTGTGTACGGATCAGCTGCTTTCTTGCAAGCAGACTGAAGCGTGTGCGAGACAGAGCCTGTGGTATTTGTCTGCACTCTGACCTGGTTCTGATCTGAATCTTTGGTACATTGTAAAACAAAGGCTCCACCTGACTTGATTTTTTTCGGTGGGTCATCAAGGGGTGGAGACTGCACTGGTCACTTCAGGGACAAGCAATGTAAATGTAAAAACAAAATTGTTTTGAACAAATTCTTGAGACAGGGCATCTTCGCAGGAGCTCTAAGTATCTTTGGATCATAAACTACTCATACTCGGCTCGTGGCATCAAACACGGCCTGTCTGTGTTTCAACGAAATCACAAAAATATTTGTTATTTGTGTCATTGCCTCAGTCATGTACCTTCTGTGCTCCTTTTCAACTGCGTCAACGATTGGCATGACGCAGTTGAAAGCATCAAAATTCACTTCGGTGTGCCAGGATGACGGCAAACGAATTGCATTTGCCTCTCGGACGTTCGGAACAATGCAGTAATTCTCTCACAAGTGTTCGGTGTCGACAGGAAGGAAGAAGCTCCAAAACACCCCAGAAAGCGAACCAAAGCACGAACGCGTGCGGGGTTTTCGAGCCAAATGCTTCTTTTGCACGTCAATGTGTTCAGAACTTATGACGCGGACGATTTTCTTTGCCAAAAAGACTTTTTTGTTTGCGATGACAACAAAGGTTCTGAATGATTGAAACATTTCAAACATTTCCTTGTAAGGTGATCAAAGAAGTGATTCCAGATCAGGTTTCATTGTCAACTTCTTTGGCTCCAACCAAAAAGGAATGCTTTGAGAAAAAGAACACAGAACACTTCCCTTCATCAGTCGCTGCGAAGCAGCTCGGCTTTCTATCAGCCTGCCTTTTCTCATTACGAAATCGTTCCCGATGGTGCGGCGGCCTCAGAGGAACACATCCGCAACATACATCAAGACAGAACCCACCACGGCACATGCTGCAGCAAAATATGGGCACACTGAATGCACCACAGAGCTAACCGAACGAATGCTTTTGAATGGAGCATTGTCACTTGGTGGTGCTTTCTTTTGGTTTTTGTCTGCCCAGCTTCAGCTTGGCGTGGAAAAATTGTGTTTCTGATCCAACCTCATACAACATAAATGAGATGGGTAGAGCCCAAAGAGAGCATCCCACCAGACCAACAAGGTTTAATTTCTGTAGGATGAACAAACCTTTTCAGTTTCTATTTTTCTGGTGTCTGACACATTGGCTTCTTGTTTACTGCCACCCACCAACCCACCACAGCTAAACTTCAGAGTTCGCTTGCAGCCAAACTGTGCAAAATGAAGAATTGTTAGAAGCAAACCCAATGTTATTTGAATGACAACTACTTCTCTATTGTCCTTGAAATGCAGCTGACTCATCATGGCAACCACCTTCAGGTGACTGTGCTCACCACTGGCTATGAACCCGATTTCACCAAAACAAAAATGGGGAAATTCAAGAAAATAATTTGCTGAGTGGAGGACGTGAAGGAACGATTGAAGAGTTGCAGGGTCTGTTTTTGGTTTGTACAGACCCATTGAGATAGCGTTGGCATTCAGCGATCCATCTGTATTCAGTGTGTGCAGTTGTTCGCGTGTGCGCATGGACTGTTTTTGATTCATGTTCTCAAATTATAGAATCATTGAAATTGTCAACAGCGACAGTTGAGTGTGATAACTCCAGGCAAACCGTGTTTTGTTCAAAGCTTTACTTGAGCAAAAATTGAAATCACGTACATTGTGGTGAAATGTTGAAGGCCAGTAGAAGGGCTCTAAAAGTTTGGGAAAGAGTTCAAAGCAACTCAAAGCCCTGCATGTTCAAGCGCACGCCCTATATATGCACCCTGCAGAAGAGACTTGAACGGGGATGTGTTGTGGTCAGAAAACCCTGTTTTTTTCACATCAACTCAAGTACGACAAGCGTTATGTCGCAAGTATCGAGAAATCGACGGCTCGTTCTTTTTGATCTTTGCCATCCCCATGCGTGCACAAGACTCCGCTTGAACAGAAGTGTCCAGAAGCCGACACATGTCATTCGGAGGGGAATCGGGTCGTTCTTTGGGTGAACCCTGGTGTCACCAGATGAGAAATGCCTGCTCACAGGTGAACAGGTGTGTTGCACTGATTTTGCACTGAATTGTGTTGCAAGACCTGTGAGCACACAACGAGGACAGAATGAACCTTGTACGAAAAAAGGAAACTGGTGAAGTTGGTTCAGGAAGACTGCGTTCGTTCGAGGTTGACAACACAGAAATTGGAAAAAAGTTCACGACAGCTTTCAACTCCAGACGAACATTGCAAACTTTCAAAAGTCCTTGAGATCCCAATGCTCTGGCTCCTTGGGAAAGTCCTGTGGGTTCTTGAGGCCTGTGGTTGATGGATAGAAACAGAGAAAAACCACAACTGCCACGACGTCCATGATCCCAAAGAGAACCAGGTAAAATCGGTCGAAAATCCTCGCCAGCTTGATCCAGCTGATTCTGACTGTCTCATCGCTGGGAGATGTGGCCTTCCCTTCTTCGTTGAGCGTGATCACGTCTCCGTTTCTCTGCTGGTTTCTCTCTGCAGCATTGAGAGCAACTGTGCCACACATGCACAGGATCTTGGCAAGGACGTTGACGGCCAAAGCTTCCAACCAGCTTGGGGGAAGTTTCGTTGGGTTTTTGTGATGCATGTTCAGAATTCCAACTGTTAGAAACAACCACAAGGCCGTACTGTTCATCACGAACATCAGGTAGAAGCCTGTCAGAGAAGAGAGAAATTGTTGTTGACACGTGAAGTCAGCCGTACCGAAGATCTAAGCTCTGCCAGGAGTTCGCCGCGTCAGCCACTCCGAGATGCTGGATCGCTGCTATTTATGTGCTCGTACACTACAGTTTGGTGAGGCAAATTACAAGGAAGGTAACGATTACAAACTCTGAACGTTATCTGTCTTGTTCTGTTGAAATACTGATTGCCACTTACCCAGGATAGGAAATGAGTTGGAACTTTCCGGTAGCTTATCTGATAGTGAAGACACAATCACAGCAAAAGCCAGAAACACTGTGATGCCGAGTGAAACCTTTTCTCCGGACTCAGGTGGCAACCAAAACATGAGCAAAGCAACCAATGAAAGTATGAGGCTGGGGAATGCCATGTAAATGGTGTTGTACAGAGGTTTCCTCTGGATATGTATGTGATAGTTTATGGCTGGAAACTCCAGTTCTGTGTGATTTGTCGTCGATCGGAAAAAGTCCATTTCAACTTCACTCTTGGTGATGTACCATTGACCGCTGTCGAGATAGGGGCTGTAATCAATGTTCTTGAAGGCATTTCTGAAAAAAAAGAAAAGACGTAAGTCTGCCTTGTTAGCAACATCAATTGACACAAAGACGATGGGCAGGGCTGTGAAAACATTTGCCTGGTGCTGACGAAGTCGTCCACTGAAAGCCAGCTGGCAATGCGGATGATACAGTGTTGAGAGTCGAACGGATAGTAAGTAAGATCGAGATTGCAGAGAGTGGCGATGTGCTCTCCGAAGACAACAAAGACGTGGCCATCGTTCCACAACATTGCCTGCAAATCTTGCTTTCTACCAAAAGCTCCATGAATGGGTTTGGCACTGCAAAAGACAAATGTGTTTGTTGCTGGTCAAATGGGAACGTGGTCCTGCAGGAGGCTTGCGTTCCCCAGGGTCTGCCAAATAATGTTTCACACAGAAGTGTACCATCTGGAGTCGTTCACCGTGAACATAGTGTCGTTATTGCTGTGGTGTGGCCTTCGAACTGAAATCGGAAAACTGACCTGTTTTCAACCACCAGATCTGGAACCCAGATGGATTCCAAAGGAACCATGATTTTTTGGAAGCCATCGTACATGGAGGTGTTCCATCTCAAATACATGTCCCACCATTCCTGAAAGACCAAATGACACAAGGAATGCCAAAGCAGAGACAGGTCTTTGTTCAAAATTTCCTTCAGATTCCATTCGCCTTCAAGCGGGTCTCACAGAAAACTTTTTCTGTCTCATGAAATGTGAAAAAGGTAAATTCCTTTCTCTTCGGGTTCCTTCGAGTGTTTGAGCTCTTCCATAAGCCATGCAGAGGGCATGAGAAATTCCGAGTGGAGACAGAGACATGCTCCGTGCATCCTAAGTGAACAGCAACACAATTGTCGTTCACGTGTTGTGCTTTCTGTCACTGCGGTGGAACAGCTTTCATGGGAGGTCGTTTTCTGCCGAAGGAACTTTGGGAAGTGTGATGGTCTGAAAGGAGATTTTTGTAGGGGAACATGGTGGTCCTGTGAGCGCATTTCAAGTCCACAACGCAGAAAAGTTCTGATTTTCGGCCACACACAATTTCTAGAGCTTTACAAAATATTCAAAACAAAGCTCTTCCTGTGACAAATTTTAGGAATGAGCTATATGATGATACGTTGCCCTTTTGCTCGAACTTGGGCGCCGACCAGGAAATTGCTTTTCCTCAGCTGAAGTTTGGTGTCTCTTCTCAAGTTTCCAAAGCACATTCGTCCACAAGGCATCCCTTTTTAAAAACCACAAAATGATCGTGCAACATCAAAATTTAAAATTTCATTTTCATAAATTTTGTTCAAACACGCAAGACTCTCCTCGCTTCATATAATCTTCTGAAAACACAACTGGACCCAAATTGCAGTCGAAACAGCTTGTGTACCTGAAATATCTTTCCCGAGACAGAAGCCATTTTTGTTGGGTGAGAACCCATTCCTGCAGTAATGAACACAAACGATCGGGTTTTTGAAAGCATAATTGTGAAAAGGAAGTTGGTACCAAGCGCCACAGCATTGTGGAGATGCTCAGGATTGAATAAAGTGTTCAAGTCTCTTCTGCCTCATTTAACTTTTGAAATCTTACCATGCGCACCCAAGTGTGTGTCTTCAAGACCTGCTGCCTCTCATTCTGAAAATACAGCAAATCGTGCCTGATCGAAATGAGAGGTGAAAAAAACAGAAGTGAAAAAGAAATGGATTTGGACGCCGCACTCCATTGAAGGAAAAAGACAACTTGGGAACAGAGCCTTTGCTCTCCCTGCCTTCTCCCTGCTGCAGTCAGCACTACATGGGAAACGATGAATATTGTTATCATTGCCCAGTGAGAAGTGTGTTGTACCTTGAGGTCTGATTTACCGTTCGCCTGAGACTTGAGCAGACTGACAAGCTGGAAGGAATTCTCCACAACATCAACCCAAAGCGCCTGCTGCAGCTGGGTTGTCCGGCCGTCATTCGCGTTTGTGTGTGTGTGTGTGTGTGTGTGTGTGTGTGTGTGTGTGTGTGTGTGTGTGTGTTTACATTTGCTACCCGATTCCGTCAATAAACCAGTTTTCATTTTGAATTCCCCTGTGCCCTCTGTGTGACACGGTCACCATTCGTATTTTGGTGCCACCACTGTTTGAACCAGGCAAAACTAAACCCCAGAAAAGTGGACAAGTTGTGGCCTTTCGTTTTTCGTTTCGAGTGTCTGTTCTGTGATACACTCCGTGCACTCACCACCCACCGTGGTAAAAGAGCGTATCCGTGCTATATGTACCAACAACACACAGGAGCTGTTCACTGGTTCAGTGCAAATGCATCAATTATAACCAAACGTACGAGTATTTCACGCGTTGCAAGCTTTCAGATACTCGCGCGAACAGCAAGAAAGAATACGGAAGATCACAGTCAAGACGAAATTGCTTTTACATGTGCAGAGTCAGAGTCTGGTCGTCCCGACCCCTGTCATGGTTTCTCGGCTGACACGTGTTTCTGTGTAACTTCTCTGAAATACATGCACCCCATAAATCCGGCTCGACCCGAACACAGCACCCGACTTGCGGGCTGTTTTTGCTGCAGGTATGAAATTCTCAACCCCTTCACAGATCCAAAATGTCAGATGTGAGTCAAAATGGTTCTCCAGTCACCCGTGTAACAGTGATCCAAACTCGCAAAAAGATCAGTTTCCACAGGATGACAGAAGAGCCGCCGGTCATGTTTGAAGGCTCATTATCCCAGCGTTCTCCCGTCATTTCAGTGCGCGATTTTCATCTCGCCTCAACTGGGACGTTAGGGTTCACTCACGCCTGAGAACAGATTACTGGGAGATAACGTCACGCTGAGTGAGACAATATTTTTGTCACAGGTATGGAATTTTTCGAGTTTACGAGAAAAATTTCATATGACAAAAATATTGTCCAACTCAAAGTGACATTATCTCCCAGTAATTTGTCCCTTGGAGTGAGTGAAGCCACGTCTACTACAAGATGAGTTGTGAGGAGTGCATTACTGGGAGATAACGTCACGCTGAGCTACATTGAATTCAACAGAGGCGGCCGGCTGAGCGTGGTAGACTGAATGGTAAAAAATAACGCACCAAGTCTTCAATCTGCACGATGACCAAATCAACGAGAACTGTCACTGGTTTGTCCGTGGTCAATCTTGGTCTGGCAAATTTGCTGTAATTACGCAGCAAGTTGTCCAGCAGCCTCTTCTCCGTCCCCACCTGAGCTTGGGCTATTCCTGCAAAGAGAAACAATCATATGCACAAAAAGTTAAATCGACTGTGAAAAAATATGAGGGTTGCGACGAAGTCCACCATACAAGAACGCTCGTGATCTGTTTGCAGCAAACGTACTGGTATACGAGGGGAATTTTAACTGTTTATGCCTCGCGTCTTCCAAAGGGACAGTTTCTGCGGGACAAAATGGAACCTGGGATCAATGCACCACACATGTTTGCACACCAACTTACATTTTGGAAAGTAAAGGAAAGTTAGGTCCAAAGTTGGTAAAGACTGGCCTTGTTATAACTGGTGAATTACAATCGGGAAGGACTAAAGTGCAGAAAGTGCAGAGCCATGCATTGAGGAGAGTCACAGCTTAAAATTCTTTACGAACTTGGAAAATACAATTTTTGAGGAAGGAGTGTGTCCAAGATTGCTAGAATATGTCCACCCCTCATCACAAGGGAAAGTTGTGAAATGCAGAAGAAGCCGTTTGCATGATAAGAGACTGAACTTCTGAAACTCCCCTCGTCTGTTTTCAATCGACCAGCAATTCTCACATCACACAACGTTCGATCTGACAGCTGAAGAGACAAGTCACCCAGGTTATCATGCTGAATGTTTGGGTCTCCTGTTCCCTGGTCTCCTTGTCCCTGGTCCTTTCCCAGACGAGATGAGGACAAAGACAGATGCGCATCCAAAATTCACGACGTTGTTGCATCGTGTTCTGTTTACGCCCTTCTCTCTGACGCGCAGTGTCTCATCAAGTATGTATCTGGCTTGGACACGTGAGATGTTTCAAAGGGCCATGATTCTCCGGACGCCCAAATGAGCAGGGTCTGTGGCCTCACAAACACGTTGAAAAAGAACTCGAGGACACGAAGCTCTTTCTTCATCAGTTTGGCCAGTTTTGGTGTCTTCACAAACCAGGTGCTTGCAGCTGCTTTCCAATGTCCAGTGTAAACAACACAGCAAGGGACAAGTGTTCGGAGTCCCAAAAGCACAAAAGAACCCGTCCGTATCAATTGTGCACACCAATTTGGCTTGCCTGCAGGAACAAGAAGCAGTGCGCAAGGCAAGTGCCGGTAATTGCGAGTGCAATGTTCCAGGAGGCGCGCAAGGGGAAGCACACCCCCTGGGACAGGACAGGACAGGATGGGAAGGGACATATGTGGGGTGTTCCTGGTTGAGATGTCACACGGGACCAACAGAAAAGAACATGACGTGCACACAACGCGTGAGTTTTCAGCACAAACCCTTTTGTGAGAGCTGTTCTGCTGAGCACAACCTTCTTTGATCCCAAAATTTAAGAATGCCAAAGGGTGAACTGGGACTTTCTGTGAGCTAGACGAGCAATGTAGAATTTTGCAGAAATTGTGAAAAAAATTTTTTGCAGAAATAAAAAAGGCCGATTCCAAACGGGTAAAGTGTTATGTGCAACAAATGACACACTGCAAGTTGTCGTGCACCCGTTCACTCCCAAATCATGCCAACCTCCACACACATCGTACTCACGGGGCATCATACTCACGGGGAAACAACCAGGTCGCCACAGTGAAGTAATTCCATTCACTTTGTTGCCATTTGAAGAATGATCTTACCATATTCGTTGAATACAGATTCAGGTCCAGTTTGTTTGGTTGAAATCCAAAAGAGCGCGTGTACCAGTCCAATTGAAATGATCTTTGACGAGGTAATTGCTGTCATGTTATTGCACAAATGAAGGCTAATTTGTGTTGGTCCTGTTCGCAACAGCTTTGGTGTGGAGAGTCTGACTGGGTGGATTTGTACTGACATGCGCAACTTTGCAGCCTGCAGGAAGCAGCACCAATTTGTGCGCGTTGTAATCCCTGCAGTTGCAGCGGCCAGTTGCGATGGGGGCGCCTTCGCCCGGTGAGGAACCACGTCCAGGGAAGCCTGAATCAGCAAAATGCCTTTGTTTCTTTTCATACGAAACAAAGTTATTGATACTTTGAGCCTCTGAAAAGCACTTTTGGGCCTCTGAGTGGGTTTGAATTATTTGCGGGAGATTTGGAGGATTTTGATTGAATAAGTTGTAAGTTTTTAGTATATATCTCAATTCTTTTTTGAGCCAAATCTTAGGGGTGCATCTTCCACATAGGTATGTTGAAAAAAGTACTTATTTCTGGGTCAAACGTAGGGGTGTGTCTTGTACACGGGTGCGACGTATGCATAGATGGATACCGTAGGTCTTTCCTCACATTTGAACCATCCCGCCAAAACATCAAAAACCTGGTTCCTGTGGTCAGCCACCTGACTGGTTGCCGAATTTGTCTGTCTTGCACAACCATGCACACACAGCAGGGGACATTCGAGCACAAATCATGCCCAAGTTTTTGCAGCAACATGAAGTTTGACGGTGCATGATCTTCTGTGAGTGATTCAAGAGTACAAAAACGATTGCCTTTTTTGAAAAGACAACGATGCACAGGAGAGATAAAAGGGGAATTTGTGACAAAAATAAAGAAACGAACAAGTTTGCAATCTTCTTCATAATAATCAATCTTCAATTCAGGGCTGACGAAGCAGCGAGAAAAGCAACGAGAAGAACGATGAAAGATTTCATGTTTCGTTGACAGTGCACATAATAACTTCAATTTCAGGGATTCTTGGCCCTTTTGGCAAGGGAATAAGAGGATTTTGTTGACAACTGGTCATTTCAACAAATTTGGACAGATTCTGGTGTCAGACCATTCCTTGCTGATGGAGCTGATGTGAATGTGAAATCGGATTTCTGCCAAAATTCTGTTCTGAAGAAGTCTGTTTAGGAGATGCTTGATGGAGACACCAGAACTTTGTTGCACTTTCTCAAAACAACAAGAGTTTGAACTTGGTTTGGAACTTTACCAGGGTCAAGTTTTGTGACGTTAAACATGTCTTACCGGTATTTCATGGCTGCTCGTTTTCACCAGGTGTTGCAGAATGTCTTGAGTGCCTGCTTCCATTTCTTTTTTGTTCGAACATGCAGGCGTTCTCTGTTCTTTCTCTCACTTTTGTCAGAAGTTACACAAAATAGGCCCATGAAATAGATTTTGTACAGTTCTCACCCGTTCCTCTGTCTTGAGATACAAAACACAGGCTTGGGTCAAACACAGGAAACAGAAAAGTTCGTACGTTTTTTTTAATTTTTCCTTTCGCACAAGTGAACTCGCCCACCAACTGCGAAACTGTTCCGAACTTCTTAGCTCTTTGGCTGCTGTCCTGCAATTGTTCCACGCAGTCTTGGTTTGACACACTTGAAAGTACAGGTGTTTTGTTGTGGTTTTCATCTGGTTCTTGTGGTCAAGTACCTTGTTCCCTCTGAGACTGACCGCGAGCGTGACGCTCAGAGCGGGACGAGATCAGAATCTACCCGCAACTTCAGCTTTGACAGCCAGATTAATTCACAGCGCAAAGTTGGATGCTAGGGTTTTGGTGTCGATGACCCTGTACGTGAGATTCAGTGCGGGAGACAGGTGGTGGAGGCTTCAGGGCTTGGGATGTCAGATTCAATTTTTGTTGAGCCAACATTGTTTGGTGAAGACCAAGGAAAAGAACATCAGCAGACGGATTTGGCATCGGATTCGACGTCAAAATAGAAGCGAACAACAAAAACGGGGGCGGGGGCACGTTTTTGAAGAAAGACAAGAGTGAAAAGTCGTGAGTAATCTGACAAGTAATTTGAGTTTGCTGGTTCGAATATGCACCAATGTTGACACTTCTAGTGCAGCTTCCGCAGAAAATTTACTCGGAACAACAGGCTCGCACTGCAAAGCCGATCAAGTGCCCGCGCGACAAGTGAAGGGGCGGCCACACAGAGCAACGCGTCAATAATTGACGCGCGTCAACCACGCGTCAACCACGCGTTAACGCTCGGGGTGGCCACACAGGGACGCATTAATTTTTGAAGTGCGTCAATTTTTCACCATTTTTGGCCGCGACATTTCACTCCAGTTTTGGCTTTCGACAGGGAAGGTCGCTCGCTCGCGTTCGTTCATTCGTGCATATCTTCAAGCACATATTTTGCGTCATGGGCCGCAAAGCGAAACAGGTCCAGGCGGGAGATGAGGAAGATGAG
>JAAUXT010070433.1_pt1 | contig 31979 bp, 32 predicted proteins | sample 7278171 | NCBI WGS metagenome assembly JAAUXT01 (sample SAMN14350112, study PRJNA611818) | marine sediment metagenome | isolation source: surface marine sediment (1.8m) | place: French Polynesia: Moorea | collected 2018-08
GTGAACAAAAAAACCAAACATCACCAAAATCGAACAAATAGAACACTTTCAAACTCGTGTTCACACATTTAGCCTCTTGATGCCTATAGGTGATTTTCACCACCATACATCATACAATGTATGGTTCAAATCACCTAAAAATGTCGGCACACCACCAAGTGCTCTTCCCCTTACGGGACATCGCACCCGCACCCCCACCTCTAGATCTACAGCCCGCGATGGCCTGCCCGCTCCCCAAGCTGATATCTTTTCGGGATAAACATGAGCGTGAAGCAGCAACGGCTCGTAGAGTCGACGTCATCAAAGGGTTCTGTCTATAAACTGCAAATAATAGATCGATCCAGATCTGCGCCGTGATTGTTGCCGGACTATCTGAACGTTGAAGCAAAGTCCTCTTATTATCGCCCACATGCAGAACGTTCAGGGGTCACTCACACTCGGACCTGTCTGAGAGATTCGGCTGCTTTGCATAAACATGACACTGTCACAGTACATGAATAGACCACACAACAACAAGAGATGAATGCAAGACAAAACCTTTTCGACTCACACAAGTTGACGAAGCAGCTCGGGTCGGATTGTAGAGGGCAGCACTTGGGCAAATGGCGGACATGGGAGCCTACGCTGGTGTAGGCATTTTTCTATTTCTCGCTTTATTAACCTGGCGAGATCTCACAATGCAGTCGACAGAAGCTCAGAAGACAACCAAGGAGATACCGACTCCAAAATTAGCCAAATTTGCAGGCCCTACGCTCACATTTTTGTACTGGTAAGCCACCAACCCTGTCAATTTTTCCGTCGTGTGAAAAACAGGACACGAAGTGGTATGGTGTGACTCGACTGATTTGGAGACGCCTGAAGATTCTTGCTCATTTCGGCCCACAGTATCGGTGCTGATCTGCAACATTGCATCATTGTTCAATCTGCTGCTCGGTGTTTAATTGTTGTGTAAACTTTGCGTTCAAACTGCCTGAGCCCGTCCAACTGATTTCCCATCTCTTGCAGTTATTCCTGAGGATACCGGAAGGTGTACGACCAGTTTTCGTACGCCATCCAACAAAAGTACCCCGACTTAATCGTGCAAGGTGATAACTACCCTCCCACCGTCGAGCGTGCCTTCATTGCTCAGGTGTTCGGCATCGGCAAATTGATTCTCATCGGCCTCGTGATTGGCAGTCAGAATCCGTTTGCCTGGTTCGGACGTGGAACTCCAGATATCTGGACCTGGGCACTGCAAAACAAGGTAAATATCTCAAACTTTTTCCAGAAAAGACGCGTCATTGCGCACAAATTTTGTGTCTCAGTTTGTCTTTTGTTTGACGAAACTGCGTTGTGTTGAAACGAAAACTTTTTCCCCAGCTGTACGCCTGCATGATGCTGTTCTTCATCGGCAACGCAATAGAAGGGCAGCTCATATCAACAGGAGCCTTCGAGATTACTTTCAATGGTATGTTGCGATCACTCGGACACAACATCACGAGGTGTCTGCCCTCAGCCTCGCTCAGCTTGTCTGTTCTGGCGGATGAAAAGACCGTGATCAAAGACCTCAGTGGCTTGTAGACTTGACCGGTGGTGCCCGGAGCTATTTTCTGTCGTGGCCAAGCGTCGATTTAAACTTTCACTTGTGTTCCAGATGTTCCAGTTTGGTCCAAACTGGAGACAGGACGCATTCCTTCACCACAGGAAATGTTCCAGATCATTGAAAACCACATGAGGCTCAGTCAGCAGGCGTAAAAGCTATTCGGTATGTTACTTTTGGTGTTTGACAAGTGGAGTCAAACACAAAGCCAGTCTCTCACAAGCAAGAACCAAAGCTTTGAAACTTTGTCTCACATCTCAACGCCGTGGGTTTTATTGTCACGTGCTGTCTTTGCCATTTGCGGATTCGGGCACTTTTCGTTGTTGTAGAGTTTGCCACGACTGGACTTGACCAGCGACCTGCCGCCAGTGACTGTATGACGGTGAGCGCTACAAGTGGCGTGACCACCAGTGCTGACCTGATCCCCACTGTCACGTGGTGGCTGTTCGTGCTGCGATCGACTCTCGTCGTGATTGTGAACTCGGAGCTGGTGCGGTCGTAACCCTGAAGAGTACTTGATGACACGATTTTGAACTTGTGGTTGTATTTTTTTGTATCAGAAAGACAGGTTTCTTTGAAGAGCGTGGATGAGTGCGTGAATGGATCGTTACTGGAGACACTGGGATCCCAAATTGTCGCTGAGAATATCTTGGAAATGGGAGAGGGACAGAGGTTTTGAACAGATGTGGTGGCCGTTTCCTTCGTGTTTTCACAGACTGTGATTTTGCATGGTGAAGCTGTGTGTTGTGTTCTAGTACACAAGCAAGTATTATCTGTTGTCCCGTGCATCAAGTAATCTTGGGGGAACGATATGAGTTGTGTACTAGTCATCACCTTGCACTTCAGATTGACTGATGAAGTCAACGAAGCAAATTTGTGTTGAAGCTGTGTTGAATGTCGTTGGAGCGAATCTTGGGCAACTTGTGGACATTGAAATGTGGGTTGAATGAAATCTTTGTCCGATGTCTGTCAGTATGCGGAACGTATGCAATTTCGTCAATGAATACTCGTCCGATTTTTTTTTACTGATTGTCGCACTGATTCATGACAAGAAGTGTTTGAATGTTTCACAAAAATTCAACATTCAGTTGATTCGCGTTGACATCGATTTGTGACAAAGCAGTTCGGTTTGAAGGCGCGCGGTGTCCGTGAGTTTTCAAGCTACATTTGTTGTTCCAAGTACCTTGGCAGAGCTCTGCCACAGTTCCCGTTCTGTGCTCAATTTGGGAGCCGCAACTTCTTTCAGACTGGGTGGATTTTGCCTCAGGCTGTGTCAAAATGTCAGGGGAATGCAATCAATAGAAGGAAAACACAATTGGGAACGTGATAGGGGGAGTTGGACACCGTAACTGTACCAAAAATTATGTACTTTTGGTGAAGAGGGTTGGTGTACACGTGTTGTTCGGGCGAAATTCTGCCTGTTTGGTGCCACATCCGTGCGTGTTGTGCCACGCAGCACAGACCCCCACCTGAACGCGCAGACGTGCATTGTGCGTGGTCAACCCATCCACCTGTAGAATCTTCTTGTTCACACACCTGGTTGAAATGCTGTCTTTTGGGTTCCGTGAAATGCGGAGTATGATGCAAGAAGCAGATTTCAGAGGGTGTTGCCAAGCGTGCAGAGATGCTGGACGAAATGAACTTTCAAATATGCAATTTGAACTTTTGATTTGCGTGTGTGAAAATGGAAGACTTGTGCTACTTGTCTCGTATTTGGACAGATAACACAAAATGTGGGAAACAGTCAAAAAATTTAATGTTGCACGATTTTTGGGATTCTAATCTCTGTCGGCAATGCATCCGAGAGTCAAGAGGGGCAGCCTCGAGTGCGAACAAATCGTTCCGGCTGTGTTTGGAGAATCAAACTTGGGAAGTGCAGCCCCTGTGCAGGTACCAAACTTCTGTTGTCTCGCAAGTCCTCAAAACCTGGCCACGTGGAATTCTGTTTCTGATGTTGATTGTATCCGTCTGTTGGTTTGCTTCGTTTTGTATGCAAGTTGGCAGACGTCCCGACACATTCCTTTTGTGAAAAACTGACGTGAACGTCGAAAATAAAACTTGTGAGAAGATTCCCCCCGTGTTGATTGGTGTTTGCTGGCACCATCACCTCCGTGTTTTACACTGAATCCAGAATCGGGCTTCGACCTGCGGGCTTGTCCTCTTCTGGGGTTCGGGTTGCCATCAACTGAGCTTCAGAAGAACTGTAAAAATTTAACGGGTGCACGGTGTTTGTTTTGACGTCAAAGTTCTGATCAACCGCAGCGAATGAATTCAGAAGATGACAGAATAACTGATCAAATTTATTTGTTTCAGAAATAAAGGTAAAGTTTGGGAAACGACTCGCGCACAAGCGAAAACTTTTACGAGACAACAGTGATCACGAACCACACCCAAACCATACATGTCATTTGGCAATGAAGTAAATTTCGAAAACAAAAAGGAATGTAAAAATACACATCAACTTCCTCATGAAGACGGACTCATCAGTTTGCGATTCGTCCAAACGTTCAGCCAAATGTTGGTTGCATACGAAGCAGTAAAATTCTGCTTGATTGTCCAAACAAATATGTTTGACTTGATCATTCAACACCCAAAAAGGCAGACACAGTGTCGTGGGGTTGACTCAATTCGTGGTGGACAGGGAGGCTTGCGCGAACATTCACACATATTTACAAGCACGCGTGTCCCATTCCACCTGAGCGATAGCGTGACAAGACAGACAAATCACTTGCGACAGTGAGAAGATCGCCCTGTACGACTGCTACAACCTTGCATAGAACATGAGCACAAATTGAAAACACAGCATCATTTCCTGCAACATTACTTCGCGGTTTGTTCTGCTGCTGCTTTCAGTGGACGGAATCAAATGTGTAAAAGCGAGAAAGAACAGCAACGCAGAAGTTGCGTGAATCTCACAACGAGATGAATTGAAACTTGCTTCATTCTGTGCCGAGGAAAGTTTCACTTCTTCGATTTCTTCTTCAGTCTTTCCTGATGTTTCTGAAATGAAATGACACGAGTCAAGTCAAAGCTTCACTTCATCACGGACATTCCACAGTTCAACGGAGAACGCAGGTGGTCGTCGGACAGAGACAAAGAATGAAAGTCCTGACTTCCTTGTCAGGTCTACCTGTTGGTATTCCTTCTTGCGTTGTCGGTTTTCTGCATACTGTTCTTGTCTCTCCTTGATTTGCTTCTGCTGTTTGACCTCTTCCAATTGTGAATACAGTCTAAAAAGCAGACAATTGCATCAGACCAGGAGTAGGAAATCCGCAGCACAACGGAATGTGAATGTCCAGGATTTTTGTTTTTCTTTGCAAGTTCTCCCCATGGTGAAGTTCATTTTGGGGGAAGGGCATTATGAAGATTACGGACTGACTGTTTGCAGTCGACGCTTGAAAAATACCTCTCTGTTCGTTTTTTCATTTCTCTCTCTTCCTTCTGCCTCTCATCACTGCCCTTGTGAACATTTTCCTTGTTGGACGGACCTACAAAACAGCAAAGGTTTCAGACACAACTTTCCCCCTGTTTTGGCATCGCAACAAAAATGCTTGATCTTGAACAAGTCGGCGTGGACCAACCTCGGGCACCTCTTGCATTGAGGCTTCTCGACTTTTTCCAAGACTGCAGAGTGCTGACATGGTGTTCCTGAGGAAGATTGGCATTTCCTAAATTATCAAAAGGAACGCCACCGGGCCTTTCACTGAACACCGGTGTGTTGACATGAGCGGGCAGTACCGTTCGTATCAAACTTCAAAACCACCACCGACAAATGGCCGACAACCAATCCTCACCAGCTCTCGTGATAAGCCACCAACAACCACTGTAAAATCATGGCAAAGAGTTCCTTTGAAATGTTTGCTGCGAAGCGAACACGAGTACCTGTTGCTTCTGCGCTTTCTCCACCGCGCGCTGCTTCGCCTGTTGTTTCCGCTTCTCCGAGTTGCGGATAAAACGCTGTTTCCGCAGCTCAAAAGCCTCCTGCAGGTTCGAGGGACCCGAGGTCACGTCCGCTGCGTCTGAAGGGGGGAGGGGTCACAATTGAGATTATTTTCCTTACGGAGCCTGGTTTGATCGGGGAAGAATACAATTTCAGCAATTTCAGTTCGCGTTGAAATATCAGTTCACAAGATCACAAGAGCCCAAACCTTGCACATGCAGCACGTCAATGGACTTCACGTCAGCGTCGGACTCCTGTCGGATTTGCTCTTGATCGTCAAAATGAACACGAGTGCCTTCAAGAGTCCCACCATTGCTGCCAATCTGAAATGAATGAGCCAACCTGTAACCACACTGCTGACCTGGTAAACAATTTTCATTCACTTTTCCCTTTGTGCGTAATCGAGTGACCACAACGACAATCAACGAACCGGGAGAGCACAAACTGCAAACTTTTCCTTCTTCGCCGACTGCAGCAGAGAAGATTCTGTGCTTGTCAACAGGCTGTTTTCGTGACGCTCAAACGACAAAAGCGACTGCGAGTGTTGCTCGCGGGAAGGCGATGCGAATGACGTCACACTGATGTGGCCTGGGGCAGAAGCTCCAGACTGGCTACTGTTGCGCGGTTGCTCCGGCGGAGACTCAGCAGCACGACGCCTGGGAGTCGCTGCAGCGGATGACGACGCACCTCGTCCGGAGGCGAAACTCAAGCTGAGCAACGTCAGATCAGACTCCTCCAAAATTCCCTTCTCCTGACCTGGGAACTGAAACAATTCATTTCAATGCAGATGTTGCCTCCCGACCACAAGAGGACAACAACATCCATCGCTTCTCGGACAACCTTTGCTCAAGTGGCTTGTCGTCGAAATGCGAAGCACTCACTGGAAGTGAAGCGTTCGAAGACATGTGGCTCAGCGTGTGTTGGGAAAGACTCGCCGCATCCGCAGAGTGCCGAGTCAGTCTACTGGAAGGCGACAGCGCGAGCGACTGGTTCAGTTCACCTGGACGCTGAGAAGGCTCAGCCATCTGACTGACCGATAGCAAGTCTTGATCCAACGCTTCCTGAAAGAAAAGAACTGTGACATGAAGTTCGTGGGAACGACGAGTTACAGTGAACTTATCTATCCAGAAGAAAGTTGCAACTTCAGCTTGACGGTAGTACAGCTGTTCCGTGTGCAACATCGCTTTGTCTCCAAAAGCAGTTTCGTGCGCGAGCACTTCACTGGTGGTCGGTGATTTTTACGAAAAGCTGTGGTGGCTGCAATTTGCTCTCCCTGTTTGTACCTTGACGATGTGCGAAAGCTGGGACAGGTCGTTCGTCACGGCTGTGCTGTCTCGAATCGTGTGTTGCGACAACTCCACATCACCTGGGGCGAATGTGCAAATAAATTCTTGAGAATCGATTCAATACAGTCAAAAGCGTGACTGGCTGTCGATTGATCTCTGGAAACGGGAGTGGTGGACCCTTTTCTGATAGAGGGGAAGGGGTGGCAATTAGGGTGCTTTTTAAACCAGAGATCAATCGACTTGGCTGATAAATAATCAACACGCACCTGCAACTCCGTCCGGAGGCGACCCGCTGCTGTCCGACGAGCTGTGCGCAGTCAGTGGATGGAAATCGTCAGTACGGCTGTGAAGAACCAAGCCACTGTTCTTGCTGCTTTGCGGTATCGCCGATGCAAGTCGTGTGAGATCCAGCGATTGATTGGAAATATGTGTGTCCAATAAACTCTGAGAGAAGTCGCGCCCCAGTGATGCTGAATGACTATCCTCCGTGGTTGGACGGTCGGGTGCGATGGGAGAGTGAATCTGAGACAAGTTAGTCACAGTCTTCACCGTGGTCTTGGAGGAAGATGTTGGCGTGGAGGACTTGGGTCGACTGGACACTGACGCGCTCAAGTCGTCGACACCTGAATTGAAAAACTCCGGTGTTGTTTTCGTCAAGATGCAAATCGACGTCGAACCGAGTTAATGGATTTCGTGACCGCCAGTACTGACCTGAAATGTCCGAAATCCTGGACACGGTATCTGTTTTGGACTGAGGTGGACTGGAAGACTTGATCACGACACTGGTCATCAAAGTTTCCTGCAAACTCGGAATGGCGCTCAACTGCAACATGCAACAGCCGTGTGACGAGATTCATTCAAGGTGACACAACTCTGCAAATTTGGTCAACGTCACGCTGATGGCTTCTCACCCGCTGGAAGTCACTGACACTTATTCGCTCCAGTTTCTTGCCACCAGAGGCGCTGTGGTACTCAATCCAGACAAACTGCTCCGAACTTGGCACCTGCACATCTGAAATGTAAGCGAAAGTTCTCAAGGCCTGTTCCTGATTCTGGCTTCGACTTGTCAACTGAGCCACTGGTATTTCAACAAGTACACACGAGATTCTACTGAGCACCAAGTCCGAATCACAATTTTCAACACAATTTCATCGTGATCACGAGCGAGCGACCCAGATCCCGCAGCTGTAAGCGCACCTGGAGCAGGAGTCACGTCTGCCGACAGCACGTCCGCCCACGTCTTCCCGCTGCTGCTTTGCGCGCGCTTCTCAGAATCTTTGCTGACATTGGACAAGTCTGTAAGAAAAAGAGATACACACCATTCTGCGGCTGATTTTTCGAGTCACAGATAGTCGAATTCCATTCACAGAACAAACTGAACAGAGTGTACCACCTCTTGTCTTTTTAAATTTCTTACCACTACGATCAAACACAATGCCACTGTGCGTCGGATGAAATGCCTCTGAGTCCAAACTGTCGCGCACACCACCTGCGGAGACGATATTGGGCCGTTTGTGAATGACTTTGGGACGGAACGTGTCAATACTCGAGATCGAGATCGAGATCGAGATCGAGATCGAGATCGAGATCGAGAGAGAACAGCCTGTCACTTCAATCAAATCGAGTTTTGTGTCTTGAAATAAACTGTTCACCTGCTTGTGCAGCTGTGGCTGCGATGCTCTGGATTTCACCTCCGTGCATTTCCACAGCCTGAGCTAAAGCTGACGTGAAGTCGCGACTCAGAGCGGCGCTGGCGTCTTCCGCATCGGACAACTGTTCCTGTCTGGTGTCGCTAACTTCGGACGCGTCCTGTCCGCCCGCGAGCGACAAACTTCCAGCGATCACCTCACTGTCGTCTTGGGTGGACACGTCAAACTCCAGATGGCGTCGAGTCTGAGTCCGCTCCTTGTCCTGAAATATTTGGTGAGCCTGTTTCATGATTCAGGAAGAACAGAACAGGGTATTGAATCGTGTCTCGGAGTGTGTGGGTGAAGAAGCAGCTTTTGAGACCTGGATGTGTTGTCGGACATGCGCATACCTCTGGACTCTCTTTGATGGGTGAGGAAGAAAGGCGTTTTCTTGACGCTGACGCCAGTTGCGACTGTTTGCGCGCGCTCTGTTCATCCAGCTCCACAATGGTGCTCAGCTCGTGTGCAACGTGCCCGTCGTCAACGCGTGACGTCACGTAAGCGGGTTGTGGCCTTGACCTCTGGCCTTCTCGTGACGCTCCAATGTAAAAGTTGTTCAACCATGAAGCAAGGTCAGCGTCTGTTTCCGTGCGTGCATCAGCACTCGGAACGGAGTCGCTGAATCGGAGACCGAAGCCCTCAGCGGCTTGTTGGTACTCCGTGTAGAGATCACTCAGCTCGCCGCGTGGACCGCCGGTTCCTGCGACCCGCTGCAAAGTGCTGTACAGATTCTCCTCAGCACTCAGTATGTTGCCTCGCGCTTCGTGCAACAGCTGTCGTGTGTGGGCTCTGATGCCTCCCAAATCCGACGACAAATATCCAGTTTGTCCCTTGATCTGTGTGTCTCCTGGAAAAGTATCCGGTCCACTTCCCTCAAAAACTGAGGTGGGAACACTCGCGACGTCTGAAGACGGACCCATGGCGACAACTGCACCGCTAGTTGCGGCCTCCACAGGAAAAGAGTCACTTGCACCTGTTGGCTCGTTGAACGATGTCCAGTTGTGAAATCCAGATCCGCCCAACGCACCAGTAGCTGCGGTGTTTTGGGCTTCACTCACTTGTGGCGGGCGCAGATACTCATCAGGCAAAACCGCCGACGCATGGCTGGAGTAAGTGTCGAGAACTTCGTTTTGAGACGCTGACGACTTTTGGTTGGTTTCCAAAATGGCTGGTGGCTGGTGCTGCTGCGTTGGTGGTTGTACTGCGGGCACAAGTGGAGAGCTGTGTTGACCATCGCCCTCCGTTCGAATGCGCATCGAGTCTCTGGTGGTCCGGGATTCGACACTTGCTGGAAATGCGCCATCTTGCAAATCTTCAACCACTCGTTCTATGTCACTCTCCCTCAGAAGTAACTTGTTCTGGTATTCTTTGATGCGACGAATGTGTTCCTGATCCCTTGGTGTGGTACTGCTCTGTAGTGAACGAGTACTGACGTTCGAAGGACCGAAATTTGGGAGACGAGAGTCGAATTGATTTGCAGTCCCAACCCTGGGGTGGGAGACCTGGTCGGGCTGGTTCACTAAGGATGACAACAATCTCAAATTGACGTGCGCAGTATCTTGCGGCGAAGCCTCGCTGTTTTGCGACCGGGACGTGTCGCTCAGTATGGTGTGTTGAGACAGGTCGTACGACGTCCTGGAACCTTGCCACCGCCCGTTCCGAGACTCGGATTCTACTGGAGCGGTCGCGTCGAGAGGAGAGCGTGTCGTGTCACTTGGTAGAGTGTGCTGGGAAAGCTCTTCGTTCGTTTCACTGTCTGGTAGCGTGTACTGCGACAGTTCTTGTTTGTACGCAGCCTTTCGAGCCTCTATCTCAGCATACTTTCTTTCCAAGTCGCTCCTCTGCTGCCTGACAGAAACGAACAAGAAAACAGCTTTGCCAGTCTTTGTGTTGATGCCGACAACCAACCGAAGATAAGTTGCACTCGATGTACCGGTGTATTCAATATTGGGCACTGACGATGTACCAACAAGGGATTCCTTCGGGCAACTCACTCGATCTGCTCCATGTACTGCTCCGCCTCCTGTTTGATCTGGAGGTGGCGCGCGCGGATACGCTCCTGACGCGCTCGCTCGTCAGCCAGAAACTCGTTTCCGCCTTCCACCTGCAGAACAAATACCAGAGAGGTCAAACTACACGCACCAACAGTGGGCCCGCTTTTCTGTCAATCTGTCAGCTCGCCAAACAAATGTCCTGATTCAAGCCTGGCACCAGCTGACCTGTGCACAAGATTCTTCACGCTGGTGGCTCTACATTGCAAACCTCCAAAACAACAGAAACTGCATTTGCATTTGCATTTGCAGTGTGACTTGCAGCTTGAAGTGAACATGACAACGGGGAATGCACGATGTTCCCTGACATCAAAACACAGACATTTGATGCAAACTGAATCTGAAGTACCTGAATGGACTGATGTCTGATGTTTGCCGCTCGCTCCATGGGGTACAGCAGGGTCGTGCTGTCCCGAGGCGCCGCGCCGTCTTTTCCCGGGCTGCGTGTCGCCGGCGGCCCAGGCTCCCGGGCGGATCTGCTCTGTTCACCTGTTTCCAATGATCTGTCGCCTGGCCCTCCCTGGGGTCGCCCGGGACTGGACGCAGGTGCTTCCGCGTTTGTTGTTCGGCCTGGGAGAATGCGTCCACTTGCCGGGCTGTCTGGGTGTCGCGCTGGTGAACCAGAGCTGGGTCCGATAACATCCTGGTCAGGAGCGAACCACGCGGGATCGGAATCCAACCTGGTGCGGATTCTGTCGCTGGTCTCAGTGGATGAGGTGATGGTGTGTTGCGACAAACCGGAAGGAGTGGTCTCTGTCTGCTCGGACGTCACTGTCGTCGAATCTGAAATGTCAGTTTTGACATTTGCAGCTGGGGCAGGACAGGAACAGCAGGCATTGCAAACAACAAGCAGAGCGAGAATTGATGGTCTGTTCACACACAGGACGGCATAAGACGCGTGGCTGCAACTGCCAGGTGGCAACAATGGACAACTACTTCCAAGTGAACTTCGCGAGTCGAGGACCGACCTGAGGAACTCCAGGCACTTGGAATTCTGATGGGCTGTTGACCCGTCTGGTTGGAGGGTGGAGTCATTGTTCCAGAGTGCTTCGCCAACACAGACTCTCTCTGGTGACGAATTCTGTCCAACAGCCGCTTCAAACCAGAGTCTGGAAACCATCGCAACCGTCAAATTTCAAATCAACATGGTGTTTCGACGCATCGTGTGAACAGAGTCTGATGTGAACCGTTTGATAGCAATCTCCGTCCTGCATTCCGATTCCCAGAAACTGCCGTGTTCCACTGGCATGAAGAGAAAGGACACTTGCCTGGGGGTTTGGTTGAGTCAATCCAATCTTTCCCTCTCAGCCCTCCGACCGCGCTGCCTTGCTGCGCATTGCCCTGCGTGACGCCGCCGACCGCGCCACGGTCCTGCTCCGAGACGCTGCTCACGTCACCGCCCACCCCGTCCACCGGTACTGTCTGCCTCAATCCGCGCGGGAGATAGATCTGCATCGGGATCGTCTGCGATTCCTGTGAAATGAAGCACCGCAAGGTAAACTGTCGTTGTGCGCAACAAACATCTTCGAGCTTGCTCCTTTGTGTTGTGAGGTGAAGAGCTTGGGAAAAAAGATTTTTGCTCGCCAAAATGCTGCGTTGAATGAAAACACACCGCAGACCTTCTGAACACTGATGATTGATGCAAGTCTGGGAGTCACCTGAGAGGCGGAGTCCTGGGAGGTGGAAGTGGCTTCGTCTGTGGTGGAGAGATCCAGGGACTCAGTGCGGTGCGACAGCTGATGCTGCTGTTGTTGTTTCCCGTCCAACGCCAGAGTCAGGTCACCTGAGGAAGACACGGCCAATGTGACACTGAAGCTTCAGAAAGGGAATCGCTGCAGAAATTTCGCTCCTTTTCCTTCCCGCGCTGAAGAGAAACAGAGAGCCTCCAGTTTTGTTCTGACAAAAAGACGGATTTCCCATCCACCAAGACAAGAGAGAACGAACCTTGCTGGTCGGTAGCAGCGAGATAGAGATCCTCGAATGCTCTTTCCATCTGCACTTGCTCTTCGTGATCCTCTTCGAGCCGTCGATGCGGTGGCACGAAGATCTGCCGCTGTTGACCGAGAAAGTTTTTTTGCACACCACGACGTGCAGACGCAAAGAACTTGCCATGATCTCGACAGCAAACTTGACAGCAACTTGGGAATCTTGTGGAACATTCAATTCAGTTTGGCTGACGGGATGGCCCGTCCACGTTGACAAGTACTCGTACAGCAGACAGACAAACAACACACGTACCGGTATCCTGGCAACATTCTGTTGTCTGCGGTGAACGTCGTCACGCCGAAGATCGCTCAAGTCGCGCAACATCTTTTTGTAATCCTGAAACAAAAAACGTTTTCTCCTTGTCAGGTTTGTCGAGTTCCTTGGCTTCCAATCAGGGTCGACAGTAAAATTCCACAAATTTTCTCTGGATTTTCCCAAATTGGTAGGTCACACAAACAAGGCCAACACAAAAAGAGCTTGCCACATCCAACGCATTTCATCAACAGGCATTTTTGTTGGAACAAACCTGCTTCAGCAATTCTTTCTGCAAGGCCCGTTTCTGGCGAAGTCTCGCCTTCTCTCGCCTCTCGTTGACGAGACGTTGGATTTCTGCGTTCGCGTCATCGTACCGCTTCTGTTCGTCTCGAGCTGCCCTTCGCGCATCGAACAAATCCTGGAGAGACAAGAAACAAAAGGACAATGTTCCAGAAATGCGAAGCAACAAAATGCTCTGCAGATTTCGTGCAGTGAACAAGGAAAAGAAAACAAAAGCAGGCTTCATTCCGCAACAGAAAACGGTTGGTTTTCAGTGCAGCCACTGCACGGCAGACGGAACCATTCGTAAAAGTTGTCACGGTACCTTCTCCTGTGAGGTGGCGCGCTCCACGGCGACGTCGTGCGCGATGTTGTATTCCGTCGAGGAGAACGCATTGCGATCCGTCATCTTGACAGGGTTCACTGGAAACAAAACACATTTCGGCTTCGACCTCACAGCACGCCTTCCGAACGGACTGACTAGACATTCAAACCAGACAAACCTCTTGGCCGCATCAGGTTCTTGAGTGGGTCTGAAGGCGGCGGTGGTAACGATGTGATGTAAGCAGCGCGAGCGCGCTCCATCTGCAACGCGATCTGCCTGCAAAAACACACGCAAAACAACTCCTCAAAGGGCAACTCGTTTCAAATGTTCCACCACAGGCGGCACTTCGCCACCGATGACTTTGAAGAGCCTTTTCAACACAAACAACGTTACCTGGCCGCAATATGCCTGTTCTCCTCGGCTGCCTGTCTGTTCCTGTCTTCGTGCAGCTTTCGAAGCGCTACTTGGTGACGCTGTTCTGCTTTTCTGTTGTCTTCTATGGCTGCGAGGACTCGATCTCCAGCATGACGCTCCTGTGGCAACACAACGAACTGTCGGGTCGATACATTCTTCGGCAAATGAAAAAATAGATTGGCGAAATTCAATTGACGAGTGCACTCTTTTTCTGTGCTGTGGTAAACAAGGACCAGATCGAGTCCAGAAGGCACGTGAGCACACATGCATGCTGTTGGGAGTCAGAACATCACTTTGGACCGTTTGCACACCAGTCAGTACACCGCACGTACCTGCTCCCTGGCCTGAGCGTGACTCTCGCCGACTTGATGCAGACTCGTCTCGTATTGCTCGCGCAGCCGACGAACCTGCTCTTCCTTCTCAGCCTCCCACTCAAGCTGCAAATACAATTGTTGTTTGCAACTTGAGACACTTTGAGATCACCCACGAAGAGAATGAAGTGAATGCCACAAAGACACAAATTCTTGTTCCAGGTTGACAAGCCGCCAGTTTGCAGTTTGACTTCCACTCAACAGCTACCAGTGGCGATGGAAAAGCACACAAACTTAAGCTCGGCCCCGGTAAGAGCTGAGCTCAGACACAACAAAACGCAAAAAGCCTTGAAGTGCACTGCACATAGTCGGCATGAAAACATGACAATGTTCACCTGAGCTTGTTGGGACAACTTTTCCATTTGTGTTTGCTCTTCTTGTCTCACGGCCTGACGAATTTTTGCAGCCTTCGATTTCGCCATCTCTCGAACCTTCAAAGGCAACAAAGCAGAACACACAAGTGTGCAAATACAGGGCCTCTCCTTTTTCGCAGTCAACCAAAGATTTGCTATTCACCTGCACGATCCTGAGCTTGCGTCGACGTTCTTTTTCTTCCTGGACGACGCGGGCTGCTTCATTTGGACTGAGTCGATATCGAACTTCTCCCTTCATTGCTTGGGTGGAACAGCTCACCATGGCTGATCTCTACGAACCGAACAACAGATGACTTGTCAACAATTCTGGGGAGAGTGAAAAAGCCAACCTTCCGAAACACCTTCCAAAAGAAACAAATTGGTTTCGTGCGGTTTCATCATTACACACTGGTATCGAATGGGGTCAAGTGCATTTTGCAAGGAGGGTGCAGGTGTGAGAGACACCTGAGGAACCTTGTCGAGACTTTCTACAAATGAAAGGGTGTGGGATGGTTTGGAGCATCAAATTTGAAATACTGGAACTCTCACTGGACACTGGATGTCTCATTTTTACCCGTTTTCAGGGAGTACTGCTGCCTTGGCGCATTGACTAGAGAAAGAGATGCTGTCCAGATGCTATGTTGAAACGAATTTCATCCAGCGACAAGCCTCTAGTTCTTATTATCGCTCAATGAGAAACAAACCAAGTCATAACGGACGTCACACACCACAAAATTACCTTATTTGCAACACTCAAGAATGTTAGAATTACATAGGATTTGCTGACCTGAATACTTGACAATATAAGCTTTTGGTGTCACATATTTTGGTTCTTGTCTGAGCAAGTTTCAAATCTGCGCGCGGCCTTGAAATGATTTTTACGTTAATAATATTTGGGAAACGAGTGGAATGGATTCAAAATCAAAACACTCCTTTCGAGCAGTTTTGCTCAATACTTGCGCAGAAATTGCATTGTCACACAACAAACTGGTCAACTTGTGCAGAAAGTTTTGTGATCTGCTGAAGCTAGTTTACGACATTCAATGTTGTCGTTTGCATTCGTTCATCTTGCAGATTTCGTTTGCTGATAGCTGTTGTTTTGCTGCTTGGTTCACCTATTTTGATCGCCGTTGCAAAGAAGAGGTTTGTAGTGTTCGTAGGCTTGCTCCTGTGCTACACTTGACAAGATCGGTGTCGAACTTCTCGACCAATTGAACGACAGACCAAATTGGTTTCATTTGGACACGTCGTATTGAGAATTGACAGCTGACAGGAACGATTTCAAACGACTGCAGATCTGTGGACGTCCACTTTCTGCTGGTGAAACTGGAAAAACAAGTCACGATATGAGAGAGGCGTTCCAGCATGTGAGCTCGTTTCAGGTTGGTTTGGATACAACATGAGGCAACTCAAGGGAAAGGTGAAAGAAAGCAGGAAGGAGAAGAGGGAGCGAAAACAGGACAACGTCGACAACAAGGCAAACCTCTTGCGAATCGTGCTTCCAACCCTGGTTGTCATCTGTGCTATGGTAGTTGGACTCGTGTACATGGGAACACGTCGCAAGGTCATTGAAATCACGCCGTGATTTTCCCTCCCCCACCTCGACATCTCAGCCGCTGGACACTTGAAACGCGTCAACGTTTGACTGACTGGATGGACTTCGTGCCAGCAAAAGTGCACAAATTACTCGTGATTCCCAGATGTGACGAATTTGATGCTGTTTTCGTGTCTTTTTCCTCACATTTGGAATCGAGCAGAACTGGTGAAGGATAAACATAAAGGCATTGGGCCTGGCAGCTACTTCGTTTGCCCAACCTTATCCCGTGTAAAGGCAACCGTTCAATGTTCATCGAGTCATTCGTGGCTGTGTGCTGCTGTATTTGTTCATGTTTCGCAAAACAAATTTCGTGACGTTTTGAGTCTCGACTATTTATTCAACGAGTTTTTTGCTGTCAAATCATTGCACAGGACACGATCGAACGTCGATACGGACGACGACCACCCCATTCGAACAAGAATATTTTCCAGTGCAGATTCGCACTTTAGGTGGCAAGTTCTGATGCCTTTGCCACAAGGTATCGTTGGAAAAATTGTTCTCGGGGGCGACACATTTGGTTCTCCCAGAGTATTATGGAACCATTTTGGTGGTGGGGGAACCAACCTTATCTTTTGACAGATTTAGTTTGTTTCCAGGCAGAAAATATGCGAAAAAAATAGGGGGGGGGGCACGTCTCATTCTGGCAACCCCGCCGGCAGACATCCAAATTTCGGACACTGAACGGTGATTGTAGTGCTCGCGCCTGCGCTTCAGCAGTCGCCGCTGGCAACTGCGGTGTTACGATTTCACAATGCAGCAGAAAACGAGTGCCAGTACCAGTCTCTCATCACAACAAGCAAGGCTTGCATCACGAACAAAGTGTTCCCGGCCGCACCACACCCACTCGAGCAGCGTCAAATGTTTCTCAGGATTCTGCGACAGTGTGCAGTCTTGAGTTCCTGTAGTGCTGCTTCCAGAGTTTGAGTCAGGTGTAGGAGATTTGTTGGGTCCGTCTGAAGGATGTGCGTTTCCTTCTTTCCGTCATCCATGGTGTGCAGTTTCATGATGGCAGTCGGGTTGATGTGGTGCCGCAAACTTCGGCTTGCCAACTGCAAAAGAAGAGGCATCAGTTGCGCTTCATGTCGAGACAAAGGCAATCTCGTTCTGAGCGACAACAAAAAAAACGACATCTTTTAAGTATTGCGTCGTGTCACCGCGACGAAAAAACAGCTTTTTTCTGAACGGTTTTGCTGAACTATTTGCCACTTGATTCCTTCGAGAGGTGGATCACACATTAAATTGCATCGAATAACAAAGTGGTGGATGGAAAAGGCCAGACACCAGATGTGCTTCCTTGCGTCAGAAATTATGTCTGGTGGCCATCTCAGTTCAATATGACAGGAAGAAAGACTCATAGTGAGGTGTGGGACTCGATTATGGAGCTTTTCCACATCACTTTGGGCACTTGATGTGAGGAGCACAGGTGGCGATTTCAGGTTGGACCCAAAAATGGCCAGACACCGTGTCGCTTGGTTTCGGGTGTCTCTGGGTTTCGGGTGTCTCTGGGTTTCGGGTGTCTCTGGGTTTCGGTTATCTCTGGGTTTCGGTCCACCGGTTAGTGCCAGAAAATATCCAAACCTGAATATCGAATCTCCATTCAAGATTGTGATAGTGGGGCAAGTCCATCGACATTTCGCTCAGAATTAGCCTGATGTCCTGTCGATGCTGAAAATAAATTTTGGTCGATCTCCAAGTTGGTCCACGGAAAGTGTCCGAAGAATGCACCGTTCGGTTGGCATCAAATTGCAAAACTTGACAAGTTCAGAGTCTCACCTGCTTGTGCAGTGACAACAATTCCTGGACAACTTCATTGTTGAAACCGAGTGTCATCACGGAGTCTTGAAAGTCAATATCGTTCAACTGCAAAGAATAACACAACAAAAACCTTTTTCTTGACTTGCTCTGGTCACAGAGAAGGAAAAGAAAGATAATTTCCGCTGTTTTCCACAGCTGCCAACTTATGGAAGCAAGATTTCCTCAGGTTTAACACTACGAACCATGTGTTTGGCACTTTCAGAGAAGAGATACATGAGTCCTTCGACAGCACGACGTACGGTGTCTGCATCGACGCTCAACTTTTCTGCAACAGAAAGCAGGGTTCACACTCGTTCTGTTGCAACCGTTCCAGCCTAAAAACAGCTGTTAGTTTCGACATGAAATTGGACATTTGGTTGCGTGATCACGACCACGGAACACAGAAAATCAAACCCAAACCTATCCAACAACAAATGAGAAAGCAAAGACTTTCTGCTGGAGGCCACTGTGGACCAGATTGACTTACGCGAAGCTGCCGTGTACATCTTCGGGTTGCTGCCTTTCTTGACGAATTCAATTGCGATTCTGCTGAACTCTTTCACCACTGCACAAAACAGAACGAAATACATAACAGACTGATCCCAACACCAGGGAGCATCTGTCGAGTTCGGGAATTGGCTGTCAAACAAGCACCAATCATGCGCGCTGTGCCAAATGGTCCTGGCAATCATGGACTTCTTCTCGCAGACCAAAGGCGACGTTGTCGCACTATTTGTGGAGGTGAAAACCTTTTGATCAAATTCAGAAAGCATTTCCCTTTCAAAAGTTGGTTCTGGCTTGTTTCAGCAGACGACAGCCCCATCGAGCAAAGTGTTTGTCCACTTAGATGCTGTACTCAGGCAATGCGCCCGACAGACAACACAATCTGCATGCAGCGTGTTCAATGTGTACGTTTTGTGTCGCTTTATCGCTTGACTAGGTCCAGATCTGTGGCAAGACGAAGACGAGAATCGATCGCGCCATCACGCTGCCGACAGAAAATGTTCTTGCGTGTGGAACTCCCCGCACACCTTCCAAGTCGACACCTCCCAGAAATTCTAGGTGTTCTTTGTGCTGGTCTTCAAACACTAATAACATTTTGGTTGTCAGAGTGACACCGAAAACAGCTTTTATAAGTTTCAGTAACAAAAAACGCCCCTCTGTTGAGTGTTTTATTCGCATCAAGTCTGGTTCACTACTAACGATTCTTTGATTCCTGTTGGAATCTGTGCCACTCCAACTGATTTGCAACTCTCGAAACTTTGTGTCATGTGGAGAATTACTGTTTCACTTGTGTGTGTGTGTGTGTGTGTGTGTGTGTGTGTGTGTGTGTGTGTGTACTTTTTGAATCACATCAACAGAGTTAAGAGTGCATCAGAACAAAATTACTTGAAACATTTTTCAGCGCAAATTACCGGATAGACACACTTTCCGGTAGTTTGTTTCTCGATCCGCTTTACGGCAGACCTAAAAAAAAAAATCTGGGATTTTCGAAAGCGTTTGTAGTTTTGTAAACACAAGTTGGAACGAGGAAACGCTAAAAATTTTGCTCTTGTCACAGTTATGATAACACAAACTGAAAGATAAACCACGGTTGGCAACACAAGAAGGTAGTGACCTTGCAATGGGTCTGTTGAAGCAACAGATCAAAGATCTGGATCTGCCTCAACACGCAATTCTGCTGTTGTCACTTGTCAGTCAGGTCTATCCATCTGGACATTCGTTTTCCTTTCCAGACCCGTTGTAGTCTCGTCGCAGTGGATTCGACCGTCCAGCCTTTTTGTACGTGTTTTGAGTGCGCCCGCGAGCATTGGACATCCATTTCTGAACCTGGTGCGGCTTCAAACCAGTCTTTACTGCCAACTCTTGCAGACCTTCCCCTTTGAGGTAAGGTGATTTTCTGTTGCTGTTGTACCAAGTATGTAAAATCTTCTTGGCCTCTCGACTCGGCCTTTGATTGCGGTATTTCCCCCGTTTTCTCCTTTGTGGTTTGTCTTTGGTTGTTTGGAGAGTTCTCGGCGTTCCATCAGAAGAAGTTGACTCGTCGACTTCACTGTTGTTACTTGTGGTCGTGCTGTTTTCTGGTGATATTGTTGATTTGGCATCTCCAGGAGAACTAGCAGAATGTTCGTTCAACATTGGAGTGCCAGGATGTTGATGCGACTGCTCAAGACCTGTTGCAGCTGAACTCACACCGCTTGATGTTGAAGGGGCAACGTCCTGAAAAGGGTTCCCTTTTCCAGAAGGTGGAGTGAATTGTGTTGGTGCCTCACTGTTCATTCCACTGCGAACGAAATGTTGCGGAATTGACACCTGTGCCCTGATCATTGCCATTCTGTACCGGACACTTTCAATCAGCTGCAGCAGCTGCTGATCGTACTGCTCCAAGACAGCGTGTCTGTCCGCGACGTACCAGAACTCCAAAACGTACATCTTGCTGTTGTGTATGGGCAGAGCCGCTGATGTGTACTCTGGAATCAAGTTGATGTACTCCGGAAACAGCAGCTTATTCTGCAGTAGATCACGCAGCAACGCGTCTTCTTCGACCCTGACCAATTTGTCTGTGGTGATTGTCACTGTGTGGTGAGGCTGAGCAGTCCTGTTGCTGCAAGTTGGCATTGGCCTGAGGATTGGGCGCAGCGGACGGAATGGAAGCGGGGCATCCGGTGTTGTCGAGTTGTCCCTGTTCGCAGACTGCTGGGCCATGTCAATTTCACGAGCACCATCAACTTTGCGATCACAAGTCCAGGGTCGGAACAAGTTGTGAGCCGGAACGTTGGCAGCAGCTGGTGGTGGTTTCGCTGAACAATTGTGTTCGGTGTCGCATAGCAGCCTCCCTGAAGTGCCTTAGTGAAAAAGGAGCAAAACTTGGAAAGGTCGGAACGCTCTGGGCTCATGGGGATGGGGCATCTGCAACGTGATGAGGCAAAAATGTCATTCGTTCAGCACAAAATACACGGGCCTGGCGGGGGGGGGGGACAATAAATTTTGCAAGGGTAAAGGGGGCCAGGATCCGATCTTGCTTGCACATTTTGTTTCTTGTTGTATCAGTGGTTTCAGACATGCTGAACCTGGCTTCCTTGTCGCACGAGCTTCTGAGGCGTGAAATGTTTCTGGAGATAGTTTTCCGTCAACTTCTTTAGATTTACGACAGTTTCCTGTTGTGGATCAAACACAAGTGTTTTGAATGATGGAAACCAAGAAAAATTTCTGCTTACCTTTTTTGGACTTTCCCGAGTTTTCTTTTCTGGATCTATTCATCTTTCTTCGGAAACGCAGGGACTCCAACTTGCTCTCGCTTGCGGTACACACTATCAGCTACAGTTGTACTTTCATCGTCCTTTTAATTCTTGCTTGCTGGTGGAGCAGCGTTTGGGAGGAGTTTTCGGTGACAAACTTGAACTGCTCAGAAGATGTTCCCTGGCACGATGTCGAAAGATCTCTGTTGTTTTCACGCCTCAGAGCAAAACGCTATTGTAGTTTGCTCAACCAAGGGCAAATCTGCAACCTTACTTTTTCACACCTCAGTCGGACCTCCATTGTTTTCTTTGATGCGTGCCATTAACTGTCAGCCTCTGGGCCGTCCGTCTTTTCTCGGGGTGCCGAGCTTGGGGCAAATATTAAATTGTAAAACTGTGTGAGGTTCGCAATTTTGATGAAGATGTTCTTTGTTGTTTTGTTGAACAAAGATTTAAAAGGGCATAATCGCTTTGATGTTTCAAAGACCTGAGGTCGCGCCTGGTTGAGGGGTGAATTGGCAACGCGCTTTGATTCAATTTAATTTCAGCAAAGCCGGACCTGTGGACATCGGCTGTTCCTTGAGTCGGTGATTGAAGTGGCTCCGTGCGAAATTCGGATCCGATCCTGCTGTGTGACAGACGATGTCGGAATGAACACGGAATTGTACGCAGAATTGCAGCGCTCAGGATGGTGAGTGCTTGTGTGTTCGGAGCGAGATTCACAACGTTGCGTCCGCAGCCGAAGCTTCGGTACGTGATTTGAACACAAGAATCTCTGAGTGATTTGTGATCTCGTGCCTTGAAGCTCACATTTTACAACGAAGACGGAACTCTTGAGATAAGAAGTCAGCCAGAATGTCCACATGAAGAATCCTTCGGTCGGACCATCTTTGAACAACAAAATGCTTGCACCAGCGTCACTTTTGCTGACACGCTGCACTGTGTCCTATTCTGCCAGAGGTCTTAATCACGCACTTTGGCAGTACCCTTAATTCAGACACAACCTCCTGTGTCAGCTGTGTCAGTGTCAGGGTTGTTCGGGTTCTGTACGTCCGTGTGTTTGGAATGCAGTTGTAATCACCAATCGAATTTGCTTTTTCCCTCAATGCTCACAGGACAGCTGATAAGAGGCACAGGTAGGAGACGGGCTCGCAAACTCGCATCTGATGGATGTTTGTTTCATCCAAGAACACAGAAAGAGAAAATGACCAACATGACATGCTTTTCTGAGAAAACATGGGGGTGGGGGAGACGCTGTCTGGCGGTTGTCACAACACCATCAGTGCTTTTGTGACTGTGCTGATTCCATGCTTGACCAATGATCATAAAATTCACCACTGCGATCCGATTTGGATTTTTCATTGTGATTTTGGCAGGTGACTGTTTCAGGAAAATGCTTTGTCTTTTCTCAGGGTGGGTGGGGCGCTCGTGCGCGACTGCGAGGCGGAGCTCATGGAGCTGCTTCGGCAGACAGACGCACTGATGCGCGCCCGCGAGGCGACGCTGCACGCCGACGTGCGCGACGCGCAGGCGCAGGCCAAACTGAAGCAGCAGGAGGCGCAGGTCAAGGCCGCACTGCTCGACAGAACAAACAAAGAGGTAGAGCTGCGTCGCGTGACTTTTACCGTCTGTTCTTTTGCCCCCAGTGATGCCTGGCCGCGCGCACGGTTGTGACAAGGTAATTCTTGATGTCAAATCTGTGGATGGGCAGCAGTGCTTGCTTCACTTGTTGCTGCGCAGGTTCAGATGTTGAAGCACAAGCTGCGTGAACTGGAGCGAGGGAGCGGCAACGCGGCTTCCGGTTACCAGCAGCAGGTCACGACGCTGCAAGACGAGCTGCACCGCATCAAACACGTGAGTCGCGGGGCGGAACGCCCACCTGAGGAAGTGTATCTGGGCACCAGACATTCAGCTTGACAGATCTGCGGTAAGAATGAGTGGTTGTCGACAGGAGCACGAGCGGATGAGGAAGCAGTACAGCGAGCGCAGCAAAGAGAAAACGCGTGCGACGCTGGAGTTGCAGGCGAGAAGCGACAAACTCGACCATGTCTCCGCCCAACTTGAGGTGCGTGTCATAGATCTGCAGTCACTGGTATCACGGTGTAGGGGTTCCGATATTCTCACAAAAGGTGGAGACAGAAGACGCGAAGAATCCAAATTTCTTCATCATTTGCTGCACTGGTCGCCACCAACAGTCCTGAGAGACAATTGTAACATTGCTCCACGTGTTTTGAAAATTTCCACTGTTTGATTGTGCTTCAGGAATACAAACAGAAGTGCCAAGACTTGGAGTTCGAGCGCGGGAGAGCACAGAAACAAATCGAATCTCTCGAGTCACAGAACCGAACTCTCAGCGAGAAGTGTGAACTGATTCAGGTGGGAACCATGCTTTGTTTGATGTCGTCGTCCAACGTTGTGAGTCCGGCCTATCCGACATACTCCATCTTGCACTTCCGCGGAAAGCCAGGTCAAGTGCACACAAAAGTTTCATTTTCAGATCGTAAACTCAAAGTTTGTTGCTTTGTTTGCAGCAACAATCATGCAGCTACCAGAACCAGTTGGATCGGAGGAGAGACCTGCTCGACTCAACAGAAACCAGTCTGCGCGCTCAAATCGCGCAGTTGGAGGGACAACTGGCGAGATGCAGGGAGAATTACAACAGCCAAGTGAGGCATTTGAGCCTGTCCAGCTGAAGTCATTCAGACGTGAGTCTAATATGCAGTGCACGAGTCAACCCTCTTCTCTCGGGCAGGAACTGGAGCTGCACAAACTGCGGCGATTGTACGACGCGCTGGTGGCGAATCATCGCAGCGCGTTGTCTGAGAAAGAGCACGTGGAAGCAGAACTCAGGCGCGCAAGGACAACTGCGAGGGTGAGTAGAGTGTTCAATGTAGAAGGTTTGTTTCTTTTAGAAAAATTAAAGGAAGCAAAAGAAACACGTTTGGGGTGTCTTTTTTTCAGAACTTGCAGTCCGAAGTAAGTCAGGCACAAGAGAAGTTGCTGGCGCGTTACAACCAGATGAGTGGAAATTCTCAAAGTCAGGATGATGTGAAGCGGCTGGAACAAGCGCTCGCGGACAGAGAGGCTGACTTGCAGTACGAATATTGTCTGTTTCGTCGGGTGCAGCAATCCCTGGGATTGCCTGGATTCTGAGGGCCTAACTCTAGCGGACCACAGGGACACCATTTCGCGCATTTGCGAAAAGAAATCTTTCGATGACAGACCACTTAGTTTCCTGGTGTCGAGGTGTTTGATGGTGGAGTTTCAGCTGAACATTCAATTGCTTTGCCACGGTTATTTTTCTTTCAAAACTAACATGTGATGCGCAGAGCCTCTAGACACTACTTGGTGCGCGGAGGTGGGGTGGGGGGTAATTCAACCGTCCACCAGCTGTCCACAAAACTAACCTTTGCTCCTACTCACCTCCTCGCGCTGTGCACAGATCCATGCATCTGGAATCCACGCGCGACCGACTTCAGCTGATGGAGCAGCTGAAAAGCGATATCAGCTCTTCTGCTGAATTGACCAAGTCTGTGGCTTTTGTTGGCTTGTGGTGCTCGGTTTCGAAACTTGTAAATCAAATCGTAATTGAATCACCAAATGTGCAGGATTTCCTGGCTTGATAGCTTTGGCAGCCTTTGATTTGCCCAGTGTTTTGAAAAAAAGGATGTTTCTGAAGAGATCTGTGTTGGGTGTCATCAAGCAAGAAAATATTATTTGAAACAAAATTTCACAAAGATCTGTCAACAATGGATCTTGTTCACGTCTGTGAACATTTTGTTTCAACCGAGAGTTTGAATCTGCAGGAAGCAGCGCGCTGTGGAGGACCGTCTGCGCGCGCAGATTGCACAGCTGCAGGCCGATCTGGAGGAAATTCGTTCGCGTCTTTCTTCTGCTTCTGCCACACGAGACGCCGACGCAGCGCGCGATGCCAAGAAAGAAGCGGCGGAAGCACACCGGGTAAGACGCGGCAGTTGTGTTCCATGTTCCTTCTCTGTTAAGACGAATCAACGTGAGATATTGGACAATTTGGTGGTCGTCTTCCAAACAGACGTGCATTTTCATTGTACCCTTGTGTTTGTGGGGGACAAAAAAGATATACGTTCTACATTCAGTTGAAGCAGCAGTTGGAGTCGGAGCGTCAGGCGCACGCCACGGAACTTGACGCTTTGCGCCGTGAGCGCGACGCCGCGACGTCGTCGCAGCCTCCTCCACGCGGCTCGGCGTCTGGTGCAGTGACGTCAACAAAAGCAGTGGCCGCAGAACGTGACCGTGACGATTCTTTGGACAGGAAGATTGCAGAGCTGCAGGTTGGCTGCGTTTCCAAACAAACATGATGTCGTCAAACTGCTTCTCTTCAGTTGAATGCTTGTACACAGTGAACAGATCGACGAATCTGTCCGTTTTGGTATTTCACAAAGGACAGTGTCACACGCCTTTGGATTCGCATTTCTGCCATCAGGTGGCAAACGCGCAGCTGGACGCTCTGCGGCTGGAGAACCGCCACCTCCGCCAGGCGTCGCTGCACATGGATGGGTGGGATGCGGCTCACGCGCACAAACAGCTGCAATGTTTGGAGACCGCCTACAGCTCTTCCCTCTCTGCTCTGCAGGTCTGTGGCTGTTTCAGCGTCAAATGTTTCTTGCGTTTTGGTGACAACCAATCTTACACTTGCGCGAGGTCTTCAAACACTGCTCACTTGACATTTCTGTCACTGCTGAACTTTGCCACACATCTCGCATGCGCGTGTGTGATGTTCTTGCCATCTCTGTTTACGCAGTACGTCCCGAGCTCGTCACCCTGTCACGATTTTACTTCAGCAAGAGAATCAGAGGCTTCGTGCAGATCTGGACGCGTTGAGACAACAGCTTCAAGACGTACAGTCTCTTCAGGCGCTGCGCCACGCACATCAGCAGGAAGCGAACAAAGGGTCCAACAGCAACGCTGGAGAAACTGCTCCGAAGGAAGTGTTCCCGCCAACACAAGATGTGAACGGGTCAGTGACAGTCACAAGTGTGAGACATTCAGATTTTTTTTCGGCGCCAGGAATGCTCGTCAACACGCACAATGGTACGCGAGTGTTGGTGGGGGGGGGGGGGAGTGAGCAAACAAATCTGTAAAGTGTGTGAAACGTGCCGCACTAAGTGTCATCAGAAAGTCATGCGCTCGCAGGCTGTCAGAGACGCACGACTCCGGCGCAGCGCGGGTGGCGGAACTGGAGCGCACTCACCAAGACGTGGTGGAGCGCTACAAACGGCGCATGCGCGTGCTGGAAACGGAAGTGGCAGAACTGGAGCGTCTTCTCACCCAGAAAAACAACGTGCTCAAGAGTAAGCATTTGTTGTGTTACTGTTGGTTTGTTCTGTGCGCCAATTTCTTCTGGAGCACAACAAATGGTCTTGCTGAAACTTGCAATATTGCTGGTCACAACAGATTCAGATCCTCCACTCCAACAACAGCCTCAAACAATATCGAGAGCCTCGGGACGTGCCTTTGTTCAATGCTCTGTTTTCTTGTTTGGAAATGAAACAGAGTTGGGATTGGAGCGCGACGTGATGACGCAGTTCGTGGGCAATGTGGACGCTCTGCTGCAGCAGCCGCCACGTCGCGAGCACAGCAGCGCGCTTTCCAGTCGCTCCGCCACACCGCACGTAGACTCGCTTGATGCCAGCCGCGCTGTGGTACGAAACGGTGGCGTCACGCCATTGGATGACGCTGACGCGCGCAGCGAGCAGTCACCCATCCCGGACCGAGTCGTGCCTGACCCACCCGTTTTCCAGGCTGACAGTGTGAGTGGTCACAAGCATAGAAAACACTGATTTATTAGCAAAGCAGGTTCGCTTTGCGTGATTTTTGTGCGTGTTGTGAACGTGTGTCTGTATTTTTGCAACAGGTTTTAGAAGACTCGGTGGAAGCTGTGACTGCTCGGTTTCTCGCGGAACAAGAAGAAAGAACAAGACAACTCGAAGAAAAACTGAACGCGCACATCGACCAGCTCAAGGCCAACACCGAACACATCGTCTGAAGGACACAGAACATTGAATATTCGACCGTTAGAGCGGATGAGTCAACTGCTTCGGTGGTTTATCTTCAGTGTGTAAAGGAGATGTCTGTGATAAGGTTCCGCGGCGTGGTTGAATCCAGAGTCGATTCCTCTGACTTCTCTGTCTGCGACTGGAATGAACTGGAATTGCCTCCAGTGGGTTCACCGGGAGCTGCTGGCGTTCGAACCTCATCTTTGCAGGGAAACTATTTTCTGTCACCTCCCAAACTCCCAGTGGACACTTACGGGAATGTCACTTTTCGATTCGACAGAGGGTGGAAATTGTGCGTCAGTTCGTTCCTTTTACCAGCACGCACCCCAGCTGAAGGCCGCAAATTTCTGTTGTCCAAAGGAAACAACTTTCTGTGGCATCAAGATTTAGGATAAAGGTCAAGCTGGGACGTTGCCCTGTCTCGAGAATATGCAAGTTTTGTTCTGCAAAGCAATTCGACAAACGCGCTTGCGAGGACAATTCCGTCCACTTTAGCTGATGTATTTTCGGGTATTGTTTGATTTCGTTCGATAATTCCAGTTTATTTGTAGATTTGCAAAAGTTTTGTGTTCTAAGAGCACGTTGTTTGTTTAACTTTTCTGAACAAAGCTTTCTCCGTTTGACAGAGGAATGTCATCCACGTTGTGTTGCTTTCATGAATGGACGGGGGAAAAGAATTGCACATCTCAGAGCAGCACGGCCAGGGTCAAAAAATGCACTGGGATATTTTTTTCTATCACAAGTTCCGCTCTGTTCGGAATTGGGCAGTTTTGAGAATTGCTTTGATGGGCGTACCAGTTCCCTTCAACAACAAAAAGATATTGACAGTTTGTTTGGTACACATGCACTCCTGATTGTGGGACATTGAAGTATTGGGTCTCGGAAAATCTTTTCTTCAGAACACGAGTGAGTCCTGAAGCTGCCTTTGTTTTGCAAGAAGGCGGTTGCGATAACCCTGACCACTTGGGAGGGAGAGGAATAATCACTCGACAAATTCTCGGCAGCTTTTGAGGGTGACCACCAGCATAAGTTTTTCCGTGGTGATCACCCCTACCCCTGGAAGCTTCATGCACTTGGAAGTAACCAGTTGTGTCTCACTGATGAGTGCTGGTAACTCAGCAGTGATTGCACTTGGGGCCATTGTTGAGAGCTCTGCTTTGTTGTTGCAGCCCGAAAGTTTGGAGTTTTGTTTTGCATAAAGTGACGATTGTGAGTCTTTCATGTTTCTTTGTAAGCACAATAACTCTTGAATACTTTGAAGTTCATTTGTCAAAACCTCGCAGGAAAGTTTCGAAGTGGAGAAGGGCAGATGGTTTCAAAAATGTGTGTCGTAACTCCAAAGAGCATGACTGCTGTCTTGGAAAAAAACAAAGGTAAAGTTGTGGCCATTCCAACCTCATGACAAATTGGCTCCTGAAGTTGTGCGTTTTTCTCCTTCCCCAACAGTACTCATGCCAAAATGAAGTGAGATCTCTGGGACCTTGGCAGCCTCTGAAAGTTGTGTCTCAGGACCCCTTCCCTGGTAGGAGTTTGGCTGGTCAGGTCTGTACCTGGGAGAGTAGGGTCCCACGGTTAGCTTGTTGTCTGGCCCACCGAAGTGGGCCCTGGAGGGTGGCTTGTCTTAGGTCCACCAGGATGGCTTGGGCCCCCATGGTTGGACTTCAGCTCTGGATCATGGCTGACCACTTGCTCTGGTGGCTGACCACCAACACAAAATGAATAGAAACAGAGAGAGAGACAGAGAGCCATACTGCAAGTTGAACCAACTGCCAAAACTTTCACCAGAATTGGCAAAGTTCTGGACATTGGGTCACTTGAAGCTACTTGGGGGGCACTGTCTCTGCAGACCTGTGTTCAAAATTTCTTTCTTTCACAGAAGGCTTCTTGACATTCTAGGGACATATTCAATGTTCTATTCACTAGAAATGGGTCAAATTTGTAAAATACACATTTTTCTCAATTTTGCAGTTTATTTTCTCTCTTCAAGATAACTCTTTTTATGTTTTTGGGACATATTTGGACTTGTACCCTTCACTTGCTCTGTTATCTTCTGTTGTGGCCAACCCTTTGTCCAAGAAACAGAAATGTTTCTGAAATATTTGAAGCAAATTGGTCAGTTGCACATGTTGATAATTGAATTATTGGAGCAAGTGAATGGGAAAAAGTCTTAAGGTGTACCAAAACACATCAAAAAGAATGATCCTGAAGAGAGAAAATTAAAAACTGTAAAATTGAGAAAAATGTGTTCTTTGCAAGTTTGACCAATATCTAGTGCACAGAACCAGGTTTAATTGCCCTTCAACATGTTCCTAGAATGTCCAGAAGCCTTCTATGAAAGAGAAATTTGGACATTTTGTACACAGAAACCACCTTCCACCTTGTGTGGGCATCTTGAGGTCTGCAGAAACAGTGACCCCTGAGTAGCTGCAAGTGACCTGAGGGCGTGTGCTCAATTCTGGCTCTGATCTGATCTGAAGGGTGGACAGCCACTGGAGCAAGTTCAGAATTTGCTCCAGTGCCCGACCAAAGTGGGACCACCATATGGACCCCAGGAATGGAAGATATTTCAATTTTTATGTGAATCATTTCATTTTTGTCTTGCAAATTGGACCCAAAATGCTTCCCTTGCATCTGTGGAAGAGCAGATAATGGCTTCTTTCTTTTGAGATGTGGAAACTTGGACGGCTTCTTTCTTTTGAGATGTGGAAACTTGGATGGAAGAAACTGATAAAAGTTTCCTCTCTGGGTTCTTCTTTGGCTGGGTGGAGGCTGGGCAGAGTGAGACATGATGCCATTGATTCTGTGAAGAAGTCCAAAGGCAATGAAATTATTTGGGAGGGTATTGGCACTGGAGCTGATCGGCCACTGGATCATTGCTCTGGGAGTTATTGTGAACGGTGGGGGGGGGGGGGGAAGAATTTGGACCAATTTGTTCTCGGGTCGCTCCCTCAGTGTAGGACGTTTGCGCATGTCAGCCGAGTCACGTGACGTAGGGAAAACCAATCAACTCTGGCCTTTTTTGACACCGCCAAGTTTTATTTGGTCTGTGAAGGAATTTTCTTGATTTTTCTCTGATCAGAAACCTGGATATCATTCATGTGACAATAGTTTGTTGACCAATTGGTGGTGTGTCTCACAGGAACACTGGACGATTGGATACTTACAATGTTCGTGGAGTACTGACTCAAATGCCGTGATCCTGAGATGAATGGACGCCATCTTGAATCTCACCGGAGTGAAAAATAATTTTCCACTTGGGAGATCGAGTTGTGATCAAACATAACTGTGTGACAGTCTCCCTCGAGAACTGTTTGCCATTGTGGTGCTTTACTTTTCTGAGGAGGAGGATGTGTGAGAAGTGATGGCAACCCCTCAGTCAACTTTAACAAACTTATGGTTAGAAGATGGTAAGTTTTCCACAAGTCATCTCTTGATCTGTTGTGTCACTCGATCTCCGTGTTTCAGCCGGTTAATTCACACAATCACACTGTACGGCTTTTCAATATGTTGTCGCCATTTAGCCTTGTAATCTGCAGTGGAAGAACATTTGACGTGAAAGATCAATTTGATCGGCGGGATCAACTGGGATTTCTCTGACCACGTTTCTGGGTTCGCCTCGAACTTCTGGGATTTGATCCAGAAAATTTTGATTCAGTCTCGGAGTTTTCCTAATTTTGGACATATTTTCTCGCTCGTTTGCCTTGCTTGGCTTCATTTGTTTGGAGTTTTGTTTCCGTGCTTCACTTCACCAGCCGCCTTGCATTCTTTGACGCTTGGCTAGGTTCGCAGTCACCAGGATTGCAAGATGGCACGACCGTCTTGCTGCTTCGGGTGCAAGATCCATTGACACGGCCTCTGCACACGGGCGCGTACAATGATTTCACAGCTCATCGCCTCCTGCGGCTTGCATTTGGTTTACTCGCGTGTTCTACGCCTGTTTGACAGCTTGCGTTTCAAACCAAACCGATGCGTAAAACAGTATCATTTGATGATCAGGTCATCAAGGCCCAAGAAACCCTCAAGCTGTGCCTCTGCAGCCAACAGCAATCACGACGGTCAGTAACAGCGGTATCGTGCTGAACTCGCCGCCTCCGACAAGCGCTGCGATTCGCTCGGCCAGCGAGGCCCTGCACAGCGATCTGTCCCAGTTCTACAGAAGCACCGGACTCGAACCGGTCGCGAGAGAAGTGAGTATCTTCTGTTTGGACGAAGAACCAGAGTAGAGAGACGAGTTTTTTGTTTGTCTCTGCGGGTGGTGTTCCAAAAGGCATGTTTGAGCCACACTCAACATTCCAACCTGTTTGATTCTCTGCTCTTTGACCCAGTTGTTCAGCGAGGGCGATTCCACTACTCCCCAGTTTGCTCGTGGACTTGAAGCTTTGTGCCGGACGGAAAATTCACGGAAGGGTGTTTGAAATCAGGGAGCTGCCAGTGTGCGTTGGATATTCTGTGAGTTGGTGCAAAGAAGGAGCAAATTGCTCATCAAACATCCCATATCGACAATGTGCGTGTGGAAAAATTTCGATGTTGTCGGTGTGCTGATCGCACAAAATACGAGCCAACGGTTGGCCATTCGAGGTGCGTGGCTTTCAAAGGCTAACAACTACGTACGAGTACGTACAGTCTCTAAACACGTTTTGCGTTGGGATATGTTTTGAACACGCCGTACGACCAGTTGTACGAGGTTCTATCATATTTTTGTGAGAATGAGCATGGTTGTCGGCCCCAGTGCGATGAACTCAGTGGACGCCTCGCAGACTACAGGCACCGATCTGCACCTGTCTGCA
>JAAUXT010032351.1_pt1 | contig 31951 bp, 42 predicted proteins | sample 7278171 | NCBI WGS metagenome assembly JAAUXT01 (sample SAMN14350112, study PRJNA611818) | marine sediment metagenome | isolation source: surface marine sediment (1.8m) | place: French Polynesia: Moorea | collected 2018-08
AACCACCGCAGTACAGGTGGCAGCACTGTTCATTCAATAAATATAGAGATTCGCGCCACCGTGGCCAGTCTCACCTGAGATACCCAACTGATCGTTTGTGATATCACTACACATTTCAAGGGTTGTGAAAAAGAAGGCTAGATTTACGTTGCAGGATAGAAATCACGCACTTGGTTTGAAAGTATCTGACTCCGTCATTCGATCCGTCGTGCTTGCCCCGAGAAGAGTCGTCCCACTCCACACCGAGCCATTCACCTGAAGCAATTCACGTGCAGATTCCGTGAGTTCCCAGGGCTCTGCCAACACACGAAGCGTGCACTGGACCACACAATCAGTGTTTCATTGTCACTCACCTTTCGTGCCTGAGACTTGTCCGACAAACTTCACGGTTCCGAAACAACCTTCACTTTCCACTCTGGCTCCAACCGAGACTTTACAGTTTTCAACCATTTTCCAATGTTGGTCTTCAACGGTTGTTGACAGGTTCTTATTTTTGGCTGTGTGACTCATTCATGACAAACACCCGTTCACGTCCAGTGTCAGTCCAGGACATCTTTCGGACCAGGATGACACCATAATGATAAAATGTTGGAAAGTTAGGAACAGAAACCACAAAACAAGGCAAAGCAAGCGATTCCACTGAAGTTTTCGCTTTCTTGAAGTCACCTTATTTTCGCTCACTTCACAGCCTTTGTTGAGGAGGCTATTTGTGAGTTGAAATAATGAGAATTTCATCGTTAGATATGGTTCAGGATATTTGCTGTAAATGACAAATCATGTCAAATATTTCTTACTCATTTTGTGTTCGACGTACCACAAATGTCTTTCTAGTTTTAGAATTTGTTGCAAGAATTCAGTTTGCACACTAAACTGATGTACTCTGCAGAGCACCACTTCACAATAAACTGAAACGAGTTGCGAACTAACCAGGTTTTGTGAGCAGAAATCAAAATTTTGCATCATTTCTGTGGTTTGTGGAATCTCAGCACATATCAATGGACATGTTTTCAGCAAAGGCAAAGCGACTGACTTGTGGATAAAATCGTTGAACATCGATAATGGATTTCAGACGTCGGATCAGTCGGCAGAGGAGTTCCAGGGTGGAGGATGTTGTGGTCCCACAGACCTCAAGGCACCGAAGGCAGAGATCTGGCTGGTCTTCCATCCCGAAATGGCCGGCGTGGGCCCAGGTGGCCCTGGTGCTGGGGCTGACGGGGCTTCTCTGGTTCGTCAAGTGGATGTTCACGGTTCGCGACAACAACTGGCAGGACGTGAACTTTTGGCTGAAGAGCAACGGACTGCAGGAGCATCACAAGGTCTTCTGGAAATCCGGTGAGTCCGACAGGTGTTTGCAAGAATGTAAAATTTGCGCTGCAAGCTTGTGCTTGTTGTCACGCATGGAGACCCAAACTGGACACAACTGTTCATGAAGTTATTCGCGGCCGCAAATTTCTCATGCCAGCAACAGTGGTTTCTTCATTGTCGTGTGGAGAACGTCTCAATGCTGGGAAATTGTTGCATCCTTGTCTTGACATCAGTTTAGCCCATGTCGACGAGGTGTCGATCCAACAGAAACAAATTTTTGGTGTCTGCGGAATACAATTTATCTTTGTCGCGATTATCTGCTGTGTGCATTGAACGCCACTCAATGTTTGTTTTTCAATGATTGAGCGTTCGGGAAAAAACAAACACCGCAACACAAAGTCACAGGGTTTTTGCCTGAAACATTGCCTGGTGGCAGGTGCTGTCATCAATTCAGTGCCATGGCAAGATACCGTTTCATAATGTTGGAGGTGCAGCACGTTCTTCACGGCCGATATCAAAATTTGAAGATCTGAAGTTTTCATGATTGACAGAAAGTTTCATCAGCAGACAGGGTTTGTCACTCCTCACTGGTGTGGCATTCAATCGAAGATCCAAAGTCATCACCACATTCCCACCTTTTCAGGCGTCGTCAGTCTCGAGGAGGCAGCAGATCTGGATGTCAATGCCGCTCCAGCCTTTTCCAACCTGGACTCATCCAGTAGAGAATCCATGCAGAAGAAAATCAACGTCCTCAAGGAAGAGCTGATACTCAAGTACTTTCTGGAAGAAGAACATCTTCTGAAGTACCATGACAGGTCATTCCTCAAACTTTTTTGTGTCATTGCAACAAGTTTACAGGGCATTGAAGTCACATGGGTCACCCGCGCTTTACCAACAAACGGTGGTCACGCCTCTAGTTGTGCAGTGTTTTATGACAACAACCATCCAGGTGTGTTTCGGGAAGGCTGATCAACTTGTCTGGGGGAAACTTCACTTTACCAGGTGTGGAAGTAAAGACGCGTGTTCACCATCTGCTCTGTTTTGCAGGTTGCTCATGCACGACATTGGCTCCCTGGAGGCTCTGGCGAACATAGACGAGAACACCATGCAGAAAGTCACTGCTATCGACAGGTTCGTTGAAGCTCGACTTCGCATTTCCGTCAGCGCTGCGACTCGACACATTCCTGTGAAACTTCAATTTCGTTCCTGGAGCTGTCGTGGGGATTTCAGTGTTCCCAAAGTTAACATTCACGGTTTCTGCTGCACTGCATGACAAAAACGGAGACAGCGAATCACCGCCTTCTTGCGCGGTGTCCCTCCAGGGCAGACCAATCAGAGATGTGAGCAAAGAAATGCCGGATGCGCCTGTCCCGTCTCTTCCGTTTGGTCCCGTCGCGTCCTGTGCCATTGTGACAACTGTGGTGACAGCGAACCTCCTCAGGTGTTGCTCGAATCCCTGTTATTGATTGCAATTTCCCACCCACTGTGGTCTCAGGCAACATTGTGCAGCGGATCACGGGAGAACCTCGCTCCCTCCCCCCACCACCACCACCCACCCCAGAAAAGTTCTCGTGCTTTTCTCTCCCAGTGCAATCAGGTGGAACAAATTATTGTCAGTACGTTGATTGCTTTTCAAGTTGGAGTGAGCCCCTTCCCCAGGATTGGGCCCTGATCGCCCTCCTCGCCATCCTGGCAACGCTGAACTCAATGGAGACATCTGGTGTTTCGTTTCAAAAGAATGCGAACTCGATGCGTGCCCAATTAAAGAAACGCCATGTTTGTGCACGTGCAGGTCGATGAAGGACTACGGGCGTCTGAAGAACCGGGTGTCGGGGCTGCAGGTGGAGCTGCCCCGCTACGAGAAGCTCCGCGAGATCCGCTGGAAACAGGTGCTGCGCTCCGTCCGCAAAACCGGCTGGGGGTTCGGTGAGTCTGCACTTTTCCACGTACCTAGAAAGGAACCAGTCGAAACGACTCGGGGACAACGGCGTAGTTGTCTCGTACGTATAGTCTTTGTCTCGGACCGTGGTCTGGTGCAGCGAAAGATGCTCCTGGACGTAGACTTCAGTGACATTCATGTTTTGAATTCACCTTCAAGTGACGGCCGTTTGTGTGTTCTCGTGATCTCGTGGTGGCATTGTTTAGAGAACAAAGTCCCGATTGGAGTTGGTGGTGACGACCAGGTCAAGTTTTGCTGAGGCAGTCTGACCCAAGCACTTGCATGCTGACCCAAGGCCTCTTTCTCTGGGGTCAGAATGCCCCACAGGTTTGCGCTTTGAGTTTCCGCACCGTTGTGTGCGCCGCACAACCAGCACATGGATCTGGTTGTGAGAACAATGTGATGGAACAATTAATGTTTCTTTCGCCACGATGAAATTGTCATTCAGAGTTGAGCATCAGGTGGGGAGTCGTTTGTGATCAATCGATTCTGCCTGATGCCGGAAATTTGTTGTCTGTCTGCATCAGTTTGGCGTCGGTCTTTGAAACAACGTGGAAGGTCGTACAATTGTCTGTTTTGAGACTTGCCTCACCGAATCAGTTGCACCACATTGATCAGCAGCTGACGAAGCTGGTCGAGTGTTGCCGACTCGGGCGGCGCTTCTGACACGTTGAAGCTGCTCGATTCATCGGGCGGAGCCTCAGAGGGAGAACCGGGCGTGAGCTAATGATCGCGCGTCTCATTGACCGCGACACAGACACCACTGAGAGCAGGTGCTGTGAGCGAACTCGCTGCTTCCCTCTGTGTCTCTGCGCCGTGTTGAGCTCATTTACGTGTCGAGTAGTTTCCACAGCCAGTTCACTTCAGTTATGGAACATTCATGCATTGACAAGGGATTCTTCTGAACGAGACCCTGGCAAAAAAGAAAGCTCTGTGCCCCCCGGTCGTTATTGCCTTGACTCCAATCGCGCGGAGGTGAGGGATCCGGTCGCGTCCTTGCCTGCGGGCCGCCCTTGGTTGGTGCTCAGCTCTGCAAGTGATGCGGGGCGTGGAGGAAGGGCAGAGCGACTCCAGCCTGGCGCCTGTTGGTGCAACTGTTGGTTCGCGGAAGGTACTGCCACAAATGATGGCGCTTGATTTTTCATCATCTCGTGTGAACGTTTGATGGACGTTCCGATTGCGCCTGGGATATCTGTCAATTTAGTGAGTCAGCAGATCTGTGTCCTTTTATGGGAGTCTGTGGAAGTTGTTGCCTCCGATCATACAGCAGACGGCAAACATGTATGTCACTGCTTCGGAAGGCCGAGTTAAGCAGATGGAAATCCCGCTTGTGATGGGTCTGCCCTGGAAGAGGTTACATTATTCCGTCATTAGGCTCTCATTATATGGGGATCAGTGAGGCCCAGCTGCCGGGCCTGGTGACTTTGTGTGTGCTGCCTGGAGGTGAGTATGTCAGACAGAGCGGCGCAGTCACGCAGGATGGGTGCCACCCATCATTGGGTTCAACCCCTAATCAGGTTTACGCGCGCGCACTTGTGGGAATTGGGCTCTGGAGTTTTGGCTTGTCATGGCGCCTGCTGACTGGCACGCCCGTGATATGATGCCAGAGTCCGTGTCGCGCGGGATATGACCCTGCAGCTTTTGATCAGGTTGAGACTTGGCGCCACTGTTTGAAGAGAAGATCTCGCGTGCGTTGTGAGTACACTCTTATTTTCTCCCCATTTGCTCATAAATTGTGCGTTTGGTGGCAACAAAACGCAATGTTATGTCAGCTACTTTTGGAGTTGACTCACTTGTTTTGGTGTGGGTGGAGTTTGTGTTCTTTGAACATTGTGTCTTTCATGTCTGATGTTCCAGGGAGATGCGGGTCAGGTGTTGTTTTCACAAGCTAAATCCCTTCAGGAGTTTTTCAGTGCACGTGTGTGTGTGTGTGTGTTTGTGTGTTACGTACTCCCATCTTTTGCACCAAAGAGCTGCTGCTGAGGCGTCAGGTAGCGATGCGCTCTTTTCTGAAAGGGCTCATGACAAACAGTTTGTTGCCATGGCTGGCAAAATTTCCCGAATCCCACGCATGTTGTTTTGCTCTGTGAGATCCTCTGATTGAGACTGATGTCAGCGTAGAATGAAACTCGATCCAATGCTTGCTCTTCCGGTGACTGGTTTCAACGTAAAAGGCACCAAGCGAAACACGAACTTTGTGAAGGCGTGCGCAGCAAATTAGATTCCCAGTTTCTGTCTTGGTCCACTGGTTTTCTTCTCAACGATCGCTTGGATCGTGTCTGCAACTTGAAGATCGCCTGTCATGGCATCCACTCTGTCATGACACACACACATACACACAAACACACACACACACACACGCACACACACACACACACACACACACACACACAAACTCTCTCTCTCTCTCTCTCTCTCTCTCTCACACACACACACACACACACATTTCTTTTGCACCCATGAAACACAGCATTCAGCTGCAGAAATGCAGAGATGCACAATCTCGATTATGAGAAATCTGCCGTTGGCCTTTTCCCCGGCAAAGCGAATTTCTCCAAATTTCATCTGAACGTCTGGGTTCTCTGATTCTTTCAGATCTTTGTTAGATACTTCTGCCTCGAAAGACCCTTTAAATGTTCATCTCGCAGCGAGAGACAAGTCAGTGACGAACAGTGGTTGGTCTGGGGTCAGTTTGTTGAGGTAACAATCAGGCTGAGTAAAATTGCAGACGAAAACTGCTTGTTCACTTGTGGTTTTGTCGTGCGTCTACTTGTTCTCGTATGAGCGCATGAGCATGCTGGTCGAGTCACTGAGCATCTATCTACTCGTACCACTCATCCAGAGGTGTCCGTCCGGCTGGACAGCGCACACGATCATCAGAATGAATGGACACAGCAGACGTTTTCCTGCGGAGCGATGTGCGTCAGGGCAGAAGCTCGATCAGGAAAGGACGGGAATTCACAGTGGAGGGCTGGTGAACATGAGAACAGTTGTGGAGCTGTGTGAGCCGCTTCCGCACACGAAGACCAGAGGCACTCGGCTCGATCCATTGTTTCTTACACGCTGAACACGCCTAAAAAGCGAGGCGCTCGTACCCTTGGTCCCAATCTGCCCTTTATCTGTGATCAGGAACTGAGGATCTCCTGTGGAGCACGATTTGAATTTGCTGCTCAGACAAGGCTTCCTTGTCACCACAGACTGGCATGTGAGGCAGGTTCTGTTCTCAAGGTTCTGCAGAGTCTTCTGTTTATGCGTGGGATTGAAACTGTTCGGGCGCTGGGATGTCATCATCCCGGCCTGACAGGACGAGAGTTCGCTGGTGGAGAGATGCAGGGTCAGCATGGAATAGCGGGGAATGTGCAGGAGAGGATTATCCCACCGCTCTGATCCCTCCCCACGTCCGTCCGTACATCTGTCCGTCCATCCATCTGTCTTCGCTGTCACGCTCAGGTGCAACAGAGACACAAGTAGAATGCACGACTCGGTGTAAATCTACCAGACTAACGGACTCAAAGTGGCTCAATTGCCCCCTTAAGTGATGTACGTACGTACGCCGTTGTGTGTTGGCGTAATAAATATTAATCAGACGGTTAATAAGAGAAGCTTCAAGTCCAGCAGCTTCGCAGCTTCACTTCTGACGCTTTGTATCAGGTCGCTACTGTGACAGGAGTTCAGCATTTCCTCTGTGGGCGCGCAGCTCCGAGCACCTGCTGCCGTCTCACGAGCTGGCGACGACCGTCGAGAAACTTTTCACTCAGTTGAACTCGGGAGTGGTTTTGTTGGACGTAAAGCGACAGACTTCGCGGTTGGCGCCTCGTCTCCAGCAGAAAGCTCCAGTTGGGCAGGTAAGGCGGAGGGAGGGCCGGGCGACGGGGAGTGGAACACTTGTGTCGCTGCGAGGAGATCCGGAGATAGGAGGCGAGGCGGGTTCCTTTGACAATGACTCAACTCCTGTGTCTTGTTCGAGTCGATAGAAATGGTCTTGCTGGGTGGGTCAGAGAAATGTCGAAGATCCAATGTGGTGCGCATTGTTCGAATGGGGAGAAGTTGTCTCGCTCGTACGTCCATTGTGACACTGCCTTTCTCAGAATCATGATTTAAGTACACTGCTACATCAACCACAACGTCCCTGTTGAGTTCACCTTGCAGTCCATTGTTCATCCCCGTGCTGAGTGCGGATCAGGTGTTGCAGTTGGGAAGTGGAAAGGAGGAACCCTTGCTGAGGAAACAAACTCCCTTTGCGAGTTTGAAACTACTACGAAGAATCTTGTTGAGATTTTCTTTGCCTTTGTCTTTCGGAAAACTGGGTTGTCATGTGTACGCAGCCACTCTCTTGTCAGTGGTCTGGGACACGCTGTCATCCCCGTTTCCTGCGCCACAGCCGCCGGTCGCTGCCTGTTGCCGCCCGGTGGACGCGGACGGAAGGCGGAGCGGGGCCTGATTGCGGACTGCACTTTGTGGACGCTCGTAATTGTGGGTCTGTTAATGGCGTCCCTGTTGTCTCAGAGACGCCCACCGCAGGTGAAACTCGCAGCGGGAAAGGAAGTCCGTCCTGTGATTCCGTGTACTCGTTTGCTTGCGTGGCCTTTGACAACTTCGTGAGTGAAGTGGAAGGAAAGTCCAATCCTGCTGTGTGACTTTTTCGGACAGGACTCCGGAAAGAACTAGAGCGGTTGGGCTAAGTTTTGTTTGTTGCAGAGAGTCGTGGTCTGTTCGTGGTGCCATTTTCCAGTCTCAGCTGGCGTCTTGTCTGTGGTTCTTTTGAGATCTCGCCAGAAGACTTTGCTTCTTCGACGGACGCCGTCAGTTTTCTTTCTACTGTGATGAGCTTTTTTCTTCTTCGTCAAATAACAATTGTTCACGCCATTCATAAGTGGGAATCGTGAACTGTAGAAACTTTTAAGAAACAGAAGATGGTGTCGACTGTTTGAAGCTGCGTCAGGCGTCTTCATTGTATTTTGCCGACAGGGTTTTCTTTCTTCTGTGCGGTTGGTTGCATTCAACACTTTGTTTCCGACTGCAGAGCGAAAATCTACTGACTCTCTTCCTTTGCGGATTGTGCCAGGAGCTCCGGTGGGCCTGTCTCACACTGCATGAGTCGTCCCTGTTCAAGTCAGGGAGATCTGTCGGCAAGCGCGGACGTAGGCGTGTGCTTCTTGTTCGTCTTGTCTGAAATTTTACCTGTGGAGCACATTTCAATCAATCGGCCCACACATTAAAAATGTATGTTTTCATTTGAAACGTTGAAAAACACTTTTCAAGGACATGACGTGATTGTGATGGATTGTTTTGCAACATGGATCTCTGAAAAGAACCACCTGTCTGTCGGTCTTGTCGGTATGTTGTTCTGAGTCGTAAAGCGTCAAGGTGTCCGACTCTGCGCAACGCACGTTGCATCGTCCCGTGGGACACAGCGACGCACAGGGAGGCACCACGTGACGCACCCAGTGTGAGCAGGACCTGAGGACATGTTCCGCGGGATCCGGATCGGAACGCCTTTGTTTGCACGTTCGCCTCGCAGCGGCAGAGGCATATTTGTTCCTTTCGACGACATGTTACCGCTCTGTATATTTGCATCTCATATTCTGATTCCGCATTGACCCACCATCTTCAGAATTCCAAGGTTTCGAGAGCGTTGGTTCGGGAGGACATCCGGGACTGGTGTGTTCAGAGTGGATTCTTCTGGAACCAGGCACGCTTTTGCTCCTCGTCTGAATCTATTGAAAAGCATATGTTCAACTTTCTATGCAAAGCAGCAGCGAAGCCACAAGCTGTTGGCAAATTTGCGTTGCATAAAGCAACACGTTGCTGTCACGCAGTCAGAGGCAACATGCGAGGATCACACAGAGTGCTTCTCCTGGGAGGCCGCTCACGCCGGCGGACGGACGTCTCCGCAGGTTGCACAGTGTATCCAGGCACGTGGAAACGTCTGGCGTGGACGCAGGAAGACCTGGCTTCGTCGCTATTCCAGCTGGCAAGCGCGCATGACTGGCCCAGTTTGTCACCAAGACAATGGTTTATTCCTGCGTGGAGAAGAAGCACCGCAGTATCCAAGAAGGAGTCCTTTTGCAAGTCGCACCGAACGATCAGCCCAGTTCATGTTTCGATACCAGAACGCTTGCTCCATTTTGTGGGTCCACCAGCGTTGTCGAATGACGCCCTTCTCTTCACTGAGCAGTGAATTCAAAACAGTGTCGCTCCTCTTGACCTCGATCCATGGCCCGAACCAATATCCAAACTGGGCCGCAGTTCCCAACATGGCTGTTCAACTGGACCAGGGCACCAGTACGAGTTTCGCTGGCGGCCCCGAGGCGACAGATATGGAGTCGCCCGGCGTGTTGACGAAAGGCACAAAGATCTCGGGGCCCAGACTGTTTGTCGTGGAGTCAGAATTACGAAATGGAAATAAACTCAGGAAGAGACGCAGGAACTCGGACAGAATTAATTCGTCTTCATCCGAATGTCGCAGACCCGCATATTCCATTGCGGCGCAATGATGACATGTCTCCGTATGTTCGTTATTAACCCCGGTATAATGATGCTAATATCGCCATTGCAGTCGTACATCAAACACAGAGAAACAGCGAAGCCATTCGTTTTGCGAGTCGAGGGCCCAACAGCCATCCATTCTGGAGTGACGCATTGGGATGAGACGCAATGCATCTGGCTTCCACTGTTTTTCTTTTGTCGCAAGCACAAGTTCACGCAATCACCAGCCAAGGCCGACAGAGAAACGTGCGAAACAAAAGATTCAGCCTTCTTCACCCATTACCTTTCGACAGCCCGCGTCAGCAAAACGCCGACGCAGCTGGCAAGGTGAAGTTTAACATTTAAAACCCAGCCTACGCAGTCTTTTTTCGATCTTTGAAAGTTCAGCGCAGAAGGTCTTTCGTGAGTCAATTTTGCTGATGTTTTCATTCAAAACGTTTGCGACTTGAAACTCCCAACGCGATGCAGTTTTTGCATTCATCTCTCACAACACTCACCGAAGATATTCACTCCACATTAGAATTGGCACAAAAACGACGTAGCTGAGAAAGCGCTCGGAAGCGGCTTCTGGGGAGAAGCATTCCACGGTGATCGTCGCTTCAAACGCCGAGCAGAGCGAGCGCGCCGAGACGAGCTGCACAAAGACACATCAACGTCGCATCCATATGAAGTCTCAGCAATACAATTACTTGCCAAGCAAAAAAAAAAAAAAATACCCGCTATTCAAAGAAGCTGCGCACATACTTCACCCTCGCTCGATTGATGTCACAAACGCAGCATTGGAGAGAATCACGAGAATGTCAGGAGTCTCTGCCATGCGAGTTGTGTTCTTTTCTCTAACGTCAGCAGTGAGGCAATGCCGCGTTCACGCAAAGTGTACTTTTAGGTGCTACACCGCCCGTTCCGACGCGCTGCCAGTGGACTTGCACAGAGAGTCAATGAACGGCGCTTCCTGTGTGAACGCGGCCTCCAGGTCGGCTTAATTGCCTTCCACCTGTGGGGACAACCGCTGAGCTCACGTCCACAGGACTCAATGGTTCACCAGTCGGTCCACGTCAAAGCAGCGGAACTGCTTTCTTCCATCAGCGCAACAAATGAGTATTTATGTCGCACTTGACTCGGAACAACAAATCTGGTGAGCACGTTGCGGCACAGCGGCGACGCTGTCCTCAAAGTTGTCGAGGCGACAGAACCTTTTGCGTGTGGTGCAGACTTTCTCTGTTGCAGACACACTGGCAGACAGACAGACAGACAGTTGCCACGGTGCGTGACGCTTTGAGTGGCGATGATCTCAAGTCCTCAAAGCTGTGGTGGCAAAAGTGGATTCAGAGTCCCTCCTGTCCACCGCGGCCGTGTCTGAGTGTCTGTCACCCACACGAATGATCACCCTTCAACTTTACAAGCAGGTTGAGGCAGTGTTCATTAATTGCCACCGAGTCGGGTTGTGCGAAACGTTGTCATGTTTTGTGTTACAAAGTCCCATCTTGTACAGATATCTGCAGTGGACTCGAAGGAGAGGCTTGAATCTCGCTGGGTGGGCTCGACCGATGGACGGGAATCGTGGAAGGGCAGATTCGTCAAGTGCAGCGCTCTGCAGGTCTGCCCATCAGTCAGCGCCGACTCGAGTCTGCCGGAACAAATCAAGCCGGTGTGGGTGCGGACGAGTGGAGTGCACCATTGTGTGTATTCGAAGCAGTAACAGAGGCGGGTTTCGGAGTCACAGGTTTCCAGTGAAACCGTAAAGCTGATTCTCAGGGATGCAATGCACAAGTCATAAAAGGTATTGGAGTCTCAAGTTTGGAGATTGGGTTATGGTAATTTCCCAGGCACAGACGAAAGCTTCGTACGCTGAATCCGTTCATTGATCTTTGCGTTTTTCTGCATGACGAACTCCCCAATAAGAGTTGAGAACCTTCGGAAGTGTGTTGTTCAGAAATGAATGGCATGAGAAAATGGAGGGCGTTGGGTCAGGCGACGACAGGTTGACGCAAACGCGACGTCTCCCCCATCAACTGTGATCCGTCAAATTTCCTCCCTGCAAATTCCAAATCCGTTTCAAGACGGAGAGAGGAAAAACGGCGAGACAGTTGCGCATTCAGATTCCATTGTTTCCTGCTGCACCTGATGTTCCCCTGTACGTTTGGTGTGTTTGTCAGAATCGCGCTTGATGTGTGAGCCGTCAGATGCAATTGGAATGGAATATCCAGCCCTGCGGGTCGTGAGGGAATTCAGCTCGGAACAGGGGTGATCAGAGAAGAATGATTCATCTCAAGAACATAAAAATCTCTTTCATCTTTGCATTCTTTCTCCAGGTGCAGCCGGGGGCAGTGGCGCCGCGGCGCAGGGTAATCCGCTTGTGCGTGCTGGGGAGCCAACAAAACGACAGTTGTGTTCCTTTATTGTCATTGGCTTTTGTCATTTGCTGCGTGCGTCGGTGGCGGAAATCGTCCAAAACAACGCACAACAGGAATTGTTTCGCCTCCACAAACATGCGCAATGATTGGCATGGGAAGCTGCTCCGTGCGGTGTGATTCTCAAATTGATGTGGAGGTATACGAGTATGGCGCACGCCAGCTGGATATGTCGGCGAACAGCGGTTCGAAATCATAGTCATACACAACACAAGGACATCTGTATTGACCTGGTTGTGAGGAGCCAGATTGGAATGAGGCTGCGTGGGCTTTGTGCTGTTCAATAGAGATTGTGTTTCTCGGTCGAGATCAGAGACACTCCTTTGTTGAGGTAAGTGATCTAATGTGTTTGCGATGAAACACAAAGCGAGGCCATCACGAGCTGAATTATGCGCGGCGAACGTGCCTGCGGGTCGTGATACAGGAGCCTCCGTCAACTCACGACGTGACATCGTTTCCTGCGCACGGGCAGAGCCGCAGCACTCCGGGATTTGTCGAGTGTTGAATTTTCTGAACCAACCGAAAATAATTTCCGCTTGTCATTTTTCACCGACGTCAGACCGTGGATGCAGACGTCTTTTGGGACACGCCGCAGCAACAAGTTTCCAACGCTCAGCAATACAAATCCCTTTCCCTCGAGAAACATTCTGTGAATTTACGTGTGGTTTGTGCGGAATCGTGGAAGAAGCTCGGGAGCTGATGTGAACCTGAAGCGACCAGCAGTTGGGTCGCTGCTTCAGCGAACTCGTTGGTGTTCACGCTCCAAACTGAGCAAAAGGCCATAAACTTCTCATGAAATGAGAGACAGAGATAGAAACTACACATGACCCCAGAGCTGGAATTCACTACAGTGGAATCACGGGGGCAGGGCACGCTGGAAGCCATGATCTTCCAGTTGTGCCGGCGGAGCGGTTGACATCAGGAGGGATGATCCCTGTGCAAAGAGAATCCATTTCTTTTGCCTGCAGGAGGGAGAGTCCGTGTCTTCTGTATCCAAACAAAAGAGCTCAGTGCAGCTCATGAGGCAGATTGTTGGGACTCGCGTGTGGATTGGGCCTTGGAACTCAGATCATCCCCCTCGTTTGGTGAATTCAGAAGAACCATCTCAGCTGAGGCAAACTAACACACGAGGCAAACCGGCTTTCACCTGCGTCAGTCAGACTTTGTGAGGACTGAAAATTCCGTTGCACCAGTTGACTCTCTCAGGGCAACAGGTGTCAATTGTGCTGCTGTATGGAAATATAAGGTTGTGTTCGTTCAGTTCACTTTTCATTTCAAAAACACAACGTCATGTTCATTGTTTTCCACGGAACAGCTCTGTGTTGGTGCCCCGAAGTCTGACTGAGCTGCGGCAGCACGTGTTCTGTTCTGCGTCACATCGCAATTTGTGTGTTTGCGAGCGCTGCGCATTTCGGTGTGTGTGTTCCGCCGAGATGAATCGGTTTTACCTGGCAGAGGTTCGATCGATACAACCAGGGTTGGGTTGGATGATGCATTGCAAAAGAAGTCCCTGCAAATGGTGCCAATTGTGTCAGCCTTGCGTGCAGTGAGGTGCGCTCGATTAAAGTTTCGTACCTAAGTTGGAGGCGGTTGACTGTGGGTAGGTTTTCTCGGGGAGCAGATGTTTTGCCACTTTGAATCTGGTTCACCGCGAGAACAAACGGCTTTGATGCCCCGCGACACTGCGCTTCTTGCACAAGTTTTCATGCGCGTGTCTCGTTCGGCTTGGAACTTGTGAGAAAATGGTTCAGTCTGAGGAGCAGAAGTAACGAAGGTATTTTGTTGTGGCGTTTTGAGGTTTGAGGAAACCAAACACTGGATTTCACAGTGTCAAAGGCAGCTCTCTGCCTCTGTCAGATGTTCAAAATTTGTGTTCGTTGGGCTTTTCCCAGTGGAAGCGACACAGCACGGGCACACTCACCAATCCACTCTGAACGACCAACCTTGCTGATTGTAAAAGAGAGCATCATAAAATATTTATACGAAAAACAAATGCTGTATTGTGGAGAGAACAGAAGTTCATGCAGCTTTTCAGCCGCTGGACACATCGTGAAACGACGTGTACAAACAGTAGATCTGCACCTGGTCCCGTCCCATTCAAACTCGTATCGTTCGGAATCGTAGGTTCGTTGAACAGACTCTGCTCGCCAAAAACCGATTGAATGTCTCTCCTGATTGAGTGTTGGCTGACCGTGGTCAGTTTTGAACATTTTTGTTTCTGCGTGCACGTGTATGCGTGTGTGTGTGTGCACGTGTGTGTGATTTCGTATGCTCGCAGTATTTGAGGTTGTTGAGAAAACAACGCAATTCCGCTTGCAAGTGTGAAACCTTGCCACACCCAGAATCACTTATTGTTGAGAACTATCAGCACTGATACCGATTGCGTAGCAGAAAGGAACCCCTAAAAATCCAGTTTTTACCCCAGATGTCCCCATTTGTGTTTGCAGGAAGCCTGCTGCTGATCGCCCTGGTCGCGGGCACAGCCATCACCATGGTGTCCAAGGTGTCGTCATGGCGACAGCGTTTCCAGGCGACGGCCGGTGCGCAGATGTACAAACATTCCATTTTCGAGTACGTCACCGGAAACTACCTGGCGGCGCAGTACTGTCAGGTCAGTGCAGAGATTTTCCAGGTGCGTGATTATCGACGGTGGATCCGGTTTCTCAATGGTCCCGATTCCGCTTTGATTGCTCCGGCGTCTCGCGTCGTTCTGCACGCGGACGCGTGACGCGTGTGACGGGTGCGCACGCGAGGTCCAGTGACGCAAGAGAAGTCAATAGGGGTAGTCCCTCCTGTGATCAGTTGGCGTCCGTGTTGCGGAATCTCCGTTGGCCTGGGGATCTCATTGCGCCAATCTTTTTTGTGGATTTTTTTCCTCAAAAACAGAAGTGTCCGGGAAATGGTGGCTTGGGAAAGTTTGGATTCTGGACAAGTTTCGAACATTCACTCTGAACGAACACTTGAACGATGCCCTTTGAAAGTGCACTTCTGCAGAATGTTTTAATTTTGTGAATGATAAAATTCGTGAAGCATCAGTTGGTCGTGTAACGCGGCCCCGAATGTCAGACTAATGTTCCGCTGCCTTTGATGAAAATGGAATTTCAAAAGAGCTTGTTGAAACTCATTCTGTGCCGAGTTGTGTGGGCGAACAAGGCTGAGTGTGCAACACCAAGTCGGATGCGTCAGGCGTCAGAGTCTTGAAAAGGCGGAGCTGGAAATGATTGTCACCAAAGCGTCGAGAGGAATCGATTGCGGAAGGGGCGCTCGAGTCCCGTCTCTAATTGTGACACTTCAGAAACAGATACGCTGTGGAAAAAACGGTGCGTCTGCCTCACAGCAGCGTGTACGTAGAAAACGCAACTCCATTGAGCGCAAGAAAACAGCGTTGCGACAGAGCGTCCCCTTCCGGGGGCGCAACGCCGTGACTGGACCCACGCTTTGATCTCGGCTGTGCGTGTTGCAGGTGGCGTGGGACTGGGAGGACGCGGAGACGGTCGGCAGGACGTTCACTTTCAGTATCCAGGTACAGAGCGAGTGGAGGTCGGGGGGGGGGGTGAAGTCCTAGTGGGAGGATGATTTCAACAGATGGACGGGTGAACTTGCAGATGGGAGGGTGAACTCACGGACGTGAGGAAGCCTTGTTCATGTTGCGTTGCGTTCAAATCTCCAACTCAGTGGACATACACAACGTGATATAATGCGCTCACGCTGGGACACAATGTACAACCGTCCAGTGTGAAGAGTCAGAATTTCAAAAAAGACAAAACGGTTTCAGTGAGCTCAGGTTCGATGTGAGCCTCCAGACATTGCTTCGTCTTCCAAAGTTCAGAATGTTTCAGCAAAACCTTGTTGCAGTTGTTGTCAGGGCTGCACGTCTGCGTTGTGCAAGACACATTTGTCTGGGAGGTTCAATTCCAACAGACGGGCGTACATCACTGAAATGAATTTGCTTTTCGTTGGATCGTTAGATCTACATTGTGTGACACAGACTCATTTTTCAGTCCTCCATTAAAATTTTTCCATTAACGCATTGGGCGTAGCCTGCTCAGATGCACTCATCGCACACGACAAAAATTTGTTTCAACCTACGCAATGGCAGACGTCTATGGATCTGCATTTGTCTCCTGTCATTTCGATCCGTGGTCGTGTGGTTACACCCATGCGGCAGTTGCGCTATTTTTATCCCTGTATCATCTCAGTTACCAAATTTACTCAAAAGTTCTCAAAACGCTTTCGATATCGAAATTTGTTCCTTGTATTTCACACACCTTTATTCACTAAATTGAGCATCAAAAGAAACTCTACGTGCAGGAGTGTTTTCAACGGGGCCTTGGTCCCAGAATGTCGGGCCAAATGTTGCCATGGCCGGGGTGCGTCTCACACACGTGTGCGCCTCATGCAAGGAACTGTACGGTTCGTTTCCGACTTCAGTTTTTCCAGAGGAATGGGCGTCCGTATCCGATATCGAACCGAGACCTGGTGCTGGTGGAGATCTCCCACGGCAACGCGAGCATCCCCCCGACGATCCAGTACGGAGGCAAGACGGACAGCGAGGCGAACCGCGCGCAGGTCGCCTTCACGGTGCACCGCGCCGGAGACTACCGCATCTCCGTCATGGTCGGCGCCAGACACATCCGCGGCAGCCCCTTCCACAAGAGATTCAAGCCGGGAGCGCTGGACCCGAGCAAGACCGGCTTCGTGGGTCAGAGTACGGTGGTGGTGGCGACTCGCGGCCTCATCCAGTCGCTGGTGCTCGAGCCCAGGGACGAGTACGGAAACATGTGCGCGCACTCCCCCGACTCGGACAGCAAGAGCAACTACAAACTCGTCCTCAAGCAGGTGTGTGTGTGTGTGTGTGTGTGTGTGTGTGTGTGTGTGTGTGTGCGGGTCTCTGTGTGTGCGGGTCTCTCTGTGTGTAAGTGTGTATGTGTGTGTGCGTGTGTGTGAGTGTGTTGCATTCTTCAGTCCAAACACCCGAGAAGAAGAATAAAATACAAACAACGAAAGTCGCGCAGCTCTAGATTGGAATGTCATTTCATTTCACATTCACCGTTTCAATCTTACCTCAGGGCTGTCAGAGAAAACATTTTTCTTGAAAAAGCCGATCATCACAATGACACTGCAATCATCCCTTGTTTCCTGTTTGTCACAATTGGTGACAGGCTTTTCCAATTTTGTTCATTTCCTTTCCGACAAGACGCACACGTATGAAGGAAGAGTCAAGGTGATTCCGCATTGAGGCGCTGACTTTACGTGGGATGTACAAGGCTTTCATTTCCTCTTCTCCATTCAGCTCTGAAACAGGAGTGGCGACAGATTTAATCAGCCTTTGTTCAATTTTTATTTCCATTTTCCAAAAAAGATCAGTTTCCATTTTCGGGAAGGTTGTGGGTGTTTCACTCGTGTGGTTGTGTTTTTTTGTGGTTCTCTCAAGAAATTTCAGTCTCCACCGGAAGACATTGCGTTCTCACCAAATATGGAAGTGGAAATTCTATCAAGGAAACGACGAGAATGAGGACATTGTTTCTGTAGAAGCCGCTTCAATCATAATCATGACGACGCCGCATCAGGTTTTGCTGCAGAACAACAAGTTCGGTTGGGTCGTTTCAGGTCGGGACTTCGAAGCAGTTCACCCCTCGGCTCCACATCGCGTACGAGAACTCCACAGGGAGGATCGTGTTGAACCTGCTGCTCGAGGAGGTGGGATGCTACACCGCTACTGCCTTCTACTGTGATAACCCTATCAGAAACAACAGCTTCACTCTCCTCGTCTTGTCGCGTGAGTTGCAGTGTCTTCCGTGTTGTGTTGGCTGTGAAGACTTTCATCTTGAAATTGACAGGAACAGAACAGTTTGTCCCTGAAATGGGTCACACAGTGCACACAGCTTCTCAGTCTCATGTCCAATGGAAACATTTTTGTGCAGAAATTTGCTGACTGAAATTGTCATTTTCAGCTGACGACAGTGCAGCGGTGAAGAAAGCTGTGGCGAAGAAATCTCACAACCTGTACTACGACGCTCGCCTGCTGACTGGCAACTACGACAACCAGCAGAAACCCAAAAAAGTCTACTGTTACATATCACCAAAGGTACAAGTTCAACACGATCCAGGTGACAGCGTGGTCGCATTGTGTTTTCACCACCGTCCTTTGCTGAAAAATGTTGGGGGGAAAACAAGCACCACCATGTCTTTCAGTGAACCATGATTGACACCAATGTCTTTGTTTTCTCTTCCACAGCAACTGACAGTGAAAGAATTTTATCTCAAAGTCATTCCAAAACGTCTGTTCACATTCCGTGTGTGTCCTTCGACAAAGGTAGGCAGACACGCCCTTCTCTCACACACACTAAGTCTCTGTACGAGGCATGTTTTTTGTCTTCCCGTTGTTTCGTCGTCATAATCGCAAATTCACCGCGGTTTTTGAACTCCTTCAGGGAAGTTAATCCCCTTCATCATTCCCCTTCAAACAGGCATGTCTTTGACCCAGTGACCCTTGTGTTCCTGAGTAATTGGAGGTCAAATTTGGGTCATTTCTGGTAGCATGGCAACAGCACAGCAGACTCATTTGTTCGTCTTCCACATGTGTTTTCAATTGTGCCTGTTTCGCCACACTTGCATGATGTGTGCATTTTCAGAGTCTTCTCAAGCATGAATTATACTTGTTGGCATGTTATTTTCATTGTTGTTCACACTGTTGGCATGTTCTGTAGTTGAATTAAGCTTGCTCAAAAAATGTGGTTTTTTCCGGGTCAAATCAGTGAAACAACGGGAAGATAAAAAACATGCCTCGTATTCGCCTTTGAAAATTCGTGAAGAAACCGCTGAACTTGGGGTGTACCGTTTTCGTGTGGCTGTTTTCTTGCAGTTCCAGTTCCTGGGCTACAACAACCAGCTGGACGCGCCCGTGTTTCAGATCGACGACGGCTGCCAGCCGCCGGTCGAACTCGCGTCCAGGGACCGGAACATCATCGCCGCCACCTTCACCACGTTCCTGCTGAAGAATATCGGTGAGTAAAGCGACACGCGCAACCCCTGGTGGCGGCTGGAAAATCCGACGACCATGCCGTCCGACACATGTCGGATTGCAAGCTCAGTCAGAACCCGGTGTTTTCTTCGTGCGATGGGCTTTGATTCGGAAAAAGAACATGTCTCAAAGATCACTGTGGCGATTGGTGTGGTGAAAATCTTCATTCGTGCGATTGAGGTGCTTTCTGAAACGGATTGGACCAAGAGATGATACGAGATCCAAGGCTTTTTGAACAACTTTTTTTGCGGTTCAAACATGAACGTCGCAGTGGAATTCAACACACTCCTCAGTCTGCATCATTTTGCACACCATCTCGATTTCAAAAAATAGTTTTTGTTGTGATTTTAAATTTGTGGACATTCCGTTGGGATGCAAACAGCAGAGTCGACAACAATCAGTGCTGCTCCACATCTCGTGTGTGAACACCTGTCGTTCAGTGCGAGATCTGAGTTGGTATCAAATGCGAAATGAAACATCGTGTGATGTTTCCTTTGATGCAGCAGATCTGCCGGCTTTGTGTGAGAAATGAGTTTTGCAATTGCTTTAGCGAACAATGAGAAATCAGCACAGAGCAGGGTTTCCACTCATCCTGAAACACCTGGATAAACGAGACCTGTTCTGGAGACCTGTGTTTCGTGTGATTTTTGACACAAGTCTTGGAAAAGTTTGTTCATTCTTGGAAAATACCATTGAAAAGGTGGACACTCATTTTATCTTGGAAGAGCCACAAAATCAGTACTTTTGGTTGAAAATTAATTCTTTGGTTGATTCTGAAGACAACAACGAGGATTTCTGAAGAACAATTTGACAAGGAGATGTCTTTTCAGGCACCAAACAGACATGATGTTTTGTTGTCACAAAAGGTGCATTGAAGATGTGCATGGAGTTTTGGGACCCGTAGTTTTGTCGTGTGAGCTGCAGGGGGAGGGAGCCCTGCCGGAGTCCCTGTGATGAGCAGGTGTAGCGACACCGCGGGATCGGGAACCCCGCGCCACTCGATGCTGATCCCGTCGCCTCCGTGTCAACTTCCCCGCGCGTCCCTCTCCGGAGAGCCAAACATCACAGATTGAACACAGTAAAGCGATGCAGCTTGTTTGGCTTCAGCTTCCCTCGGGACTTGTGCTGTGGCGTGTCCTTTCTCGCAGCGACACGCAAGATGGGGCCATTAGTGCTATTACTTTTGGTTGAGGCTGTTCACACAATACTGGACTCGTTGCGTTGGCGTTTTGTTGGCAGTTACGTCCGTGAGCACTGCGTCGCCAGCCATGGTGCAGCTTGACCCAGCGTCCACAGACTCGCGGAAGGAAGCAGAACTGACGCGTGCAGTGTGAACGCCGCGTGACGTTCTCTTGGGTTTTCGTGCGTTTCTGCTGAGCCTTGTGTGGTTCTGTTGCAGGCGGCTCGGAAACGTTCAAGGACAAACAAGACTTTTTCTACCACGAGGTGCGGCAGATTCATCACAAGAGGCTTCACGACAAACTGACCATCAAAGTGAACAGGGCCAACCTCCTCGAGTCTGTGAGTCTCTTCACTTGAAAACAAAAATGAAGAAAGCAACTCAAGTTTCATTTGCTCCTCCAAGACGTAAACAGTGTGGCTGAGTTGCAAAGAAACACGTTGCTCCTGAGCACGATTCCTGACCTCATTGTTGTTCATGGTTCGCGCAGCAGCAGAAAACAAAAGAGACGGAAAACAATGAAACACGAGACGCTCTCCCTTTGTGCGAAAAAAGTGAAGTGACACCGAATCCATTAGACGCTCTCGTCTCTTCTTTCAGTCCATCAAAGCTGTGAAAAACTTTTCTACTTCTGATTGGTGCAAGAACTTTGAAATAGTATTCCAGGGAGAGGAAGGTTTGTTCTTTCTTTGTTCTTCTTCCTTGTGAGATCAGTGCGACTTTTCTCGAAGGCATCAGATGCTGTCAGGGACTTGGTGATCATGTCGCTTGTCGTACCCTCCCTCCAGCGCTCGACTGGGGCGGGGTTCGGCGGGAGTGGTTCGAGCTGCTCTGCACCGAGCTGTTCGACCCGAGTCGCTCCGGACTCTTCCGGCGGATGCAGACGGACACCCAGGGTCTGGTGAGTTGGTCGACTTCCTGTTTATTTGCGCCGATAAGAGAGTTAGTGATCGCACTTTGGCGTCTGTCAAGGTGTTGGCAGAACCTCACGCCCCTTTCGGAATCCCAAAGGCGCAAGTACAAACTGCTTTGGGGTTCTTGTTATGTAGCGCTTTTCCGTGCCCTAAATCTTTTGTCTTTTGACTTCTGAACTGCGTCTCGTGACCAGTGGCATTTTCCATCAACGCTTGTGTCTTGACAATTCTTCTCGCAGGAAAATGTATGTGTTTGTGCGTTTGACTTTGGTCCTTTTCCGACAGACTCAGAAAAAAAAGCGCCATGTCTCAAGCAATCTGATTTGCTTGTCGTATTTTTCGACTCTCGTGCAAATATTCCCTCGCGCCGAAGAAAGTCTCACGTGTTGAGTGACGTGCGCAGGTGCACCCGAACCCATTCCGGGCGCCGCACCTCAAGACGAAGCTGTACGAGGTCGCGGGCCGCATCGTCGGCAAGTGTCTGTACGAGTCCGCGTTGGGCGGCAGCTACCGACAGCTCGTCAAGGCCAAGTTCACGCGCTCCTTCCTCGCGCTCATCATCGGACTGCGCGTCAACTACAAGGTGCGTTGGGCTGTGGGACGGGTGCGCTGCGACCACTGCAGCGACAAACGATGTGAGCGTTGGTCGCTCCAGGGGTGATGGTGCGGGTGAGGAGTTTGTGTTTGACGTCACAAAATTTCGGGAAGGACAGTTTGATCCAGGGATTTCCGCTGCACAAAAAACTTTGCCGTCGGCTGCGTTTTTCATGATGGAAAGATAGAGGAGTCCAATCGCTGCAAGGAAAACATCCCCTCTGTGTGACACTCTGATGGCTGCGAAGTTTGCTTTGAAGGAGCTCATTGGTGTCCTTTCTGCTCAACAGTACTTCGAGCAGGACGACCCCGAACTGTACCTCACCAAGATTCGCTACATAGAGGAGAACGACGTGAACGACATGGAGCTGAGCTTCTCCGAGGAGGAGTACGAGGGAGGCGCGCTCGCACGGGTCAGTGTGTGTGCGTGTGTGCGCGTGTGTGTGCGTGCGAAGAGTGTTGTGTCGTGTGATGCTGGCCCACTCGCGTGGGTCATTCAGCCAGTCAAGGGCAGGGTTCACAAAGCGAAGTGACGGTGAAACCACCACACAAAGTAGAACCCCGTTGTTTTCCTGAAGGCCGTTCACAGCGTTGCGATGAACGAAGGTGTTCGCTCGCCTGTGTTACTTGACGTTCTGCGAAAGGTTTCTGCGGCAGTTTTTCGGTTTACACCAAAGAGTAACACTGTCAAATTGCAACAATTGAATATTCTCACGCACTTGCACCCGCAGGTGGTGGAGCTGATTCCGAACGGATCGAAAGTCGCCGTCACCAACAGCAACAAGCTGCGCTACCTGGACGCGCTCGCGCAGTACAAACTCGCCAACAACGTGCGCGACGAGACGGACAGTTTCCTCAAGGGGCTCAACGAGCTCATCCCCGACAACCTGCTCAGCATCTTCGACGAGTACGAACTCGAGGTCCGTTCCTGCTTGACTCGTTCACAGTGAGGTGCACACGCGTGTCCGCTCATTGATCTGGGTTCAAGGCCTCTGCGTGCGTAGCTGCCATGTGAACGAGGGCTGCGGACGATAATACAGGACACATCGGTGCGACAGACAAACCCCTCTTTCTTGTTTGAAGACCGCAGATGTTCTGTGTGCCTGATATACGACAATTCTGCTGGAACGCGGCGCATTTGTCTGCGGTCTAAAGTGACCTGTCGAACACCCGTCAGCTGAATTGTTTCCTCCTGCACTGTTGGTGAACCTGAAGCACGTTGAGACACTCCGCGACATCCCTGGTCTTGTTGCAGTTGTTGATGTGCGGCACGGGCAACTACAGCATCGCCGACCTCAAGGACCACCACATCGTGAGCGGGTCGACGCCGCAGTTCTTCAAGACGCTCGAGTGGTTCTGGGCGATCGTGGCCGGCTTCACGCCCGAGGAGATGGCGCGGCTGCTGCAGTTCGTCACCGGCTGCTCGCAGCTGCCGCCCGGCGGCTTCGGGCAGCTCCTCCCCAAGTTCCAGTTCACGGCGGCGCCCACGTACGGGAACCTCCCGACCGCGCACACGTGGTACGTGACGCGCGGAGGAGCAGCGCAGGGATCTGGCCGAGGGACCCCTGGCCCCAACGGCGTAAAACAACAGATCAAGTCCCGATCCCCACCCGGATCAGACTTGACTTGGTAGTGACCAGAGTGTGAACAGCGTCTCAGTTGTGTGCAGAGCCAGCCGAAGGAGAGATCGGCAGGCATGACGGTGCGTCTCGTGCGGGTTGGAGCAGCGTGTCAATCCGCGAAGTGCCCCCTTCATCCCAACGCGAGGGGTGCGACGCACAATACATGTCACTTGCGCGCATGAAAATATATCAGTGTTTTTCTCTTCTGTATGTTGCAGTTTCAACCAGCTGTGTCTGCCGGAGTACGAGTCGATGGAGCAGTTCCACCGGATGCTCATCGTCGCCATCAACGAGGGGAACCAGGGCTTCGGCATGATTTAGCTCCTCCTGCTCCAGCTCCTGCGGGGATGTTGTTCTCAAGGACTCCGCCGCGAAGGCGCTTCGTCTCTGGCTCGCACTGCGTCGGTGCGTGGGCGTCCGTCAGTTTCCTGTCGGCTTCAACCAGCACAGAACACTGTTCATGGAACTGCGCAGGAAATCACAGAAAGCTCGACGGACACACGTGCGGATGCGGTGTCAGCCAGAGGTTGCTACGTTACGTGTATTCGTCGATGAGAATCGACGCTCCGGGTATTCGATGCGGGTGATCGACGCTTCGGCTAATCGATGCTTCGGGCAGCAAACTGCGCGCACAACTCGTCTTGAAGCTGATCGGCTTTGGGACCAAGCTCTTTCAAACAATCAAGTTTTCATAGTGATGAGTGTTTGCGAGTTCTGAATGCTTTGCCATCCAGCCCGAGCAGTGGCCTTTGTGATCACCAAAAAACATGGAAATCAGTGTCGCCCAAAACCCCCTGAATCAGATTATCCCGCTTCTTGTGTTGAAGGAACCTGCGATCCTGATCTCCTCAACCTGATGCCAAATCTACAGGGAAATCGTCGTCTTTCCGAGTAAAGACAAGTGATTGTTAAGTTTTGAGTCTCGATTGAATCTCATGGAGAATCTACGTGTTTCCCGATCTTATTCCTCCTGACAGCTAGGTCCCAGGTTTGTGTGTGTGAGAGAGAGCGTGTCGTGTGGTGTACATACTCGTACCTCAGCAGCGAATACTGCTGCACTGTTACTGTAGGCTGTGACTCGTGTCCCACACACTAGTAACTTGTTTTTGTTGTATCTGTGATCCAATCCCTGATGTCCGCTCTTCGGTTCCAAAATTTGGTCACAAAACGCTGAGGCCTGGGTCTGGCAAATTCAGCTTTGCTTGGAACCTGCAGATCTACATTCGCTCGGGTTGCTTCGACTGTTTTATGCAATTTTACTGTTGACATTTTCCAAGGAGTTCTTGACGCTTGAGATGCGCAAAGCTCAATGTCATTCTCAAAATTCAGTGGTGACCGTTCGTCCGTGGACTTGTATCTGTGGCCTGATCGGCGCAAGTTGTCAGTTCGCTGTGTGGTATCAGACGGAACCCATCCAGGCCTCACGCTCGTTGTGAAAATGCGATGTTTTCTTTTTCCCTTTCGCAGATCGATCTCTTGTTCTGTTTATGATACTCGTCGCATATCTGCCTCGTTTTCAAGGAAGTCACGTGGACTATGCAAGATGGCGCCAACGTCGTCTTTTCAGCCGCATCGCACTTGTTGATACAACAATCAGAAAGCTCACATTTCTCTAGCTTTAGCTTTGTAAATTTCTAAACTCGTGTCGTTTCGCTGTCTCGTTTTACTTGTTCGTTTTTGTGCGATTCTCGCTCGGTGCTTGTGAAAATCACGTCTTACTTTGGAAGAGAACCGTCATATTTTCAATAAAATACTCATTCACAAGCTGCTTTTTCCTTTTTATTTCGCTCAAGGAAAGAGTGTCTGTACAAGTGAGATTTTCTGAAGACATGATGTGATTGAAGTCTGCCGTGCAGACAAGAAACTTGCTGTACCCTCTGTACAATTTGCTGTGAAGTCCCCGTTGCCCAACATGCAGCTGGCTGCATCTCTGACAGCAGCTTTTCGTTTTTCAATGATTTTGCAATTTTTTTGAAACTTTTCTGAAAATGTTTTCAAGCGAGTGGTTTGGTTCGGACGGATGAGAGGCTCGGATCTACTTGAGGCGGAAGAGCATCTTGCGCTGTAGACGGTGCTGGATCTCCCCACGACGCAGCATGAAGTGCAGCACCTGGAAGAGGAACAGTTCAGTGTGAGAACTCCTGTACCCACGGGATGTATTTGTCCGACGCAACGCGCCCACTTCCTGGAATGGGCTCTTGACACCCTTCTGTGGCTGGGTATAGGCTGAATCGCTCCCCACTGGGCAGTCATTTTACCCTCCTTTTGTCTGCTGGCGCCATCAAGAAGACAATTGTCCAACCTTAGTTCTGGCTGCAGTCGACAAAGGTTTCAGCGCGAGTCAACGTGCAGATGGGTACATCACCCCACGCGCTTCACAAAGAAACGAACACATTCGAACATCTTTTGCCCATTGAGGGCGCTGCAAGCCCGACGCACCTTGTAGATGGCGCGCTCGGGGTACTTCTGTTTGCTGAAGTCCTGCACGATGGCGTGCTCCGACACCTGCGACCCGATGACGAAGCGACGCTTGATCTGCTTCTCGATGCGGTTCAGCATCTCCTGGTCCTCCTCAGTCGTGAAGCCCTCCACTCCTGCAGAGCACGAAAGGCGAGGTCACGTTCAAAAACGAACAATCCACATCCGCGTACAAGCCACCTCCCCACAGGACTCTCCTCCACCCCACAATACAATACAATACTTGTTCCCCAGTGGTCCCGCGCCACATTCGCCGGATTGTACGGATTTTGTGCAACAAAGCTGGGCGGAAAACGATTGTGCGCAGACAGAGCAGAAACAAAATTTTGTTCACAGGAACCACACAGCTGTGTGTGTGTGTGTGTATGTGTGTGTGTGTGTGTGTGTGAGTGAGCGAGTGAGCGAGCGAGTGTGTGTGTGTGTGTGTGTGTGTGTGTGTGGGTGTGCGCGCACCTGCAAGATTCCCGGTCATGGCGGCGTCGAGCGTGGAGACCTGGAAGAGCCGCAGCGCCTCGTCCACGTCCGCCTCCGTCGCGAACGGCGCGAGCCGCATCTTGGCGAGCGACTCGGAGATACGGATCACCGCCTCCAGCTGCCTGCAGAAGGCGCGCAGGGAACAGCGTCGGTCAGTCACGTGTACAACAGAGGGCGCAGTGTATTTCGATCTTTACATTTGGACGCATCTCTGAACAAAACACCTCGAGGACTTCAGGAGTAAGAATGAGAGAAACCGCAAAACAGCCGCAGTGGCAGTTTACCGTTTGGGCACAAATGCAGCGTGTGCTTTCAGTACAACTCGCGACTTTTGCTTCGCCCACTGTTATCGGTGGGCTTGACCCACGCAGCCCTGGGCCTCACCTGACTGTGATGGGGATGGAGCACTTCTTGCCCGTCTCGCGCTCGTGCTCGCCTGACCCGCTGCGCATCAAGACGTAGCGATTCTTCAGCTTCTCCGCAGCGCCCTCAGAGAGACGAGGCCCGCACGTACTGCAGCCAAGAAACCACATCTTCAGTTTCATTCCGGTTGTGCGAGTAACGTTGGAAACGTTTCCAATCAGAAGACTTCATTCTGATTTGTCGCGTACAACTTTCTCACAGACTGTCTGTGCACACACAACGTCCTTCGCTGTCACAGTTGCGAATCTCATACCGCTGTGTGGTGTGACGATGGACCGTCGCCCAGGCGCGCGCGTGTACACGTGTGGTCGTGCACTGCGACGGGTCAACACAGCGCTGTGCAGAGCCGCTTCACTCACTTTCTGACGTAGATGATGAACTTCTTGAGCGTGTCGAGGTCGATCTCCCCGGCCGCGTCCTCGCCCGCCGTCTGCTGCGCGTTCATGTGCACGTTCATCACGTGCTTCGCCAGCGTCTGAAAACAAGAGACGTTATCATCCAGCCACGACACGTCGGGCAGCCTGCGTCACCAGAACGTCCATTCGAATCGTTTCGATCGTGTTGCAGGCTGCAACAGAGCAGAACTGTTTGATCCCAATGACAAGAATTACAAGACTGGTTTCTTGGGCATCCAGCTTGTCGTCAACAAAACGCACTGCAATGCGACGTCACGACAGACGTAGCGCAACATTGGAGAAAGTTGCAAAGAACACCCAACAAGGTTTCTCTTACACCGCCACCCCCTGACGGCTCAAAATGGTTTCACAGCTGGGCTAGTTGCGTTTGACAAGCAAAAGCCCTGGTTGCTATTGGCTACAGAACCTCTGGTTGCCACTGACCGCGTCTTTGCGCTCGTCGTGCTCGTCCTTGACGATGAAGATCATGTCGAACCGAGAAAGGATGGTTGGCATGAAGTCGATGTTCTCGGCGCCCTTGGTGTCATCCCAGCGCCCGAACACGGAGTTGGCGGCGGCGAGGACGGAGCAGCGCGAGTTGAGAGTCGTCGTGATGCCCGCCTGAAGAGGGGAGCAGCAGAGTCACGTGGGGAAGCGGAATGTAAAGGTCTTCAGGTAAATTTCGGTGGAAAGCACCGCTGCCTAATGGTGCGCTTGAACCGCAAGGCACAACAGCGCTGAAGCAGGAACGTTTCGCTTCAGAAATATCGAAACCACAGCAAGTGTCGTTCCTTCACATGCCCACGTGAACCTTTCTCACTGCCGGACACGTTCGTGTCCTTTCTCCCTGGTCCACACCAACACGCTTCAAAACCTCACGTGTTCCGCAGCGCGACCCGCGCGCGCACCTTGGCGATGGAGATGGTCTGCTGCTCCATGGCCTCGTGGATCGCGACGCGGTCGTCCTCGCGCATCTTGTCGAACTCGTCGATGCAGACGACGCCCCCATCGGCGAGCACCATGGCGCCGCCCTCTATCATGAAGTTCCGCTGCAACAAGGAATACCGAAGCTCAACCACCACGTGGAACCAGAGTCAGGCTTGTGCGAGAGAGCATTTTTCTGATCATCCGAGAAACCGCGAACTCAAAAGTTCTGCATCCCACACCACACAACTGCGTTCTTGTCAGTGAACTGAAGCTGGTTTACTCTTCAGGATTCGAGCGCCCCCACCCACTTATTTCGTTACAAAATTCGAAGATGGTCGTGCAAACTCACAGAGGCGGGGTCCCTCATAACGGACGCCGTCAGACCCGCTGCACTGCTGCCCTTTCCTGACGTGTACACCTGAAATAAACGAAAACACCTGGCGTGTGAGCGATTCGCTCACAAGCGAGACCAGCTGAAATTCAAATCGAATGCTGCAAAGCCTTTTGCGACACCTACACCGACAGGTGCGCAGTTTTCGACGAACTTGAGCAGTTGCGACTTGGCGGTTCCTGGATCTCCCAACAACAGCAGGTTGATGTCTCCTCGTCTGCACAACCCGTCGGGTAACCTGGCAACAGGACCACAACGTATTCCAAATTTACAAGCAGAAGCAGCTGTGAGCATTTTGACAAGTCTGGTTCGCTTTTCTTTGAAACTGGTGATTTTGAATCCGAACAGTTGAGAAACCAACCTTCCGTTCGTTCGCCCACCTTTTCCTGGACCCTCCGAACAGTAAGCATGCGATGGCTTTCTTGATGTCCAGACTCCCGAAGATGGAGGGCGCAATGCTCTTGGCGATCTGCTCGTAGACGTTGGGGCTGGAGGCGAGGTGTCGGAAGCGGTCCTCCTCGGCGGGGGTCGTGGCGACGCCGGTGCTGCGGCCCGGCCCCGTCGTGTCCACCGAGATGCCCAGCACGCGCAGGTACGGCTGCCGGATCCCCACGTTCACCTTGTCCCGAGCCCCCTTCTGCGAGCAAAACGCAGAAAGGCATTTTCAATGACGCCCAATCCTGACACTCACAAGCAGTAAGGGTTGGATTTGTCTCGAAAGGTAAAATGGTTCACATGTGAGAGGACGGGTATTTTGCTGAACTGACCTGTTGAGGCTTCTGCGTCTTCTTGATGGCGTACACTCCGATCACGGTCACTCTGTTGCCGGGGACAACCTTCTCACAGAGGTACCTGGCGAAGTCGAAATGATTCATTTGCTCAGCTGGGAACTTTTCTCATTTCAGACGTGCCTACTTTGCACCGAGCGAATCAAGTCCTGATTTTCAATCTGCCATTGCAGGTCCCGACTCGGTGCTCAGTGAAACTCGCAGAACGAGATGTTCAGGTGCTTGAGACGCACCTATCACAGTAGAGCTGCATGTGGCGAGGCATTTCCCCGTTGGGCACCGACTCCGGAATCTCCTGCAGCTTCAGCACCTGGTAGTCGACGCACTTGCACTTGTCGGGCACGATGAAGAACGGGTCGATCGGGCACTTGGGCCTCCCGGCCTGGTCGCTGAAACAAACCAAATACCCGACTGCGTCAACCTTTCTCTTCAGCTTCAATGACTTTGTAAAAGCCGTCCAACAAGCATTCTGGCAAGGGTCACTTCGTGCGCCATTGTCTGTTCCGACACCCAGGTAACCGTGACGACCTCCAGCTTCACACTGGATACTGCACTCACGTGATGCTCTCTTCGTTTTCTTGCCCAATTCGTTTTCACAACGCAAGCACGAAGCCCAAAGACACACGTGACCGCGAGGCGGCGCTGCACTCACGTGTTGCACTTCCTGGGCAGCGCGTAGCCCTCGAGGCCCGGCTTGAGCGGCACGTCGTTGATGAAGTTGCGGCAGCTGCGGCACTGCAGCGTCATGCGCGTCGCCTTGGCCCGGATCGAGGACGCTGCGATCACGATGCCCGGGATCTTCACCAGGTGAGAGATCTGCTCCGACTGTGGCGGGACGGAGAAGAATAGTGAGTCAGTAACGGCGTGGACTGGAGAAGCCAAGTGTTGAGTTGAGTCAGAATTCATCATGTGTGTGAAGAAATTCAATGTTTCCGAGTGCCAGAGGCGCCGAAGATGGTTGTGCTTTGATGCAATGTTGACCAAGTCATCGCGCACTTTATAGTGTCAGCTGTGATGGGGTCAATCAAGAAGTACCAAAACAAACCCCGGTGTGCAAGAAGAACACCGTACCTTGAGGTCTCTGAGGGCGCTGGGGTTGCGCTTGGAGTTGAGCATGACCTGGATGTCCTGCACTTCCTCGTCTCCCTCCGGCCGCGGCCGGGTCACCTCGTCCGCCACCTCCTTCGCTGCCTCCTCGAACTGCAATGCGTCACAACCATTCGCATTGACAATGTTGCTGTTGTTGAACAAACGGGAAAGATTGTCACACTTGTAATCCATGTTTAAGAATGTGTGTGTGTGTGTGTGTGTGTGTGCATGCGTGTGAACGGACAACAAACCGAGCCCCAAGCCCACTGAAACCTGAACAAGTATTTGCCATGCCACGCCTGTGATCGCGTCGTCCTCACCAAATCCCGAATTTACCTCCACTCTGTGTGTGTGTGTGTGTGTGTGTGTGTGTGTGTGGTCGGCAGCTGCAGGTCTCACCAGCGGCAGGGTTTCTGTTGGCAGTTTGTTGAGCTTCCCCGCGAGAGTCTCGTCGAAACTCGCCACATCCTCGATGTCCACCTCGAGCCAGAACTGACCCAGGTTGTAGTGTCGCTTCAGGGCGTCGCTGCAATGGGACACGTGACCCTCTCGATAAACGGTGGTAACAGTTGGATGAGGTCACTTGGGCACATTGGAAGCTGTCAGATTGATGGTCCACACACGCAGACAGGCCATTTCCAAACAGTTGCGTTGGCTTTCAATTGAATAGAGCCAGATCTGGATGCAGATGTCGACTCAAAACTGCAGCGAGATGTCAAACAGCTGGTCTCGCGGTCAACAGATTGACGGAATCTGCTCACCACGAACGACTCGTTGATCGACGTGAATGTCTGACGACCGACTCACCCAACACCACCAGGTAGGTGGACAACTGTTTGCAACAACCAGATCTGGACATCTACTCCATCCAGCTTGGATGTGCACGAACGAAAGAGAATTTTCGCTTGACAGGTGAAAGCCTGGCCATTTAAACTCACCGATATTGGTAGACATTTCCTTCGTGAAACTGTCGGATAAAGTCTCTCAGCTTGTTCTTCACTTGCTGTCGGTTGATTTGTTGATCATCTTGTTGATCTTCTGAACCAAAGTTATCGCTGAAAAAGACTCCAGCCTCGTCGAAACCCGACATTTTAATCCGATTCTGTTTGTTGTTTTGATGATCACAATGTATTTGGCGCGAAACTTTTCCCGCGGTTGTGACGTCACAAGATCCCAGTTCGGGAGTTTCCTCCAAGAGCTACTGAGCACGTCATTTGTTGCACCAGTTCATCCTCGCGCGCAACTTCGGCGGCGCAACAAAAAATTTCCCCAAGTTGAAGAAACAAGAAGCACTGCACAAGGCAACTGCGGGTGTAATATCTCTTGGACGATATCTGATACCAAAACAAATAGAGGCAAACATTTAAAATGGCAAATTTTAAAAAGTTGGGACTGTTTTGTTTTTAGGTGATTTGAACCTTGAAGCATACATTATGTATAATGTATGGTGGTGAGAATCACCTATAGGCATCAAAAGGCTAAATCTGTGAATGCGAGTTTGAAAGTGT
>JAAUXT010080593.1_pt1 | contig 31949 bp, 43 predicted proteins | sample 7278171 | NCBI WGS metagenome assembly JAAUXT01 (sample SAMN14350112, study PRJNA611818) | marine sediment metagenome | isolation source: surface marine sediment (1.8m) | place: French Polynesia: Moorea | collected 2018-08
GACGTACGGCTCATACTGTACTGTGTGTAGCCACGAGGTACCCGTCGAGTTGAGGATTCATCCTGTCGAGGCAGATGCTCCTGCAGCGTTCATAGGCTGGGCCGTTCCACTCCTTTAGGAAAGGAACGACCCAGTGTTTATGTGCGTTTCCCACCGTCACCCCCTTTTATAATTTGTGATGCTTTGACGCTCAGCATCAGAATCTGGACAGAAGTGCGCCACTATCAAAAATTATCCTAGTCAAGGCACCCCCAATTTGCAGGTTATTCACGGCCCAAGCAGAAAACCTTCGCATGTGTGCAGATCGTTTCAACCATTTTTGTACGAAGAAAAATATGCACTGCTTTGGCTGCAGTGACAAAGCCATCTTGTATTTTTGTAAAAACAATAAACAACAAAGATGGGTCTATTCAGTGGAGATTTGCGCACAAAATGTGAACACTGATTATCAGAGGCATGAAACACAGAAACGCAGCTCAAAATAAAAAGGAACAAACCACACGCCCGCAAACAAGTGAGTAGCACAAACACCTGTAGCAATGAAACTTGACAAACGAGTTTGAATTGCGTGAATTCCCACAGTACCCACGTACAATCATCGCTCTTCCCAAATTCACACGATTGTTATCACATTCCGAATACTTTTTGTTCACTGCGTTGGCAAACAATAGAAATGTTGCCCAACTTTGAGAAAGCTTTCGTCGACAGTCGGGCTCGGCGGCAGTTGTTTGCAGTGGTGTTTATCTTGCAGCATCATCGGACTGTACATCTCGCTCGTGCTCGTCATCGGGCAGTTTGTGCGCATCTTCTTCAGCGGCCTGTCGTCCAGAATCATGTTCGTCGAGCTGCCAGATGTGGACAAGGTTTGTGACGTTACAATTCATTTCCACTCAGGTCTCGGGTCTTGTTCACAATTCAAGCTTCTTTTCCACCCAGTCGCGTTATTTTCACCCTCACTTGTACAGTATCGAATTCCCAGCTCAAGGAGGTTTCGTTTGAAGCACAGATTAAGCATTACCGGGGAACATGCAGTTGAGCCTGTTGTGTCTCCTTGGAGTTGTGGGTTTGAAGGATGTGTTCGAACTTGTGCTCACTTGGTGATCGGACTGTGTTGCAGGTGCTGAAGCTGTGCCTCGACATCTACACGGTGCGCGAGGTGAAGGAGCTGCACCTCGAGGAGGAGCTGTTCGCCAAGCTGCTCTTCCTCTACCGCTCCCCGGAGACGCTCATCAGACTCACCAAGCACCAGCCGCCCAACCCCGACGGCGACCAGGGCGGCAGCAAGAAGAACGACTGAACCGCTGGTGGGAGGATGAACTTCAGTGACGCGTGAACCAGTTGTGTTGTTGCTCATGGACAAGTCGCAGTGGAGGGATCACGCGCAATGAGCTTTCTTTCAGCCAATGACGCGGTTTTTTCAGTGCAATAAGAACTCGCCAAGGACTGTCGAGGTGCCAGTCTCCTTCCACTTGCGTTTGATGAAAGGAAAACTCCTCCAAGAGGCAAAATGCGACTGAATGCACTGCTGCAAATGCAGCGTGAAACGAAACAGTTCACGGATGTGGACTATTGCGTGTGTGCTTTGGGTTTTGAAAGTTTGCTGGAAGCGGGAACTGTTCCTGCAAGGAATTTCCAGTTCAATTCATCTCTGATACAACAGGACTTACGGAGGGAAGGAGATTTCCCACAAACACTGCTGATCAGGACAAACGGTGAAATTGTGAAGTGGAACATGGTCTGTCACTTCAGATCAATTCAGATCGGTGGCCATTGCTACGTTCCGAAACTTTCGTCAGAAGTTTCCTTCCAAAAGGTGATGGTGCCTTCTAACCACAAACTATATGTACCTCTGACCAGTTTGTGTACGTTGAACCAGGTTTTTCAACAACAATCATGCCTTGTCGCGAGTGGGTAAGGAGTGTCACGACGTGCGGACGTTGGGCCAGGGCGAATTCTGATGCCGAGGGACGGATGAGACCTCGGAGCCTGGACCGAGTTACATAAAGGCGCCAAAAGGTTCGTTGCACGGTGATGTTCGCTTTCTTGAACCACTATTGGTCCAGGCTCAAGTCGAGATGTTGTTACGTGGTGAAAAGGAGCGTGTTGTCCCTCCAAAATGTGCGGCTCTGTCCCTCCGAGAGAAGTGTCCCAATAGTGGAGCCGCAGGGTTCGAATCATGAGATTCTCAGACTGTGATCGCGATGTTTTTCGCTTTACGTTCGGAACTGCGCGTACCGTACATGTTGTCCTTGTTGTGTTGTGTCGTGTGGTGATCATCTTCAACTTGTGCCAGGTCCATTGGATTCTATGAATCTGAAAGAATCTGACAAGAACTCTCTTTTCACAAAACTTTGTGAGCAGGTCAAAGTGGAAGTGGCAGTCGTATTTGGATTTGCTCATGCACAAGGCAGAAATGTTTAGCGGTTCGCGTGTGTGCACCGACAGGTGTTCTTGGTTTGCTTTGGTTTCTTGCGTGATTGCGGTCCAGTAGGTGTTTATTGATATCGTTGGGTGAAAACTAGTCCATTCCATATCATACCATCACTCTCATCAGCGTTGTATCTTGCATGTTTGCATTGCCTGTGCTTGAAGGCGCCCGACGCCTGTGACATGAGCTCAGACTCAGTAGAGATTTGTGCAATGCCATTAAATCGATTCCTAATTTTTGTCCGCGTCAAGACTGCGGTTGTTGGCCTTTGTTTTGTTGATAATCACCGTTGTCTGTCCAAAATTTTCGACAGCACCAAACGAGGTTGACCTGGGGACGTGATAATTTTTGGCGGTCATCCCAAAAGAGATCTCAGATGATTACCGGAGCGAGGCAGGGAGTCTTTCAGGACTTGCAAAAAAACAGCAATAAAACTTGGGTAATTTCTTGTTGGGGTTTGGAATTTCAGGGCAAAACCACGAGCAAATTTCTGCCCACAGTCTGAAATGACAGCTCACTCCATCCCGTCGAAAGAGAATGTTGGGATCTGGGGAAAAAAACCCATTGAAATTCACCCAAAGGATTTCACCACCTTGAAGAAATTATGTCCCCAAAGAACGTTGTCAACCCGTAACGCCTTGCACAAAATTGCCGACATGTGTTCTTGTTTCTGTTTTCTGTTGTTTCAGAGCGATAAGCTTTGCCCTTTCCTTTTGAAGTTTCGGACGGTCAAACAAAAACGAACTTCCTTGTTGTCTTTTTGTGATGTAAATCCAGATCTTGCAATGGTTTCAGCTGCAGTTCGCAGGGTGTTCATGTTGTAACATACAAACTGAGGTGTGACAGTCCTTGTAGAAAGGGAGAGTAGCAGCAACAGGGTTACGAGTTCTTCGCTGTGTGAGTGAACGTCAATCAATCCATTTGATCGTCCAACCGCTGGGACAGCCAGACGCTTGCTCTTTGTGTTGGGTTGGACTGTACCACAGGACGGGCAGCGGCTTCACAGCAGTAATTCGTAAACTGGTCATTTGGATAAACAATGAAACTACAGTTGGGTTGTCGGACTCACGCCAAGCAATACGTTCCACCAAAATGGTTTTGTTCATCGTCATTCCGCAGCACCGAACAGAAACTTGAACTTAGGAGGCCAAATGCTGCACTTGTGTGTCACGCGCTGTGGGATTCAGCTGTCTTCGATCGATCTGTTCTTGACGAAATAAAAGACAGCGTTCATCCGAAGTGTCAAATGGTGCGTGTTGAAAAACTTGTTTGGGCTATGTTGAATAAATGAAGCACGAACTTCTCATTTACGTCATTGGTGTGCGGTTGTTATTGACACAGCGATCGCGCCCAGAAAGTCTGTGATCAAACACCAGACTTTTCACCCTCTCACAAAGTCAGAAGTAAAATATCCGTCCGCTGGATAACGCCATTTATTTTTGGGTGCACCACCTCTAAACAAGACCCCAAACCGTCCACTCACAACAGAAAGTGGCTGCAACTGAGCAGCACGTGAACAATTCGCAGTGATTGGCTTCGTGAAAACGGGAAACTCTCACCTGGACAGAATCAGACGTACAAATTGGTTCCACAACCACTGGTGGCAAACAAGGCGACCAACGTCGCAGCGAAACGAACAGAAACTTCACAAGCGAGAAATATTCTACAACAATTGTTCGGTATGCATGATCGTACATCCCAACGCAAACGATGGTTGTTCGTCACATTCAATTGCCTACAACACCATTCGCTAAATCCCTGATTGTCACGCACCAACAACCTCTACAACCTCGTGTTTAGAAAAATATACTCAGATAAATGGGCGAAAACTGCATTTTGCCAACACCTATGTTTTGTTCCGTGCGTACTGGATCTCTGGGAGAGACTCGCGTAAAATACACACACGCTTCACTGGTGAATCCGCACATCACGTGCAGAGAAAACTTGCAGCATCGCAAGTTAGAACACTGCGACTGCCTTCGTGCGGTGTCCGCAACATACAGATTTCACTGTGGGAATCACAGGTGCAGCTTTCATGAGCCACCATCGGTTAAAATACTGCTACTGCCACCAAAACTAGACATGACACACAACACTGCAGATAATATCAGAGATCTTCAATGGCAGTTGATACAATTTCGATGCCACGACAAAAGGACGCAAACACAATACAACTTCGATGAGAAGAGATCTAAACAGCACAATACTGACCAAACGGCAATGACAAGGTCTTTTGTGGCACGGCTACCGGCAAACAAAAATTTGACTCAATTTGTGGAGTTGCTCAACACACGAAACGGATCGAATGCTTGCAAAAACAAACTATTTCTGTTTTCTAATGACTGACGAAGAAATAAATCTGTCTGTATTTCGATAATTTTCACGCACCACGCACAAGAACCAGCCCTTCTTCGTTCGCACAAGGACTGTTCCAACTGACAGGCAGTGCGAGCATTGGACAACGCTTGACATGACTGGACGTGGGTCAGAGACGACTCCGGCACGATCGTCGGGACTGATCGTGAGAAGTGTAACTGGCGCAGAGTGAACTTGGCTTCATTTCAGTCAACAAAAGCCCCCACAACACTTGAGTGTAAATTTAACAGTTGCTTGTTTGTTGTAAAGGAAACTTGGGCATAAAACTCGCCACAAAACATTTTCACTTACATCGACGTCGCAATGCCTGGATTCCACGGGTCAGAAGCAAACTGACCACGAGGGAGTCACCTCAGTGACCAAAATACTTTACAATCTTTTCTCATGAATCTGATGGGGAAATCCTTGCAGGAGTAATACTTGCTGGCAGATACATTTGATGTCTTCTTCATTCGGGAAAAGCTTTCTGAACTGAGGTCCTGAAGAACAACCCAAACATTTTCAGCGAACACTGTGAATTTGAAACCAAACAAAACTTGATCAAACAGACAAAACGCAAATACTGATGTGTTTCGTGCACGGCACGCTCAACCCTCCTTGGTGAACGGAGTGAAGACTTCGTTGAGTTGCTGTGTGACTCTGATGAAAGTCGTTCTTTTGGAAAGCTCTTTCAGCTTCGATGCGCCGACGTACGTGCACGTCGAGCGCACTCCGCCAAGAATGTCCTGCATCGTCGCCTCCACCGGACCCCGGTACGCGATTTCAACCGTCTTCCCTTCCGACGCCCTGAAAACAAACCACGAATTCCCCAGTGCGTGCGTTTGCTCGTGCTTGCCTGCTTCGACTGCACAAGCAACACACAGGCAGCCACAAAACTGGCTTCAAAAATGTCTTCATACGCAGCAGCCTGACACTGTCCAGCGTAAACAAGGCTTCTCTGAGCCGGATGAAGTACTCACCTGTACTCAGCCACACCGCCGGCGTACTTCTTCATGGCCGTCGCCGACGCCATCCCGTAGAATGTTTTCAACTTGCGCCCGTTCTTCTCGATGAGTTCTCCGCCCGACTCGTCGTGTCCGGCCAGCATCCCACCGAGCATCACGAAGTCCGCCCCCGCTCCAAACGCCTTCGACACGTCACCTGGGTTTGTACAACCTCCGTCCTGTGTGGAGAAACGAGACAGAATCACACCTGAAGGATGACACTTGTCTCCGGCACGCATCATTCAGTTCAATCACAACCAGGAGACAAGAGAGTTCCGCCCTTTTGATTCTCCTTTTCTGACGCAAGCGTTGACTAATCAGGTTGTTTTGATAGAATGACGCCGTTCGCCACTCTCCATGGCAAAACGATCTGACAGTTGAGAGAGAAGCGGTGTGGACGAGGACGCACCGAGATGATGTGGCCGCCGAGTCCGTGGGCGGCGTCGGCGCACTCGATGACGGCGCTCAGCTGCGGGTAGCCGACGCCCGTCTTCTTACGCGTCGTGCACACCGAACCGGGCCCGATCCCAACCTGAGATGATGCGACCAAATTACACGTTTTCCGCTGGAGTTCGGCGTTGACTGCCAGAAGTTGAGCACGGCGCGTGTCTACATCGGCAGGTGTTCTTGTTCACACTTACCTTGATGATGTCTGCTCCGGCGAGAATCAGCTCTTCGACCATCTCCCCAGTTACCACGTTACCAGCCTGCACAGAAACGTTGTTCAGACTCAGTACAGTCTTGACAAACACGCAACTGCGCAGAGTCTTTTATTTTTGGCCGCAACTGACGGAAAGATGCTCGCCTTGACATCGTCCAGGACGAATGTCACAGCTGACATTCCATTCAGTGTTTGTGAATATAGATCTATTGAAACTCGTCACAATTTCACGCACCATGATGGTGTGGTTGGGGAAGCTGTGCCGCACTTCCTTCACGAACTCGACGAAGTGCTCAGAGTACCCGTTGGCCACATCGACGCAGATGTAAGACAGTTCCGGCACGAGCTCCGTGATCGACTTGAGCTTCTCCAAGTCACCCTTGGCCAGACCGACGCTCGCCGCAACATGCTGAAATTCCAAAACTGAATGGATGAAGGCTCTTCTGGTGTTTATGTTCAGTGGAGTGTTGAAATGTCAGTCGAGATATGTGGCCCTTCTGGCAAAACTACACAGCACATCCAGCGAGAGATGACAAAACAAACTCGCAGCCCGTTGATATTTGAAATCAACATTTTGACCTGCATCACATCTCACACACTTACATCGAGTGCGTCTCGATTTTCCGTCGCAAATTGCTTCCAATGTTCGGGCAGATAGTGCTTGTGAATCACCGTGAACACTTTGTACTGAAAACAAAACAACAAAATATCGTTTGCAAACTTTTTTCTTCAACTTTTCACACGTCGGACATTTGGAAATCAGACCACGCAGCAACTCACCCGCGAAAGGACTTTAGCCATCTCGAATGTACCCACAGTATCCATGTTGGAAGCCATGACGGGAATGCCATTGTACGTGCGTTTCGAGTTGCGGAAATAGTAACTACGCTCCATATCAACCTGAAACAAACCAACCAGACTTGTACAACGTGTGGTGACGTCGAAACGATGCTGGGACACACACACACACACACACACACACACACAACCACTGGTGGACACTATGACTTCGGTTCGGGTGTCCTTATCCCCCATGACTCTCCTATGAACTCTGCCTTTGGGTCGAGTCTAAATTAGGTAGAAATAGATTTGCGTAAACTTGTGAATGCAAAAGCTTTGGTGTGTGATGTCATACGTTTGCATGCCCAAGTTGATCTATTCCACATAGATCTATTGTGGCTCCCCCCATGAAAAACTGAAAACACTCGTTGTCGCAAACAGATATTTTGATCAACGCGGACAAAGTGCAGTCTGTGTCCAGCGACACGTGAACACGCTTGCAGCTGCAGCAGGTGAGTCGCCAGCCGTGGAGACAGCAGTGCTACAGGTTTCTGGAAGACGAGACTTACATCCGCTCTGCTTCTTATGGTGCTGCGCTTTGGTCGAAACAGCACATCCTTGAAATCTAGCTTGACATCCTGGTCGATTCGAGGCATCTTGCAGGTCGAATGGACCACTGCTGAAAAGGACGAAACCGCAAAGGGCACGAGAAAACAGTCGCGACCAATTTCCGGTAAACTGGAAATTGCGCTGATCCTGAACAGTTATGCAGGCAGGGCTTCGATTGCCAAATAGATCTAGTTCACCCGCAAATAAATATGCAGGTGTAAAGAGAGTCATAGATCTAACAGTGCATGCATGTCAAATTTAGTTAATTGTGAAGCAGAGTCTTGGTTTGCAATTGCATTTTTCTTGTCGGATTTTGTCTTCACTAGTTTCGAACAATCATACATGGGAACGGACAGCCACACATGGCTTGAAACTTCACGTATTTTCGACAGTTTATGGAGTACTTCAACATTTGGCACCAGACTATCCAATGCTATTATGAGAACAACATACAGTTGTTTAGTCATGTACAAAATGTCTTCTTTTGACAGGATTATATCAAAGAATGGACTCTTGGTTGGGCGATAATGTAGAATTCCTGTTGGATAAACAATCCACCCATCAGGGTGTGGAGTTTCTCACAATGGAACGTGGGACAAACAACGATAGATTGGCTGGTAGAATGGCTGGTGATACTTTAAATGAGACGGTGGAAGAAAAACAAGCAGTTTGTCACCAAAGCTCCTTGACCACGACTTCCAGCGAACCCCGATTTCTCGACGTGTCGAAAGGAGACCAGCGTGTCGAACGTGAGACTGAAGCCGAAGGAAAAAATCCCGAAGATGCGTTGGAATCTTTTGTGAGAAAACTTGTTTGTGATATCATTGCTGGTGCTGTGAACAACTTGAGAATGCAACAAAAGTATTGTCAGAGGGAAACGTGTGATACTGATGCTTCGACAGAAAGGACAGAGGAGTTCTGCCCTGTCGACGCCCGTCCAACCCTTGTGATAGAGACAAAACACAAAGTCGACGCAAGTGGATCAGCCAAACCAAATCCTCCACCGAAAAGAAGCAAAAGAAAGTCACGACAAAAGAGAAAACTGGCAAAAGAATTGGCCAAATTGAAACCTGCGAGATTCAAGGTGAGTGTAACGAAATGGCCACACCCTGAAACCAGAAGACACGGGTGTCTGACCATTTCAAGTCCCATGTGAAATGGCCAAACAGTCAATAAGGCGCCGAGTGTCATTTTACGGGGGGTTCTGGCCTTTTCAGGTGAGACCTGAAACTGTGTCTCCAAACAAAACTCGTTGCCCCGGTGTTGAGACTGTCGTCGCCATTCCTGACACAACATCTGTCGTCTGAATCAATTGCGTGGAAACTATCTGTTGTCTCATTTGAAAAAAGGCAAAAATAGCGTGGATTGTGATGCTTGTCCGTTTGAACTTCGAAGTATTCTCAGACATGTTTCTGTGGAGGGTGCAGGGAGAGGCACAGAGAGTGAACCAGTCCTGAATGGGTCCAACTCGTGCTGTACCAAGTCGTAATTTCAAAATGTGCGACAATTCGCATCAAACGGTGAACAAGTTGTCGGGGATAATGGTGAAAATTGAATTGACATTGATTTTGTCATTTTTTTTCAGAATGGAAAATTTTTGACAGCTTTTGAAGAGGAACCGACCATCGACGTATTTGAAGACAGCAACGTTGTTTGTCCCATCTGTTTGGATGTGTTCTACAATGCGTACACGTGCAATCCCTGTGAGCACACGTTCTGTGAGCCATGCCTCAGACGCCTCGCCAAATACTGCAGCAATGCGGGACGGAATACCAACTGCCCCATCTGCAGGGAACCGATCCATCATTGCCTGAAAAATTACAGTAAGTAGACGGGGAGGACATCAAAGGGAAAAGTCCAGACGATTGACATCATATTGGCAACGTTATTTATGAAGAATGAAGAGTTGTGACAAGATTTGACAAAAGTTTTGTCAAGCCACCCTGAGATAAAGTTGTTCGCTTTCATGAGTGTCTTGTTGGCTCCAACCAGCTGCAATGCTGCAAGTGGTTTTGTGAGTGTGTGAGATTTGATGACAGGTTGATGCCGTGTGCGTGTGTGTGTCTGTCTCTCTCAGTGTGTGTGAGTGTGAGTCTTGACAGTGAACCTTCTGTGTGACCATGTTACAGACTTGACGGAAGCGGTACGGGAGGCCTATCCGCACGACTACCGGCGCCGCGGATACACTGACGCCAACAGCAAGTACATGGCGCACCCGCTGCCTGCCCAACCCACGCAGACAGTCGACGCTGCGATCATCTCTCATATTCTGCGGCGACGTCAGCAAGAGCGCCAGCGCGCCCGCAACCCGCTTGCTGGCTACACGCCCGTCAGGATAAACTTTAGAAGGTTGGTTTCGCCTGTATTCGTGGTCTTGATTCAACCTTGGGCAACCTCGAATGCAACTTGACCGTGGAAAAGTTCGGGAGTTGAATCTTGCGACAGACTTAAATCAAAGAGTGACCGGAGTTTGCGGGAGGCGACACAATTTGGCAGCAGCAGCGGACCTGTGGACTTGTGTTTCAACAGCGCAGTGTTTCTTTCTTGTTGCAGGTACATCTCTCTGGCAGCATTTTTTGTGGTCATCAAGGCGCTGGCGTTGATGGTGATCGTCGCTGTTTACAACGCTGTCCTCGTCGAATGAGCTGCTGGACTTCGACTAGTGCCAAACTGCTGACTTTGGGACAGCGCAGTGTGAAAGGTTACTGGGATATTGAAGTTTTCTGAGATTTTTTGCGGTTCGGCAAAAAGACTTTGCAAAAGTACTTTCTGAAGTGAAAGTGAAATGAAACGCACTAACACATTCTACGCTGGTTTGTCAGCTTCATGCGCTGGCAGCGAAAGGGTGGCGAAAATCTGTGCGGGCGGGGATTGAGAAAGACATAAGTTCAGTGGAGGAAGGTACAACAGCAGCGTGGTGGTGTTTCTGAAGCTCGCGCGGTGTGGAAAATCTTTCAACGACATGGAAAGACATTTTGGGGACGACTCGAGCCAAAGATGCCAAACGGTTAAAGCAGAGGCTTTGCCACAACTTCGGACGACGATCTGCATCTTTCTGCAGATCTTGCGACAATCTGAGTGTGAACTATCAGTTCTGAAACGGGCAAAAGGTTCTCTTTTTGGTGAAAACGCGAAGTTTGAAGGATTGGGCATTTTTATCTTGTCCAATAGCTTTCAGTTGTGTGTTTGTTGAATCGTGCAGTTGACTGAATAAAATACAGTGGTTAATTAAGTTGAAAGACATTTTCTTGTTTTTGAAATCAGCACCTTTCGTTCCGCATGATGGAGTCTATTTTGTACACTTCTTGTGGGGAACATTTGGCTTCACTCCAACTTCTTTGTTGGTGGGGTTGGAGCGCAGGACAATGCCACGAGATGCAGATTCAGGCCGCAAATGAACAATTTTCTTGTTTCGCATTCTGCCTTGTTCGCCTTTCGGAAAGTTCACTGCTATGAGTCGAAATTTTCAGTTCCAGCAGCAGTCGCCAACAAAACTGAGTGTTCAATCGAATTCTTATCTCTTCGCACACCCGTATCTCTTGCAGAAGTGAGCCTTGGGTTTCGTCAGGCAAATGCGATGAAGCTGACTTTTGTGTGACACTAAAATGTGATTTTCTCTCATGAATGAGACAGGGTTTCAACGTACAGAGGACTCTTTGACTGAAATGAAATCTCGTTCAAACCTTGTCCCTTCGTTGGTTTGCCAGACCTTGCGTGAAACTGTAGGTCCACTTCACCATCCACAAGGGTATTGCACAAATTTACTGTCTCTGAACTCCGAAGGACGACGCGTTGCGTTCAATGTCGACCGAACGTCAATCGAACATTTGGATCTGCACAGGAAAAGAACTTGTAAATCCAGTACCCGGTCAGCAGAATCGACGATTTTTGCATTGACTTGGCAAAAATAGTGACTAGTGGGCTTTTTGTCGGCCGGATCAGGGCAAGACCCTCCGGATACACCCCTGACAACTTGTGCGCTGCTGAATTTGTCACTCGGATCGATCTTGTGGCTTGCAAGCTACTGGATGTGTGTGTGCGTGCGCGCGCTCGCGTGTGTGTGTGTAGAAGGGAAATCATTTCAGACTTAGTTCCAAATGGTCGTTAGAATGTTGGTTCAGACGTTTTTGTTTGCGTCCTGTTGCTTGAACACAATTGAACACCCTGAAAGTGGATCCTTTCCGAATGGTCCGCACCGGGGATGCTCTTGTCTTCATGTCGACAAATGTGTTTGCAGTGGAAATGGCGAAATGTTTGTGAATGTTTGTGAAATCATTAGATTTCACAACTGGAAGACATTTTGAGCTGCAGTGATCGATATCAACATTTTTGTGTGTTGTCGCGATTTGAAAAGAAGCTTGAAAAGACAGACACGACTGAAACACGGGGAACATGTTTCACATGGCGTGGTGTACTCGCTTGAAATACTGTTCTTTCTTCCTTTTCTACAATGCATTTTGGGCACACATGGTCAACGGTGATCTTGAAGACGAAATGCAACAAATCGAAACAAAAATTAAACTTCAAAAGCATTTACTGAGCGGAGACAACAAGTTCGCAATGCCTCCTGGAGCGAAGCCACTGCGGGTGATCATCGAAACCACTGTGTACGGAATTCCTGACATCAGTGAATTAAATTTCGAGTTTACAGTGGCTTTTTTCTTCAGACTACAGTGGCTGGACCCAAGATTAAAGTTCAATCCGGTGGAATACAGAAATTTATCTCACATCATGATTCATCCTGGTGAAATTGAAAAACTCTGGATTCCTGAAATTTACTTCAAGAATGAGAAAACAAAGGCTTTGTTTCAGCCTCTATCCTCCTCCAACAGTGTATTTATTGTTTATCATGATGGCTGGATTTTCTTCTCAAGAAATCTGGAGATAACAATCAGATGTCAGATGAATTTTCGCTCTTTCCCTTTTGACGAACAGACGTGTCCTGTCGAAATGAGCACATATGGATACAACACTGATGAGGTGGAAACACATGTCAAGAAGGGGCCGGTGTTTGTGCACTCTGGTGTTTTGATTCCCGCAGGATTCTCGCTTGTGAGCATTCAGACCAAACAAGACAACATCACGATGGACAAAGGCACCTTCCCCTTGGCTGAATTGAAATTTGTTCTGAGCAGGAGTAGTGGATTCTATATTCTCCAGGTCAGTTCAAGCATCGTAAATTTGTTCCATTTGTGAAGAATTTAGTTTCACTATTTCGACAGTAAAGAGATTTGCCTGCAGATGTACATCCCGAGTGGCGTGGTCGTCGTCCTTTCCTGGCTCACTTTGTACATTGATATGGAAAAGGACAACCAGGTTGGTGTTGCAAGAACACATCCCCGCACAATATTTTCGTCATACATGTACAGAGAATTTTACTGCAGGATGCAAAGGGTCTGCCAGTACCTGCATGGCTCTGTAGGAATTTGTTTACACGCCACGCATGTGGAAACGTTCCCTTTTTGCCATGCTCAGATCAACCTGGTGGTTCTGCTCCTCCTAACGATCGTGACCCTCAGTCTCGGGGCTCAGGGCTCCCTGCCGCAGGTTTCCTACACCAAGGCCGTGGACGTCTGGATGTTCGCCTGTCTCGCCAACGTCTGTGCGAATCTGGGAGTCACAGCTGCAGGTGAAGATGCCGCGGCAAAACCAAAATTGCGCATTTGATCTCTTTGTCTCCAATTGATCTTTTCCCGTTCACAATGTCGGATTCCCGCTCAGTGATGTGTTGGCCTGTCGTGCCAAACATCATTGTGAGAGAGTTTTGGTTTCAGAAAGTTGGATATTGCAAGGCATCAGCACATCGCCAGCAGCGGCTGCCCACAAGGCCACATCAGCAGAACCAAACATCAACCTTGCTTTCAAGAAAGTGAAGAATATTCGTCTTGTTTCCAGGATTCTTTTTCCCTTACAATTTGTGGGATTTGTCGTCATATATTTTTATTGCTACACGACATGAAGGAGACAGATGTGTCGAATCTCTCCTGACAGTTCTCCACCATGACTTGCAACAAATCTCACAGACCCGTGTAGTTTGCACTGAGGTTGCTCCAAAGTCGTAGTTCACCACAACAAAAAGGAAAACTTGCTACAAAAGCTGCATTTTATGTACAAAAGGCAAATGTACACAGTGAGAAACTTACATTTTACATTGCTTTGTCATGACAATAAATTGACAGTTGTACATCTTTGTATGCCGCGCGTCAATGAACTTGGAAGCAAATGATCTCCAAAAGATGAGGCACGAGTGTCGTCGATGCACCACACAAAGAGACTCAAAGATCCCCAAATTTACAATCCCCTGTTGTAATCTTTCTTCTTGCAGAACTCTGATAACTTCAACACGACGGTCCTCTTTTTTGAGGGGGGGTGGGGTGCGGTGGGGTTGCACTTCCAGCGCATTTCTGCATGTTCTCCATTTTGAAAGTTGAGGACGCGATGAATGGATATGATGGTCAACATGACGTTCGTACAGGTAATCCCCCTACAGCCTATCTGTTACGTTATCCAGGGGGAAAGCTTTTTAGTTAAGAGCCAGGCAAGTCCAGAGGTGATCAGACTGAAAGCGATGCAGAAGGGTCCGTGCGATGATGACGCGGTGTTGTAGAATGGGCAGTACGGACACTGGAAGGACGCGCACACCTGACACACGTGCAGCTGGAACAGGTTGTACGTCTCGTACAGACTCGTGTTGTGCCGACCTGAAACGACAGTTGTGGATCAGAAACTCAGGCACTGCAGTTAATTGCGCATGAGTGATCAACTGATGACCCGACAACACTGGACTTCAGTTCATGAATGAAGAAAGCGAAAACCAAGCGTGTCCAGATGTCATTGTCCTTGAATGTGAGACGAAAACCTTCGTCCAAGGAAGCTCACCAGGTTCAAAAAAGTCGTAGACGCGCATGAGGTGTTGAATGGTCATGTTGGCGACGGGGAACCAGCGGTCGAGTCGGAAGTCGACACAGGTGGAGCTCTCGTGTCCCAGCTGTAAGCGACATGCGCCAAGATGAAAGTGAGTGTCGATACACAACACACATCGTCATGCTTCTTCACCTTGAAACACCAAATCTTCCGCATGTTCATGTCACTGGCTCTCATATCCTGGTTCTGGCCCGAGCCCTTTGCAGTGCATGTTCACATCAGGTCCTGCTCCGATGTGGAAGGACAAGCCTGTCACAGTGCTCTTTGTTTCGTGAGGTTGTTCGAGAGGGACAGACAACCGAAACACAGCACTTTCTGTGCATTTTCTGTTTTTGCAGCACTCAAATGTCCCAACGATTACCAGTTCCAAAAGAGCAACTCACGTGGTCAAAGTAGAAGACGGCTTTGCGCCCGTAAGCTTCGGCGCGGTGCATCGTGGACACGTTGCCTGACTGCGCGTACGCGCGCAACACGTCGTTGGTCGCCACGTAGCCCGTCGGTGTGTGGATCTCCATCACCGCCATGCCGCTCGTGTTGCTCAGGTCAGGTCGCGTCCATCTGACGAAACAGAAACGTGGAGTGTAGATCAAAGGGCGAAATCTCGTTAATCACTGCTGCAAGGACGCGTCTGTGTGGACAAACGTACGAGTGTGTGATTTGACAAAGGGCTGTGAATTTCTTGACTTCCTTTCCAACTGCTGAATGCTCAGGAGTGATTTTCAGCCTGCTTGTCACTTGACTTTTGGAGAACCCGTTGGAAACGTGTATCGACAAAAGTATGAAAATACCGAGTGTGCACTTGGCATGTACAAACCTGGCACACGCGTGTATGAAGAGAACGGAGTCGTTCTTCCCCGAATAGCTGGGTATGACGCTCAATTCGAAGAATTTGTCCTCCGACTTTGGAAGGATGAGTTCGGGGTATTCGACGTTGACGTGTGTTCCCAACTGCGACAAACACGACACCAATACTCAACAGAAAGACACAAACTCAAATTCAGCTTTGAAATCGAAATTGACAGGAAATACAAGAAGATTCTTTTTCGTGTGAACACAGAACGAGCAGGCAAATTCAGTGCAGCCTGTTCAATTTCCTCATTTGCAACGGTTTGGCGTTTATTGCAAGTGCAGCAGAAAACAACGACTTTGCGAAGAACTGTGAAAGTCTACATAAAATTCTCACCGTCATGAGCGCCATCCCAGTCCCCTTCACTGTGCCTCGCACGCTCCCCCACACAGGGTGGATCTACAAAATTTTGTACACAAAATTGATCAGCAATCGTCTAGAAAACACTGTGCAAGCATGCTGTGCCACGAAAGAAGTTGATGAATTTCAACGCAGAAGAAGTTGATGAAATTTTCAACATCGATGCGCTTTTCCTGCCTTCGCAAGCTTATTTTGTCTCACTGGCTGGCAAAACGTCATCGAAGGACATCAGAAACTTACACTAAATTCCTGGAGGTCGATCCAGTTGGTTCTGTCCAGGCTGATCTGCTCAGTGTGGTTCATGGACGTCGGAGTGAGATCGAAGCGCATGTTGTAGAGCGCGCGCGACTTGTCCTGCCGCGCAAACTCAACCAACGCCTTCAGCGCCTGGATCGTGTCCTGGGTGGGAAAAGCAAAACCATCAGCACATACAGTGCACACACAACCGTCAGAGCAACACAATCAGTTCTCCAAAGGAGCCCTTGTGGCAGTGGAGCAGAAAATGACTTTTTAAAAATCACTTCGAGGGATCAAATGGGAACTCACGTGTGTGGAAGCCTGACCCGAGTACGTGTTCCTCATGGCTTGCAGCCAGCCCATGATGGGCTTCGAATCCTCGCGGAAGTTTTTGCGCAGGTGCAGCAGCAGCGCGTACGCCGTCGCCTCGACACCGTAACCCTCGTTGTCATACCTGGAAGAGACGGTGCAATCATTCTGACACATCAAGCAGAAGTCAGGTCGAGCCCTTCGCTGTTGCTGCGAGTGTGCCAAGTTGGCTCTGCCCGTCTCCCCTGAACCACCCAGGCAAGCGAAGTTCAAGATTGGACGTACCAGCGGCGCGGTTGGTGGAAGGGCTGCGTCCCGTCCACCCATGTGATGTCGTTGTCAGGAATAGGCTTATCCGCCCAGTACACGTGTTGACCTGCACATGCAACAAAGCGTGTTGACTCTGACAGGGTTTCGAAAAGAGCTCAAACATTTTTTGAAGAACATGAGAAGTGGAAACGTGTCGCGTTCTTGCTTTCACTTTCAGCTGGAACCAAAACGGCAGAGATTTGTCCTTGGCGTGTCGCGGGCGCGATGACCGTCGTGGGCAGAACCTTCCTCAGGGAGGACCCACGGGAAGGGAGGCAAGACCCACCATAATGTTGAGGTAGGTGCAGGTACCGGAGATTGACCCTGTCTGTCAGGGGGTTGGGACCTGCCCCCTCTGTGGCAGGAGTGCAGTGGGCTCCAGCTTGGAGTGATTGCCTTCAGACAGTGCGAACAATACCTCACTCAGAAGGACACGCCTGGTGAAAATTGATCCCCAGACAACACGCACCAGCACAAAAAGGTCAGGCTGCTTTGAAAAGGTACCGTGATGTTTGCCGGACATTCGACCAGTCCAGATCCAGGTGGACCAGGGCCGTTCTTTTTCACCCTCAAAGTACCTGTATACTTTGTTTCACTGTCGTCTCAGGATATCTTTCCTGAGGGGCCAAATCCTGAATCTGATCAGGAGTCAGAAGCGACGCGCCACTTCAACATGAGAGCACTGACCGATACGCTGCATGTCCCTGAGTTTGTTGAAGGCCTCAGTTCGCCTGTTGCTGCCGGACAGCTCCAGGGCGTAGGTCATGAGCGAGAGTGTGTACGGGTCCGTCACCGTATCCACGTAGGGCTCGAGGTAGGCGCGAGCCAGGTTCTTCGCCTGTGTGCCGCACTGCTCAGCCGCCTGCAGGGAGCAAAGGGTTTCTTCCCATTTCGCAAACTGCTGTGGTATTTGGTGCAAGACCCTGCGAAACGCCGCAAATTGCAAAGTGAATTCAAGTGAATCGTACTCCTGTGAGTTGTGTGGCCTCTGACAACACCATGAGGACGTAAGCGGTGATGCCAACATCGGACTGCACCATAACCTGCTCTCCATTCACTGTCTCGTAGTAATACTGCAATTGCGAATTATTTGTCACCAGCATTAACGCTCACAGTGTTTTTAAAGACCCGCGCCAAAGGGGAATGTGCATCTACTCTTGGCAACAAGAGATTTCGTTTTGTTCATCCACCCAACGAAAAACAACAATTTTCAGGACGACGACAAAGTGAACCTCCCTCCCTCCCCAGTAAGCCACTCACAGCGATCCTGCGGTTGTAGATGGGGCTGCGCTCGATGAAGGCGCCCGTCGAGCTGTTCTGCTGTTTGCAGATCCAGCGCCCGATGGTGTTGAGCAGGTCGCCCGAGATGTGGAAATAGTCCGTCTCCCAGTCCTTCTGATTCGCATCGTGCAGGACCGACAGCACGAACGAAGTGACCCTGACAAACAAGCGCAACAGTGCTGGACCTCAGCAAGGTAATGGACTTCCAACAGGCCAGATAAACTTTGGAACAGTTGATCAGCTACAAAAGTCACTTTCAAGAACAGTAGACATCTCTGTTGACACAAACAGTTCCACACTTACCAGGTACTGGGAGTGTACTCAAGGTAATCTCGAAACATGCTGAAAGACCCGTCTTCGTTCATGTACCCCATCTGTCTCTGCAAACCTGCAGGCGGGACAGACAAACGGAAATGCCTGTCATGCCGTATTCAGAAGTTTCTGGGTGCACACATTCGAGTTATTCTCGCTTCTGGTCCTTGCCAGCAACGTGTACCCTTGACACCCAAACAAAACTACACTTTCCCCCAAAATGTTATCAGGATGATGCCAACAATTTAGGACTCACCGAGGTTCATTCCATCGAGAACCATCTCGAGAGTTTCCTCCCGCAGCTGATCCGTCGCCTTCAAATACAGCAGCTGATACAGGTTGTACGCGAAGTTGTACATGTTCTGTTCTGCGCCTCCGAATGGCTTGTTCAAAGTGTTTTCTGCGTCGAGGTACGGCTCGAAGAAGCCGGGGCCCACCACGTCACCTGAAAAGATCAAGCGACAGGTATTTGCAACCCCAAAGCCTCAGTCAGAAGTTTGGTGTTGGACTTGGTAGCCGAGCTGCTGCTGGCACTCTGTCCAGCCCTCCTCACCAACGATCCCAATCTTTGCTACGGGCGAGCCGGGCACGTAGAGATGCTTTCTTGCTTCGGGCTCGATGAAACGGTCAGGGACCGGGATCTCCAGGTCAGGCAGGGTCATGGAGCCGGACTCGATCAGATCCACGAAGTAGGGCGTGTTCAGGTAATTGGTGACGCCGTCAAACTGAAATGAACAAATCAAATGATAATTGTCAGATTTCGAAAAGCTGCAGTGTGTTTGAGACAAAGTGCAAGATCCATTCTCCTTCTGCATTCACCACACGAGTAATCCACAACTGCAAACACCGTGTGATCTCGACATAAATTTTAATTCTGTCGATGTGCACCTTGGTACAGATCTCGATGGTCTCCACGTCGACGTAGAGAAAGGTCTTGGCGCTGATTGTGACGGTGACGCAGCCTTCAACGACGGGTATCACCGGGAAGATGATCTCCAACACACCGCCCGCGTGGAGCTACAAATTCAAACTTTGAAAATCAGAGAACACTGAAACTGAGCGAGGTTTGATGAAATCAGCAGAAGTTCGCACGGGACGGAGGGCCAACTTCAAGGGTCAGTAAAATGCCTTCCAGCAGTCACGAAGTGGACAATTCAACTCACGTAGACCATGGTTTGAATGTCCCCGCGGATGGTCCTGGGAGCGTATTGACTCACAATGCCGAAGTCCTCGACCACCACAAACTTGTATTTGTCGGAGTCGTGCAGTGTTACGATGCTCTGCAACCAGAAAGCGCTCATTCCTGCAGATCTAGTTTGGTCATTTGAGATCAATGCACAAAAACGCATTTTGCTTTGTTGTGTGTTTCTTTTTCCAGGAGGTTGTTTCATTGGGTGATTCTATGATTCTCACTGTGTGACGGTGAGAACAATTCTCACACCCATCGTTCTCTCCTACTGCCCTCAGGTCTCTCATTCATCTCACCTCCAGGTCCTGGTCCCAGTAGTTGAACAGTCCGCAGCGGATGCCGAGCTGCTCCCCCTTCACAGCGTCCTGAGCCGCTTCGAGCCGCATGTAAAACGAGCGCGTCGCCTCGTGCTGAAACCAGAGTCGTCAGCCTTCGGATCCACGCGTGATTTTCTCAAAGTTTCAGTCAAGTTTGTCTTGAGGTCCGGCAGAGGAGTCCAAGTGAGAAAGGATTGGCACACATGTTTAGCCACACAAACCGGAACTGACCCTGTGGGGATAGTGGACGATGCCGAAGCCTCTTTCTCTGCTGATGGCGGTTCCTCCCAGCACCCACGACATGGGTTCGTCCGGGACCTTCACGATGGCGTCGATTCTCCCGTTTGGCCTGCAGCATAGACATCCAACATCAGCACAGCTGCAGCCAGACCAACAGCACAAGCTGTTCGCTTCGACCATGCGTGCGTGCTCTCTGTTCTGCCCCACACACTCCCCCTGCGCAGGTGCTTCTCGTTTCCGGAACCTCCGAACAACTCACATGACAAAGTGTCCTCCCCACAGCCAGCGCCCGTCCTGCACGTAGTGTCGCGTCACAAGTCCGAGCCGGTCCCGGGGTCGCGTGAACCTTTCCACAGTCTCAAACGTACCTGATAAACAAGCGCAATACATGCATTCTTCGCACGAGGCAAGACAGCCAATTTAGAATTAATTTTCTTCACGTTGGACTACTTTGCTGTTGTGATTTTATCCTGGAGGGACTCGATTTATAAATCAAGTTGTAGTGCTTGAACGTGGTGTTTGTTTCTCATGCCCGAATGTTTTGTCGGCTAGGTCACTCAACCTACATCCCATCTCGTCCTGGCCGTCGTTACAATTTCTGGTTCCGTCGCATCGTTGATGCTCCTCGTAACAGCTTCCGTCCATACAGGGGTGGTAACCCAGGGTGTCGTTGCAAAAATCTAAAATAGGATGCAACTTTACAAAAGACACTTATCATGTCACGGAGAACTGATTTGAATTTCTAAAATGCGTTTGGTTGATTTTCCACTTGTCTATCGAGAAGCCCATTGATCCGATTTCTTGCACTCACGGTTGACTCTCGTGACATTGGCGTCGGTGAAGACAATCAGCCCAGCGTACTGAAAACAAAAGAATGTTGAAGGAAAACGGGACATGTCTGACTTCTCTTTCTGTGGCCCTGTGATCTGCAATCCCAATGCGTAAGAAGGGCTTCACGCCAATGTTCTAAAGCTCACGTCAAACGTGGTGTTCGCGTCGACGCCGTACGTGGGCGACGTGAAGTGAACCAGCTGCTCCTGCTCGTTCGGCAGTTTCCAGACGTGCGAGAAGCTCTGGTTGACGTGCGCCTCATAGCTCCGCAGCTCGCGGACAATCTGCGCGGAAACAAAGCGATGAGCACACGGTGTAGTGACGCTGCAACGCATACGCTTGTACGACAAAAATATATGGTTGCAAACCAAAGATACAAAAGTGAAAAATCATTCGAAAATGTTTCTCTCTGCAGATTGGCTCACGTCCTCCTCGGTGATGAAGGTGTTCCAGCCGTAGGACCAGAGCTCGGTGTCGAGCACGCAGGCGCTGATGAAGGACGACGGGTCCGTGAGCCCCGTCACCTCCACCGTGTCGCCCGTGAAGTCCTTGCCCCGGTTGAACCGCAGTCCCGCCTGCGAACATTCACAAATGTGATACAGGATGTAAACCACCAGTGCCACACTGGATTACCAATTGGATGGATTGTGTCGAACCTGGAGGTGCCTCGAAGCAAGGTCAAAATCCACACGCGTCCGTACTCACCGCGTTGAGGCGGGTTCCATTCACGAAGAAGTTGAGCGAGTCGGCGATGACCTCGCCCTTGTAGATGTGCCAGATGACGATGTGCGCTTCTGGGATCATGTCTCGGGACAGGGCGATGGAGAACGTTTTCTGCTGCGACGTCATCTGCAGGACGCTGCCCGTCACAATGTTCCCTCCGGCTGTGATCTGCGCAAGACGAGTCAATGACATTGGTCTAGAGGCCGACTTCAGGCCGATTTCTGGTGACCAGGAACATCGTCTATTGAGGCTTTTGAACAGAAAAGTTTGAAACAATGCAGGATTCAACCAAGCCTTTGGGACAGTCTTCGTCACAAGACAGATGATATGCACGGGGAAACTGGGTAGGTGGAGCGTACTCTCAACAAAGAAGATTTTTGCAGAAATCTTCAGCCAAATGGCGCTTGACTCGAAGGGAAACCATTTCTGGGAGCTCAGTGCCCATCTCCTGCATCCGCCCCTGGATCATTCGACCGGATGGGGATTGTGTCCAGATTTCACTTCAAACCACATCACATCTGCTGTTTCCAAGTCATTTTGGGAAGATGGGGAAGACATGTTGATGCCAGGCAAAGGTCAATGGATTGTCAACAGCCATTGAACGACTCGACTCGATAAGGCGAGCACCATTGAAAAGCGTGACCGTCGCAGATAAAAACAGTCTGATGTTATTCTTTATGGAGTGATCATTGTCAATGGACTGAATCCAGTTCCCTTATTTTCGTGAAACCTTGAACTTACCAAATAGTAGACTTCCTCCACGTACGTGTTGGTCGTCACGGTGAAGACCATGTATTCGTTCACCTGAAGATGTGTCAAATGAAACAGTTGCAAATGGTGTCGTAGCTTTTGTTTGAAAACAAGTTTGGAGAGCTGTTCGACACAACGACACTGCTACAGCGTGGAGTAGACTGGACATGCATGCAGGAGTCCGCATCGGTCAAATGAGCCAAGCATCGCGAATGTCACGAGAAGCGTAGTTGCTCCCGGACTGCAGACCCACCTGCGGAAACGGTGTGGACGACCTGAGGTAGATGTAGCTGTTGGACGGAGAGTAGTAGCGAAACGCAGTCAACTCCTCCACACGACTGCTCACCATGTCATAGTAAGCCTGCAAGAAACACTCTCATGCAAACTGTGTACGAGTCCATTACTGAACAAAGCTCTGCGAGTAACATTCCAGCCAAACACGGGTTCCAAATGGAATCTTGGATTCAATTTTGAACAACTGTCTTTGATCGGAGTCACAAGTTGTGCGCAGATGAAACCTCGCAACCAAATCCTTTGTTTCTGAAGTCAGGATTTGCTGTCTTTGAATACATTTACGTGCTGTTGTTTCCCAAAGGTTCAAAACAGAAGGGGCCAGGTTCCAATTGGAGAAACACTCAGGACTTGATTTGGAGTTGGGCCTGGCGACGACCCAACTGCAAGACAGCTGTGCTGTCCTGAAGCACACAGACACCCACAATCGGCTTGTGAGAATCCAATGGAGAGACTCACGGTGATCCTGGCGTCCAGGTCTTCCTCCTCGGGCGTCCAGCGGTAGTGCACGATGCCGTCGTCTTTGACGATCAGTTTGTCCTCCAGGCTCGTCGAGCCGCCCACCCTGTTCACGTGACGGTTGACCGTCACTTGACGCCGGGGTCGATACAGCGGCGTTCCGTCCATGTTCACAACCGCGAACTGGAAGCAGGATGGTCCGGTGGGTCAAATTGACGCCCCGTATGGCGAGACTTGTGGCGGATTAGAGAGCGAAATTGTGTGGTTTGCAGACAAAGCTGATTTTCTGACTGAAGATTCAGAAGGGCGAAATGACTGCAAAAACACTGGCTGCACAACAAATTTCATCACTGACACACATGGTGAGAACCACTCACATAGATGTCCATGGGCTGCCCCGGTTTGAACGTCCTTGACTTGTCGCCCAGGATCTTGAGATGAACCACGTTGCTGTAAACGACGGTGATGGCGCTGCCCGAGCTCGGCTCCGACCGGAACCAATCAAACACGTTCGCTTCCACGTAGATCTCGTGGTCCTCGACGGACTTGCCTCCGTTCGCTTCTATCAGTTCGTCCATGGTGAAGACAAAGTCCTGTACTCCTGAAAACTGCACAAGGCAAGACAATGTGACGACCAAACTACACAGCGCTCATTTCAGAGGGTGCCATGCAGACAAACATCCATACATTGACAATTTTGTCTTGCAAGGGTTTTGGAATTGCCTCAGAAATTGATTTCATTTTCACAAAGGCAACTCATCTGAACCTGTCTGTTGACGGTGTCCAAGAATCACCACAACGCAGTTGTCAACAGTGACTGTACTCACGTATCTGGTTTCATGTTCCACCACCGGCCACGCGTACTCCACGTCTGGTTCTCTGTCGCCCGGAGGGAGTCGAATCTCAGCCTTCACACGACTCGTGCCCTTGACCGGCTGCCCCAGACTCAGGCTGAAAAGAGCGGTGACTCGGGTGCATTCCTGAGTCCCATGTACCCGCGGGCATTCGGCAGAAAAATCACTTAACTCAATTTTAATTGGAGGGGCCTGACTCACTTGGCCATGATGACGCCCCCGATGCCGAAGTCGTCGATGACGTGGTAGAGCGGCATGCTCACGTTCACGTCGATCGCCGTGAAAACTGCGCGCAACGAACAAGGCCAATGGATGAGAAAAGAGAATTGAAAAGTGACTCGCGTCCGAATCCACACATTTGACCGACAAATCTGGAAGTCTGCCGCTTGATATGCTCGAGCAAATTTATGTGTTTTTCCTGAGCCAAACAACAACAAAGTGACCCTTGTTTTTAAAACGGGAAATGCATGTGTTGTACTCACAGAATTCGTTGACTTGAAATTCTTGCCGATAGATGTGACCCTACAACATCAAAAGGACGCCCAAAATGATGGAAGCTTTGAGTTTGTTTGACAGCTATCAATGTAGTGCACCACAACGTCTACACTGACTTTTCTACAGACAGGCAAATTGATCTGAACCAAACCGTTTGAAATGAAATGTACGCACAAATGCTGTCGCCTGAATGTGCCAAGTTCCGTAAGCAGGTTGTTCCGACAGAGGAAACTCCATGTCCAGCACTCCTCCTGCATGAACGACAACATAAAAAGGCAGTTTGAGTGCACAAAATGTACAAATAAACACCACGAATTCAAACTTTGAAAGGAATGTCAAGAAGGGAACTAGACAGTATTTTGCGCTGCGTTTTTGAGTTTCGTTGTCGGGGACAGATTCTTCCATGTAAAAGGAGTGCGTTGTTTCACACTCTTCTCCGTTTGACGCAGAAGCATGCAGTTTGCCACACAAGCCTTGCTTGTTCCGCTGCTGCAACAGTAACATCAACGCACCTGCATTGGTCTGCATGGACAGCCATCTCCGTACCGTTGTTCCAGTGGAATCCTGCAGGAATTAATGTTGAAGATCAAGGCTTCGTGACAGTACGTATGTATTGTCCTTGAAAGTTTGAAGCAGTACAAAGTACAACGAAAATGTATAGCAAGGAAGAGGACGTACAATTATGTAAACGTCCATGCTGCCACTTCTGGACATGAGGTTTTGTTCCACAGGCATAATTCGGAAGTAAACTGAAAACGAAACCTGAACCATTTGAAAAAAGTACAATCCACACCGTAGTTTTCTCGAATGCATGGCATGTTTCACTGCGAACAATGTTCATCTCTTTGACACGGATCCAACTGTTGTTGTTCTGCGTCCATCATTTCGTGTATCCCTGGTCCCTGGTCTTCCCTTGTTCTTACCGGTTTGGCCCTGTCTGAAGAAGGGTTTGTTGAGCTGGATGAAGAGCGACACCTGCTTGGTGCTGAAGATGAGCGCTGTCTCGTTGTCAAAGATGTACCCCGCCCCGGCCGTCTGTCCAACGTCGCTCTGCGTTCCCTCCACACGCAGGGAATAGTTTCCAGGCTTCGCACTGTCAGGTACCTGAGAGATATACTCTCGGATCAACACCCTCACTCAGAAACAAGAACACCTTGACAGTGTTGACGCGCTTCACCTGAGCTCCAGTCACTCTTCTGCAGAGCATTGTCACGCAAAAAATAAGCGCACGGCCTCCATGCCAGGCAGGCAGGTAAGTGCCTGGGTTGGGTCGGAATAAATAATGTGGACGGACCATGGTGATCAATTTCCCACTGCCCATTGCTCCAGTAAGATGCGGCGTACAAACACTTTGAAGCCTGATTGCCCATGCCAGTAATTTGTGCACATCAACACCAAATCTCCTGGTTCACTCACCCACATCTGCATCATGATGGAGCCCTCGTTGTTGAAGGTGCGCGTCGCGGAGGCGACCTCCTCGTCCTGGTTTCGTTTGATGGTCGCGCGAACCTGCACGCTCTGGTAGTACAGGTTCACTATGGACACGGACACTTGCACGACCTCGTTGGGGTGAATCTTCTTCGGGGCCACAATGAAGTAGGACCTGAAATAATATGGGTGATTGCACAGTGGAAAGCATATGCTGCACGAGCTGGTTGGTCAGCAACTTTTTTTGCATTCCGGATCGGAGGCGCTCTTGACTGCAAAGTCTGGTAAATTCATCGAAGCTTGACGGGAAAAGAATCTGTCGATGTCACCAGACAAAACGTTACTCAAATTGCAATGCATTTTGCTGTGTCCACTTGTCCTTCGACCGAAACTCTCAGCACGTTTTTTTTTTCTCTCGATGCAGCACCAGCACCACCAACAATGAACGCCGTGCAAAACGACCGACAGACTTCTGCTGCTTCCTCTCAAAAGTCTACTTGATTTCTGCGTGTAAATTTGTCGAAAACGCGGAACAGCTGCAGCATGAAAAACGACGCCTTTTTTGAATGATACTAACGCATCTCGGCTGAGCCTGCACCCATTGCTGCCACACTGGTCCTGAGCGCTGCTCAATCCGTACAAACAACACAGCAAGAGAAACACTGAGATTCCGACTCGCATCCACATTCTGAGATCCTTCAAACACAACTCCCGACAAATCCAACTGACAGGCGTTTTCACATCCTGAGCCAACGCAAATCTACAGGCAGAAGTGACACAGTTTCACCTGTACACAAGGAAACAATCACATCAAATATTCCCCGGTCGAAAGACTTATCTTTGTAGGGCGAACTGATAAGCGACGATGATGACCAATATTGAATGTGGTTCGCACTCCCACACAAGGGAACATCTTTTTTGTTTCAAACACATAAACCCCAGAAATGTAGCTTTTGTGGTTGTGGGGTGGGGGTGGGGGTGGCGACTGAACAGAAAACAAAGACAAGTTCTGAGCACATTTCTTCGATTCCAACATGCGTGTTGTCGCAGACTCCAAAACAAGCTGCAGCGTTCGGTTCTTCTGCGGTCTGGCAATACAGTTGTCTTTTTGCTCGACTTGGCCGAGAAGTGAGATGGAGAACACACCGTTTTGCACGCATGGGAAACGTTCTTGTTTTGGCAAATCTGCCGATCTTCCGACGCTGGTCAGACGAAAGAACTGGTGCGTCTCTCTTTCGGCAATCATGTGCACTTTCCAAGTGCGTTGACATTGCAAGTTTTTCAAATCGCAAATTGAAAAGAAAAACCTTGAATCACGGGATCACAAAATTTTTCAGATAAACTGCATCAAAAATTGTGTTGTTCCACATTGTTATCCTTTGGACGGATCGAACGCTGCATCCATTCAGCGAAACATCACAAAGAACGAAACGAATAGTTCTGCACACTCACTCATGTTGTTTATTTCTGTTCCCCTTGAGCAAATGCAGACAAAAATGACACGAAATCAAAAACGGATACTTTTCGCCACAAATTCAAGAATTGGAAAAGAAGCAAACACAGATATGTATTTTGACCATTTTTTCGGGGTTAGGTATCCGCACCACTGAACTTTTTTGACTCATTTGATTGTGTTTCTCCAGATATCCTGACTTGCACACCGAGAACCCGGATTTCATTTTGTCATCACTCAAACCCCATCACTGGGGATCACTCGTGTAACTTGAAAGTCAAGCTGTAAATTCCCCATTCCAACGAACAGCGCGCACAATTCAAAATCACGATTTGTTGAAACAGTATTACTTTCTCCCTTCACGGACAGTGTGTTTTGGAGACCTGCTCCACCACAAAAAAAAATTATGTCAATTCAAATCTGAAGATCTGAAACAACTTGTAAACATACAGACAACGTACCAATGCAATATCATCATCAAACGCACTTTCTAAACATCGGTAAAACCAGTGTAAAACTGGTCCAAAAGACGACGAGGAGAAAACTCGGTTGTTGCTCCCCTCTTGCTCAGAAGGCACCAGCAGCAAATTCAAGGATCACATTGTGATGGACTCTTCGGGGTTATTTTCTCACATTTGACACACAGGAATTTCTCCGTGACGAGAAAACCAAAACACAAGTGCAATGGCTCAATCAGACCCCGACGCAGATCGACAAAGCTCATCCTCCAGTTCCACAGTTCATCAATATTTCCGAAATTTTCAGTCCAGCTGTAAGGCAAATGTCGACCTCAATACTCGTACGAGGTTGATTCAAATAAGTTTGGCCAAACATGTTGACGATCGCGTCGCATTCTGAGTGCGGTCAGTTCATTTCCACACATTGCGTAGTATCACTGACCTCGCAGACTTTGCGCGACCATCAGCATGTTTGGCCAAACATATTTGAATCGACCTCGTATTCAGATTTTCTTCCTGAGATCACCCAATCCGACACCATCTGACCCAAAACACAAGACACCCGTTGCGCCGACGGCCTTTTCAACGAAATCCAATGGGGTCACAGTTGACATCAGATAAACACAGACACGGTTGTGCACACAGAAAAGGTTAATCTGAAGTGAAGTTTGCAGCCTCAAATTATGCATCCTGATAATTGTTCTCAAACAAGGGCGCGGGGAACGCTCACTGCGTTTGAGCCCAGCTCCCAAAATTCGGAATCCACAGTTGACTGACAAACCGGGAGAGGAGTGAGGACTCCACATCTGTGGATATACTCAGTTGAGAAATTCAAATTTGGGGGTCTGTCTACATGACCCATGCACACGCCATACAACAATTGCAATCATGTACATGCGCTGTTGTTACCGCAAAGGCGATCGAACACAAAGCATCACGTTTACGTCATGAAAAGCAGGTCGGAACAAGAGGACTTTGGACTGGATGGACTCAATCATTTGGAGTGGAATGTTCAGAGTCCAACCAGAAGACCTGGACTCCCAGTTTTGTCAGTTGCGCTGGATATCAGCCAGTCCGGCCGGCTGCAGCGTGATGGCCTCGCTGTACGTGAGAGGCGCGTCCGCTTGCCTCGGCTCCGTCACACCCGGCTGGGTACGCACCACGTATCCAGTCGTGGTCGTGCAGTTGTACCCGCTTTCGTCACTGATCTCATATTGCAGTTGCTTCTGCTGCTGTCGCTTGCGGCGTCTTTCGCCATAAGAATCGCCGGTGTCACAACCTTCGCACAGCATGTAGAAACAGGCCCAGGAACACAACCTGTGGGGAAGAAAGAGAGGACGCACGCGTGAAGGGTTGATACTTGTGCACACAAGTCTCCAGCAGCTTCAAAATCTTCAGACTTCAGTACAGTTGCTCCACAGAAGAGTTTTCAACGCAAAGCACTGCAATCCGCACACTACGTAGTGTCTGGTGGTAGGATTTGAAAATTTGGTCCGGTTGGGAGTTTTTGTCGAACAGTCAAGAAGGATCATTTCAATGTTTGTATTCAATGGTGGGGAAGTTGGTGAGAAAAGTTTCGTCTCAACAAATCAGACGAATGGTTCTCGGACAGGTGGTTGTAACAAAGTTCCCTTCAGGAAGTGGACCAAGTGCAACTTATGTCGCGAAGCAAAATTGACCTTTTGTTGCCAAGTAAAGTGTTCGTGTGCAAAGGTTGATTTGCAAAGCAGTGGGTTTAATTATTTGAGGTGAATTTTTTCCTTGAACAACTGAAAACTTCTGCCAACCATGGAGGTGAATTTGTTTTGCAGCTCAAAAATGTTTGCTTCTGTTGGCGGGCAGCAAGCACCCTTCTTGAAAGTTGAACTGAAAATATAAAACATTTTTTGGAGATGGCAGCCAACATTTTTGGCTGTCACGCCAAAACCCCTCCACTGCCCACAGTCCGACACCTGGTCAACAAATCTTGCCCCAAGGAACAAAAGCTGTTTGAATCAATTTCGGGAAAAATGACAGCAGCGGGTCAAAATGGGCCTTGAGTGTTCTTTTTCCTGACAGGACATATTGTTGGTTGACCAAGAATGCTCTTCTCAGCTGTTGTTTTGAGTTTTGACGAGAGGGCTTCTGGCCACCTCAAGGAGCACTTTATTTTGCCATTTTTGTACCATTTTCACATTCAGGATGTACCCCGTCCTCGAAGCCTTTTCCCCCAATGACCGAGAACCAAACAGCCTTCTTCCCTGGGAGGAGCTGTTGTTTTGTGAAAAAGCAGAAGGCTGTTTGGCAGCTTCGGAAGTAGCAGCAGCCTCTGGTGGCTTAAGTGGCGCCACTTACTTGTCCCAGCAAGTTCCCGTGCCGCCCGCGTTGCAGCACGAGCAGCAGTCGCAGCACGATCCGTCGCCCTCGCCGCCGCAGCCATCACAGCTGCAGCCATCGCAGCCGCAGCCATCGCAGTTGCAGTCACAGTCACAACTGCCGCAGTCACAACTGCCGCAGTCGCAGGATCCACAGTCCAATCCGTCACACATCTTCAGTGATGGGCTGAAACAATACAACGTCAAATTCAACTCTACCTGGTCTTCTGCAAGAAGGAATTGTGTCCTCATGTGGAGCCCAGTTTTCCTTGTACGAATCAGTTCGCACGGGAGTGTCATTGTGTTGAAAGCTGGCAAACCTGGCCCCGGTGGGAGTCAGTCACATTTTGATGATCCTCGTGTTTGCCAATCACTGCGGCAAATTTTTCTTTCAATTGACGATCGCTCTGCCTGCCATCAGGGTGACGCAACATGTCGAGCGTCCACCCACACAATTTTGCCATCTTCAAGCCCCTACGAGCAAACTCCCTTCAACGCCTTCTGGTTTCGTGCAGAACGTGTTGCTTCCAAGAAAGTAGAGCTTTGAACAGAGGCACGTCGCGAGGCATTGAGTCCCGGGCGGAGGAGGTAGGACGCACATTGGAGGGGACGAGATACGAGGGGGTATCCAGTCCTGTTGTCCGGCGGCTCTGCTCAGCGTGTCAACCAAATGGGAATGAGTTAACCCAGATTGCACAAGTCCCATTGTGTGTCCATTGTCTGTGCGGGTCTAAACAACAATAGGAGGCTGTCAAAACAGTGCAAATGACCCTGTGGAGGTGTTGTATATTTCAATGAATACCTTCAAAATATTCTCCTTCACAGTCAATGCACCGCTGCCAGCACCTGGGCCACACCCTTAGCATGCAGTCCTCGAACTTGTAGGATGGAATCCTTCCAATTTCACAATCCACTGCTTCCTCCAGCTGGTCCAGAGTCCCAAAGCACTGTCCACAGAGGGGCAATTTGAGGGTAGGGTAGAAGAGGAAATCATTGGGTGCTAGATCGGGTGAGTAGAGGGGGTGGGGCATGACAAAAATGTTCATGACACGGATGAAGAGCTTGGTGCTCAAGATGGGTGGTATGCATGTGTGTATTGTGCATGTGCAGATGGAAGTTGCAGAGTATTCTGGGGCATTTGGTAGCAATTGCTGGTCTCATCCTGTGCAGCATCCAGATAAAGTTGTACCTATTGACAGTTTGACCCCTCAAAAATTCCCTGCGAATAAGTCCTTTCCAATCAAAAAAAGTTATGATCAGCACTTTGCCTGTTGTGCGCATCCTCTTGAATTTGATCAGCCTCACCCCACCTTTGGAAATCCATTGTGTTGACTGCTGCTTTATCTCTGGTTCATACATGTACACCCAGCTCTCATCAATAGTTGCTACCCTCTTGAGAAAACCTGGATCCAGGTCAACACGCCTCTTCCACAATTCACACAGTACCAGGTGCAAATTCCTCTCCCTGTTGTTCAGCAGTTTGGGCACTAGTTTTGCTGCTTTCCAGACCAGGCCCAAGTCTTCCATAGAATTCTGGACACTGTACCATAGCTGAGGCTGGTTTCTGCAGAGATGTTGCGGATGCTGACCCTTCTGTCCTGTTCCACCAAGTGCTTGACTGCCTGGATGTTTCCTGCAGAGCATCCCTGGCAGATCTTGTTTGCCCTGGGATGGTCAGTGATGCAGGTGCA
>JAAUXT010125158.1_pt1 | contig 31944 bp, 25 predicted proteins | sample 7278171 | NCBI WGS metagenome assembly JAAUXT01 (sample SAMN14350112, study PRJNA611818) | marine sediment metagenome | isolation source: surface marine sediment (1.8m) | place: French Polynesia: Moorea | collected 2018-08
CTAAAGGGACTTCGCACAACAAGGCTCAGTGTGCAGTGCAACCTATCAGATACCTGTCGTTTCGTTTGTAGCAACCTACAGCGTCAGACGTTTTCAGCTTGACCACCACTTGCTGAGTTGCTCAGCAGTGAAGGTGCAATCCAAGAAGCCAACAGAGCAGGAGCTGATGTCGACAAAGTCAAGAAACACTGATGCATGCAGGGCGAACCCAACCTCCCTTGCATCTCATCGGACATGCATATTGCACCACGTGATTAAGAACCCAGCACAAGGAGCGGTTTCTTGTAACCAATCAATAGAGGTGGGACGTTTTGGAATCTGCTCGATATTTGTGATTCGTTCTGAAAAGGTTCTTTTTGTTTTTCGAGAGCAAAGAGGGAGTCTCTTCTCCAATCTTTCCCTGACTAAAAATTTCAACTTTGGATCGTTTCTTGACATAGAGTCGTGTTTCAATCGAGCTCTTTTGACACAAGGATGCTGAGCTTTTGGTATTTTGAGCAGTTTCTGAGAACAATGCAATCAAAACAAAGCTTCAGTTGGGGCCACAGCCCTCAATGACGGCAGCTATTTGTGTTCCGTCGTTCGCCATTCAACCCGTTTTCGGACGCAGTTGTCAGCAGAATCAAGATCAAGAGAGCTGCTGCTTAACAGAAAATCCGGATCTTTGGCCAGATCGACCGGAAGTCTGAAAACCCATCCATTTTAACAATTTATTGCATTAAATGCAACAAGGATACAATGTGGATTATTATATTATAAATGATAATACCTCGATAGTCAATAGATGTGTACAGTCGTACCGAAGATCTTTTGTCGTACAACTTGCAGTGCACAGGCACATACAAAAAGAGCCACAAGCGGGAAACAAGGACATCGCGACACCGACGACTCGAAATCCATCGATTCAAATCGGAATCGCGACAAGAAATATTCAACACTTAACTGAAATAAAAACTTTGGCGTCAGGGTTCTTCACGCAGCACAGGACAAAAGGAAAAAACAGAAACCACGACTGGGACCTTGGCCAACGCCATGAATTCCCAGTCTCTCTTCCGATTGATTTCGCGCGTCGTATGTCTCGCAGGTCTTACAATTTACGCTGTTTGGAACATAACACGACGGATAATTGGATATTTCTTAAATTTTAATGACAATTGAAAGTAATAAAGATTAAATGATTACAACTCAACTGATTGTCTCTTCCTCACAACCTCGGATCTGGTCTTTCGCTCGACTTGCACAAACTATGACGTGTGTGATCAACACTTTTCTTTGCAGCGCCAACTCATCTTGGCAACAGCGGTGTTGTGTGTGTAGAATATCGCAACCGGCACAAAAAAGTTCTTTTCAATGTGAATAATTTGTGAAAACATCAACAATCTGACTGAAGAATTTTTCTTGAAACTTCGGCCACAGCAAAATGCCTCATTTCCAGTTCTTTGCAGCTGTCATGAAAAGCCAAACAACGACGAATGAGATTTTTGCAGCAACAAGGGGTAAGGTGTTGAGTGGGTCATGTGGGGCCCTGAACAAACGCTACTTGGTCCACGCAGTTATCCTGGATCCAGATTCTCGCCAAAAATCTCACTTTTCGTTGAAGACTTTCAGCTTCACATTTGGACGCAAAACAAAAAGTCGAGCGCGAATCAGTGGTCCTCTTTGTTCGGACTGCAAACACATCGGTTGAGCGTGCCGATTTCAACACGCCCTTGTCTTTCCACGTTTCACAGTAGCAGAGGGAGAGAACTGAAAGTATTCGCATTTTGCCCACTGCAAGAAAGAAAGTGGGTACGTGTACATCTTGTTTGTGTGCACTTGTATAGCATTTGACCCGACAGCGAACTCGCCAACTGCGATTCCCTTCGCTGCTTGCGCGTTTTGTACATCTTACCGACATGCGAAAAAAACTGAACCTTGTACGTGACTAGTCCTTCAGTGAACGTGCCCAGGAAAGTCGCACGGTTTGCCTTAGACAAGCAGAGGGCAGCTTGTCCGTTCTTATCCAAAGTAAAAAGTCAAGCACGCCGATTTTGTACAATAATTCACTGGCATTTTGACACGGTGTTCGCGTTCACTATAAATTATTAATTTTTACAGTTTTGATATTGTTTGTTTCTCACCTACGTTACTTCCGTGTTTGTACAAAGTTTTGTGAGAGGACATGACACTGGAAACTTACCATCAACAAAAGTATACGTCAAAAATCTTTGGAACCGCAACTGGGGGGTTGACTAAGCCCCAAAATCACGCATTGCCAAAATGATTCCTGCATAGCAACACAGACTGCCCAAAACAACTTCACGGAAGCCTTGCGCTGCCACAATTGCGTTTTGCCTGGCAATCAGCATTGTCATGTGAAATCATCCTGACAACAACGGATTGACAGGACTGTACATACTCTCAGTTGATACAATCAAGTCTTTATGTTCGTCTAGATACGAGTTAGTCACAATAGGTACAACATCCACATTTAAGTACCCATCTACAGTAGGTTAGAGAACATTTTCATGACAACTACGTGTAATTTCCATACAACTGAAAAAGAACCACTTGCAAAGAATTTCTAGCGGAGATCTGCAAAGCGGGAACATGTGCCCCCAACTGAAATGGTGTCTTGACTTTGTTGGAGAAACAGAAGTTCGTGTGAAGTTTTCGTGGTCAATCCGCTAGAACGTTCAACCAAGCTTTCCTGCTGTTTGCACACTTTTGTACGCATGCAGTGCATTGAAATAAAGACAGAGAGAGAAGACACGAAGTTTCGGTGTTTCCAATGAATCAGTCCATCATTCCCATGCCATGCAGGGTGCGTTGTGCAGCTGCATCGCCCACGACATGCACATGCCCTTAGCTCGCTGCTGTACAGTCGGTGCGCCCATGCCCTTGAACGTCCCTTCACAGCAAGTCGAATTTGCATGAATGCAGCGAAGTTTCTCGCTTGTCAAGCCACAAATTCGCAACCGATGTGAACGGGCCCTTAGCCAGACCATTTTACAATACCACATGCGATTGCCTTGCTTTGGCGTGTATTCACCACGTACACAAGAATGACATTCGAATGGTACAATAGTTGCCAGTTAGAACATAATTCTTAACACAAAAAAGCAACTTTGGTCTGAAACTTACGGCGTAACACTTGTCACAAGAAAATCAAACCATAAATTAGTGAAAAAAAACGACAAGTTTTTGACAAGTTGGAAAATTCCAGGGAGAAGGGATACAAGCACTTTCTGTGCAAAGGGGTCCCAATAGTGCGTCAACACTGCAATTCAATATGTACAAAACTACCAAACAATAACTAAAGACCCACTAGAAAGTTTACATCATCAGATCTGCCTTTCCGTAAAGTCAAACAATGCAACACTTAGTGAGTGATGACCATGACCCAAACTCTAAATCTAGTACGGAGGTCACAAAGGGTCAAAAATCCCAACATGCAGCCTTTAGAGTAGATATTGCTATGAAGCTGTTTAAAACCACCACCAGGGGAGGAAAATCAAATCAAATGTCATGCAACACATAACCACCGACCGTAAACACACAACAAATGCACATCCACGACACTTCCATCCAGACCCATGCAGCAGACTCTGAAATGCAACTGTTGCGTGTGAAGAAGGCTTCAATGATGTGCACACTACTGTCAGTGTGAAGGAACATGCCCGACATTATCTGAAAAAATCCGTGCAATTGACAACAATCACAAAAAAGGTTCATAGCCTCTCGTTCTAGTTCGTGTTCACCAGAGATGCTTCGCCTACGCATGCAACGAGATGTTCTTTTTGCACAACATCCTGAAAGGGACCTTCCCAATGCAAATCAGTGCAACAGAGAGACAAGCTTCGTCTGTAACAAAAGTGTCCAAATCTGCAACGGTGCACAGGTCACAACCCGAACACAGCTTTTGAGCATGCGTTCACGTGAATCAAATTCCGAAAATAACACATGCTCACATCAATCACTCCAGAACAATCAGTTCCTGTTCGCCACGAGAAGAATACTCAAACCAATGCAGGGGTGACAGAAAGTATCATTCCACCAGTAAGTCACTGAAAGAGAAAAAAATCAAGCAATTTAATGTGGTCACTTGCATCTACTCTATACTCCACAGAACACCTACCTAGTGAACCAGTCGTCCAAAGTTAAATTGTTAGTCACACCGTTTTTACCGAGTCAAATGAAAAACAGAAATAATACTGTTTTGTGACATTCTGCTGCAGATGGAAGGGAGTGAGAGTATCAGCCACGAAAATCCTGCGCAATTTCGGGAGCTAAACCCAACCCCCCTGAGATACCAAAATCATTTGCAAAACAAGTCGACTAGAGCACTTCTTAAAACTCAAAACAACTCTCAACTAGCTTTGTTTCTCTTTGACATGAATCACTGTGGCACCCCTGCTGTCTCAATAGTCTCTGAGAAATAAGAAAACAAATGTTAGTTGATGGAAGTCCTTTCGCATCAATGATACAGTCGCGGATCGAACAAAGATCCTGAATAGCTATCAAGTCTGCTGGTGAACTGGTCAAGACATGTGTTGCCAATACTGTGACATTTATGCGATTTTCACTCGTGCGAAAACTTCCCCACATCGCTGCGAAGAGGCAAGATTTGTTCAGTTTGATCGTTTCGACAGGAAGGTCAAATGTCTTATCTTGCAAATATGGAACGAATTGAACGCTTAAAACACCAGGGAAGTTTTCACTTGCAAAGACGGACAGAAAAAAAAAAGATTGCGTCGGCGAGAAAACCTGCAACATCATAATTTCTTGTTTTGGCAAGAGTTAAACAGCCTCATAGCACCAACCTAAATACTTTCAACATGTCGACACGTCGATCGCTAAGTGGTCCTGTCGCCGTAGCAACAAACGCCTGCAGTTGTCAGGCAGTTTTGATTTGACAATAATGATTGAGTGTTACAGCACCTGTGTTTGAAGTGTACACGTCGTTTCACAGAGATACACGTACAATTGCACCACAAATACAAACATATCGCCGAACCAGGCAACGCCGTTTGTCGAGTTGCCGTGGCGAATCCACAACTTTTCGTTCAGAAGCAAAAAAAGAAGAGAAGCTGGTGCCTCTTACACGAGCCCAGCGTCGGCGAAAACTGACAAAAACTTCACTGAAGCGAGTCTTTCACACGCACAACACACGTCACACACCCATTGCTACAAGACGCCAACTGTTCCTTTGCATTTGTGGAGCGGACAGAGGTTTTTACCCAGAGATGTCTTCTTTGTCCACTCCCGAGAAGAAACACAAGAGCCATTTCAGGCGATAAGGATGACACATATCAAAATTGTTGTTGTAGCACAGCTGCACCTGTAAACATGTTCGATTTGTGGCGAACACCGCTCATTCGCACCACATCGCATCACTGAACAGACGAACGCGTGGTTGCGAGAGTACATCGTCACGATATTCCCTGGTGTGTCGAGGTACAGCTGAATGTCCGGCTGAAGTCAACAAAGACGAACGTTCTGCGTTCTGATATTGCAAGCAACACTGCAGTCATGAGATGCGCCCAGCTTGCCGTCATTGGTTGGTGAGGAGCAGCATTTGAACGCTTCACATCACATCCAAGACACTTCTTGTCGATAGAATTGGGTTAAAATTCCTTTTTGTTGTTGTCAGTGAAAACAAAATGGTGATTTCGAGGAGGTCTGCGTCTGCGTGCAGCAGCTGAAGTCCACACAACAGAAGCGCGACTGGCGAAGGAGAGTACGCGGAACAGATTCCACTGCATCACTTTTCGTGACGTGAACCCTGTGGTCCTGCAGTGTAAATTTCTCAACCAGCCCAGAAGACGGCAAACTGCTCTCACCTGCACATTTGAATTTTGTGTCACAGTTCGTTTTTGAAGGTATCAAGCGTTTTTGTTATTATTTTTTTTTAGTTTGCTCACAGGTTGAAACTGTACGTCATCAACTGGTTGCTCTGGAGTCTTGGGGTGAAATCATTCCACCGGACATTCAAGTTTCCGAAAAGATGACACTCCACCGTTCTGAAATACTTTCATCAAACAATTTGGAACACTTCACAACTGAACTGGAAGATTTTTTTTGAGCGGTTTGCTTTCAAGAATGGAGTGGACTCGAATACGTGTGCACACCAACGATATACCCTCCCGTTCCAAGATTTGCTCCTGCAGTCTGCACTCCAGTTCATTCTGTCCAAAAGCATCCACAGGCAATCTAAGCATGTTTTGGTGTGAAAGTTCAACGTCTTAGTAGCGAGCACCTTTTGAAATAGAAACATAGAACATATCCGAACAGAATTCCACAGTGCAGAAAGGTCCAGATCCCTGGACTCGATCACATCATTTCCTCCTCGTTGGAAAATCAATCAGAGCCCGGCTGGCTGCAACTGTATCTACCCTTGGTCTGTGTCGAATAGCACGAAGACCGTGCGACCACATTGCAACACAATGGTTTGTACGTACATCATTTCTCTAGAATAAATAAACTTTTTGCTAAACAAGCACGTGACTAAGAAACACTACATCTACCTTTGTTTTTTCGATTTTCACACCAGTTCGCCTTTTCTTTCTCTCACAAACACGCACCCACGCACGCTTTGGCAAAAATTCGCCACCCCTTCAAACTGATTGCCTAACAATCCACATTCTACATTTGGCTTGTTTTGCCACTCTTGATAGCAACTTAGTATCTCTCAAAATGAACTAGCTTTCCTTCCGCATGACTTCAGTGATGACAGGAAACTCATCGAACTTCAGGGAGAAAACAACAAAATTCTGTACCGTAATGCTACATGATAATAAGGGTCATCCAGCAACAAAACAGCAACATATTGAAGTGTCTGTACAGCATCTTACGGCGAGTCTCTGCCCTCGTTTGGATTACAACGTGTGCAAAAACTATCAAGGTCGGCTGAGTAACTTCAGCACATTTTGGGCACACTCGCAACTTTTAGCCTACAGAATTCTGTACATTACGTCCACAATACAAATTTGTTCCTGTACAAAGCTTTACGTACAATCTTTTCATAAATAGGAAAAACTGACAAAAAATTGTGTGGAAGGCTGATTTTTTATCATTACATCAACAGCTCTGTGGCCGTTCCCTACACATCTCACGCTTTTACGTAGAAAGTTACAGTGTGAAAATGTTCGGTGTGATTGGATATCGCATCCACCAACTGAAATGTATTGGAGGTGTTGTATTCATGTCTACAACTGGCCTCGAATACGGCAGTGTCCTCAACGCACATGGCATTGGTTACAGTGGACATGTCCCACTCCATCTCCTGTCCTCATTTGCTCCCTTCCATCCATCCTGTGTGGCAGTAGTTACGCACTCGATGAAGATGAGCGGCATCTCTCGGTGGAGCGTCTCGTTGCGGGTGGTCGGCGCAGCTTCTGCCGAATGTCGGGTGATCATTGACAAGTGACGAAAAATCAGCAAAACTGATCAGCTTTCGCGCACCAACAAACCCAGTGTACGACTGTGGTCAGGTTGTTTCTTTCCTGGAGAAACCTCACCCTGCCGACACCTCATTTCGGAGCGACGGGCGTCCTGTTCCACTGCGCTGCTGTGAACACCGCGGCGACGCTGCGCAAGCAATGTCTGTCGCGCACCACGGATCACGGCAAAATGATCACCACGTGCGGACATTCCGTCGCCATCCGCACAGTGCAAGCCACCACTGAAGGGTACTGCTCAGTCGTTTTAAGTTTTCACGTGTAAGTGGTACACATGCTTTTCACGTGTATAGATCTATAAGTAGTTGAGTAGCGGAAGTCCGTCTGCGTCGTCGTCTCCTCCCGTCTGTTGCGCATGTGCGTGCGCACGCCACGCAGGGGGCCGCGCGCACGTCGCGCCGCGTCGTGGACTAGTAGGGCGTGAACCGCTGATACCCGCCTCGGTATAGCGTCTGCGCGAGAAGTTCACAAAACGAGTTCAACAGAGTAACGAACAACACCCCTTGGGCTCTGCGCCAGTTCCCAACAGGAATCTTTTCCAGGGAAACAAAAGAGCTCAGCATTTCCCGATTTGGCAAACTGGTGAAGGTACAGTAGATTTTAGAGAGGTGCTCTGGAGCCAAAACAAAGGCAAAGGAGTCGCCAGAGCCAACCTGCGAGACGTGGGAACGACGAATATCGACAAACTCGAGCTATTCTTACCCCATATCCAGCGACGGGTCCGATACTGTGTCCGATGTACGGTTCTGCAGCATACTCGCGCGGGTAAGCACCACTAAGCACCGCCCCTCTGTCAGCGACACAAGCTTGTGCATCAGTTCACACGATCACCACACCCAACCGCCACTGGTACGTACGGGCGGCATACAACACACAGCGCCCAACCACCTTGACCACCCTGCGCAGGCAATCTCAGTGGTGGGCGGGAGGGGGAGGTGTTGGCTCCCTACAAACCACTGTTTGCACAGCGAAACAAATCGAATGCAGAATGCATCACAAGCCGAGTGGGTACTGTTATTTTTAAAATCCACAATGCAACACCACGTAAACCCTTCAGAGAAATTGCTGGACGCCAATTTTCTGTTGATCAAACGCTTCGTTCCACTGTGCAAGCAATGTTAAATCCGTCAAACCTACAAAGAATGGCAATTCACACTGTTCTGTGGCAAACCTCTTCCGTGTTTCACTGTCCTCGCGTCCAGGCCATATGGGGAACAACATGGTCCTCAGTCACGAGTTGAGGTGTTTCAATGGATTGCAGGGCGAAGGGAGGCAAAGTGGTGTGAATTTTCCCACCCCCCACACGATGTCAGAATCGTATACAGCCCAAAATTTCAAGCACGGACTGATTTTTCCAGAGGAAATTTGGAACAAAAGCACTGTTTCACATTCAACACAGTGAGGTCAGAAACGCAAGCCGATTCAGAGCCCTGCCTCAACATTGACATCACATAGCCTCTTCACCATTGTGCATTTACATGACAAAGTGATGATGTTTGCTTCCGGCATGCAACTCTCCTTGTTGATTCAAAGAGCAAAACAAGCACGTGGGACTTATTTGTAAAAAACACCATTGACGAAGAATTGAATTTGGTGGTGGTGGGAAGTGGTTGATGTTTGGTCCGTACACCATACGTAGCGTTTCCTTGTATGAACATGATGCAACGCACGAAATGGAAAAGATTGACACTATTGGACGTCTAATATGAAGAGTGTGCCACAATTACATACAATATATAAAAGCCATTATCCCCTAAGAATACTGATTCAAGTATTTCATCGCACTGTCATCATGATCACGGGTGCAAAATACTCAATTGTACACTCATGCAAGTTTGTTAGTTTCAATTTGTTCTGACGAGTGTCACTACGTGTCTCAACCCCATAGCAACAGACTAACTTAGACACTACCATTATCAGTCATTGCAAAAATTGACCACGACATGTAAATCAAATGGAAGAAAGACACATTTTCAAACCAAGTGTAGAACATTCGTGATCCACTGAACAAAACCGAAACCGCTTCACTACCCACACCCACAAACTGAACGATAGCAACACACGATATCTAGTTTGAAGGCACAACCACAGAGAAAAGAAGACAGCAGGCCTACTCAGGAGACAGGTGAATTAGTTGTAAAATAAAACCAAAAACAGACGAATCAGAGCAAGATATCAACGAAATGTTCAGTGCAACAAAACAAATGCAGTCAGGATAATGTCTAACCCAGCACAAGTGAACAAAGCGAAAAGGTTAGCGAAAGACATTGTGCAGGAACGTGGACAAGTGGGGCAGGTGGGGAGTGGTCACTGAGGTGAACGTGTGGAATTCTCAAGAACATAGAGACGGGTTGAGAAGTTGTGCGAATTGATGGTCAGCGAAACTTGACAGCAACACACGACTGTGCGTGTTGTGTTTTTCACCTGGAAAACGAATTTCAATTTTGCTTTTTGTTTTTCTCGCACACTGCGAGACAGAAACACAGATTTTATGTTCTTGTGAAAATAAAACACAGAAGTTCCTGTTGGTCAAAGTTCCAAGACTTCAGATTTTTTCAAATATAATGCCAAAATGGGGAACAGGCGCTGGTGTGAGCAGAGTCATCAAACAGCTGATTTTGTGAAGGTGTTGGGACGGATTTACGACGGAGGTTCCATGTGAACTAAAAGGCAGAAAAAATGGTCGAAAAAATGGTCAAGTCAAACAAGACCAGGTACTCGTTTTCTCCTTGACAACATGCGAGGAAAGATCGCAGTTTTCTAAGGCCCAACGACTGCAAGCCACAACGGCTCAAAATCAAAATGCGTTTTTTCACTTTGCCGAAACAACAACCACAACGACCTCAGGTCGGTTTCCGAACTTTGTAACAGCAGGAAAACAAAAACCTGGCTCGACTTGACCATCTTCAGACAGGAATAAAATGTCAATGAGAAAGTATAAACTGAACGAACAAAGCAAATGAACGTCAGAAAGAAATTTATGTGACTGGATGGGGAGGTGTGGTTAGACCCTGTGCACACGGGAGCGAACAGCGAGCAAAAAATTGTTTGCGCCGAAAATGGTCGCATCGATTGTCAAACTGCCTCGTTCCGCACTGCGCTTCCGACAGACCCGCTCCTGCGTGCAAGGGACGTTGGGTGGAGTAAGGCAGTGTGAGAAAGAGAAACTACGGGGTCCACATAACACATACCCTGTGGCTGCATACGTAGCCGCGGTGGCTACTGTGGGAATAGCATATCTGGTCGCTGCAGCCGCATAACCTGCAGCATAAGGCTACAAAGCAAAAGAGACCAAAACATTCAAATACTCGAGTAAGTTAATAACCTCATACTAACACCATATCCATCCATCGCCATCAAAATAAAAAAGTAAATAAAAACAATCAAGTGAAAAAATGAGGGTGCAAAAAGACATCAAATGCGTTCCAGAAGACACAGATTTGTGGTCATTTTCTGATTGTGATGTAGCGTGGACAGATGACCTACTCTCGTGTGGGTTAGGAAAGAAAACAAAAGTTGTTCCCTTTGTCCTGTTCTTTCCTTCCCACCACTTGAGATGACGTCATGGACGTCAATCATGATGTCATCCAAACGTGGCGGGAGGAAAAGTGCTGGACGCCACCACTGGAGGGTTATTCATGGAACAGACGATTGGAAGGACGCAGGCACAATCCAGGCTTTCTCGTAACCACCCCTGCTCACCCAAACTTGTTCGATTAGTACTGGACGAACAGCAGAACCGATCATGTGAGTGGCCACAGACTGAAGGAACGTTTCAGAATTTGCCGTTGTCCAATGAGACAATTGAACTCGAAAGTTTCCCTTCGTTCGGATGTTTTCTGCGAAATGAAAGGGGCCGAATGAATGAAACGGCGGGGTGCGCGGAAAGGGGTCAAATCAAAATAGTTGGTGGCAGCAGCAATATGCAATGTAGAGTCCACACAATAATCAGATGTATATTTCAAATATGCTTCGTTGTATAGACACAATGCAGGCAGTCCGATCACACTAAAGTTCCACTGACACTAGAAGGGAGTGGCTAGATTTCCAAGGCTACAAGTCTCGAAATGAAATACTCTTGTGTTCAATTTTTGACATTTGAAAGACTCTTCTGCGATAGAAATGGAAGTTGTTTACAATTTGGAATTTTCGTCAGAGAGCGTTCTTGAAAAAAAAAACCGACTTCCAAAGTGGCAATTTGGACAGATCATCCTTGTATGACTGTTTTGCACATGATGGCTTTGAGTTTTTTTGTTCAAACATACAAATTTGGACGGACAGACAATCCTGTAGACAATCCCTTTAGCTTTTCCTCGCGTGGGTTTTGTGACTATTTTTAGCAAAAAGATTTGTAGGGAAGCTTGGAATGTGGTTTTGCATATGCAGATACAATACCCATTTTTTAACAACACATATTTGTACTGAGCTATGTACGTATGCAAAACAATCATGCAGTGATTTGTCTTTGCTTTGTAGGCATGCTTTGATAGAGACCGAAATCGTTCACATCGAAAGTTTTGTGCAAGTTGTGTCCAGTTTGGGACACCTTCTGGTTTGGTTTAAGTCGGGGCAGGGGATTTAGTCGAGTTACAGATTCACCCAATTCCGTTGGTCAATACAAGCGAGACATCACGGTTCGTGATGCCATGAGAGGGACATTCGCAACATTTCGGGGGAATGTTCAACGCCTTTCCTAGAATAAAAACACCATTATCACCGTCATAAACCCAGCAACCTAAAACAGTTCGTTCAATGCATCTTTTATGCACAAGAATTTCTCACTGGAAATCCACCAATGGCGGCATGTACACTGCAGAGGAAGAGTTTCCGGCACATCAAGACATCAGCACCGCACACAACTGTCTTGAAAACGAAATAAAATGCCGTGATTGGCTATCACAAGCACCAAGGCAGAACCACGAAAAAAACACCAAAATCAGTTGCTCCTGTTGCTCAGTTGGTGCGTTGCACAAAACAAGACAATCAACTGAGCTTTTCCTCCGCGTGCACAGCGCCACATGTCAACCAAGAATTTTTCTTCACACATGTTCGCAATAAAAATGCTATGTACACGGAACAACCCGATTCACCCACCAGTTAAAAATCAGATTTGGAGTGAGCACACAAAACATGTGGAGCAAAAAACACCTTGGCAAAAAATGCCATCTGGGCTGGTTGGATGATCATCGGGGCACTGTGACGCTGCCCAAGCAGTGTCATCGTGTTCCGGTTCCAAATCAGCCCAGCTGCCTCGAGTACCGTCACTGCTGGCCAAAAACGTGCACTTTCAATGAACAGCACCCAGGGAATGAGGCCTGTGACGCACAACAAAGGTCTGTCCACTCGAAGAATTTCGCCAGTTTATGAACACCACATCCTTCGCAATGTGCGCCTTGAACCTCCAAAAGCCAAATGTTGGAGCCGGGTCCCGCTCTCTTGCGCACAAACTGGGTGTTGCTCAGACAGTAGCGCACAGTCGGTGTGTCACAAACCCCATATTGAAGCTTACCGGTAAATCTAATGAGCCCACACCTGCGAAATCACAGATATGCTCCGGACGCGAGCTGTTCTTTTCCATTCTTAGTTTCGTGATGCTGGAGTTTTGAGTCAAAATTGTTCCGGTGAATGTCACAAACACAATATATGGATTGACACGAGGTTTGTGAAAACCCAGAATGGAAAGAAACAGCCATGTCCTTGCTTCTCCACCAGTCTATGCATGCCCCGATCACAGTTATTCCGGTGTAAAACAATCTTTTTCCCCGAAAAAAAACGACAGTGGGTGTCTCGGAAAGTAACCATGATGGCCAAGTTTGGTGGTGAAAAATCAAAACACAAGGGAATGAAGAGGCACAGAAAAGACACGCACAAAGGCTTGTACAATCGTTACAGAGAGGGTAAGGATTGTAGAAACTCTGGACTCTGCAAAACATTTCAAAACGGATTTTACATCCGGTTTTCCCGTTCTTAGACTTACTTCAAGTCTGCCTACGACCCCAGCAGGTTTGCGGGGGGCCTCCTACAGGAAAGAAACAAAAGAAAAGCCATAAAACGACGTACAGAACTGAAAAGATAATGATGTAACATTTTCCTGAAGGTTTGCACTCAGAGCAGACACTTTGGTTTTATCCAGCAGATTTCCATACACCACAATGGAGGTTTTGTGAGATGTGAAACGCACACCTTCTCAGCATTGAATGCAGAACTTGGTCTCGTTTGGTGGCAGCTCTGCCTGCACAACAGCTTCAAGCTACTCTTTCGGTTCGCTCGAAGCAGGCTCCTAGTTTGTTGTTCGACTCAGGGTAGACGGATCTCAGAAGCCGTGGGGAAGTGTGTCTACTGTGCGGGTCGAATTGCTGTGCAGCTCGCTTTCAAGTGGGAAAATTCTGCCAAATTTTGCACGCTTTTTAGGAAATGGTTCTGTTATAAAGAGTACAATGATCCCACGAAGTCCAAACACAAAAATGATCATCAAAATTCTCTCAAACTGCCTACGTACCACAAACATAGATGGTGGAGGACACTTCGCATTGTTGATGGCAATTACCAAATGCACATCTGTGTATCTATCTGGCTGTGCTCCTAAGCCACCCAAGCAACTAAGCTCAGGGTAATATGCGCATTGTTTGATAAAGTGTTACAATACACCAGTTCTAATGTGTGAGAAAATGACAAAAACGTTGCACCACCATGAAAAACACACATGCAATTCTAATTTGAAATTCGTACAAATCACACAAATATTGGTTTTCTTGCTGGAATCAACCATTCAGTGTATAAACTCTGCTGGATTGTTTGAACCACTCCGAAATTTGTGTGGACAGAGGGAAAGCACAGAAAACGAGAAACGGGGGAAAAGGTTCGGTGGAAGATGGCAAAACACGTAAAATTCTAGATGGCGTGTTTCAGAGTAAAAACCCACATTTCCAAAGCACTCTGCTTGAAACACTGGAATAACTGTGTGCGGAGCATGCAATAGCAGCAGCAGCAAAACACCAATCCCGTGGTACAGTCAGCATACACATCACACCCGGCAAGTCTGGTTTCCAATCTGGTCACTCCGTGACTCGCTTTCAGAACTTTTATTTCCCCGAAAACTACTCAATTTGCCAGTTTTCTCAAACCACCAGGTGTGAGTTGTAAGAACTGTGTACATTCCTCAACAAAATACTCAAAAGGCACACAGACATTGCGCCTGGAAAATCATCAACAATGTGCATGCACAATTGTCCCAACTTCAAATCGTCCAAAAGTAGAATCCGATCCCTTTACACCTCCAATCACTGTGAATTAATAACCACTTAGCAACGGCCAGCAACCGAATGAACGAACGAACACTGAAAAGTGATGAGCGTTATTGGATGCGACGAGCAATCTCTGGTGCCCGTGAGAGCACAGAGTCAATTGTGGAGTGTTGAAAGAGTTGTGAAACTGCCTACCTGGTACCGAATGTCGGTGGCCGCTAGGAACGGGTCCTGGTACACACCACTGAAATGTACAAAGCAGACGCGCATTCATTGTATTTGTGACATCAGAGCCTTCCTGCAGTTCATTTTGCAGCTGAAACCACTGAGCCGAAAGCAGGCAACGAACGTTTCCAACGGTTTTGTTGTGAATTGTGGCATTGTTTTCAAACGCAAACAGGTAAGGTCAGTCGCACAGACGAAAGCTGTGCCAAACTGGTTCACTAGGTCTACCTCACAAAAGCTGCAACAAAATTTGTAAAGTAAAACTGGTACCACTCAACGACAAAAGAATCTGCTGTTTACAACGCAGCTTTCAATTCAAACTGTGTTCAAGTAGAACAAGGATTTTTACGAAAGGAGACCAACCATCACCAACACAAGCACAAACTGTGAACATATCAAAATGCATTCACGAGATCTATACAGCTAGCAAAGAGCCAAAATGAAGTATCGGTACAAATGCTGAAACTCCCAAATTTTGTTTCGGAGCAAATTTGCGGGGGGGGGGGAACAAAAGAGTGCACACTGTTGAGTTCCGTCAAAGCCGTCGCAGAAGCGTTGTTCTTCCTCATTTTGAGGAAGGTGGTTTGGGCTGACTGCCAGACTTGCTACAAAGGACCTGTTCTGGTACCAACGGAGGCAGCTTGGTTTCAGATGAGAGCAATAAAACCGCAAGGTCAAATTCAAAACAATGAACGAATCCCCCCCAACCACCACCACCACACAAACACAAGGCCTTGATTGACGAAAAACAACAGTGTGCAACTACAAGACAACAATAAGGATGGGGTAGCGTTTGAGACTGTACAAAATCACCACGGAGACGCCATTGTACTCAGTGTTGTGAATGGTTGGTGCGTACTTGAGCGCGGCGGCGGTCTGTGACGCGGCCGCCGTGGGAGACGATACTAACGCGGTGTAGGGGAGGCCGGCAGCGGCGGCCGTCGCGGCAAGCGGCGACGCAGCGGCCGGATGGCGCAGTGCGACGGCGGCAGCGGCAGGCGCCAGCGCCCGCGGACCGGGCCGACCGCGCGTGAAGGCGGCTCCCCGAAGCGCCAGCGCAGCTGAAGATAGAGCAACAAGCAGGTCAGTCTGTGCAAAACCCACAGGTGACTCCACGTACACACAAAACCGTCCTTTCCAGCACAGCAAGTTTTTGTTTCCTCAACTCCACACAAGTCTGCTGCTGCCGACTTCCGTAATATTCAACTTCAGTCTCCTTCCTGCATTGTTTGGTGTGCACTGTAGAGTACTGGCCAGGTCGGCGAGAGAGCTGCGTACGGCTGTCGGGCGCACCTGACAGATTAGCTGATTCAGTGCGTCAGTGAGCTGACGACCTGTCAACGTCACCCGCTGTCTCGTTTCGCAGAAAAACACTTCGAGCTAAAGAAACGAGACTACAAGCCTACGAGAGACTGACAACAACAAGAGACTCATGTCGATAAGTGACCCATTTTCAGGCACAATTGTCTTGAAACGTCTTCCGAGAATTGTGCCGAAGAAACTTTGCAATTGCGACATGGAATGAAAATTCTCTGCCACACCCGAGCGACGGTACGTGTAGCATCTCCGGAAGGTGTAGATTTGTACTCACCAAGTTCACCGTTTGGTATAGCAGCAGGACTGGTTGTGGGTTTTTTGGTCATCACTCGAGCCGTGGCGTTGTTCACCTGTGCGGAGAAAGCAGCATGATGAATGCGAAAATGCTCGAGCACATCAACAAAACGCCTCCCTCAACGGGCCCTTGACAGCTGTCACTTTTGTCACAATTTGTTCAGACAGCACCGAATCTTGAAACGGTGCTCTCATTGAGATATCACCCCGCCTGAACCAAAAAAGGTCGGGCTGCTTACAGAGTAGAGCTCAAAACACCAAAATAACTTAGTGAAACCCTTTGTTCGTCTGTTCTGAGCTTCCTGAATGAAATTACCTGAAGTCTCAGCTGCAACTCAGCAGGGAACATTTTTGTCACCCGAGAAACCTCGAAACTGGCGGAAACGTCTTTTGGTCCCAACATTCGTTCCGTGTTTGTTCAAATTTGTAACCTTACGAGTTCTCTAGATCTTTCCTGCAGTTTTTGTTGCACTGATTTGACATCCAAACAAACGAAAACTTCTTGAGCACGAAAACGGAAGGACGATGAAACAAGCAGACGTTTACGTCAAGATCTCGATTTTTCTTCCCGATACCTTGCGCTTCGCGCACAGTGCGACGCGCCGACATCCCAGCTACCGTCCTGTTCTGGTCCCACGTTGAACCTACCTGCTCTTTTAGACATCAAGACAGCGCTCCTGCACTTCGTTGGTATCCGAGTTTTCGTTTCCATGGCAACATTTGTTCGCGCAAGTTTTCAAACTCGTTGCCATGCACGACCGTCGAGTGTCACTTGAAAAGCTCAAATTTTTGGAACATAATTTTGTGATCTTGATCACCAAGTGACCGTTCGATGGTTACACATGACAAGTCGCTTGTCCCCGAAATATATGAAAAGCAATTTATACCAGTGACAAGAAATGCCTCGCCTTTCACTATCGACTGGCGCCCACCCGACCACACGCAACAATGGAACGAGATGTGAACACATTAGCTCCGGTTGTCTGTTGGCGAAAATGAAGAATTACCTGTGCATTCACTCTTGTCATCAAGACAGATCTGTGGATGCAATAGAGTGGGTGCAACATCGCCATGACTTGCACAGAAAAGTAGTGCTCAGGTGACGATTGCCCAGAAGGAGTGGGGTGTGTGTTTATTTTGCGAGTGGATGTGTCCACAATGCAGTTATGTTGCGCCCAACCACCGAATTTGGAATGTCAGAGAACAAACAAAAAGACTACTACAAATCATTCTTGAGAGTAAGATCCAGGTTGCTGTGGAAATTGCGTGTCCTTGACAACTCAAAATTGTGTGATGCATCACGTGACACTGATTACCAACCAATCACATTGAGTGAATCGGAAGGAACTGTTGCAGGCATTTCTTACACTGACACCACAAATGTCATATCATACAACAACTCGCAGACACTCCAAACGCCATAAACAGCACCAGAGTTTCTGTGCGTTTTCTTGCATCGAGGAAAGAATTTTTTTCTGGGAGACTTGCTTGGTTTTTGCAACTGAATTTGGTCAGGCGTTTTGAAGCGTCTGTGGCACCGATCCACCTACCATGTACAACCGATCGCACATCGAACGAAGGTCTGGTGGGTAGACTTAGCATTTAGTACGGAGTCTGTGCTACATGTAATGATTAACATTCGGTTGTTCAGTGACGTTCGTGCATTTCTCAATGTTCGGCTCTGACTCGTGCAGCCAGAAATGAGGCACAGTGCCTTGGCTTCCCAAAAGCCGAAATAAAATAAAAGTGCCGGTAGGTTCTTTCAAAAAGTTTGCTTTTTCATCACATTGCGTGCAGCAAACGTCACGAAACCCCCCTCAACTGAACAACAATGACTCGGAAGTAGAGTAAGTGGGACATGCACCTCGATCTTGCGGCCCTCTACCACGGTGCCGTTCAGCTTTTCCCGCGCCCGGTCCGCGTCCGCGCTATTCGCAAACGTCACGAACCCGAATCCCTGCAGCCAGCGCAGGCGCATGCGTGTTGAAACCGGAAGTAACGTGCCAACCGGAAGTAATGTCGTGCCGTGCCCACAGGTGGCGCAACGATGAGGAACGACAATGAAAAATACAAACAAACCAAGTGTAAGAATCTTGTTTTTTTTTTTTCAAGCATGCAGTCACGTAACGATGTTTGGGGCAGTTTTAGCAGTGCAGTGAGTGTGCGGATGCAGGGCTTCGCTCCGACACGCTGCACCGCCCAAACTGACACGTACGAGACCCATTCACACCGATGGCGTTTCATTGCTTGCCAGCACCAAGACGATCAACAGCAGGTCTCACACGTGAACAAACAGCTACACCCTCATTTCTCACAAAAGCTACAATCTACAGTGGCACATAGAACAAAAACATGCCAATCAGTGAGAAATCAACGGCCCGTGGACACCGTTTCATTTGTTCGTGGCATCCGAACTGTGTCACCTGGGATGTAACGTTCACATCTCCCATGACATTGGACGAAGAACAAACGCACAGGTTCAGAAGTCAAAACGCAAACTGAGACCGTTCAAACTATTTCGCGTCCCCTTCCTCTCTTGTTTTGGACAAGAGCTGCAGCTTTCTCGCGTGACTGATACGGATCTCATGACACTTGAAATCAAAGATTTCTCCCAAAAAGCATCCACCTTTGCAGATTCATTGATTTTACAATTTCTCTCTTCAATAAATCGATATTTTCACCCTCAAATTCGCTTTCTAATTTGAAAGGATCTGATGGTATTTCATGCAGAACGACTCTCCAATTGGCTTTTTTCAAACAATGCCGAACATGCAGGTACGCGCATTTGAGCGTCAGAATTCTTTCAAAAAATCTTTTTGTTGAACGTGGACCAAAGGTTGTAATCATCTGGCTCTTGAGTACACCTCTCAATGAATTTTGAAAGTCTCGTTTTCAGGTCTGATTGTGATCACAAACAAGAGATCAAAAGTCACCGAGCAACAACACGTATTGTTCCAACAGGCCACAGCTTTCTGCCTGTCAGGAACCACAGTTCCACCGAAACCAACTGTTTGCTTCATAAAACAGGAGCAAAGGAATTGTGTAAAGTAAAACGCAGCCAACTGTTATTTTACCCCCCCCCCGGCCCCGGCAAAGTGATGGAACTATGGGTTTTGGGGTGTACAGAACACCACCGTCGCGATTGCACTGTGCCCGCGGCTTGACGGAATGCCGCGGGCATAAAACCCGAAAGATCTGGCTTGAACATCACAAGCTGCATCGCTGATTCCCTACATTTCATGTCAAGCTGATTTGAATGCCATGGTAACCAAATAAATAACGGATCCGTCGCCAAGGTTTCACCATAAATAGCTCCGCCAGATCCATTTGATTCAATTTTTCGCTTTTTTACACACAAATATGTTACTGTGAAACTGCTTTGTTGTGGAGCCGGAAACAACATGCAATATTGTTGCCGAAAGACACGACATTGTTTGTGTTCAGGTTGATCACTGGTTGGCAGAATGCGCACACCTGGAGGCCAGACATTTCTGAACACGTTCGTCAGATGTTGTTGGATTTGATTTGTTTGACCTCTGAACATTTTCGAATTTGGACACAAACTACAATTCCAAGCAGAATATCAGCTGCGCTTGTCCTGAAACTTTGGAATCCAGAAAAATCAACAAAATCCAGACGTTTTTTGAACGGAGGGTTGGGGGAGCAAACCATGCAACCAAGTTGCCAAGCCCCCTCCCTGTAAACCAACTTGGTTTCCACACACATACGTGGGGTGACTACACTGAGCCCATGGCATACGTAGGCCGTGGGCTCAAAAACCTGAAGAGTTCAATGTTCCAAGAGTTTGAACAGAATGAAAAGAAATATATGCGTTTGGCTTGGACCATTTGTGAAACAAAGGGATCCGTGGATGCTTCTTGCACGTCGCATGCATTCAAGAAGCAGAACATCACCAGCTTTGTTTCTTTTTTACTTCTCATCACATTTATCACATTATCAACGCAATGACGGTTTTGGTGTGATGCCTGATTCAGAAATCAATGTGTGGATGGGAAGGTAGACGTTCACACTGCAGTACAATGCAGGCTTCAGTTTCACATGGCTGACACACAAACTCCTCAGCCATGAACTACCTGTTCAGTTTGCATTCAGTCCACTGGTCACAAATGAAAACGATTGTCAACCAAAAGAGCGCCACTTTAGTCTGGAGTTTCTTCGTTCGGTATGTTTTGGAACAAATCTTTCATTCATTTCATTCTCCGTGGTGTAATCACCAGGTTGTAGACATCTAAAAGACACGCGCCCTCCCCCTTCAGGATTCCAACTCACAAATTAGCAAAGCCGTCCAAGATGTCTTCATCGATAAAAGGGCTTTCGACTGAAATGGTCTGTCAGTCAAAGAAAAATCTCTGTCGATGGTGAAGTTCTGAACCTTCAATGAGTCCGAGTCTTCTTCCCAAACACGTAATTTTAACCCTCGTCGCTCGTTTTTGATTAGACGTCGCAACGTGACGCGCGCCAGGCTCTAAATGTGTGTGCGCACCAAGACTCCTACGTCGCACAGGTCAAGACTGTCGCAATTTTTGAGAACTCGTTTTCCTCAGATGTCAAAGGACGGCATATTCAAGACGGAACAAAAGTGAGAATACGCACCTTTGAGCCTCGTTCATTGAAAATAATCTCAACGTCCAGAATCGGGCCGAATTGCTGCAAATACACAAAACATTCGCACATTAATACCATGCTGAAAACAAAAGCACCGTTTCAAAAGACGAGTCAAAGCAAAGGGAACTGCAGAGTCGCAGCCAACTTGGCTGGCATCTCCCGAAGCAGCATCAGTTGAGTACTTCATATGCTTCTTTGTGGTCAGAAGCCAAACTGGGAATGCGCAAAATATGAGATCAATCGACTGCATGTTCATTGAAGTCCTCTCTCAGAATCGTTCGAAATTTCTTTCTTTTCAATGCGGCTCCAAACATCACCTCGAAAGATCAATTGCCCACTGGTCTCGCTGTCGGCGAAGGACCTTTGAAGATTTACGCAAACACCACCTCGTCTCCCGACCGTCAACAGTCGTTTCCAGTTTGGAAAAAAGCCGCGCAGTTCCACAGCGGGCATCAAGGAGATCCAATAAGAAGGCTCCCACGGTTTCACAGAGAGTGGTCGCAGCTGGAACCTGGCCTGGTACAGCCAGACGACCAATGGGGGTCCAGCAGTGGCACGAAGTCCACTCCCAGGTGGAACCTGACCTGGTGCTACCCTGGGTTGGGGTCTGGCAGTAGGTTACTAGCGTACTGAGGGGGGCTGGCAGCAGTGCCAACTCAGGTCCTGGGTGACCTGACCTGGTGCTACCAGTTCACCAGGGTGGTGTTTGGCAGTGGGACCTCACCTAGTACCAGCAGTTTTCCTGTGTAGGTGTAGCAGTCACACCAAGTCAGGTCCCCACTGACCTGATGCTGCTGCGTTCCCCACCAGCACCAGGACACACACACACACACACACACACACACACACACACACACACACACACACACACGTGCGCATATCGGTTGATCGCACCAAACCTCAAATTACGAAAACCGCGGGCTTCAAAAGGAATGACGAACGAGCCGGACAGAGGGCCCCGGCCCAGGGAACGGACGAGAGATCTTCCGTTCGGGCATCAGGAGTCACTTCGGGGTCACGCAGAAACAACCGTCACAATGCAGGTGCTGGATTCAGAACACCGCGCATGAAGACAATGTAAGGGTCCTTTGGACCATTTGACTCTGTAAACCTGACCGCTTTTCAGCCAGCCACCTTGTGTTGTGACTTGGGGGAACCAGCTGCCATGGGAGAGGTGTTGCTAACTGGGGCAGGGGCTTGGGATGGAAAAACAAGTGGGAGATCTTGGCACATGCAAAGGATTTTACAAATGTCCACACAATTTCGAAATTTCTGGTGAGCAATGCAAGCACCTGGCCTTGCTTCGCGTGGCTGAAAAAAGAGTGTCAAATTCTCTCCTTGCCAGAACAGCGCGGTGGATTCCAGCCCATCTTTCTCATGCAATCATTGCGAACTGGCCGCGGCGGAGGAAAGCCCTGTCCAATACATCAGGCTCATGCTGTCTCGAGGCCAGCCGGCAACCTTTTGTCTTTATGTCAGTTGGGCCTGGGTCACCCAACCTTTGGTGGACCAAGCTGAGCCCAAAGCTGTGCATCAATAAGCGCTGTCTGGGCTCCAAAGGACCTTTCTTCATGTGGACCGATTGCAGCCAAAACAAATTTCGCTGGAAAACAGAAACGTTCTCGCAAGTTCTGGCTGAGTTGTGATGTGTCGACTTTATCACAGCGATACCATGGCAACTGATACTTGGTTTCTCACTGCACCCTGAACTAGCTCCAATTCACTCAATCTCCTGGTCTGTGCCCTCTTCAATCTTACATCTGCGTAGAAATCCTTGGCAAACGAATCTCACAAACGTGTTTGTTTCTGTGATGCGCTCGGGTTATTTCTGAGCGAGATGCATTTGAAATTCCAGTCTCACGGAAGAGGTCTGCACCGCAGTGCAGCGGGCGGTGGGTGGATCTGGTGACGGAGACGGAGACGCATCTGTGCGGGAATCTAATGCTTCATCCCATTAAATATTAACCACTCCCCGGCGGATGACTGCTGCACTCCATCAATGATAACTTCCCGTTTTCAGCTCACCGCTTTGCCCTGTGTTCTTGCAGAACAACGCTGAATGCGTGAGAGTCTGGTCATTCAAGATTCCTTTCTGTTGCCCACAAATTTCAGTTTCTCAGGGGAACTGTTGAAAGTGATGCGGTGTTGTGCTGAAAGTCTCATCAGCTTTGACTCCAGTCTCCCATTCATGTGTGTCAGGACAGTGGCTTCGCATTCATTCTTCAATTTAACCTCTCGATAATTCGCCGTTTGCCTCCAGGTCCAGGGCCACACGAGCACCAACTGGAATGAATTGATGATCTGGATGGGACGTGCCTGGGTATCGTTCGTCTTGTTCCTGCCAGCTTCATTCAAAATTTTCTCAGCACGCAACTGGGGAATGGGTTCACGCGTCTTGTTTACGCATCCAGCAAGAGCTAGTTCTTGTTGCAAACTTCGTACTGGTTGGTGTCTACGTTCACACAGCTGCAAGTCAGAGAAACTGTGGAAACTTCAAGAGTCATTCTTTCACGATTCTTTCAAGCGACATCTTTACAGCCTCACCACATCGTTCTTGTCGAAAACGACGCGTTTTCGTTTTCAACTCGTTCCAAGCGGTGGCATCACCGACCACGAACAAATCTGAGAGGTGAACCCAATTAGCTTTGAAGACATTCGTTCAGGAATTGATCTCTGGCAGCAACTCCTCGCATCAACAACGGGACTGATGAAACTAATTTGTCCTGCCGTGCAATTCATCAGATCTACCCCGGGATGAAAGGCACAAGGAACGAGGAATTTTAATTAAAACTGCTGCACCACAGAAATAGAGACAGACCACAGCCTGTATGGCAGATTGGCATCAACCACTTGTTTGGCAAGTCGTTTGAATGTAGCTTCAAGGGCTGATGTCCTCGTGGCGACCTCAACCAACAAGAACAACCTGCTGACGTTCGAACGACACGCCACAACCTTTCTCGTCGCAACTGCCTCGGTATCACCAACCAAACAGTCCACAAGGGAGACGGGGAGGGCACATTTCAATGCCTATACTGGCCAAAGGCCTTTGTGTAAACCCTTCAGAACCATTGTCAGGAGGGGAGGGGGACCCACACACTTTCAGCTGCCCATTCATTTTCCCCGCTTCTGCCGCTCTGCACTTTCCATCCGCAGAACAAATAGCGGAGCTGTTAGGCAGATTTCCCCGCGGTATTTTCATTACAATTTATGCCCCGTACAAATGGCCTCTGCGCCACTGTGATAACACACAATGCGTTATTGAGATATCAAGCGCCCTGCCTCCAACTGGTCGTGTGGCTCCAACAGACAAATCCTGAGCCTTTTGGTGACTGAAAGCACACGACGTGTGAATGGTAAAGGCGAATTGGCACTCAAGACCCCAGAGAAACCCGGCGGAGCCAAGGCCGACATTGTATCCACAATGCTCAGATGCAAGTTCCTTATTTGCGGTCTGGGGTAAGGTTCACACTTTTCTCGCATCTGATCAATGTCTTGTGGACAAAAAGTCCCGCAATGTCATTCAGTTTCAACCTTCTGTCCCCCAACAAATCATCCCTGTGCAGGTACAGCCCATCACGCACGACGTCACAGCTCAGACCTCGAGTCCTGCGTGAGGACACCGGAACAGCCCTCCAGGCTTCACCTCTGCGCATTCATTCACCGTGGACTCCGCAGATATGGGCTCCGTACATCAAACAGCGGGGCAGCACGCAGCAGAGTAACGGCCCCACGCGGGACCAAGGTTCGTCCCACCAGCTTTATGCTCTTCCACACGACCAAGTGAATCACATGCTTGCGTCTGCAAGTTATCAGAGAAGGATCCGTCCGAAGAATTTGGAAGCGAGACAGAAAAACATTTTGTTGCGGAGAAATCAGACGGCCAATGAACTTCAGCCCAGAAACCAAAGTTCCCGACTCGTTTGTGTGATTTTGTTTTTCTTCTGGTCCCGAGCAAAGAGTTTGTCCGTCAGATACTCACCCCGAGCAGGTTTCTGAGGTCGGCCTCCCTGAAGCGGAACGGGATGTTGGAGACGTGGAGGCGCTTTGGTCCGGCTGAGGAGACGGACCCGGTCGGCGTGCCCGCGCCGCTCGTGACGCCGCCCGGCGTCTCGCCCTCCAGGTCTGTCTGCTGCAACGAGATGCGAACAAGCCGTCATTACAGCTGTAATCGATTCAAAGACCGATTTCGGCTGCTTTGAGGTTTCGTGTTGTTGCCTGACAGTGGTCTGCGTTTTCTGCGGGATACAGACCAGAACGAGTGACAGATGACCACAAAGGAGGGCATTTTCACAGTTCGCTACCCACAAATAATGACAAGATTGCCAATAAAAATGTCCAAAACAACACGCACAATCATAAAACGTCGACTTCAGCATGCGCTGCTCCCAGTATCACATGAACCCTGTGGCAATTAGCAACACGAATCAGTCCAGCTCTTTGTCGATGATGAAATCTGCCCGTGTCAGCGCATCGCGCCCAAAACGAGCGCGCACGCAGCACCCGCAACGCCAGAGATCAAAACCTAGGGGGGGGGCAAAGCAATCTGCCGCGAAAACACATCCACAACGGTGTGTTCACATTTTTTGTGCAACTTCCATCCTCTCGGAGCCCTTCCCCCTCGGGTCCCAACCCTCACAGAACATCGCATGTTCTTCCGCACTGGAGGCGGTTTGTATTACAGTCCACACCAGCTGCACGTGTGCGGATCAATATGCTCGGACTAATTAATTGAACCGACTGCATGCACAAGCAACCAAACATCTGGGTCGGGTGGCTGGTGGTGGATTCACGATGCACAAGAACTCGCTGTACGTCGTTCAAACAGAACAATGGCTGGAAATAATAGGACAGGACTGTTGTCCCTTTTGCCTCCTCCCTGCCTCGGTCCCACGCCCAGTCCTCTCCCTCTTCCCTGTGTTTGTCTCCCGTCGGTTCCTGCAGTTCATCGTTTCCACGAGATTTGCCGCCGTTTGCGCGCCACAAGTGCCAAGTCAACACCACTCATCCGAAATGGGTTCTGCATGGGGTTCGTGCAGACCAAAACCCAGCGTTAGTCATCAGACTCTGTGCGGAATAAGGAAAGTGCCTTGCGAGAGAATGGACAGACACTGATGCGAAACTCATCCTGGTGCCGTTGCAGTTCGTCCGGAGTACGAGAGCAGACGTACAAAACTTTTGTGTAACTCACAAAGGCAATTCACCCACAAATGTCTGGTGGACAATCCGTCACAGGAACTAAAGGGGCCAATGAACTGAAGGGGTCTGACATTGGTATCGGCACTGTGGGCCACTGTTTAAAGATTCTGCAGAACGTCACGTTCACTATCTGCAGAACGTCGCAGCCGCCGTCTTTCTTGTGTCGGACGTCTGCGACTCAACTCATTGGCTGAAGGCCGGACAGAGCCACAACGTTCACCCGGTGTCTCATTGCTTTTAAAGCTTTGTCGTGTTATATACAAATTCCCGGCACTGAGCGGCCACTAACTCGAGCAAACACCTTTGCAGCAGGACCTGTTGAGCGAACACATGGCGCGCATGAATAAGTGATGAGCTCCAAACAATGCGACTTCTCTTTTGTCAACCTGTTTAATTGCTGCACAAAAACACACCACGTTGAATCACATCATCTTGTCTCCCCCCCCCAAACGGTCCACAAAACTGGATTATTCCTGTTAACTAATTATGTGTTGCTTCCTGACAGCACACAACCCTCGTTACCTTGTCTCTTGAAACTTGTGGAGTCATGGCAGACTCTTCCGAGTGACCCAATCCAGACGGCAAGGCGGGAATAACAGTGCCAAGTATCTGCCACATTTCTCACTCAGGATACATACATCTCACGTTGGAAGAGCGTTGGGAGTGGGGCCTGAATTCTACCAAATGGCAATAAATATGTTAAGACTTGCTGCAGGGGGGGCGATCCCATAAAGATCCGATGGGTCGCGGCCCATAATACCACCATCATCCGCAAATAAATGGGGGTTAGAATGAAAACATAGCCAACACCCAATGACCATTTAGAGCAAGCGAGGCCTCTTCTATGAAAGAGTCTGGATGGCGAGCGGGTCTATTCATCTGCCATACACTGTCCAACAACGAGCGAAACACTCGTACACGTGCCTTCCTCTGGTGCCAGAATTCTACAACATGGGATTTGGACAGCAAAACAACACACATCCACAGTACAGCGTACTCGTCATTTGACTACAAATTCAAGATTGTGGTGTATCGACAGCGTGTCCTGACAAGCGGACAGGCAGTAAGCATGTCCTCAGAACTATCTGGACTTGTTCCCTGAATTTTGTCATCGCCGTTTTCACGTATTCACAGTGCCAGTGTCTAAGCAGCACGTGGGGAGCGGGCGCACCGGCTTTTTAGGGGGTCACCCGTAATCCCAAGTTCCCTGAGCCCAGTCGCGCATACAAATTCCCTGATTATCCAGAGGTTAGGGCCCTGAGCCTGATTCCACAGTTTCTATCTCCTCTCGCCGAACCACAGCCAACCTCCACTGAGGGCTTCGCTGGTGTGATCTTTGGATTTCGGAACGGACAAATCCGGACGTAATCTATCAACCAAAGCGTGTGCGTGTTTTTTGTCTTCGATATTTTTTTTATCTGAGATGAGAAGGCTACGCCAAGAAAGCCTGCAGCTCCACACACGGCCGCTTGGCCAAGTTAAATTTTGAGCTAAAAAGGGCTGACTCCCCCACACACACGACACACACACACACACCCTGGTAAGTCGATCGGCCAAGTCACTCAAAAATGTTCATTACTGAGCTGTAAATTAGCTGCGTTATCCGCCCCCCCCCCACGGCAAGTGGGCAATGACAATTTGCGCTGCGTTGCACCAAGACACTGTGACGACGCGGTGAAGGTGGTGACGGGGTGCGTCCGCCCGTCTGCAGCGCCGCCTCCTCGAGCGACGCAATTACCCCGCCAGATCTGCCTGTCTCTCTCGCGGCATCGCGTCCCCCCTCCCCAAAAGAACCAGCTCCTCGGGAATAACTGGAAACCCCCACTTCATTCGTGTCAGGAATTTATGTCCGAAGAAAGAACGACAATGTCTGAAGTAGAATCAGTGGTGTACCCACCCGGCCCCTGCTTCCGTGCACCAACTCTACCTGAGAAGACAAAACATACAGAAAACGGCACGTGCAAGCTCCTGTTTCCCTCTTCACCAATCCTCCCCAGTGACCGGCCCAAACCGAGACCAACATGTTTCCACGGGGATCTGGAGATCGGCAGGGATTGGCCGGATCAGTTCGACTGAGGCTCTACTTCCGTCACTGTCACCCGGAGCACCGGGCAATCTGTCAAGCGCCGTCACTTCCTTGAGTCGGTCTATCCTTCTTCTGCGCGGCAACGTGTTTCAGCTGAAGCAACGCCTTTCAGCGAGACGTTTGTTCTTTCCTGGTGAGGGCCATGATAACAGCCTTGATTCCACGCAACTGTGATTCGGAATCAGATCTGTCTCTTCCAGGAAGGCTCATTTGCCATCTTGTCTGTGCAAAACTCGCGTTCTCCCACATTTCTGTGCGTTCAACGTACACAATCGTACACGTACACAAACGCAAAACAACGCACACGCACACACGATGCTCTGCATGTATTGTGGCTTGGCTGCCTCAGACAAAACACGATGATATTTTTTGAAGGGCGGGGATAAACACACCCAATGCTTGCGACTCGTGTGTCTGCAGTACTAAGAGCGAAATCTCACGTGGAAGGAAATGAGATTCTGCTCAAGAAAGCTTCAGCTCATAAACGTGGCTTCTTTCAGCTGTTCAAAACAAGTCAGACGTTTTCATGAATAGTGGTTGGCTCTCACTGGCACACAAACAACTGGTTGAATCTACCTCTTTGCAGGTGGGGCAGCAACAGTGTGAGGGATGAGGAGTTTCAACCTTGCTCTCAGGTGCAGTCCACGGCACAGTGCCATCCAGCTCCAGTCACTAACGAACCCAATCTGGGCCTGGCGTGGGACGGAAATCTGACGGAAATCTCCAGGCTGATCCTGCGGATTCCCTCGCTGCGCCCAATTCATTTGGAACGATCGCGACAAATGAGGCCGGCGTGGAGACGAACCAGGGAGGTCGGGAGCTGGAGCAGTTTTGCAAAAACAGCAAACATCAAGTGTTGTCAATGAGCCGTCGAAAATCTTGCGTATCTGGATGTTGCCTGGCAAATCTGAGACACAAAATGACCAAAGTGCAAACGGCCGGTCGGCCGCAATTCAACATGAAGTCAACGATGTTGCCGAACACCCGACAGAAGCGCCAAGTGGAAATGTTCACAACGACGACCAACACCACCACCGCCAATTCTTTCGCAGCTTCGGCGCCAGACCAATCCGCCGTAACGAGCGCTCTTCGCTGATCACAAGACAATGGTTCGTCGCCGGTGCCAAATCGGCCGTACCAGAGATACAGAGCCAGCCTCGCTGGCGGCGTCGGATTCTTTCTCCTCTCTTCCTACTGACGTGACTGATTCCACTCGGGACGCATTTCCCTCTAATTTCCCCGGTGGTCCTTCCACATGCTGCGCTCACCATTCCACTTTCAAACTCCACATGGCAGGAAACTTTCTGCTCATGTGCGCTGGGCGTGTTTCATTCACTAGACAGCAAACAGGCAAAGCAGCAGGCAACCAATTTTTAAAATGGAACTCTTGCACGATGCAATATTTCATTTCCCTGTGGGATAGCAGTCTCGTCGCGAAACGCCCTTCAAGTCTTCAAAAATTGAACAGCAGCGACAGCTTGGCCATGCATCAATCCACATAATTTTTGCGCGCAAATTTCACGTGTCTGGCGAAACAAATTTCATCACAATGAGAAGCAAGTAGACCGCACTTTGATCTTGCAGTTTCTTTGACAGAGGGCGGAAGCCTTCACTGAGGGCTTGGTGTGGATTGTCTTTTTTCGATCGAACCTTTCGTCAGTGAAAACCGTAACCACACTGCCGAGGACAGATCGCAAATGCCAGGAACCAGTCGCCACAGGCCTGCTGGATGAGGTCGACGTGCACACCATGCGTTGAAAAACAGCAACTCCGCGTCTCAAATTGCGTCTGTTCCTGCTTCCGAGACATCCGAACTCGCGCACCGCGAACCACTTTGGGGAGAGAACCTTTGGAACAGACGACAGGCGCCCTCAGAAAAGTTTGGTGTCAGTCGCTGACGTACCGCCAAAGCAGAACAAATGCATTTTCACAGACATACAAACTGACTCAACCCGCAAGTTCTGGACGGTTTTTGCAGTCCATCCGACAACCTCCGGGATTGGTGTGATGACAGGGGACACGAGCCCAGGTTTCCCGCACGCTTCCTTCCCCTCGTGGTCGCCTGGAGCCTGGTTACCATGACTCACTCCTCCCGTTCCTAATTACCCAGCATTACCAGCCTCACATCGAGCTTTTATGAATGAGTGCCTGATTGAGTGAGCGTCCCCCAGCCATGGGGCTTCCACGCAGCTAAATGTTCCCATTTCCTAAGCAAAAAGTGTGATTTAGGAAAATGCTGCTGCCGGGGCAGGCTATGAGTCTCCAATCTTCATCTCACCCTCATTCCTTGAAAAACAGACTTCCTCGTGTGGTGTACTACCATGCTGTGTTGCAAAACGACAGCCATGCCCGTCCATCCGCCCAGTGAAAATTTGCAAATTGAATTTCTCAGAGTCAAACCAAAACACTGATGCAAAGCAAAGATCATCCGCATTGGGCACGTGTTCAAGTTTTCGAATCAAGCTTGTGCGATGAGTGAAGGCCGCGCTCGCCGTTCTGGGATGCCCTTTGAAAAGCTGTTTCTCGAGACCGAATGTTTCTCGAGACCGAACGTCGAGTGTTGCGACAACTTTGTTTGGCTTCTGGTTCAGGTGTGTCTGCTTGCTTACATGGAGAGTCTTGTCAGCGACGCGAGAACGCTTTCTTTTTCCAAACAAAACCCGCACTTCCCCACCCTGCATGACAAAGTGAAAGCCTGTCTCCTGCTCAATCCAGCTTGCAGCCCGAATTCAGTCTTCGGGAAAGGCCACACTTGGTTTGGTGATGCCTGGAGACACGCGAGTCCCGGAAAGCACCTTAGTGTGCACCTCGCACACGGATTAGCGACACCATCAATGTTTCACGGACCTTGAAGTGGCGTCCAAGAAACGGGGTGTGATGCCACTCCCGACAGGGTCGTAAAGTTAAGAGCTTTCGTCAATGAAGTCCAACACCCAGCTCTCGAGATGTTTTGCAGTTGAGGGAGTTTCTTATCCCCCAGTCTCGCAAAATCCAGACAGTCAAGACCATTCCTGTTTTGAAGCCTGTCTGCAAACGAGAGTCTCAACGCAGAACATGCACGCGTTCGTGCTTTTCGTCCGGCTGCCACCACCATCCAACATTTGTAGCATGTCCAGACAACTTCTCAGTCTGCTTTTACCTCCGTGACTTCTTTCACATCTCCCCTCTCTGAACCTCAAAGAACGTGAACGTCCACTGTCTCCTGTGCGTCTCTCCTTCGTACGGCTCAGTGTCCCTGACACCTGTCCCCTGCAGTGAACATCAATAACGTCCAGATACACTCAACCGGGGACAAGCTCGTCACCCGGGAGTGCTGGCATCCATACTGAACGAACAAGAACTTCCTGGAAACATTGTCCGTAGCAAGTTGCCCAAACACAGCAATCGGATGGTGGTATCTTCGTGACTACGAGGGTGCTTTCACTCCTGGCTAGAAATGCACCGGACAGCAGTTAACCTGAAATCCTTTTTGTCCTTGGAGGACACAATAGGTGACATGTCAACATGTCAATGCTGA
>JAAUXT010137110.1_pt1 | contig 31941 bp, 31 predicted proteins | sample 7278171 | NCBI WGS metagenome assembly JAAUXT01 (sample SAMN14350112, study PRJNA611818) | marine sediment metagenome | isolation source: surface marine sediment (1.8m) | place: French Polynesia: Moorea | collected 2018-08
AAGGAGGGCAATGTTACGAAACACCTCCTGGATCTGACACGTCTTTATGGCATGGAGAACTTTTGGCTCTCCCCAGTTTGCTAGCTGGAAGAGTAACGGTGTGTGTGTGGGACCATGTCAGACCCTCTCGACTCAATGAAGTGTGATGCCGCGGGAGAGAGTAGCACCCATTAGGATCCACTGGGAAAAGGCATTGAGGTTGGGAGTGGGAACAGTCCCCTCAGTTTCTTTATCCGTTATGGAGAGTTTGATCCAACCTATGAGAGCCCTTCTCTCGGATGTACGGCCCGCACTGTATTGTGTGTGGCCTCGCAGTAGTCACGTTGGTAGAGGATTCATTCTGTCAAGGCAGATGCTCCTGCGGTGCTCATAGGCTGGGCCGTTCCGCTCCTGTAGGAAAGGAACGACCCAGTGCTGATGTGCGTTCCCCTCCATCGCCCCCTTTTTGTAATTCTTGATGCATTGACACTAGCATCAGAACTTGGACAGAAGTACGCCACTCAAAATTATCCTAGTCAAGGCACCCCAATTTGCAAGTTACACGGCCCTCGCATAAAACCTCACACAAACAAAAAGCAGATTCCAACAGTTTACTCTGTCTCTGGGAGCTTCATCCTCTCAGTGAAGCTGTCTGATTTTGTATTGTTTTTTTTTTGTTTTTGTGTGTGAATGTTTGGGATATGAACCATGGCAGCACTCTCATGGAAGATGTGTTGCTCTGTACCTTGATTGTGCACCATATTTTGCACCAACCAAGCATAAAGAACAAAATTTTCTCTTCCCCAAATGGTACCTTTGACCACCCCCACCAAAGAAAAAGCCCAAAAAAATCAAACTTTCCTTTTGACTGATACACACACTGCAAACATTTCATCACACAATTAAAATACTCACTGAAAGCACCTGCAGCATGATGAAAATCCATTCTTTGTGCACACCTTTGATTCCCTTCTGCTCACAACCAAGGTGCAACCCAAAATAGAACTAACTTTCCATTCAGTTGCCTTTGTAAATAATACATACTTTTAGATCTTGTCCATTATATGAACCTTTTGATGCCAACATTTGCACCAAACAAATCCTGACCAATATCGGCTCCACCAGAAATTGGAACAAGATGCCTCCCAGTCACTCAAAATGTATTGAAATTGTGTTCAGATATTCTAGTGTTGTCTCAAACTCCACAGATTGCTGTTTCATCCAAACAGGTTCATTTGCATCAAATACCTGTGATTACATTTGGAGTAATGGTAGTTTTGTCAAGAATAAAAAGATTGGACAGGATGTGCTGTCTGACTCCAACACAGTTTGCTGCAAGAGAGAAGGCAGTACAATTTGTTGGCTTTGTCCAAATATTCATCATTTGTAAAGTTCATAGAACTTTCTGCAGTTCGGACATAATGTATTGTTGTGTTGGGTCTCCATCCCCTCATGGAGTTCCAAACCAAACATCAGCTTGCTCTTACAAATCAAACTCAAACCAGTTCATTTCAGATTCAGTCTGTTGATCCAACAGTCTTGGATTTATTGTCAAGCCCAAGGTTTACCATCAAGAATTATACAGTGGTACATCAAAGCTCAAACAGTAATCAATCATTCAATCAATCGTTCACTTGGGCAACTGCCTCCAGCCAGTTGCATTTATTCTTTATATACAGCCTGTGGTTCTAATGCTCTGATTATGAAACAGGCTTTGTTTGGGGTCAATCACCAAAAATGTACTGGTTACATTTGTACTTGTGCTCCAGTTGCATCAGCACGTCATGCCCAGGGTCACCTGATGCAACTCACGGCATTGTTTGTGTCACTTGGGTCGATCCCGCACTCACACATGTCTGTTGTGCTGGTTTACACGACAGTATATCACTGATGATCTGCTCTCTGTGTTGCCATGACAAACATGCAGGCCAACAAACACACCACCTGTGCTCTGCTTTGCATTTCAACAAACAAAATGAGTTATTTCATGTGGGAGGTTCAGTCCAAGTAAAGTTTCACAGACACAAAATTGAGAGATTCACAGAGCTGAAATGAGTGAAAAGAACTGATGCAATTCTGGTAAAACTGTAGACTTCTACTTTCACATTAGTCACTGTTCCATACTCAATAAACTGGTACTGAAAGAAAGTGCTGATGGAACCAGACAGAGAGCTACACTTTTTGCAGGTGGCTGACACACAGATGCATTGTTTGTATCAAATCATGCTCAATTCACCCTGTGCATTGATCAGTTCTTTCATAGGTGCTCAATCAAACTTTTACATCTGACCAAGATTTGCATGAAAGACAAAACCTGCACAAGTTCAGATGTATTTCTGTGTCAATCCCCTGGTGAGCAGAAAAACACACAAAAGCATAAACACATTGCATGCATCATGAAATGTGTATCCAATTTTGAAATGTATTCACCTTAAAACAAACTCTGGTTTCTGTTTGCACCCAATGATTGCTCTGTCATATTTCCTTTGACAGGGGATTGTTGATGCCACAAACAGACCTCTGCTTTGGCATTCATACATTCAATATTCCTCCAACACCACACATATGTCCTGCAAACTTGAAAGTTCTGGCACGTATTCCAACTCCAAAAAGGATGGGGAACAGTTTTTTGCTGCAGTTAGGTGCTGTATGCATAGGTACAGTGGACAGGGGACAGGGGACAACTGAAGGCAGTTATATTTACACTTGTGGCTTGCTGGCATCAAAGTCCATTGGCTGCTGGCAAAGTCTTGCCACTTCACCCATGGGTTGGACACAAAATGAAAGGATGAAGTGAGCCATTTTGGGGAACTCAGCCAGTTGCAATGGGTAAATGGATTGCTTGGGCTGGAGCTGTGCCAAAACCAGCTCTTCCATACTTCACAGTATAGAAAGTAAATTCATTTTGTGGCCATGGAGAACGCACTGTGTTTCACTGTGCTCAAAATCTTTAGTTACAACTGTTTGGTGGACCAAGTGTCAGGTTCAACATTTTTGTGGTAGTGGCTTTTGGAGCACAGCACATGTTGGTACTGACAGCCAGGCTCAGTCAGCCAAATGTCCCAAGCCACATTTTCAGGATTATGCTGCTGCCCTTGATTGAAGCAGACCTCTATGTTGGCCAGGGCTTTCTTATTTTTGTATCTTTGTCCTAACTTCATTTATTTTATTTGTTCCATCTGTCCTTTTATATCTTGCTTTCCTTCTGTTGTTATTTCTTTCTCATTTTCTTTCATTTTACCTTCTGTCTTGCTTCTGACAATTTTCTTCCTTTGTTCTCTAATCACTGCCACCAGGTTGCTTCCTTTCTTTCTGTGCCAGACTGACATTGCAGTTGCCTTGAACACTGAGCACTTTTCCTGTTCTTTCATGTTACACTTTTGTTTTTCAACATCCTTGTGAACATTTGGAAGGAAGGAGCCACTGTATGTTATGCTCAATGGGCATCATGGATGATTTTGTGAAAGTCCTATCTTCAAGACTGTGAAGTTATTGCAGGGCTGACAAACAAAAATGAACAGTCATACTCCCAACAATGCCTGAATGAACAGCTTTGAAAAAAATACATTTCTTTGGCTTTGATGAGTTTTACAAAATTATACCACCTGCTCAAAAAGTATACATGTATACATGAGCAACCTGAATCAATTGGGGTCAAGAGATACTTGATGGTCTACACTCTGCTTTGGCATTTGATGGACTCTCCTTTCCATCTTTTTCTTTTTATTTCAAGCTTTCTGGCAGACATCCAGATGAGTACCAGTGGATTTCCAATAGAATTTATAGGGGTGATTGTTACTGATGTCCAAATCAACAATGCAAATGGATATGTGGACAAAAATGTGGAAATGGCATAAACAATACTGCTTGTAACCCAGCAACAGATGCTTGATACTGTGAAAACTATTAATTGAACCAATGCACCTCTCATTGATGTCTGCTTTGTTCTTGTTGCTTTCATTTTTCTTTCTTGTGAGGACATTTTGACAAAGAGTTTGATGTGAACAACAGTTAAAAATGCTGTTGATATAACTTGAAAGCTGCTTATTGTCCAGATTGTAATTTGAATCATAATGACAGAATAGCTGGGATCCACAAATGGGGAACAGAAGGAACTGGCTAAAGAGTTATTGTGGCCAAAATACCAACTTAGAAATGTAACAAATATTGAGTACACAGCACCAACTAGCAAAAGACCAAGTGAGATTTTAAAAACAAATATTGTTGTTTTGAACTTTGTGGTCATTGGATGCCAAACAACCATTAGCCTTGAAAAGGCAAACAAGCAGAGGCTGCCAGAGTTGAGGAATGAGTAACACAACTCAAAGAAGAAATGAACAAAGCAAGCCAGTCCTGATCTCCATAATTCTTCCTTTAAAACAAAATTCTTCTGAAATATCAGGTCTGCAATCCACAAAATGAGCAAAGGAACTGCCTTGCTCAGGTGAGCTACATTGACTAGCCACACAATGATGCTATAAGCATTGAATGTGTCAACCCCTTTGTTGGAAAGCTTTTGAAGAATAATTGAGACAACATTTAGCACAGCAATAACACCTGAATCTGCACCAAACAGCACCTTCAAAACACCACTTGGTATTAGATTTGGACACCGAGTGTATGGGTGGATGTGCCTAATTGTTGGGGCATGGCACACAGAATCATCTGGCAAAATACAACAAATCACATGAATATTGGTTTGTGCTATTTCAATTTGAACATTTTGGAAAGCATTGTGATCAAAATCAGAAGTGACATTCAATGTCATCAAGAGAATTCTGACCATTGACATGTGTGAAAACAAGTCACTTGATACACAAGACAGACTGGAATTTCTCAGATCAAAAACATGAAGTTCTAAAGCATAGGAAAATACACCTCCAGTTATCTTGACAATTGGATTGTTCTTCAAACTCAGTACTTTGAGAAGACCATTCTGAACAAAGCAGCCTCTGCTAACAAATGTGAACTTATTGGACGTTAGGTTGAGATAAGACAGGTTTGGGATATACTTGACTGCACTGCAACTTTCTGTGAGGTGAAAATTCACTAATACCAAGATATGAATGTTTGTGCTGTATATCATGAAATCAGAACTGAGTGCATCCAGCCTTCCATTCATGCAGGTAACTGCATAAAATGGAACAAAATAACTCATAATGTTTGAATAAATTGTGACATTCAAGCAACTGACAGCAAACAATAAACACTGGCACATTTCTGGACAGATGACATCCTTTAAAAGACACAGAAGCTCATCATCATTTTCAGGGCAGTCACTTGAACCATCACATGTGCTTGAAATGTGAATACACCTCTTTGAATTCCTACATTGAAAGAGGTTGATACAAACTCTGTTTGGAGAGCAACCAGCCAGTTTTGACTCATCATAACCAAAGGGACAATCCCACTTGGAATCACAAACATATGCCCATGGGATGCAGTAGTGTCCTGGACATTTGAAAGACAAGTTGCAATCAAAATCTTTGCAATTTTCCATGTGTTCACCACTCTCACATGGCACAAGCCTATTGTTTGCAAGCTTAAACAGACAAATTTCAGAAACAGCAAAACAGGAATTGGAACATAATTTGCAAGGCAATTTTTCTTTGCTATGACAGGCAGAACCATATTTATTGGGAATTTTTTTTATGGCTGGTGAATACATCTTGTGGCATTGTTTTCTTATTCTTAATGTGGGTGTTCTGTCTCTGAATTACATAAAAGTGACAATGCCCATTTGCATTTTGGTATAGCAGGGATGAACACTTTAGTGTGGCTGTAACATTTTCTTGCAGAGAAGAAAGAGATTGTTTGCAAATGTCCAAATTTTCATCAAGTGGTTCTCCTTGGGTGCAATCATTTGTTCCATCACAGACAAGTGTGGCACTTATTGTTACATTGAAATTACACAAAACCTGAAAAATTTGTTGTTTTTCACTCTTCAATGGACTGTGATGTATTGTTGCAACAATAGTGGCAGATGGAGGAAGAAAAATCATCTGGAATCTGTGAATATTTAGATACCTACTGTACCTTATGAAGTGAGAACCATTGTATAGAATTGGAAAATGTGTGCTCACTCCAGCAAAGACAGTGGAAAAAACTCTCACATCCCTTGCAATTCTTGTTTTTTGAAGCAAATCCTTTGACTAGTGTATTTTTTCCAGTAAAAACAGAAGCAGGAGCCATTTTTCTTCAGGTCTTTTTCCTTGCAAGCATATGTGAGATATTCAGTGCTGTTGTCAAACATGTCATCTTCTTTTATGCAGAAAATATCATGCAAGAGTGGTTGTGAACAATTTTCAAACATCAGCTGGGGATGTGATAAAATGTCCAAATGGAGAAGAGCACATGACTGATGTCTGAGTTTTCCCTGAATACCCTTGCTCTTCATTTGTAACAGTTGTGATTTCAAACATGAAACAAAATTGTGAGCTTGAGTAGGCAGAAACTTGTGCTGGAAACAATAAAAATATTGTTTGGTACTTTCCATGCTGTTATTGCATGTCATTTGATATTGTAGAAAGGCTGTTGCTCCCCTGTTACTCCAGACCTGAAATAGGTGAGAAATACCCTGGTGATTATTTTGTCTGGTGTTCAAAACAAATTATTTGGTTGAAGTGCAAAAAGAAAAAGATTTCCATGTGAAGGTGATTTGGTCAACTTTTAAATCAGTTTGCCTGACAAGGTGTGATGTGGCATCATATGTTTGGATCAGCAGGCAGCTGTTGTAGTGACACTCACCTTTTTGCCATTTTTTAACATTGTGCCAATGAATATTGCTTCCATTGGTGGAATGAATGGAGACAACTTTATCAATGATGTGAATTCATTGAAGTCATCTCGACTTCTAAAAATAGGCAACTGTGCTCCCAGAGATTTACATATTTCAGAAGCCTGTACCCAGGATTTCAAATCCATTTTGTCCATTTGTACAGAGAGCTTTTTCCTTCCAAGCATAAAATGTTTCAAATGATGTTTTTTGCTGAAGAAAGAAATGTTTCCCCTGAGGTACAGGTAGTGCTCAGTGTCATCCAAGATTGAGAAACACAAACAGTAACATATGTGTTGTTTATGCATGGCCTGCTGGCATGTTTTGGGAGTAGCAGCAAATGATTTGGGGTCAGATTTTTGACTGTTTTGAAGCCAATACAAATTCAGGTTGTTTGAAATGTTTGATCTGACAGAAAAGGAATATAGAATTCCTTGGAGAGACAGAACATGGCTTGAAGAAGAGGCAGAGAATCAAATTCCAATTTTGTGATCTGCTTCAATACTGATAAGATCTGGTGCCTCTCTGGTGTCTCTGCCATACCACCTTTTCCTCCTGTTATATACATTTTGGAAATGGGAATTTTCAAATTCTATTGCCTTGGGTCCCAGAACAGTGAGGAACCCAGACAAATGGATAGTGGTGTCATTTAGAAGGGGTTCTTCAGGTGTCATTTCCAAAGCTAAAATTTGATTTGGAAGAGATTGAGATTTCAAAATAGTTGGTATTGTTTCTTTATGCATCTGGGTCTTGAGTCTTTCATGAATACAGAATGTTTCAAACCCCAAAGAATGATTGGAGGGAAATCTGTTTGTTGAGTCATTTTTGAGTGAAATTTTAATGTCTAGCCAGCTTCCTGTTGAATAGATTGACCATCTGCTGCCTATGTAAGGAGAGAGGTCATGTGTTGGAGTCTTTGTACTGGTAGAATATTCAAAACTTGTTTCAGCTTTGTACCCCCTCACACAATACTTTGGAGTTGGTCTGAACTCATAATAAAAGACACAAGTTTTGTCTGCCTGAGGCTTCTTTAAGGTGCATCCTTGTCTTGTTTCAGGGGGATCTATATGGCTTGTTTCCTTGTAGCAATGCCCAATGACATTTCCATAAATTGACATCTGATCTGTGGACAGAAGACCAAGATGTGCAAGCCCTGCAAAGGTACATTTGGATTCTGAACAAAAATAACACAGGAGTTATCTTTTAGATTTATATTGTGCAGCACAATGATATTAAAAATGATTTTCCAGCAACAATCAATTGTAGATTTCACACTTTTGTTTCACTGTTGGAATAACCACAAGTTTCAAGTTTAAAAACAAGATCATGGGAAACTGGGATGGGGAATTGTGACAAGCACAAAGCTCACCATTCTGGTTCCACCTTTGAGGTCCATAGATTAGATCAATCCTCAACAGAGGTGGGTGAAAGTATGTGGCAAAATGGCCTTTCATGTGAAAGCTAATGCTCTGGCCAGCATACAATATGTCTTTTGGCTTCACAGAATAGTAACATCTAGCAAATTTATTGATATACTTGTATAGTGTTTCGTTTGATATGTAGTTTGGTGTTACTTGCACTACAACACATCCACCATGTTCCACTTTGAATGCCTCATGTCCCTCATAGGTGGGATCAAACAAACGTTGATATGGTATTTCTTTGGACATAGTGAGACAAGGATTTGCTTTGAAGATTTGACAGGGTGTAACTGAGAGAGATAAAGAAATATTTATATGAGCATAATGAGGATAGGAATATAACACCAGAAACATTTCAGATGACTCTGAGTACACATTTCTCTGTGCAACAGATTTTCTTTTCCATTGACAAATAGTTCTCAATTCTTTGGCAGGTTTTCCCAGATATGGATCATGAATGGACATGCCACCATAGCTGCAATGGGTGCTGGTCTCACCTTCATAATGGAGGGAATTTAATGTCAAATTCAGGTATTCCCCTGAGGAGGACACACATTTTATCAGGTGGATGTTGTGGTTCTGAGACCAATTTATTTGTTTGAAATAAGTTAGCAACAAAATAGAATTTGGATGTATATCAACTTGTCTAATATTGAGAAGGTTTGAGATATACTGAAGTGTCAAATCTGCAAATTTATATTCCAAACAAGATGGCACATTTTTCATGAAAAGGTGAACAAAGCATTGGAAGGTGGATGTATAATAAATGACCCTATTATTTTTCTTTGTTGGCTTTATTTTATGGGATAAAGTTCCAGGACCATCAAACACCACAATATGTTGTGGTGCAGTTTCCTGAAACTGAAGCCTCAGTCTCTGCAGCTTGGAGGTTGAGAAATACAGCATACCCAAGCAATCTCTATTCCTTTGAAACAGTTGGTATTTTTCAGGGCTGAACTTGAACTTTCTACTTGTCACAACAGTGTGCATTCTGTTTCCATCAACAACACAGAATGACAAATTGGTAAAATGGGGGGAAGATTGCACTTTCCTCTTCATGATCACCACACTTTCTTTGCTGACAAATGTAAACAATGAATGAATGCCACAATACAACTGGCCACAATTTTTCTTTGGACTACAACTCCTGCATTTAGACTGGAAGTCCTTGTGTTGACATTGGGTCACAAACACATAACTCAATGTACATCTTTTCTCAGGCATTTGCAGAGCAAAAAATGTGACATTTAATTGTAGCAGTGTGTCCAAGCTGACACCAAGCCTATACTGAAACACTAGATAAAAACTTGAAGTACTTTCAGACAAAATATTTTTTGTGGGGGATGATATCCTACAGATTTTCCAATGTTTGAATTTGCCCTCACATGTGTCCCTTTGTTGAATTTGTTCAATATGTTTCAGGTGTGAGTACTTATTGATGTTTCTTCCAGGGTCAAACATTTTCTGAGGAACATGAACAATAATACCTCTTGATTTCTGCAGAAATACCTTGGATTTTTGAGTGAACAACAAAAATGTTTCAGTCAGTATCTTTTTCACAAGTACCTTGATCTTTGTTTTGCTTTTGGACAAACTGTTACAGTGGTGAGAATGACAGCAACATATTTTTATGTTTTGATAAAGAAAAGCCTGAACATAGCTCAACCAATTCTTTGGTGAAACCTCAAAAATATGTTGTTTCAGAATATGAAAGGGAAACCTGAAATTTATAGCTTTTAATTTTTCCATAAAAGAACAAGAGATTACAATTAGAGGAATCCAAACTGCAACTTTTTTCATAATTTTAAAAGAACCAGCTTTTGTTCTTTTTGTTTAAAAAAAAACTTCCTGTTGGCACAAATGTGTTCAAACTGCAGTTCTGCTTGAGGGCAGAAGGCATTGATTGATTCATTTCACCTGAATTGCTTCAGAAAACTAAAGGTCCCAGGCCAATTTGGTATTTTTGCCTCAGATATGCTCCTGAAATCTACTTTCTGTTTCTCATATCAACTGATCTTATCCTCATATCAAATGATGTGCTCATCATATCAACTGATCTGCTCCTCATATCAACTGATCTTTTCCTCATGTAAACTGATTCACCCCTCATATCATCTGCCCTGATCCTCATATGATCTGATCAGCTTGTCATATTAACTTACCTGCTCCTTATATCAACTTATCTGCTCCTCACGTCAACTGATATGTTCCTCATAACAACTCATCTGTTCCTCATATGAACTGATCTGTTCCCCATATCAACTCTTCTGCTCCAAACATCAACTGATCTGTTTCTCACATCATCTGATCTATTCCAGATATCAACAGATTGGTTTCCCGTATTAACTGATCTGCTCTTCATGTCAACTGATCTGCTACTCATATTTTGAAGCACACCTCATTATATTCTGATCTGCTCCTCAGTTTGCATTTGTTTATCACAGCAGGAGGCAGACATTGAAACTCGATAGGTCTTCACACAGCTGCTCCAATGTATACCCAAGACCTGTTATGGTGTCTTTTATTGAGCTGATTTTGTTGTGGGGGAATGCACAAACAACAAAGCAGGTCCTAACAGGTTAATCTGTCTCTGTGACTGTCACCCTGTGAGTGAAGTTGTCTGATTTTGTTTTTGTGTGGGTGTTTTTTGGGACATGAACCATGGCAGCACCATCACGGAAGATGATGTGATGCTATGTGCCTTGATTGTGTACCACATTTGCCACCAAGCAACCACAATGAATAAGTATATTTTCTTCCTCAACAAGTATTATTGAGCCCCCCAAAAATTAAAAGAAAATAAAACTTTCCATTTCACTGGAACACACACTGCCAAAAATGTCATCACAGAAGCAAAACACCCACCTTACAACCTGAAAGCACCTGTGACATGATGAAAATCATTCTTTGTGTACACCTTGATCCCCTTCTGCTCACAACCCAAAAGAGAACAACATGTCCTAAATTTCAAATTTACCAATTGTTTTGTGTACGAAAATTTATACAGTAGACTCTGCTTGCAGTGGACACTGTTTGCCATGGAAAACTGTTGATTCTACACTTGATGATGCACCTTGAATTTTTGGCCAAAAACTCTCCTTACTGTGGACTATGGACGCTATTTCCAGGCATTCAGGACAACTTTCTCTCCTTACTGTGGACAGTCCAGAAACAAGAATTAAATTTTCCTATTTTTTCACTTCATTATCTCTTTGTTTTTAGAACCTTTGAGGTTATTGTGGTGAGACCATCCTTTCTTTTGTATCTCTTTCCTGGTTACAACTTCTTGAAAAAGTGATTGATTGAGCTTCACCTATAAAATACAGCTTTTTCTGGGTTTCCATTCCTTTTGACTTTCAGGAAGGTGATACAGCCAAACTCATAAATATTCATGACTGCTTGAGGTGCACACTCAGCCAACCATGGACCAAAATGCCATGTACACGTTGGTGTCCATAGTATGAGAGTCTCCTGTAAATCACTCAATTTACTTCATTTTTAAAATAATGCGTACTTTTTGATCTAGTGCATAATATATAGACCTTTGATGCCAACATTTGCACCAAACTTGACCACCATAGCCTGCACCAGCAATTGGAACAATCTGCCTCGCAGCCACTCAAAATTTTATTTTTAGCCAAACTTCCTGCAGAAATCATTTTGGCACTTGTCCCAAGTGAAGTTATAGACCTATTCACAAGGTTTGATACTCTTGGTGAAGTATGCTAGTTTTCTTTTCTCATTTGCATGAACCTCTCATTCGATTTTCCAATAAAATCACTGTTTCCTTTTCAATTAAACTGGTTCACTGCATCACTGATTCACAGAGATATGGGATCTCGAAGTATTGGCATTCATTTTGTGAAGGGCCAAGGTTCATATTAGTCATCTGGTGTGTTTGGAATAGACATCCAAACAGGTTTGAAGAACAGTCTGAATGAGTTTTGTCAGAGTTTGTCAGAGGTTGGCCTGTGACTGTGAGCCAATCACCTGTGTTGCTGTTGAACAAGCAATGAGTGTGTTGCAGTCCAGTCTGTGTGAGTTTATTGTGTTACCCTGACTGGTGAGCAAAGGTGATGCAATAACAAAAATGTTTTATCAAGAGTAAGGTCCAGTAGAACAGGTGTCAGTTAAAAGGAGGCTCTGTGAGCCCACTTCCCAAAGGTATTATTTGTAAACAAAATATGCTGCAGTCACACCTGAGTTTTGAAATCTTCCTGACCTCCCCCCCTGAAATACAGACCAATCTCAACCCTCTCATTTTGTTAATGGTAGGGTCAGACACCAGTCAAGGGTGATGCCGCTGCTTCTGCACAACCTTGCCTCTGGGTTTTGTGAGGGCCAAGAAGAAGTGGAGCAGGGACTTTGCTTTGGAAAGAAGAGCTGGAGCAGTCTACCTTTTTGTGCAGGTAAATATTAGTTAGCACCAATAATGCTACCTCACAAAGGGTTTCTAATTTTACTGTGACTGATGGCAAACTTCATGATCAGGAAAAAAAGACTGCTGGACCACAACTGAAGAGCCAATAGTCACACTTGCAGTTGTATGATTTTTGTTCTCTCAAGATTAGAAGAACTCACAATTCCCCAGGTAAAGATGCTGCTTCCTCTGCACACAATCAGTTGCTACTACATTATCCTTGTGTGTCGTGCCTCTATTCTTCAAGTCCAGATGTTCTTCGTGACCAGGTTCTTTCAACATTAAATTCTGAACAAAATCAAAATATTGGTAGAGAACAGTTCAGAACAGCCAAGTACCTGCCTTCCATTTGGATGCATTCAAGTGGAGTTCATGTGTGGTTTAAAATACAAAGATATCTGCATTACATATCAATGAGAAATAGCCATGCCACTTTGCCAAAAACATATCACCATTTGATGTGAAAATCAGCTCCCTTTTTGTGATTTGGTTCAGGTGGATACTAAACTTTCTGCGCAACAAGGTATGCACTGGTCAGCCATTTCACACGTTATCATTCGCCCCCTCCCAAACTTGGTACCTGCTGACACAGTTGTCAACCAGCTTTTATAGTTTCTGCAGTAGACAAATGAAGACAATAGTAAGAAAACTTTTCATTTGAAAGTTCAGATGTAAATTTCTTTGCCTTTGAGGCACATAATTATTTGAAGTGCAGTAGAAACTTGTTCATTGGCAGTCATTCTTTGTACAACTCCTTCAGCCAATTTTCAAACCAAACTCTATTCCAGAAGTTCAGAAACATTTTCTTTTCCATTTTTTTGCAAAATAAAGTCACTGAAGAATCAGAAAACAGGCTTCCTCAACTGTGCAGCAGAAATACGTCTTGTGTGTTCAGTTCAGCAGTGTGACACTTAGCAACAGCTTGTTCTCGTGGGAAAGATTTGCTCAGCTCAGTGTAGAAGCAACCTTCAGATGTGACACGGAAATCATCTGGACAATGCAACATTGGGGTCTCTACCTCAGGAAGAATAGCACAAATATAATGTGATTGCACTTTCCTTTTCCTCGCAGAGAAGCATTCAGACATGAAGATCATTACAGTTCCATATTTTACAGTCACAAATGTATATCTGGACAAAACATTTGTCAAACCAACAGAAGGGTGTTTCTCGACAGTGATGCTGAGTTTACTTGATGAACCAGGGACTTAACTGACATTTCACAGACAAAGGGAAACTCATCTTGACAATCCCCTGCGGAAATTTATGAAACTCAGACAGTTACCAGCCATGTGGCTTGGGTTACATGAAATACCAAGAAGAAATTCAATAGATTGACCAGTCAGTATACACTATGTCATCTCCTTCTGTGTCCTTGGTCTCAATTGTTGACCAACCTCTGACGGATGAGTCTTGTGTGATAAGTCTGCCTGCATTAAATTTCTGCAACTTGTTAACAGTGTTCAGCATTTTCAATTGAACAACAGCTGTGAGTCAGTAGAGCAGAGAAAAGCAATGCAAAACCTATCAGACCTCTGCTGTATCCAGCTTGTTGCCATAATTGTGTTACTGCTGAGCTGCACCGACCTTGAAGTGTGTGGGTATTCAACAAGAAAGCAGCCAACATCTGCTGAGAGGATAAAACCAGACATACAAGGTGAAGAGACAGTGGATAGGCCAGTTAACATTTCTGGAGTGAAATTGTGCTAGGATGTTCTGGTGATATCTCAAACTCAGCAGTTTGCTGTTTCATCCAAACAGTTCATTTGTTCCCAATTTCTCTCAATACATTTTGAGTAGTGGTAGTTATGTCAAGAATAAAAAGAGTACAACTGGACAGCACTTGCCATCTGACTCCAACACAGTTTGCTGCAAGAGAGATGGCAATGCAGTTTGTTAGTTATGACCAAACATTCCTCATTTGGAAAGTTCATATAACTTTCTGCAGTCAGGACATAATGTATGTCACTGATGATCTGCTCATGCAGTGTTGCCATGATAAGCATGCAGACCAACAAACACACCAACAGTGTCCTGCTTTGCATTTGAACAAACAAAAAGGGTAATTTAATGTGGAAGGTTTGATCCAAGCAAAGTTTCTCAGACACAACATTTTAAGATTCACACAGCTGAAATGAGTGAAACTAAACTGATGTAATTCAGTCACTGTTCCATTCTCAATTAACTGGTATTGAAAGAAACTGCTGACAGAACCAGACAGAGAGCAACACTTTGTGCAGGTGGTTGACACACACAGATGCATTGTGTGTATTAAATTATTCTCAATTCACCCTGTGCATTGATCAGTTCTTTTGATTGCCAAATGCTTTCCCCTGCTGTAGTTCTTACCATTAGTTGGTCAACAACCTTGATTCATCACTGTTGTCAATCAAACTTTTACATCTGTGAGAGATTTGCATAAAAGAAAGGACCTGCACAAGCTAAGGTCTATTGGTGTGCCAATCCCTTGTCCCCTGGTTACCAAAATAATACACAAAAGCAGAAACTCATTGCATGCATCATGGTACCAGGAGTTTGAAATGTGCATCAAAATTTGAAATGTACTCAACTCAAAGCAAACTCTGGTTTCTGTTTGCTCCCAATGATTGCTCTGTCATATTTCCTTTGAGAGGGGAATGTTGATACCACAAATAGACCTCTGCTTTGGCATCCATACATTCAATATTCCTGCAATGCCACTCATGTGTCCTCCTAAATATGTAAGTTCTCATTGCCATTCCAACCCACATAAATGATGTGCAGCAGTTTTCATTGCAGTTAGGTGCTGCATGCATTGGTGCAATGTACAGGGAACAACACAAGGGGGTTCCATTTACATATGTGACTTCCTGCAAGCAAAGTCCATTGGCTGTTGACAGTCATACCACTTCACCCATGGGTTGGAGACAAGATGAAAAGAGGAAGTGAGCCATATTGGTGATATTTCTTCCTTTGTTCTCCAATCACTGCTGTCAAGTTGCTTCCTTTCTTTATGTGCCAGTTACCTTGAGCACTAAGCACTTCTTGTGCTCTTTCATATGACACTTTTGTTTGTCAACACCCTGGTGAACATTTGGAAGCAGGGACCACCATATGTGATGCTCAATGGGAATCATGGATGATTTTGTGAAAGTCCTGTCTTTAACCCCTGAATGGTGGTATGATTTCCCACATGTGTGTAGACGGGGTGTTTCACTCTGAGCGCGGCTCAATGGAAAGCTCAATGTCAATGCAACATTCTTTACATTTTGTAGCAAAAGTTTCAATTTTTTCTTCCTTAGTGCCTGAAGGAAAAGATAGTAATACTTTTATTTTAGCAAACAAGTTGAAAATAATCTCAAAAATGATTTAGGAAAAAGTTTTCTTTGTGTCAAAAAATTGTGGGAAATCCCTGTCTACACACATCTGTGTAGACAGGAGTTTACAGCAAACTGTGCGAAACTTGATCGCATTTTGGGGGTTAAGACTGTGATGCAACATTTTTGAAAAAAATATTTGGCTTTGATGAGTTTTACAAAAATATACCACACGTTCGAAACGTATACATGTTAGTGCACAACAAACCAAAACCAGAACAACCTGAAGCAATTGCAGTCAGGAGACACGTCAGGGTCTACCCCGTGCATTGGTATTTGATGGACTCTCCTTTCTATCTTTTCGGCATATTTCAAGCTTTCTGGCAGACATCCAGATGAGTACCAGTGGATTTGCAACAGCATTTATAGGGGTGATTGTCACTGATGTCCAAATCAACAAAGCATATGGATACATGGACACAAATGTGGAAATGGTATAAACAATACTGCTTGTAACCCAGCAACAGATGCTTGATACTGTGAAAACAACCAATTGAACCAAAGCACCTGAGATAGATGTCTTCTTTGTTCTTGTTGCTTTCATTTTTCGTTCTTGTGAAGACATTTTGACAAAGAGTTTGATGTGAACAACAGTTAAAAATACTGCTGCTACAACTTGAAAGCTGCTTATTGTCCAGATCGTAATTTGAATCATGATGGCAGAATAGCTGGGATCCACAAATGGGGAACAGAGGGAACTGGCCAAAGAATTGTTGTCACCAAAATACCAACTTAGGAATGTGACAAATATTGAGTATGCAGTACCAACCAGGACAATACCAAGTGAAATTTTAGAAACAAATGTTGTTGTTTTGAACTTTGTGGTCATTGGATGCCAAACAACCATTAGCCTTGAAAAGGCAAACAAACAGAGGCTGCCAGAGTTGAGCAATGAGTAACACAACTCAAAAAAGAAATGAACAAAGCAAGCCAGTCCTGATCTCCATAATTTTTCCTTTAGAGCAAATTTCTCCTGAAATATCAGGTCTGCAATCCACAAAATGAGCAAAGGAACTGCCTTGCTCATGTGAGCTATGTTAACCAGCCACACAATGATGGTATATGGGTTGAATGTGTCAACCCCTTTGTTGGCAACCTTTTGAAGAATATTTGAGACAACATTCAGCACAGCAATAACACCTGCATTTGCCCCAAATAACATCTTCAAAATACCAGTTGGTATCAGATTTGGACAATGGGTGGGTGTCCAAATGTGCCTAATGTTTGGGGCATGGCACACAGTTTCATCTGGCAAGATACAACAAATCACAGGATTATTTGTTTGTACTATTTCAATTTGAACATTTTGGAAAGCATTGTGATCAAAATCAGAAGAGACATTCAATGTCATCAAGAAAATTCTGACCATTGACATGTGTGAAAACAAGTCACTTGATACACAAGATAAACTTGAATTTCTCAGATCAAAAACATGAAGTTCCAAATGATAGGAAAAGACACCTGCAGCTATCTTGACAATTGGATTGCTCTTCAAACTCAGTACTTTGAGAAGACCATTGTGAACAAAGCAGCCTCTACCTACAAATCTCAACTCATTGGATGTCAGGTTGAGATAAGACAGGTTTGGGATATGCTTGACTGGGCCGCAACTTTCTGTGAGGTGAAAATTCACCAATACCAATATATGAATGTGTGTGCTGTATATCATGAAATCAGAACTGAGCCTTCCATTTATGCAGGTAACTGCATAAAATGGAACAAAATCACTCATAATGTTTGAATAAATGGCGACATTCAAGCAACTGACAGCAAACAACAAACACTGGCACATTTTGGGACAGATGACATCCTTCAAAAGACACAGATGTTCATCATCATTTTCAGGGCAGTCAGTTGAACCATCACAAGTGCTTGAAATGGGAATACACCTCTTTGAATTCCTGCATTGAAAGAGGTTGAAACAGACTCTTTTTGGAGAGCAACCAGCCAGTTTTGACTCATCATAACCAAAAGGACAATCCCACTTAGAATCGCAAACAAATGCCCATGGGATGCAGTAGTGTCCTGGGCATTTGCAAGATAAGTTGCAATCAAAATATTTGCAATTTTCCATGTGTTCACCATGCTCACATGGTATAAGCTTGTTGTTTGCCAGCTTGAACAGACAAATTTCAGAAACAGCAAAACAGGAATTGGAGCACAAATTGCAGGGCAATTTTTCTTTGCTATGACAGAGAGAACCATATTTATTATGAATATTTTGGTGGGAGGTGAATACATCTGGTAGCATAGTTTTCTTGTCCTCAATGTTTGTGTTCTTTCTCTGAATAATATAGAAGTGACAATGCCCACTTGCATTTTCATAGAGCAGGGATGAACACTTTTTTGTGGCTGTAACATTTTCTTGCAGAGTTGAAAGAGATTGTTTGCAAATGTTCAAATTTTCATCAAGTGGTTCTCCTTGAGTGCAATCATTTATTCCATCACACACAAGTGTGGCACTTATTGTTACATTGGAATTGCACAAAAACAGAAACATTTGTGGTTTTTCATTCATCCTTGGACTGTGAAGTATTGTTGCAACAACAGTGGCAGATGGAGGAAGAAAAATCATCTGGAACCTGTGAACATATATATATCTGTTGTACCTTGTGAAGTGAGAACTATTGTACATAATTGGAAAATATGTGCTCACTCCAGCAAAGATAGTGGCAAATTCTGTCACATCCCTTGCAATTTTTTTTTCTTGAAGCAAATCATGGAATTCCTTTTGAGTGGTGTAATTTACCCAGTAGAAAGAGAAGCAAGAGCCATTTTTCTTCAGGTCTTTTTCCTTGCAAGCATATGTGAGATAATCGGTGCTGTTGTCAAACATATCATCTTCCTTTGTACAGAAAATATCATGCAAGAGTGGTTGTGAACAATTTTCAAACATGAGTTGAGGATGTGATAAAATGTGCAAATGGAGAAGAGCACATGACTGATGTTTGCGTTTTCCCTGAACACCCTTGGAATCGATTTGTAACAGCTGTGATTTCAAACATGTAACAAAATTGTGACCTTGTGTAGCCAGAAACTTGTGCTGGAAACAATAACAATATTCTTTATTACTTTCCATGTTGTCATTGCATGTCATTTGATATTGTAGAAAGCCTGTTGCTCCCCTGTTACTCCAGACCTGAAATAGGTGAGAAGTACCCTGGTGAATATTTTGTCTGTTGTTCAAAACAAAATTGTTTGGTTGAAGTGCAAAAAGATAAAGAGTTTAACAGTTCAATGGAAAGAAAGTTTGGTAGAGTTTTGTTGTTTTTTTTGCCTGAAGAGGTGTGATTTCCCACCATATGTTTGGATCAGCAAGCAGCTTTTCCAGGAACACTGACCTTTTGGCCTTTCTTTGACATTATGCGAATGAATACAGCTTCCACTGGTGGAATGAACCCAGACAACTTTATCAATGATGTGAATTCATTGAAGTCATCTCGACTTCTAAAAATTGGCAACTTTGCCACCAGAGATTTACATATTTCAGAAGCCTTCACCCAGGATTTCAAATCCATTTTGTCCATTTGTAGAGAAAGCTTTTTCTTTCGCAGCATGAAATTTTTCAAATGGTTGGGTTTGCTGAAGAAAGTAACATTTTGCCTGAGGTACAGGTAGTGCTTACTGTCATCCATGATGGAGAAATACAAACAATAGTATTTGGGTGGAACCTGCCTCTGCTGGCACTTTTTGGGAAAAGCAGCAAATGATTTTGGGTCTGTTTTTTGACTGTTTTGCAGCCAATACAAGTTCAGGGTGTTGTAAATGTTTGACCTGAGAGATAAGAAATAAAGAATTCCTTGGAGAGAGAGAATATGGCTTGAAGAAGAGGTAGAGAATGGAATTGCAATTTTGTGATCTGCTTCAATACTGATGAGATCTGGTGCATAACTGGGGTCTGTACCATACCATCTTTGCCTCTTGTGATATACCTTTCTAAAATGGGAATTTTCAAATTCTATTGCTTTGGGTCCCAGAACAGAGAGAAAACCAGTCAAATGTATGATGGTGTCATTTAGAAGAGGTTCTTCAGGTACAATTTCCAAAGCCAAAATTTGATTTGGAAGAGATTGAGATTTCAAAACAGATGGTACTGTTTTTTCATGCATGTGAGGCTTGAGACTTTCATGAATATAAAATGTGTCAAACTCTAAAGAATGATCAGAGGCAAATCTGTTTGTTGAGTAATTTTTGAGTGACATTTTAATGTCTAGCCAGCTTCCTGTTGAATAGATTGACCATCTGGTGCCTATGTAAGGGGTGAGGTCATGTGTTGGAGTCTTTGTACTGGTAGAGTATTCAAAACTTGTCTCAGCTTTGTACCCCCTCACACAATACTTTGGAGTTGGTCTGAACTCATAATAAAAGACACAAGTTTTGTCTGCCTGAGGTTTCTTCAAGGTGCATCCTTCTCTTATTTCAGGGGGATCTGTATGGCTTGTTTCCTTGTAGCAATGCCCAATGACATTTCCATAAATTGACATCTGATCCCTGGATAGAAGACCGAGATGTGCATGCCCTGCAAAAATACAACAAAAATAACACAGGAAGGATATTTGAGATCAAAATCGTGGACAATGATACCAAGATTATTTTCCAGCAACAATGATTTGTACATTTTCACTTTTGTTTCTAAGTTGGAACAACCACCAGTTTCAAGTTTCAAAGTTCTTGGATCATGGGAAGCTGGATTGGGTAATTGTAATGAGGCAAAACACACCGTTCTGGTTCCATCTTCCACGTCCATAGATCAGACCAATACTCAACATAGGTGGAAAAAAATATGTGGTGAAATGGCCTTTCACCTGAAAGTCAATGCTCTGCCCAGGAGACAATATGTCTTTGGATTTTACAGAATAGTAGCATCTAGCAAACTTATTTTGATACTTGTATCGTGTTTCTTTTGACCTGTAGTTAGGAGTTACCTGCACCACAACACATCCATTATTTTCCACTTTGAATGCATCATGTCCCTGGTAGGTGGGATCAAACAAACGTTCATATGGTATTTTCTCAGACATAGTTAGACAGGGATCTGCTTTGAAGATTTGACAGGCTGTAACTGACAAGGACAAAGAAATGTTTATGTAAGCATAATGAGGGTAGGAATAAAACACCAGAAACATTTCAGATGACTCTGAGTACACATATCTCTGTGCAACAGATTTTCTTTTCCAGTGACAAACAGTTTTCAATTCCTTGTCATGTTTTCCCATAAGTGAATCATGAATGGACATGCCACCATAGCTACAATGGGTGCTGGTCTCACCTTCATAATGGAGAGAATTTAATGTCAAATTCAGGTGTCCCCCTGATGAGGACACACATTTTGTCAGGTGGATGTTGTGGTTCTGAGACCAATGTTTTTGCTTGAAATAAGTGAACAATGTTTTGGCATTTGGATGAATACTAACTTGTCTAATATTGACCTCATTTGAGGTGTATGCAAGTGTCAAATCTGCAAATTTATGTTTCAAACAAGATGATACTTTTCTCTTTAAAAGCTGAACAAAGCATTGGAAAGTGGATGTGTGATAAATGACAATCTTTTTTTCCTTTGTTGGCTTTAATTTGTGGGATAAAGTTCCAGGACCATCAAACACCACAATTTCTTGTGGTGTAGCTTTCTGAAACTGAAGCCTCAGTCTATGTAGCTTGGAGGTTGAGAAATACAGCATAGCCATGCAATCCCTATTCATTTGAAACAGTTGGTATTTTTCAGGGCTGAACTTGAACTTTCTACTTGTCACAACTGTGTACATTCTGTTTGCATCAACAACACTGTAAGACAAATTAGTGAAATGTTGGGAAGATTGCACTTTCCTTTTGATGATCACCACACTTTCTTTGCTGACAAATGTAAACAATGAATGCTTGCCACAATACAACTGACCACAATTTTTCTGAGGACTACAACTCCAGCATTTAGATGTGATGGCCTTGTGTTGGCATTGAGCCAGAGATACATAACTCAAGTTACATCTTTTTTCAGGCATTTTCAGGGTAAAAAATGTGACATTTAATTGTAGTAGTATGTCTAACCTGATACCAACCCAATTCTCAAACACTAGATAAAAGCTTGAAGTACTTTCAGACAAAATATTTTTTGTGGGGGATGACAGCTCACAGGTATTGCCCCAAGGCTTGAATTTGGCCTCACATCTGTCCCTTTGCTGAATTTGTTCAATATTTTTCAGGTGTGAGTACTTTGTGATGTTTCTTCCAGGGTCAAACTTTCTCTGAGGAATATAGACAACTATACCTCCTGATTTCTGCTGAAATACCTTGGATTTTTGAGAGAACAACAAAAGCATTTCAGTCAGTCTCTTGTTTACATGTACCTGGTTCTTTCTTTTGCTTTTGGAAAAAGTGTTGCAATGGGGAGAATGGCAGCAACATATTTGTATGTTTTGATAGAGAAATGCCTGAACATAGCTCAACCAATTCTTTGGTGAAACCTCAAAAACATGTTGTTTCAGAATATGAACAGGGAATCTGAAATTTACAGCTTTTGTTTTTTTCACAAAAGCAGAAAATATCACAATCAGATGAATGCAAACTGCAACTTGGTTCATAATTCCAAAAAAACAAGGTTATTTTCTTTCTTTTTTAAAACAAATAAATTCTTGTTGTCACAAATTGGTTCAAACAGCAGTACCACTTTGGTGAATTAATTTCACCTGAAATGCTTCAGAAGACCAAAGCTCCCAGGCCAATTTGATATTTTGGCTTCTGGTAAATGTGGCATCCTACTTTTCACTTTCTTCTTTCACCAAACTGCACAGTTATGGTGCATTATTTTGAAGCTCAGAGTCCTGAAGATGACCCTAAAGTTTGGTGTTGTGCATTTCTCAGGTACAGTCCAGATTCAAAGCATGAAGGGAAGCAAAACAGTCTGATCTATCTGCAGCATGTACATGGACCCACAGGTGATCCTCATGTCACCTGATTTGCTCTTCACATAAACTGAGAACTGCTCATTGTGTCATTATATCTGGCAGGAACATCCACTGATCCACTCCTCATATCAACTGATCTGCACCTCATATCATCTGATCTGCTCCTCATATCAACTGATCTGTTCCTCATATCAACTGATCTATTCTTGATATCAACTTATCTGCTCCTCATATCAACTGATCTGCTCTTCACATCAACTGATATGTTCCTCATATCAACTGTTCTGCCCCTCATATCAACTGATCTGCTCATTGCAACTTATCTGTTCCTGATATAGTCTGATCTGCTCGTCATATAAACTTATGTATGTTCCTCACATCAACTGATTTGTTCCTCATATCAACTTATCTCAACTGACCTGTTGTTCCTGTGAAATGATCTGCCGCCAAATATCAATGATCCGAAATTCACCTTGTAAGCTGATCTGCATCTCATAAAAATTGTTTTGCTTCTCTGTAAAAATTGCCACTCCAGATATTGACCGAATGGGAACTCACATCAAGTGATGACCATTCATCATAACACCTCAGCTGCCCATTCCTATCTTCTTGATATGGAAAAATTTTGTAAGAAATCGAGTCCAATATTGCAGTTTCAACTAAGATAAATGAACCTAAATCCAACTTCTACTGATCCTCACTGCAGAGATCTTGGTGGGATGGCAAGTTTGTTCAGTAGTCTGTGGTGGAAATTTGAGGCAGAGGGGTTCACCAAAGACCTCAATCACCCTGACTGTGAGGGCATACTGCAGATGATTGCAACTTTCCGCAGGCAGCTTGTCCAAACCACATTTCACCGGCATGTAGCATCAGCAATGTGCCAGCTTTTTCCCAATGTCCCCAGAGGAGAGAAAGCTCAGAGGTACAGGTGGAAGGAGACAGGCAGGGTAGTGTCTGCAATTAAATGTTGTATGTTGTCTTGCACAAACACAGCTCGTCTCTTTAAAGCAATTGAATTCGAAGCTCTTCAACTGGAACGACCACCAGTCCTGGCAGGTCAGAGCCTGGTCTTGAAAAATGTTTGGGGCCAGGCAACAACGTCGTTGTCTGTTCCTGAAACTTTAGGATCACACAACGATGTCAGAGAAATGTTACGGTTGGGGTCTGGTCCTGAGACATCGGTTCACCCGCATCAGATTTTGGTCACCGAGACAACACACAAAAGGCAGGTCAGCATCAGAACAGAAAGATAACAATTGACAGCCTTGGTGAAGTGTACATGTATGAAATTTGAAATTTCTCAAGCCAACGCAACATCTTGAAAAATGTATTTCAAATTTGCAGCATGGCAGTCATGTTTTGTCTGGAGTTGACAATCATGTCAGCTGCCTTTTTTAGTGATTTGCCCCGGGTACCAATCAAACGCGAAGCACTATAGGCAGCCCCTTCCAAAAGTGTGTGTACATCACTTTCTCCATGAAAATGGTGTTCAATTGTACTCATATTTGGTCTATAAATTTGTTTTTGTTCAAGATAAGGCACCAGGAAGGAAATTCATCAAAATAGCTTTATTGTAAGTTGGTAGTATTCCAAAATTACTCTTGCCTGGAACCTTTGACCTTCAGGTAAAATGGGGTCATGTGTGATGGTTTTTATTTTGTTTGAACTCAAAGTGCAAATGACGCGACCTCCCTGGAGGTATTTTTTTCTGTCTATGTGTGCCTTTGGTATGAACCTGCTTTTCATGATGGCCAGTGTTGTCTTCTCTTTTGCATGTCTTCCCGGCAGAATGGACTTTTTTGTGAAAAGCCTGAAGTGATTTGCTTGTGTACGGAATTTCCCAGGTTCTTGCAAGCGTGACATTTGGAGAAAATTGAAAAGTGGACTTGCTTCCCTGAAAGTGATACATTGTGCTCAATGTGTCAACATATGGCATTATTTGAATGTTTTGGTAGCATTTCTGAACTTGTGTTGCTGTCTGGTAATGACCATGGTGGGTTCAGGAAATGAATTCAGAGCAACAGGGAAATGTGGTTGTGTTGAAACTTGATCCAAACCTCGGTCAGGCCTGCACTGCATTTGTTAGAAACAGACTTCTGTGTGTTCCTCTTGCTGCTTTTGGCACAAAAAACTTGTTTGATCAAGTTTGGCCAAACTGTCACACATCCAATATTGGATAATGACCTCTCCAAGCCACATGTATGGAGAACAAATCCCAAGTGGGATGTCCTACAACACAACTACCAAGGTACTGTTCAAGCGGGAACAAAGTTTATTTCTGATGTAACAGGTGACAAGACCTCAGTCCAAGTAAAATACAGTTGATTATTTCTACTGATGAATCATAATGATGGTTGTTGTAACTTCACCTGAAACAAGCACAACAATCAAGCTTGAAAATGCAATTATTTTGAGAAAGATAAGCCAAACAGACAAAATATATCAAAAGGTGTGCCACGAAAATATGTTACCAAAATGAGGACAATTCATTCTCATGCAGTTGTGCTTCACAGTCACATCAACATGGAATTGAGGTTGTACTTGTGGAGCTACTTATTACGGATCTGCTTCACAAATGTATCCCAAAGCTTCAGTACAATCTGCCATGTATAATCTGCCAGTTGTCTCAGAAAGCTTCACACAATTGCCAATGGAATGGTTGGGTTGACCAGCATCCCATAATATAAAAGTAGTGGCTTGGTTGTTTGTGATGAAGAGTGGGATTTCGTCATCGTGCACATCCTTGGCTCCAATCCAAGCAAAATGCATCCCAGTTGCATCTAACAATTGGTGAACAACTTCTAGTTTCTGCAATGGAATCAAATGAATTGTGGGTGGTGCCATGGAGTTCATTGCTTTTGTGTCTGGTACTTTGTTTTACTGGAATAAAGAATTCAAGCATTTGAGCATGAGTTATGACAAGCCTTTATCCATGTGCAAAATCTTGCAAACTTTCTTTTTCTGTTTATGAAGAGAAAACATGCAACCAACAGTACAGTTGAAATACCACCTGGCCATTTTGCTTGGTAGACCCCTTCTGCCATTCAGCACTTGTTGTGGTTTACCTCAGATGTGGTCGGTTCTGCAAGGTGACTTGATTTTTCTTGACAAATTGCGTGAGCATCATCCCATGTTACACTGTAAGTTTCCACAAGGAAGCAGTATGCATGTATTGCAGTAAAAGCCATTGGACAAACCTGTATCATCTGTTGTGGGGAAGAACCATGAGTTCAATCTGTCTTCAGGTCTTGTCAAAGTGTGTGCAAACAGGGAAATAAGCTTGAGTCAACACAGACAAGAGATCAAAACTCTCACCTCAATTTGAGGCTAGTATATCACCTGTCCTGTTTCCAATTCATCAGCTAAGACTTTTCTCCAAAAAAAGAATGTATTGTTGCCAGTATTGAGCTCATGCACATCAGAAGAGTGCAATGACAACAGTGTGCAGTTCTGGTCAAACACACTCAAAGCTACACAACTATCATCAACCATGCAATTTGCAAAGCAGCTTATTTTTTGTCTGATATGAAACTTTTCCAAAAATGAAAAATTGAAGGTTTTGTTTCCAGTCTGCATGTTATCCCTGATGAACGAATAAGATTTTACACCAGCCTCCATCTTGGATAAAACACAATCTGGAAGACAGGAAACAAATACAAATATCAGCAAAAATGTTTGTTTCATGCTGTAGTTGTCTGCGTCAACATAAGAATGCATCAAATTGTGTTCAGCAGGTGGTTCATTAGGGACACAAATTCAAAGAGGTGAATGTGATTGACAGAATAAATTACCTGTGTACTTAAAGAACCTAAATATTTCACCAAAAGGAAGATTGTCTCCATACCATGAAATAGTTGATTTTGAACTGTGACAGCTGAATAATGTACTGCATCACTGCATCAATTCTCTATTTCTATATTTCTCAAGATAACAGTTCTTACTTTCTTGTTCATCCTTCTCTGTAGACCACAGGTTTGTAGAATTCCATCCATGCAAGAAATATTCTACTTTTAAACCCTGAGCGCTGTATGTAAACACATATAACTGCTTCAAACATCTACATGTCCCTCTCAGCTGCCTTCACAGCCTCCTATTTGGGAGGTATTTTCAGGTTTTATTTTTTGTGATGAAAAGGGTTCTCCATGGCCACAACAACCAATGTGTTTATGAGTTTTAAATGGTTTTGCATATGATTTGACATAGACAGAGGTTGTTATGCCACTCAATTGGCAACCACCCTGATAGTCCATCACAAAACAATAATAGTTTTTGAGGGGATTTGTTTCAATTGTTTTGTCAAGGAAAGAGGAACCAGTCTGAAGTCCCAGTTGTGGGTATGTCAAAAGGATGAGGTTTGTTGGTGAAAAAATGCAACACATAAATCTTATTCCATGTGCACTGTGTCCATCTTCCCCAGAACTTGACCCTTAAGGTTTACTTTTTAGTGATTTGCGCCTGGTTCCCTAAGGGTACCAGGTGGCGCAAAGCACAAAAAGGCATGGTGGACAAAAATCCTCTGTACAAAACTTGTTCCATGAAGATGTTGGTCAATTGTGCTGATATTTGGTTAGTTGATATGGTTCAGTTCCAGGATGATGCAGCATTAGCAATTTTGTTCAAAGTTCCTTCCTTTGAAATCTTGGTGGGCCACAATAGGGTGCAAAATCAGGTGACCTCCATGGAGGTATTTTTGATGTACTGGTCACATTCAAATGTTGCAGAGTCCATTCCATGCAATTTGCAATGAATTTGTTCCTGAAGGTCGACAACATTAAAACATTAGGTCACAGCATGAACTTTGCTTCGATGCTGAGGTGTGAAAAATGATGGTGACCAAATTCTCAGTCAAGCTGTGGTGATGGTGACCAAATTCTCAGTCAAGCTGTGGATACTTCATTTCGTTTGTAGCTAAACAGGTTCAAGCTTATCATCACAGAATTCCAACGTTCAAATGGCCTTCAAAACTCGGGTAAAGGAAAATAATACGAAATTTGACAAGCACTGGACAAGCCAGGGGGCACAGAACCACTGAAGCACACCAGATGTCACTCTTGGATGACAAAAATCTAGCCAGAGGAATGAAGACCCCAAAATTATTCCCACTCTTCTCCAGTTAAAGGCAGGAATCAGTATTTCATTGGTTCCCTGCCTGCCTCCAGGTCTCCCTGCCCATCTTTCTTCTTGCCATTCCTCCAGATCAATTTAGTCGGAACAAAGTCAAAAGGGAGGTGTTCAAAGAAGGTGAAAGGAACAACAATGGGGCATGTACTCAGGGAATGGCCTTGAAGCTGGCCACAACCACAACAGTGCCTCTGGCCCAAAGCATTGCTTACAAGGGTACTATTCTATCCATACATATTTTTCTGATAAATTTGTCCCATCAAATGCTTGTTACCAAGGCAACAGAACAATTTTCCATGTTGCTGTTTGATGCACTGAACTCTTTCCCTTTGGTTTCAGCCAGAGATTGCAATCAACTTTGAAATGGTTCTGTATTCATGTGTCAGGGGAACCACAACCTGGTGTTCAAACTGGAATATCCTTTGTCAATGACCGATTATTCCCTTTGTCAACAGAGTCAACAAATATTTACCAGGCCAGTGAAAGGTCATAACAGGCCAAAAGAGTGAACCAGATCGCTCCTGGCAAATGGGATTTCTAGGTCTCAGTCTGACCAAAACCAGCAAAACACAAAATGAGAATCAAATAGTTGGGTGAACTAACCCTTCACAACAGCCTGTGAGGATCTGACAAGTGATGTGTTTTCTTGTTGAGGCTCAGACCTGATGTCCATTCACACAATGGGTGTGACAAGAGGAAAGAGAAATCTATTGGGAGCAAACCAGAGGCATTGGGTTTGTGTGCTCATTGTGTTTTCTCTGGGTGCAGTTCATGCAGATTTTCCATTGGAGCATCTTCTGCCAAGAATAGCAATTTATGACAGGCAAAACAAAATTTGGTTTCATTATATTGAGAATTTTTTTTGGATGCAACTGGTGCATAAAGAAACAAATAAGTCTGTGTATTTCAAAAGTTACTTTCTTCTGCAGCTCTGGAAAAGCTCCAAGTATGTTCTTTCTCACTCAAAATCTGATGAAGATTCATTCTCTTCATTTCAACAAGTCAAGGACAGCCGAGCTGTCCCTGCCCAAAATATAATGTGGATGAAAATTGGCAAAAAACAAACAGATGAACTGTCAACAAAAGCAAGCGACAAGTTACAGCAAACAACTATCCCACAGCATTTCTTTGTTATTCTGAGTGCTTCCACAATGGTAGCATACAAAGTCATTCATACATGGCAATTTTCACTTCAGAAGCTCTTATCCATCAACATTTCTTTTGCTTCTATGTCATTCCCAACTGGTTCAACTGGCTGCAATGAAGGACATCTCTCTGTTATTCAGCTGGAAAACCCCAAGAGCCCAGGGCAAGAAGCAAACCTAATTTACTGTGGGGAACATTCATCTTTCAATGTGTATCCAGCTTCTACTTCTGTCGTTGTGAAAAATGAACACATGTTATTTCAAACAATTGAGGCTGATGGGTCATTTTCTGTTTGTAACAAGCACAAGGTCATCAGCTTTTCCACCAGTCATTCAGGAAACTTCAAATAACAAGGTTTTCTTGTGCAAAAAGACAAGAAGTGCTTGTACTCTTTTCATATTCAGGTGAGAAAGATGTATGTAATCCAGTTGGGGCAAATGAGAAACAACTGGCACGGACTTCTACTTTTAGATGGCCCTGGAGTGTTGTCTGAAGACATCACTGGACAAACAAAAACTTCCACATTTCAGTGCATCATATTTGCTCTGGGAACAAGAAACTCTACTTCCTCAGGAATGCAAATAATATATTCTTCAACACAAATTTTACAACAGAATAAAATGTATGTGGGAGCTCAGAAAACACCATTTGAATTTCTATCACACAAGGAAAAGACTATTACAGTGTTAGACTTGCAGGCACAACAAAATCTGCAGATATGTGTGACCATAACAAACCTGGCCTTCTGGGGCTTGTCCAGCTTTGAGTGTAGATATGGAGGAATTGTTGCTGGCAAAATTCTTGGTGAGTATTATGCAGAAAGTCAGTCCATTTGCCAAACTGTGGAAGGTGAAATGGAGAGACATTTTTACTCACACAACTCCTCTATGATTCTGCTTGTGTATTGGTATGAAAACTACAGTGCACTGAATATTTCTATAAAACTCTCAGTTACAAAGTGCAATCCTGTTCTCCTTCATGCAAACTGTTATGATATGCACTGTGCCAGAAATGTCAGCAGCAAGAAATGTGTTTCCTTCTTGACCAAAATCACCAAGTATTCTGGTGTACACTTTCAGTATGATTTCTCACTTGCTGGGCTTGTGTATTCTCTGGCAGATAATTCATGTGTTGTGGTACAAATTGTGAGAAACCAGTTTGTCATCCATACAGGGTTGAAGTTCAGAGCAAACAGGCTGCAGTATAATGTTTTCAATATCATCAGGATGGCTCCAAAGGAAATATCACTGCATGGCAAATAAATTATTTACACAGCAAGAGGCAGTCTCAAAGCAAAATTTGGAAAAGTATTGGAGCATTTGCACTTTTACCAATATGATTCACTTCAAAGCCTGGAGGAAAATCAAAATGAAAGACAGGGTGAAAATCCTTCAAGAAAACAAGCAATGCTAGCACCAGATGGGACATTGGGTGTTGTCATCAGAAAACACACCCCTGTGACCAGAGACAACATGAACCTCCTCCTTGTTTTAGTTTCACACTCAAACAGCTGGATGGAAATCAGAATAGAAATGAGAAACACAGCAACAGTTTCTTGTTGTCTATTCTCAGAAAGATTCCCTATTGTGCATGCTCAACAAGAAATATCTATATATTCACAGAGTTATGATCATGTTCTGGTTCTGAAAATGAGCCACAAAAATGACTCAGGTTTTCCAAAGTCATTTTTTCTGAAGTATTCACTCTTTATCATTTCAGAAATGCACAATACTGTAAAACTCCCAACTGCCAACATTTACCTTCTCAACTGGTATTCAAATGATAACTTCACTATGAGAAAGCTCCAATGGTTAATTTCTTTGCCAGGCAAAGTTTTTTATGCTTCATTCATATTCTCCCCCAAACTTTCTCAAAACTTTACAGGAATATGCCTGGAAATATTATGGAGTCATAACAAATATCAAAAATATTCAAGTCATTACACAACATTTAAATATTTTGGTCATTCTCAAACTACATCTGCTGGGAGATGCTATTTCTTTCTGTCAAAAGTCAGTGGTTCACACAAGGAATTTCTTTTGTGTCCAAGATGCTCCTCTTTTACTGGGCTGAGTTCATTCCGATATTCCTGGGAAGATGCTTTTAGGTTGTGTCAAGACATTTCTGGAAATTTGCCATACTTTTACAACCCAGAAGAAATGAAAGAGGTTGTTGCCATCATAAAATTTGTGAAAAAGTGTCCTCCTATTGAAGGAATATATCTGGGACTAGTGGTGTCATCACTCAAGGTAGGTTTGGGTGGTTTGAGAAGGTTGTTGATTTGTTCCAAGTCGCTCAAAAAAACAACCGGTGTAACAGGACCAGAGTATGACCAGGACCAGAGCAGCACCACACTACGAGGTGGTTCTCTGGTCCTGAAATTTCAGGAGCAAGCTTCAAAGATCTTCAAAGTGAGCAAATATCTTCGAAGCTAGTGTTCTGTCCTTCGTAGTGTGAAACCGGCAAGTAAATACGTCACAAGCTAGTGCACGGATTGTCCTTCTCTCGAACTGTCCAGCTGTTACACTCTTGTGACAGTCAGCCGAGTCAGGTGCGGCAGTCCGATAACCAATGCAGACGTTTTTGTGCTGTGCTGTTGGGTCAACCAGAGGAGATCACACTCTGCGCCTTGAGTACTTACTACTGGCTTGCAGCCGCTTCCTTCAATCTGGGCACTTACACTCTCCTACCGCATAATGCATATGTATTAACTTAGCTATTATTACTTTGTATAGTCTTTTTCTGTTGTACACATTCGACACACGGATGCTCAACACTGATTGAATGTGGTTTCAAATCATACCCGACAATGCAACTTCCAAGTA